>Ga0208897_1000012_pt1 | contig 120820 bp, 110 predicted proteins | sample ColrivemetaGS697_FD_187594 | JGI IMG/M metagenome (GOLD analysis project Ga0208897, IMG submission 187594) | Estuarine microbial communities from the Columbia River estuary, USA - metaG S.697 (SPAdes) (version 2) | ecosystem: Environmental > Aquatic > Marine > Intertidal zone > Estuary...
TAAGCCTGCTTGCGCTGATGGTACTGCGGTTTTGATCGTGGGAGAGTAAGTCGATGCCGATTTTTAAAAGCCTCACAGTAATGTGAGGCTTTTTTTTTGAATAAAGTTTTTTAGGTATATAAAAATAGGCGTAAAACAAACTGTCTTACGCCTATTCTAATGCTTAATTGAGAGTTATTGTCCTTTGCCGATAATAAATATGGTAGGGATTTTAGATAAATCATAAGCTTTTTCTCGCCAGTCAAGAACAGTCATAGTTCTAATAGATTGGTTTGGAAGCGTTAGATTGGAGGCAATACAAAGTTCAGTAAGGTCACCAACTTCATTTAGTAAATCTTCTAGCACGTTCATATTTCTAAATGGAGTATCCATAAAAAGATGGGTGGTTCCGTTTCTCTTCGTATCCATTTCGAAGTCCCTTAATTTTTTTATTCTTTCTTTTCTTTCTTTGGGCAAATAACCATGAAAAGTGAAATGCTGACCGTTGAAGCCACTACCTATAAGTGCTAGTAAAATTGATGACGGACCAACCATGGGTTTAACTTGTATCGATTGCGAATGTGCGATGTGGACAAGAGCTGCTCCTGGATCAGCAATTCCAGGACAACCTGCCTCTGATATGATACCGACATCAATTCCTTTGATCAAAAACAGCAATAAGTCCATGAGTTCGGATTCTTTGGTATTTTTATTGAGTATTCGAAAGGTGCAATCGTCTATAGGAAAATTTCTATCCATCTTACGTAAGAGTCTTCGTGCACTTTTAATTTCCTCAACGGCAAATACGCGGAGTTGTGTAGCTTGCTGTATCACATCTTGCGGTATGATATCAGCAGTGCTTTCGCCACCTAGTGTATTAGGAATAAGGTAAATTGATCCTTTTTGCTTAATGCTCATGAAATAATTTTTGAATAAGGGCGTCTGTCGCTTTGTCAACTAAATGATAAACTTCATCGAAATCTTGCTGTGTCCCGTAATAGGGATCAGGCACCTCTAGTTGTTGATTGGGGTATAAATAATCTAGAAAAAAATTTACTTTTTTTTCAGCTAGTTTGTTTGGAGCAAGTTTGATTACATTTCTATAGTTGGATTGATCCATCACCAAGATATGGTCAAAATTAGCGAAGTCCGTTTTTAAAAACTGCCTTGCTCGAAGAAAATCTATTCGCGTGCCATGTTTTGCAGCCGTTTGAATCATACGAAAGTCTGGCGCTTTTCCAACATGGTAGTTAGCTGTGCCTGCAGAATCTACAACCGCATCTAGTTTTAATTCTTTTAATTTACGCAATAGTAGACCATCTGCGATTGGTGATCGGCAAATGTTGCCGAGGCAAACCATAAGAATTCGTTTGGTCAATAGAAAATTATTGAATAGTCAGTTTCTTTTCTAGTTCTTCTAGATAGTGACGGAATTGTTTATCCGTTTCTGAAAGGTTAACAACCGTTCTACACGCATGTAATACTGTAGCATGATCCTTTCCACCACAGTGTGCTCCAATGCTTGCCAATGACGACTTGGTCATTTTTTTGGAGAAATACATAGAAATCTGACGAGCTTGAACTACCTCGCGCTTGCGAGTCTTGGATTTCAACATTTCGATAGGAAGATCAAAATAGTCACAAACCACTTTTTGGATATACTCAATAGAAACTTCGCGTGCGGTGCTACGTACAAATTTGTCTACCATTTGCTTGGCTAGATCTAATGTGATAGCTTTTTTATTCAGTGATGCTTGAGCAAGAAGCGTATTGAGGGCTCCTTCAATTTCTCTGACGTTTGTATTGATGGAGTAGGCAAGGTATTCTACAACCTCTCTTGGTAATTCTATTCCACTACCGTACATTTTCTTTTCGAGAATAGCGATTCGTGTTTCGAGGTCTGGCGTTCCGAGGTCTGCAGATAGCCCCCACTTAAAACGTGAAAGCAATCGTTGTTCCATTCCTTGCATTTCTACAGGGGCTTTGTCGGAAGTTAAGACAATTTGCTTGCCATTTTGATGTAAATGATTGAAAATGCTAAAGAATACATCTTGTGTTCGTTCTTTGCCTGCAAAGAATTGTACGTCATCAATGATGAGCACGTCAATCATTTGGTAAAAATGCACGAAATCATTTGTAGTTTGATTTTTGATTGCATCAATGAATTGATGGGCAAACTTTTCTGATTGAACGTACAATACTGTTTTATTTGGAAAACGCTCTTTGATGGAGATACCAATGGCATGAGCCAAGTGTGTTTTACCTAAGCCAACACCACCGTATAAAAGTAAAGGATTGAACGCGGTGCCTCCTGGTTTGTTGGCAACTGCAAAACCAGAAGCTCTTGCAAGGCGGTTGCATTCTCCTTCAATGAAGTTTTCAAAAGTGAAATTAGGAATGAGGTTAGACTCAATATTTACTTTCTTAAGCCCTGGGATAACAAAGGGGTTTCGAATTTGCTTTTCATCAACGTTTATAGGCATGTTGACGGGCGCATTTTTGAGACTACTTGAATTGTTGGTAGGTAATTTAACCGTGTAGGGGCTGCGTGATTGGGTATTATTCTCCATCACGATACTGTATTCTAAGGTTCCTTCTTGGCCTAGTTCTTTTTTGATGACTTTGCGTAGAAGGGTAATATAATGTTGTTCAAGCCATTCATAAAAAAAGTGAGAAGGCACTTGGATTGTGAGCACTGGCCCATCTAATTTGACGGGAATGATAGGCTCAAACCAAGTTTTAAAGGCCTGAAGAGAAATATTATCTTTGATAACTTTTAAGCAGGACTCCCATGCACTTTCGTGGCTTGTGTTCATAGTTTAGTAGGTTGTTCTCGTTGTTTGTAAATATTCGTGAGATCACGAAATTTGGTTGAAATAATGAGAGAACAAATATTCTCATAAAAAAGTTAAAAAAAAAGTCTCAGGGGTATTGATTTTTAAAAAAAAAATACATGTCAGTGAAAAAGATTTAATATTTAAATAATTCCCCGGAGCTTGATAAATTTACGAAAGCTAAATCGATACCACAAGTTATGGTGGATAAAATTTTAAAAATGAATCAAAGCAGAGATTTACCAGAATTAGAGTTTTCAACAAAGATTAGAGTTCGGTATGCAGAAACGGACCAAATGGGCTATTGTTATTACGGCAATTATGCCAGTTATTTTGAGGTTGCAAGAGTGGAGGCACTCAGGAATTGCAATATTTCCTATAAGTCCTTGGAGCAATCTGGCATTCTCTTACCTGTTAAAAAATTTGAAATCACTTATCACCAGCCCGCCAAATACGATGATCTTTTAACTATTCATACGCGAATCACACAACTTGAAGGCGTTCGCATTGGGTTCAACTATAGTACATATAATGAAGATGGTGTTCTACTCAATGAAGCCCATACTTTATTGGTTTTTATCCGTGCAAGCACTCAGAAGCCAATTCCGATTCCAAGTGATATTTTAGAAAACCTAATCCACAAAAAATGAGTGCGTTCGAATTTCAACTTTTTAATGCCCTAACGTATTCAAATCATCTTCAAGCAAGGGATGGAGAAATTAGGGTTGGCCAGCATTTGCAGAATCAAAATTTAGGGTCAGCGAAATTTGTTTTAATCGGAGTCAATGAAAATGTTGGTCCTCAGGCTAATCTTGGTAGAACAGGAAGCGAAAATGCATTCAACGCTTTTTTAAAGGTCTTTTTAAATTCGCAATATTTTAAAGGCTCATCAATTGAAAACTTGGCCTTTTTGGGTGTAATTGAGCAACGTTCAAAAGCTGTAAATCCATCCGATGCTTCAGCTCTAGTGGAGGAACTTGATACACTTCTCTTAACAATTTTAAAAGATTATATCAAACAGGGGCAAATTCCAATAGTTGTTGGAGGCGGTCATAACAATGCACTTCCTCTCATGAGATGGGCTGCTTCGTTTGGGAAACTCAGTGTAGTCAATATAGATGCTCATGCAGATTTGCGTCCAACAGAGAAAAGGCACAGCGGCAACTCCTTTTCTTTTGCTTTACAAGAAAATTTATTGATGAATTATGGTGTTTTTGGATTACATGAAGCTTTCAATAATGAGTGGATCCGTTTACAATTAGAACGCCCAGAGATTAGATATAGATTTTATGAAGATTATTTAGAAGGTCCACATCAATTGACTGACGACGTTTTGGGTTTTATACAGCATCAACATCATGCAGTAGGTATAGAAATTGACATGGATGCCATTGCAATGATGCCAAGTTCAGCATTGAGTCCATCGGGATGGTCACTTGATCAAATTCGAACACTACTCATAAAGATGCAACAAATTCATCCTCAAATTGCGTATTTACATCTTACTGAGGCAGCCCCAAACAGTAATCAAGAAGAAATAGTTGTAGGGAAAGCCCTCTCCTATTTAGTCCGTGATTTTTTACGTTTTCATTAGTCTAATTCGCTAAAGCTTTATCAAAAAAAAGAGGCTCAACTGAGGGAGCCTCTTGAAATCAACCTGTAGCAAAGTTAATTTGGATAGTGTGTAAACGCAATATTCCTCAAAAGGTTTCATTCAATTAACACAAGGCTATTGAAAAAGATATTTTGTCTCTGCTATCAATGTGTATGCAGCCTCTATTTTTGTCTCCAATGGATGCACAGACAACGATACATGCCTTAGTTCGCCTCATTGATGACCCCGATGAATCGGTTTTTCAACAAGTGCGAGATGAACTCATGAAATTTGGCTCACAAGTTTTACCGTTGTTGGAGCAATCGTGGGAGCAAGATTATTATGGTTTGTTGTTCCAAGATCGTGTAGAAAATCTTATCCATGATATTCAATATGAAAATGTAAAAAGCCAACTTTCAGCATGGCTTTGTTCTCCAGATAAAGATCTTCTTGAAGGGGCAATTATTATTGCCAAATATCAATTTCCAGGATTAGCTGAAGCACAGTTACATGAGCGTATTCATGCCATTCGACGCGACATTTGGTTAGAGCTCAACGATCATCAAACGGCTTTCGAACAAGTTAAAATTTTCAATCGCATTTTCTTTGGAATGCATCGATTTAGAGGCGATAGTCAGCATTATCACACCCCGGCTCATTCATATATCAATAGCGTTCTTGAAAGCCGCAAAGGCAACCCATTGAGCTTGTGCATTATTTACAGCATCATTGCTCAGTCTTTGGATTTACCTATTTACGGTGTCAATTTGCCAAATCATTTTGTGTTGGCCTACATGGACAGCAAACACTCCTCTTTAGGCCTCAAGCAGGAAGATGACTATGGCGTTTTATTTTATATCAATGCATTTGCAAAAGGAAGTATTTTCGATGCAAATGAAATTAAAGAATTCATTAAAGGCATTCATCAGCAACCAGATCGAAGTCATTTTGAGCCTTGTTCAAATTCTGCCATTCTCAAACGTATGTTATCGAATCTTATTTATGCATTTCAGCAAGTAGGATCTATTCAGAAAGTTGCCGAATTGCAAGCTTTAAGGAGCATGATACCTTGATTCAATTGCGCTTTTCTTCGTATTTTTGAATAAAATATTTTCATGTCAAACCGATATCGTGTAGCGGAACGTTTCATGCGTTACGTGCAAATAGACACTACTTCAGATCCCAATTCTAGTACTTTTCCATCAAGTACCAAACAACGAGACCTCGCTATGATCTTATTTGAAGAACTAAAAGCTTTAGGGCTTCAAGACGTCGAAATAGATGAATGGTCCTATGTTTTTGCTACGATTCCTTCAAAAGTTTCACAATCATTACCGACAATTTGTTTTTGTAGTCACATGGACACCGCGCCTGATTGTAGCGGAACCGATGTCAAACCAATTTTACACAAAAAATATACGGGAGCTCCAATAGTATTTCCAGACGATCCAAGTCTGATTTTGCGCACCGAAGACCATCCTTACTTGCTTCAAAAAATTGGAGATGATCTCATTACAGCAAGTGGAAAAACGTTATTAGGGGCTGATGATAAAGCAGGCGTTGCCATCATCATGGAACTAGCAAGCTACCTTATACAGCATCCGGAAATTCCTCATGGACCAATCCGCATATTATTTACACCTGACGAAGAAGTAGGGCGAGGTGTGGAGCAACTAGATATGGTCAAACTCAATGCCCACTTTGGTTATACATTAGATGGAGGTCCATTAGGAGATATCGAAGATGAAACGTTTTCAGCAGATGCTGCAACTGTCACATTTCACGGTGTTAGTGCCCATCCAGGTTACGCAAAGGGTAAAATGGTTAATGCCATTAAACTAGCAAGTGAATTTGTAGCAGCGCTGCCAAAAGCAAATTGGTCTCCCGAGACTACCGCTCATCGCGAAGGCTTCGTGCATCCTACCGCTATAGACGGAGGTTTAGAAAAAGCAACCGTGCAGTTAATTTTGAGAGATCATGACACCCAACTCCTGGAATCATATCCTCAAAAATTACAGCAAATTGCAGCGCAAGTCGTATCGTCGTATCCTGGTGCGCAATACGACATAAAGGTACAAGAGCAATACCGCAATATGAAAGAAATACTTAAAGAGGTGCCATTCGTTGCTGCTTATGCTGAAGAAGCCATGCGTAATGCTGGATTACAGCCTAAACGAGCAATCATTCGGGGTGGTACTGATGGTTCTCGACTCTCTTTTATGGGATTACCCTGTCCGAATATTTTTACAGGTGAAATGGCCATTCATTCCAAATTGGAATACGTAAGTGTGCAAGACATGGAAAAGGCAATTGATACTTTAGTAGAATTGGTTCAAATCTGGAAAAACCATCCATGGACGCAAGCCTAATCATTAAAGACATACAAGCAAAGAAATTTGCACACTTGTATTTTTTACATGGTGAGGAACCTTATTTCATTGATCTGATCACTGAAGCGCTACTGCAAAATGTACTTGAAGAACACGAGCGCGATTTCAATCAAACTATTCTTTATGGCAAAGATGCTGATTCTTTGGCTTTGCAAAGTGATTTAAAGGCCTATCCGATGATGGCAGAACGCCGTTTGGTTATACTAAAAGAAGCTCAAGATTTTAAGCAATTAGAAGCACTTGAGGCTTATACAGAAGCCCCGAGCACAACGACTATCTTTGTGGTATGCTACAAACACAAAACTTTTGATGCCCGAAAAAAACTGCTCAAGAATTTTGCTAAAAATGGGCTTGTTTTTAAATCGGATAAAATTCGTGACTATCAGCTTGCGGATTGGATTGCTAGATATGTCAAAAGTGTCGGTATGCAAATTAATGGTAAATCCACCATGCTTTTAGCAGAATTTTTAGGTGCTGATTTAGGGAGAATCACCAATGAAATTGAAAAATTACGTATCGTTTTGGGCGCAAATACAGCGATTACCGAGCAACACATTGAACAACATATTGGCATTTCTAAAGATTATAACATATTTGAGTTAGTTAATGCTGTTGCTCAAAAAAAAACAGATAAAGCGTTCAAAATTGTACAATATTTTGAATACAATCCGAAAGCTGGAGAGTTAGTGGTCATTGTTCCTGCCTTATTTAAGTATTTCTCTCAGCTAATGAGAGTTCACTTTACTCCTAATAAGACCAGAGAGGGCATTGCAAGTAGTATCAGTGTGCATCCATTTGTTGCAGGTGAGCTCCTTGCGAATCGTCAATTTTATGACCCCAAAAAAATTGCAGTGATTATCGCTTTGCTTCATCAATATGATCTCAAAGCAAAAGGAGTAGGCAATAGCCAAATGACTAGTGCAGCATTACTCAAAGAGATGATTTTTCAAATTCTTTACGCATGAGTATATTTTTTGCACCCTCTCTACAAGAAGCTCACACTCACTATCAATTAAGTGAAGAGGAGTCTAAACACTGCAATCGCGTATTGCGTTTAAAGGAAGGTGCTCGAATTGAATTAGTGAATGGGATCGGTTTGCATGCCGTTGCTGTGCTCAAAGATGCACATCCCAAGCGCAGTTTATTGGAAATTGAGTCTATCGTACAACACGCACCAACCCCAACATTACATATTGCAATTGCGCCGACCAAGAATATGGATCGTGTCGAGTGGTTTTTAGAGAAATCTACCGAGCTTGGGCTATCCAAACTAACATTTTTAGTTTGTGATCACAATGAACGCAAGCATGTGAATATGGATCGACTCGAAAAAATTGCTATTGCGGCTATGAAACAATCAAAGCGATTTTACTTACCTCAAATTGAACCCCTAGAGCCTTTTGCAGACTTTGTTAAAAAACACCCAAGGGCTTATTTTGGACATTGTGCTGAAGGGTCTAAAATTCCTTTGAAAAATTTAAAAACGGAGTATCCTTTTTTAATTGGACCTGAAGGAGATTTCTCCAGTCAAGAAATTGAATTAGCACTGAAGTCAGGTTATCAGGCAGTCCATATGAGTGAATTTAGGCTGAGAACTGAAACAGCTGCATTATTGGCAACAGCCGCACTCCTTTCATGATTCTTTAAGATCCTTCTTAATGTAATGATAAACTTCAAAGGCAGCCTCGTGCTTAGCATCTACAGTTTGTTCTAATATGCGCGTTTTGATGTATTTTGAGACATCTATATTGGGAAAAAAAGTATCTGCGCCATATACTTTTTTGATGTGGGTTAGAAAGATCTCTTGGACAAGATTACTATCTAAAGCAAGCGCATATATTTGAGCTCCACCAATGATGAATGCTTTCTGTCCATACTCCAAATTTAAATTCGCTAGGCAGTCTTCTAATGATGTGTACACTGAGCATCCGGGTGCATTGAAATCTTTTTGACGGCTAAGAATTACATTTTTTCTACCGGGTAGTGGTCTGTATTTTTCTGGAATCGATTCATAATTTTTTCGCCCCATGATAACTACATGTCCCTTTGTGGTATCTTTAAAAAACTGCATGTCTGCAGGTAAATTCCACATTAAATCATTGTTTTTACCAATGCCCTTAGCAGCATCTAAAGCTGCAATCATGGAAAGTCCAGTGATCATATGGCAACAGCGGCTTTAATGTGTGGGTGCGGATCGTAGTTAACGAGCTCGAAATCCTCGTATTTGAAATCAAATAGATTATCAATGTCAGGGTTGATGCGCATAGTAGGTAGAGGCCTAAAGTCTCTACTGAGCTGTAATTTGGCTTGTTCTATATGATTGCTGTACAGATGTGCATCTCCAAGTGTATGAACAAAATCTCCTGGTTGTAGGCCGCAAACCTGTGCCATCATCATGGTTAGTAATGCGTAGGATGCAATATTGAACGGAACACCTAAAAAAGTATCCGCGCTTCGTTGGTAGAGTTGACAGCTTAGCTTCCCTTCAGCTACATAAAATTGGAAAAAAGCATGGCAGGGCGGTAGCTTCATTTGAGGAATTTCTCCAACATTCCAAGCGGAAACAATGATGCGACGGGAGTCGGGGTTGTGTTTAATTTGGTCAATGACCTGTTGGATTTGATCGATGTGTTCACCACTTGCAGTAGGCCAACTACGCCATTGTGAACCGTATACAGGTCCTAATTCGCCATTTGAGTCTGCCCATTCGTCCCAAATACTAACTCCGTTGGCTTTTAGATAGGCGATGTTTGTTTCACCTTTTAGAAACCATAGTAATTCGTGAATAATTGAACGTAAATGCAATTTTTTAGTAGTGATACAAGGAAATCCTTCGGAGAGATTAAAACGCATTTGATAACCAAATACAGAAATTGTTCCGGTACCGGTACGGTCTTCTTTTTGAACACCGTGTTCGAGAATATGTGAAAGGAGGTCGTGGTATTGTTTCATGTACAAAAACTTGCTAGACTACGAAAATAGTAATTATTTTAGCCCTATGTTGAGATTCTTTTCTTTGATTATTGTCGTATTTGCAACGAGTATTTCTATAGTTGCCCAAAGCAAACCGATCAAACGCAAATACCGTGGCGTCTACGAAGGATTGATCCCAAGTTATCAAGTACATTTGGGTGCTGATGTTTTTGAGGTAAGTACAGTGAAGATCCGTGTATTTGTAGACCGCGATAGTTTATTCTTAGAGATAGGTAACTATCATTTCGGATCTGATTATTCGGTAACAAATAATCGTTCAAACTATACACTTACTGCAACGCGATCCGAATCGGGAATTCCAGAAAAAATGGTCCTCGACACTAAATCAAGAACGCTCACAAGAAAAGGATTGTATCCACAACCCGATGTTATTTTAGAAAGACTTGGTAGATTACCGCGAAGGTAACCAAAGACTAAAAATAGTCCCCTTGTCTGGTATGCTTCTGGCATCAATTTTACCATGATGTGCATCTAAGATAAGTTTGACGTAATATAAGCCCAGACCGAAACCTTTTACATCGTGAATATTGCCTGTTGGCACCCTGTAAAACTTGTCAAAAATAAAACGTAAATCTTCTTTTTTGATACCAATACCATTATCTTGGATATCAATTCGAATTCCGTCTTTTTCTCTCTTGACATTTACTTGAATATGAGGTGATACCTTACAATATTTGACGGCATTATCTACTAGATTAAAAAGCACATTAGTTAAATGAACAGGATCTGCAAAAATAAGAGCAGGTTCCATTTCTTTTTGAATCACAAATTGCCCACCACCGCTTGCTTGATTGAAATCAAAATTCTCCTTGACATCATCTAATATTTGATAGATCGATACTGATTCTTTATTGAGATTTACTTTGTCTTTGTCTAGCTTGGCAATATTGAGCACACGCTCTACCTGCTTTTCAAGTCTTTTGTTTTCTTTATAGATGATGCTAGCATACTTGCGCATGTGGTCTGGATCGCTATTATCTTCTAATCTCAAGAGTAATTCGCTAGATAAACTAATAGTTGAAATAGGTGTCTTCAGTTCATGAGTCATGTTGTTAATAAAGTCATTTTTGACTTCAGACAATCGTTTTTGTCGTATGATAATACCCATACTAAAAGCAAAAAAAACGACGACAAATACAACAACAATTAGTAAATAAATAAGTGGAGAAAAGCTTGAAGCGGCTTCAATTTTATCAAGCTTCAGGTTAGGGAAATAGACTGTAAAGTAATGACCATCCTTGGTCATGTTTAGACTCTCTGGTGTAATGCTTGAAATCTTTTGAGATTTTTTTGCATATATAGAATCACTGTCAAAAACATAAAGTCCAGATAGCGCAATGGAGTCTTTGAAACAGTCATAAATACCAAACAAAAAATCTTGTTGGATGTCTTGCAAGTAAAACTCTTTTTTGAGCAATGTCTCCAGATAAAACGGTTGAATTTCGTCATTAACATCTACGGTATAGTGCTGATAGCTTATTTGTTTAATAGCGCCGTAAACAGTACTTTGATTTTCATTTTGATTGATCGAAGTAAAGACATTACGCAATGCTGCCCTTGCTTGCTGCGCAAACTCCCGCAAGTTAAGGCTATCTTCACGTTGTTGGATATTGATGTATTCTTGTTGTAACTGTCTGGTATTGTGTATCCAAACAGATTGAACGGCAAGAATACTCAGTATCGAGATAATGCCAAGAATAGCAACCGCATTAACCGTTTTATTTTGCATTAATTAAAAGCCATTCACACCATTAACGGTAGTGTATTTAAGTACATTTTTCTTTTCTGGATGAATTCGGGCAAATGCAGACTGAACTGCAAGGGTGCCTTCATGGAAACCACACAAAATAAGTTTAAGTTTGTTTTCATAGGTATTTACATCCCCAATTGCATATATGCCTGGAATATTGGTTGAATAATCTAGGGTATTGACTTTGATTGCATTTTTTTCAATTTCTAAACCCCAATCTCCAATTGGACCCAGGCTTGGTTTGAGGCCAAATAATGGAATGAAGTGATCCGCGGCAATGCTGCGCTCTCCATCTTTTTGATGCGTCACAATAACGTGCTCTAAGTGATCAGCACCTTGAAGCCCTGTTACTTCTGCTTCAGTTACCAAGTCAATTTCACCACTTTCTGCCATATCTATGACGCGTTGTACCGAATCTAAATGTCCACGGAAAGAACTACTGCGGTGTACTAAAACCACGCGCTTGGCAATTTTTCTTTCGGCAAGGTAAATGGACCAATCTAGGGCGGAATCTCCACCACCTGCAATCACACATATTTTGTCTTGGTAAACTTCTGGATTGCGAATGATATATTCCACACCTTTATCTTCAAAGTCAGTGATGTTAGAAATAGGAGGTTTACGTGGTTCAAATACGCCTAAACCACCTGCAATCATGACAATTGGTGCTCTGTGAGCTGTTCCTCTTACTGTAGTGACAATAAACTGACCCTCATCATCTTTATTGATTGCCATTGCTGCTTCTCCAAGTGTAAATCCTGGCTTAAAAGGCGCCGCCTGTTCCATTAAATTATCTATGAGTTCGCCGGCCAGAATAGATGGAAATCCGGGGATGTCATAAATTGGTTTTTTAGGGTAGATTTCTGAGCATTGCCCTCCTGGTTGAGGCAATGAATCTATCAAGTGACAACGCAACTTGAGTAAACCGGCTTCAAAAACGGTAAATAGGCCAACGGGGCCAGCTCCAATAATGATAATATCTGTTTGAATCATAAGTGGGGAGTAATTAATAAGGAGGGAATACGGGTTTGTTTTGTAAAATTTCTTCAATTCGTTGCATTACTTCAGGGGTCAAAAGCTCTTGAGCCGCTAAAGCTTGCATATTTTCTTGTAATTGATGAAGCTTACTCGCTCCAAGAATCACGGTAGAAACATTTGGGTTCTTGAGGCACCATGCTAAACTCATGACAGGTAAACTCAAGCCGAGTTCTTTAGCGAGTTCATTGAGTGAAAGAACAGATTTAATACGTTCTTCAGTCAGATTTTTTTCCTTCAACCATTCAAGTCCTTCCATCCCTAATCTTGTTCCATCAGGGAACTGATTATTGTATTTACCGCTCAAAATGCCACTGGCAAGTGGTGACCAAATGGTGGTGCCCAAACCAACAGTTTTATAGAGTTGATCATATTCTTGCTCTACTTTATCCCTTGCAAACATGTTGTACTCAGGTTGCTCAACAATTGGGCCAATCAAATGATTTTGTTTAGCGAATAGGTGCGCCTCCATGATTTCTTGTGCTGACCATTCAGAAGTGCCCCAATATAATATTTTGCCTTGCATGATGAGTTGATGCATGGTCCATACGGTCTCCTCGATTGGTGTTTTTTTATCCGGTCGGTGACAGTAGTATAAATCTAGGTAATCAAGTTGGAAACGCTGAAGAGCTTGTTCACAAGCCTCAACTAAGTGCTTTCGACTCAGTCCTTTTTGAGTTGGCCACTCGCCTCCTGTGCCGAAAAAGGCTTTACTACTTACAATGTATGAGTCACGCGACCAATTTTTCTTCTTCAAAATAGCACCCATCACTTCTTCGCTTTTTCCACGAGCGTATATTTCTGCATTATCAAAGAAGTTAATTCCTTGTTCGTAAGCATAATCCATAAGGGCTTCTGCGGTTTCATCACTAATTTGTTTACCAAATGTAAGCCAAGACCCTAAGGATAGGCGGCTTATTTGCAAACCACTTTTTCCAAGATTATTATATTGCATTTCCATAATTTACTGTTGTTCTTTTTCGTTGTTTGTGTTTCCAAATCCCATTTGCAAGTACCACTGTTAAGATCATGGCAGCACCCCAATAAAACGAAGTTTGGAGTATTTTGTGCTCTTTGAGGAGTACAATTGCTAAAATAATGGTGTAAATGGGTTCTAAATTAATGCTCAAAGATACGCTAAATGCGCCTAGTCTCTTGACAATTTCAATTGTTGCTAAAAAAGCAAATGAAGTACAGAGTATGCCAAGAAATAAAAGCCAATAGAAGTCTGAGCTTGCCATTTTAAATAATTGAAGACTCATTTTTCCTTGGTATATAAAAAATAGACTAAGTGCAACAAAACCAGTACTAAGTTCCGTAAAACTCAAAGAAGCCGTATCGGTTTGTTGAGCAAGTTTGCCATTGGCAACAGAGAAAATCCCAGCGCACAGTGCAGATATCAGACCAAAGCCAAGTGCTTTAAGCTCTTCTCCCTTGAAATCGTGTGCTACAAAATAAATGCCTCCGATAACCAATAAACCCATTGTAAACTCAATCCAGGAAAAACGTTTACCCATAATAAGTGGCTCAAGCCATGTGACGTGTAGAGTAGTTGTAGATAAGCAAAGTATGCCCAAGGAGGCTGTAGATAGTTGTATAGAGGTGTAAAACGTTAACCAATGTATAGCAACAACTAACCCAACAATGATGGTCCACACAAGCGTCTGACCTCTTGGTATAGACATTCTTTTTTTAACAAGCGTATATATACCCAATGCTAAGGCGGCTATCCATAGCCTATGCCAAACTATAAGCAGCGCATCTAGATGAATGAGTTTGCCTAAAATACCGGTGAAGCCCCACATAAAAATGATGAGGTGCAGCAAAAAATGATAACGGTATTGTTGAATCAAAGCGGATTAGCGATTTTTAGACCATTCTTCGATGGATTTTTGGTTGGCAAGTACATAGGCTTGATCGCCATCTGCTTTGGCAGCTTCCATGGATATTTTGGCTGTTTCAATTGCGCCTTTAAAGTCGCCGTTCGCAGCTTGAAGTTGTGCTTTAAGGCGTGTCATCCAGTAGGCGGACGGGCCGCGCAGCTCTACTGCTTTGGTTGACCATTCAAGCGCTTGTTTCAAATCTAGATTTTCATTGAAGTAATATGTAGCGGCTTTGTGAAAGTCATTGGCAGCAGGGCCTGACATCGTTTTGTCTATGCTGAACAACACTTCGCTTTTTGTATCCAAACTAAAAGGAAGTTCAACTTTGGTTTCGGCCCAACATAAAGTAAGTTTGGCGCTGCTGTAACGCAGTTCATCGAATTGAAGCGTTAGATTTTCCGTCCAGTTTTTATTGATTTGGGCAGGCGCACTTACTTTTAGCGCAACTTTTTTATCGTCCCAATTTCCAGGGAGCCCCCAATTGTTATATTCGGTATAAAAATAAAATTCCCAGCTGCTCTCTCCTGGTTTGGCAAAAAGGGCATAGGATCCCGTATAAAGGGTGTCTTTACCGAAAAAAAGATTCTGGTTGGTGGAGAATATGGTATTTTCATTCGCACCTAAGCGCCACATCTGGCCGTAAGGAATGAGTTCGCCAAAAATAACACGGCCATTTACACTTGGTCTTGAGTATTCGATGATGAGATCTGCCAAGCCCACTTTTTGATAAATTTTAGCCGCCGGGCTCGCTTTAGGGGTAAGCACTTGTGCCTGAATGCTGAGGCTTAACGGAAGTACTAAGAAGAAAAGTAATTTTTTCATAAGATTTTATTTTTTAAACAAGCTAGTCTGTGCTATGTTCACTGGTAAAGAAAGTTCCCAATTGGGGCGAATTTTAATTTTTTCAGGATAAATGAAGATTGGCTCAGCACGCTCATGGCGCTCGATATTGATGCTGTCCCAACGAGAGTTCTCATTGAGATCCATAACAAATTTGAGTGTGTAAGTGCCAGGCTGTAGTGAGTCTAAAAGTACATTTGTTTCATGGACCTGTATGCGTTGTAGTAGTTCCTCTCCAAAATAAAGCTCTGTTAACAAATAGGGGGCAAGCGTATCTAACTGTAATGAAAGTGAACTCAATGAATTAATTGATGTCAAAGTATCTCCCCCAGCATAAGCATTTATAGGCTTTGGCAATGTTGTAGAATCAATACTGTCCCTTGTTAGTTCTGGTTTTGATAAATAAAACCATAGCGTGTCATCTTGTATTTGACTTAACACAACTGGCTCAAAAATCCTGTCTTGGCTTTCTAGTTTCGAACACAAACCATCTTGGTTTTCATCAATATAAGCCCTCAAAAAGTAAGTTCCATCCTTGAGCCCTTTGAGCCTTAGGGCACCTTGTTGGTCAAAATTGCCAATATAACGTGCTCTACTGCTCGTATCTGTTTCATATAAACCAAGATAGATTTTTCTTAGCTCCGAACTTGAAATCCATTCTTTGGCGCGTGCGTTCAAAATTAATGAATCGAGGGTTGGTCCGGTAGAGAAGGTCCATGTCATTAAAGAATCATTTCCTTCTGTAAGATCTTTTACCCCGCCATTGCAGAGTAGAGTATAAGTCGTCTGGGATTTTAATTCATCTAAAAAAATAATTCGCAAGGATTTACCCTTTAGCTCATATTGTAGACGACTATCTGCCGGCATAAGTTGGATGCGTTGCTGAGGTTGGTCTAGTTTGATGAATTCATCAAAGACAAGCAATTGTTCATTAGTAGAGACATTTCGTTGTTTATCTGAAATGGACTCGTGGATTACTTTGGGTGCAAAGGTGTCCGTTGGACCACCAGTTATGGTGCCAACCTGCGCACAGGCACAAAGTAAAAGTAGTCCTACAATTGCCCAGCGAACCATGTCATTAATTTTTCAATTTCTTCTTGGTCGATAGCATCAAAGTCCGATAATTTGGTGCTGTCAATATCTAATACACCCCAAACTTTTTCATCCTTGATGATGGGCACTACAAGCTCACTTTTCGATAAGTTGCTGCACGCTATGTGCCCAGGAAAGGCCTCGACATCAGGAATCAATTGTGATTTTTGATCAGCCCAAGCGGTTCCACATACTCCTTTTCCAAAACCAATTCGGGTACATGCAATGGGCCCTTGGAATGGCCCTAATACAAGTTCTTGATTTTTGACAATATAAAATCCAATCCAAAACCAACCAAATGCAGTGTGTAACGCAGCGCAAAAGTTCGCCATATTGGCTACACTATCGGTCTCGGAACCAATAAGAGCCTCTAGTTGTGGTCTAAGCTCGGCGTAGCGAGAAAGTTTGTCTTGAGAATTAAAAAAAAGTTGTTCGGCCATAATCCAAATACAAATTTCACGTTTTTAAAGCGAATGACAATCTTTTACTTTGTAAATTTCGACTATGAACAAACAAGTCCCTTTTGAAAAAATATTGTTTCTTGATATTGAGACAGTTCCTCAGGTATATCAATTTGAACAGCTCGATGATAAATCTAAAGCTCTTTTTGAGGCTAAAAACCGCTACCAAATTAACGCTGATAAATCCATTGAACAGCTTTTTGAGGAGCGAGGAGGTATTCTTGCAGAATTCGGTAAAATTGTTTGTATTTCAGTGGGTATGCTGCATGAAGGAAGTCAAGGTAGAAGCATCCGTCTAAAGTCATATTATCATGATGATGAAGAGACTTTACTTGTTCAATTCAAGCGCTTGCTCGAAGACCATTATAATACGCCATATCATGTACTTTGTGGTCACAACAGCAAAGAATTTGATATTCCATACATCTGTCGCCGCATGTTGATTAACGGAATTGCACTCCCATCAATCTTACAAATAACTGGTAAAAAACCCTGGGAGATTAACCATATTGATACAATGGAGCTTTGGAAATTTGGAGACTACAAATCCTACACGTCGCTCTCATTACTTTGTCATGTAATGCAAATCCCAACACCAAAAGATGACATTTCGGGCGCCGACGTTGCTCGTGTTTACTATGAAGAAAATGACATACAGCGTATTATGGTATATTGTGAGAAGGATGTGGTAGCACTTATTCAGTTGTTTTTGAAGTTACAAGGTGAACCTTTAGTGGATGAATTTAATATTTCATCTGCAAGTGTATCAACGGAATAAAAATAAAAAACCTGGCTTTTATAGCCAGGTCAAAAGTGAGTGATACTGGATTCGAACCAGTGACCCCTACCCTGTCAAGGTAGTGCTCTAAACCAACTGAGCTAATCACCCGGGGGTCGCAAAGATACAAGTTTTTTTGAGCATGCAAAGTCAATAGTATGTAGTTTTATACCGAAATGAGTAAAGATAAAATCATTCTTGGAATAGATCCTGGCACGACAGTTTTGGGTTACGGGCTCATTCATGTCCAGCAAAAACAACTCAAGCTCTTGAATTTTGGGGTAATACAATTACATAAATTGGGTAATCATCCTGACAAACTCAAAAGAATATTAGAAAGACTTAACGGTCTTATCGCAGAATATAAGCCCGATGAGATGGCCATAGAAGCACCATTTTTTGGCAAGAATGTTCAGTCTATGCTCAAACTAGGACGGGCGCAGGGTGTTGCTATCGCAGCGGCATTAAATCACGATATGCCTTTTGAAGAATACTCACCGCGCCGCATAAAACAAGCAATTACTGGCAGCGGAAGTGCATCAAAAGAACAGGTAGCCTCCATGTTGATGCAACTTTTAAATTTCGAGGAATTACCAAAATACCTCGATGCGACTGATGGCTTGGCTGTAGCAGTTTGTCATCACTTCTCTAAAGGCATAGGTGAACACAACAAGGCAAAAGGAGATTCCTGGACTGCATTTTTATCACAAAACCCAGACCGGCTTAAAAAATGAGCGTACAAAAAATATCAGTATTTACAGATGGCTCCTCTCGTGGAAATCCTGGTCCCGGTGGATTTGGTGTAATTCTATCTTTTGGAAGTAAGCGTTTGGAACTAAGTCAAGGATTTAGACGTACAACAAATAATCGAATGGAACTTTTGGCTGTAATTGTAGCACTTGAGCATATCAAGAATCATAATTATACAGTGGTGATACATTCAGATTCAAAATACGTCATAGATTCAATCACAAAAGGTTGGGTTTTTGGTTGGGCAAAAAAAGGATTTAAAGACAAGAAGAATCCTGATTTATGGCAACGTTATCTTCAACTGCATTCGCAGTTCAAGCTTGAATTTGTTTGGGTTAAAGGACATGCCGGACATCCGGAAAATGAGCGTTGCGATGAGCTTGCAGTTGAGGCTGCGCTAAAAGCACCAAAAAACATTGACACTTGGTTTGAAGATAATCCTAGTTAAACTAGAATTGAACTATACCAGCGTTCGATTTCAGTAACATTTGTGCCTCTTCGAACGGCCACATCCGCTAGCTGTTCTTGGGTGATTTTTCCAAGTCCAAAGTATTTGGCATCAGGATGGGCAAAATACCAGCCACTCACTGCAGCTGCCGGCCACATAGCTAAGGATTCAGTAAGATTTACACCGATTTGAGCAGTGGCATCTAAAAGCTTAAAAATACCAAGCTTTTCAAGGTGATCCGGGCAAGCTGGGTAACCTGGTGCAGGTCGAATTCCACGGTATTTTTCAGCAATAAGCGCTTGATTTTCTAAATGCTCTGCTGGTGCATATGCCCAAATTTCTTTGCGCACTTTGGCATGTAGGTATTCAGCAAATGCCTCCGCTAAACGATCAGCTAAAGCCTTGACCATAATGGAGTTGTAGTCGTCATTGCTTTGATCAAATTCTGTGATGTATTCCTCAATTCCTAATCCTGCAGTAACGACAAAAGCCCCAATATAATCTTGTTTTTGGCTACTTTTTGGTGCAATAAAATCGGCAAGTGCAAGATTGGATTGACCGGAAACTTTCTTGGTTTGTTGCCTAAGCGTGATCTGCTTGTATAAAAGCTCCTTTGATATGGGATCGTAAATTTCTATGTCATCACCTACTGAGTTGGCAGGAAAAATACCACTCACCCCTTTGCAAGAAAGTGCTTTTTCTTTGAAAAGCCTTTTAAGTAATTGTTGGGCATCTTCAAAGACTTTTGTTGCAGCATCACCTACAACTTCGTCCGATAAAATTTGTGGGTATTTACCATGGAGGTCCCATGTTTGAAAGAATGGGGTCCAGTCAATGTATGGGATGAGTGTTTCAATACTTGGATCATGCATTTGAATACCCAAATGTTTTGGCACTTGAATGGTACTTGCATCAAAGTTAAGTCGCAGGGCATTATTACGTGCTTGTTCAAGTGGTAGCAACTCTTTTGCAGCTTGATGCTTGGCATGGTGTACTCTTATTTTTTCGTATTCTGAACGAAGAGCACTTAAAAAATCTGTTTTTTTTGCTCCTAGTAAACGCTCAACTACTGTTACTGAACGCGAGGCATCAAGCACATGGATTACAGCACCAGAAGGATAATGTGCCTCAATCTTTACGGCAGTATGTACTTTAGAGGTAGTTGCACCTCCAATGAGTAGTGGAATGCGCAACCCAGCGCGCTCCATCTCTTTGGCGAGGTGAACCATTTCGTCAAGCGAAGGTGTGATAAGCCCACTTAGTCCGATAGCATCAACGTTTTGATCTATAGCAGCTTGGATAATAGTTTGAGGAGCAACCATGACTCCTAAATCAATGATCTCATAATTATTACAAGCTAATACGACACCTACTATATTTTTTCCGATATCGTGTACATCTCCTTTTACGGTTGCCAATAATATTTTACCTGCTGCTTGTTGTTTACCGTCTTTTTCAGCTTCGATGTAAGGCAACAAATAAGCGACGGCCTTTTTCATGACGCGAGCAGATTTGACCACTTGTGGTAAGAACATTTGACCACTTCCAAAAAGGTCTCCAACTTGGTTCATGCCATCCATGAGAGGACCTTCTATCACTTCAATTGGACGATTGACATGAAGTCTCGCTTCTTCAACGTCCACATCAATAAATTCTACTATTCCTTTAATTAAAGCATGCGCTAAACGCTTTTCAACACTTTGCTCACGCCAAGAGAGGTCTGCAGTTTGTTGTTTGACATCACCTTTAACCGTTTCTGCAAATTCCAGAAGTCGCTCCGTTGCATCGTTGCGGCGATTGAGTAAGACGTCTTCAACACGCAATAGTAATTCTGGTTCAATTTCAGAATAGACTTCTAGCATGCTCGGATTGACAATTCCCATGTCCATGCCGTGTGCAGTAGCATGATATAAAAATGCCGCATGCATGGCCTCGCGTACTTTGTTATTGCCTCGAAAAGAGAAGGATACATTAGAGACTCCTCCGCTTACATGGGCGCCAGGTAAGTTGGTTCGAATCCATTTGGTGGCACGAAAAAAATCAACGGCATTATTAGCATGTTCTTCCATTCCCGTTGCAACAGGAAAGATATTTGGATCGAAAATGATGTCGTCCTGAGCAAATCCGACTTTTTCTACAAGTATCTTATACGATCGGCTACAGATTTCTACACGGCGCTCATATGAATCAGCCTGTCCTTTTTCATCAAAAGCCATCACGATGACTGCTGCGCCAAAGCGTCTGATTTCCTTTGCTTGATTGATGAAAGTTTCTTCTCCTTCCTTTAGTGAAATGGAATTGACGATGCCTTTGCCTTGCAAGCACTTTAAGCCTGCCAAAATGATATCCCATTTGGAAGAGTCAATCATAATAGGAATGCGGGCAATATCGGGTTCAGCTGCAAGTAGATTCAAGAATCTTATCATTGCAGCTTTTCCGTCGATCATCCCTTCGTCCATATTGATGTCGATCACTTGTGCACCACCCTCTACTTGTTCCCTTGCCACTGCTAAGGCAGCTTCAAAGTCCCCTTCCTTGATCATGCGTAAGAATGCACGAGAACCAGTTACGTTTGTGCGCTCACCAATATTTACAAAATTACTTTGTTCAGTAAGCACTAAAGCTTCAAGGCCTGCTAATTTTAACATGTTACGCTTTCCATTTTCTTGGTGAGTATTGAGCAGCAACTGCTGCGATGGCTGCAATATGTTCGGGTGTTGTCCCACAACAACCGCCTATTACATTTACCAGTCCCTCCTGTAAGAATTGTTCAATCTGCGCAGCCATAGCCGCCGGACTTTCATCATATAGGCCAAATTCATTCGGTAGGCCTGCATTGGGGTGTGCACTTACAGCAAAAGTTGATTTTTCGTTTAACACCTGCAAATAGGGTCGCATCATTGAAGCGCCGAGCGCACAATTCAAACCAATACTTAATAATGGCATGTGTGAAAGCGAAATAAGAAATGCTTCTGTCGTCTGACCTGTTAAAGTTCTCCCTGATTGATCAGTAATGGTGCCTGAAACCATTATTGGGAGTTGTATGCCTCTTTTTTCAAATACTTGGTCACAAGCATAAAGTGCCGCTTTAGCATTTAAAGTATCAAATACGGTTTCAATGAGAAGAATATCAACGCCACCATCCATTAGCGCGTCAATTTGTTCGCTGTAGGCCAATGCTAAATCATCAAAACTTACTGCTCTATAACCAGGATCATTCACATCAGGAGATATGGATGCAGTACGGTTGGTTGGACCTATAGAACCAGCTACAAAACGCGGCCGATCGGTAAATTCAGCGCATACTTCTTTAGCAATTTTGGCACCTTGAAAGTTAATTTGATAGACAGCCTCTTCTAGTTGGTAGTCAGCTTGCGCAATAGTTGATCCTGAAAACGTATTGGTCTCAATGATATCGGCCCCCGCTTCTAAATATGCTCTATGGATTTCTTTGATGATTGCTGGCCTTGTAATCGAAAGCAAATCATTATTCCCTTTTAAAGAGCCAGGGTGGTTCTCAAATGCACCTTCACGGAAGTCAAATTCTTCAAGTTGATGGCGTTGGATCATGGTACCCATTGCTCCATCGAGTACTAGAATACGTTCTTGGATAGCTTGGTATAATGCGCTGTTGATCATAATTTGCTTGGCGAAAGGTAGAAACAGCGCGTTTCAACTTATCTTTTCCCAATGAGGGATCGGATTTGGCACCTTTACAATTGATGTGAGGTTGCCAAGGTTTCATAGGGCCTGTCCCTCCACCTTTCTTAATAAGTTTATATAAATGAACTTCTGCAAATTTACGCAGGATTTGCAAACTATAACGGCAATCGGTAGCGATTTGCACCAATATTTTGTAATGAGCCCCTGATTTCAAGTTCAAATAGGGTACTACTTACTTTTGAAACTGCTTTTTGGGTGCTGAGAACAAGTTCGTCTATGCTCCAGTTGTTTTTATTTTTGAATAGATCTAGAATTTCCTTTTGAAGGATAGTAAGGTTATGCTCTTGATTTATTTGGTCTTCTTGCTTTGTGTTGGCCCAGTTCATCATGTTCAATAAATCTTGGGTAGATGTAAGTAGGTGTGCTTTATGATTTTGAATGAGCGCATTGCAACCTTCAGATTGTTCATGTTGTATTGGCCCGGGAAAGGCAAAAACTTCCCGATTGTAATCGTTGCCCAACTCGGCTGTAATTAAGGACCCTCCATTCTTTTTACTTTCAATAACGACAATTGCATCGGATAGGCCTGCTATTATGCGATTGCGCATAGGAAAGTGCATTCGGTCTGGTTTCGTGCCGATTAGAAATTCAGATAGGAGCCCCCCACTTTCGAGCATTTGCACGGCAAGTTTCCGATTTCCTGTTGGATATATACGATCAATTCCATGACCCAATACTCCAATTGTTTTTATTTGTTGATCTATACATTGTTGATGAACACTTGCGTCAATACCAAGTGCCAAACCACTGATTATAACAATATCTTTTGGTAATGCGGAGATAAAATCTGCAACTAGTTTTTGACCATAAGAAGTTTGTTGACGAGTTCCGACTACTGCAATGAATCTTTGCTTTCCCCAGTGAATTGGAGTGCCGCGATAAAATAAACCGAGTGGTGCGTCAGGGCAATTTTTGAGCCGTTCAGGGTAGGTAGGGTCTGTAATGAAATGATAGCTGAGGTTTGTATTTGAAAGGTAAGAGATTTGACCTTGTGCTCGCCATAGTGCATTAGCCCGATCTGTTTTTTCTAATTGGGTAATTGGAATACTGGTGATTTGTTGCAAGGCACCCAAACTGAGCTCAAAGAAATCTCGGGGATGATTGAGCAGTTTAAGAATGCGTCGTGCCCGGATTGGGCCGATACCATAAAGTTGGGAGAATGCAATTTGGTAGAGTTGGTTCGTGTTGTTCATTTTTGTTTGACTTGGGGTAAATTTAGCCCGAACAAACACGAATGTATTCAGTAATATTTACGATGCATTGAGCTGTTTTTGAGTGAAATATAATATTTCAAACTTTTTAGTTTGTAGACCGGTCATTTTTCGAGCTAAATGAAGTTTTGTTCAGTAAATCCAAACTGTTCTGTAAGAATACGGACTATCATATCCCTTAATTACTTTAAATTCGCAATAACCAACTAAAACGAAACAGATGCGTTTGTTTTTTATACTTTTTTTGTTTTGTCGACTTAATCTCTTAGCGCAAACGATTCATATTGAAGTTATTGATGTCCAAAATAACACGCGAATTCAAGAGGCCACCGCAATCTTCCAAAATCAACTTTATAAAAGTCAGAATGGAATCATTCACATCAATCTTTCTAGTTATCCAAGCCAGGTAATAGTTCGGGCACCGTTCTATGTTTCGGATACGCTACAAATTCAGCAGGCAAGTGTTGATCAATTATTTAGAGTGGCCTTGCAGGTTCAAATTAAAGATAAGAAGACCGTAGTTGTAAGTGCGGGTAAACGCCGTCAGGCAATTGAGGAAATACCAGTTTCAATGGAAATTTTACGTCCAGAACTCATAGACAACAAAGGCATTACTGATCTTGAACAAGCTGTGGATCAAACACCAGGTGTCTACACAATGGATGGCCAGGTTTCAATCCGAGGGGGTTCTGGATTTGCCTATGGCACCGGAAGCCGAGTGCTTTTACTTTGGAACGGGATGCCTCTTTTGTCCGGATATGCTGGCGATACACAGTGGAATGCCATTCCAATGGAACAAGCCAGTCAAGTAGAAGTTATGAAAGGAGCAGCATCTGTTCTTTATGGTAGTGGGGCGCTAAATGGTGTTATTGCATTATCAGAAAAAGAGCCAACACTCGAGCCAATTACTAAAATAAAAATGCAATACGGACTATACGGGGCACCAAAAAGGGCTTCGCTTCAGTGGTGGTCTGTCCCTCCAATGAACCAACAATTAGAAGTATTTCATAGTGCACTCAAAAGACGATTTGGTTATACTATCTCTACTACCGGTTTTCATAACGATGGATATCGCATTGGTGAGTCTGAGTTTAGAGCACGCGTATCAGGCACCTTATACGCAAAAGCAATCCTTGATAAACGCCTAAAGGCAGGGCTTGGATACAATTTTCAAGTACAAAAAGCTGGCAGTTTCCTCATTTGGCAAAATGATTCCTTAGCATACACGCCAAGTGGATACGGAGATACAACTGCGGGTGCTTCAACAGTGAGTTATAATTTTGGACAACGTTTATTTATTGACCCTTATGCTAAATTCATCGACCAGCACAACAACGTTCATCAGCTCAAAACACGAATATATTGGGTGTCAAATGAAAATTTGAACAATTCAAGTCAAAGTAATGCAGCCACCGTCTCTTATGCCGACTATACCTTTCAGCACAAATTTGGAGAAGGAAGCACCCTGAGCGCAGGATTAACAGCCATACAAAACGTAGTTAGTTCTCAATTATTTGGAAATCATAATTCGCAAAATTATGCCTCCTACACACAGCTAGAGTATCACAAAAACAAACTAGATCTTAGTGCTGGACTCCGCCTAGAGTACTTTGAAATGGATGATAATGAGCCTGATTCACAATATTTGTTGCCAGGTCAGGATTCCATCACACTTCCCTTTTACCCTGTTTTTAGAACAGGTCTGCATTATGCCATCAAGCCTTTTACTCATTTGCGAGCTAGCTTGGGTCAGGGTATCCGTTACCCGAGTGTAGCAGAACGTTTTACCCAAACATCTGTGGGCGCACTCAATATTTTTCCTAATCCATATTTACAGCCAGAAATGGGCTGGGCAGGTGAGATTGGAATCAAACAAGGCTTCAAAATTGGCAACTGGAAAGCAATGTTCGATGCGGCATTGTTTGTCAATCAATACAATAACATGATGGAGTTTTCGTTCATCTATTATAATCCAATTACAGAGAAACCACTCAACCCCTTGAATCCTTCAGCTGAGGATATTCAATTCCTCACTAGTGGTTTGTATAACGTAAGTGATTGGGTAGGGTTCCAGGCTCAAAATGCAGAAAAAGCGCGTATTACTGGACTAGATCTTTCCTTTAACTCTTCAGGTCAGCTTGGTAAGATTGAAGTGATTTCTTTAATAGGCTATACTTATATGAATCCTATTTCTCTCAATAGTAATCCACAATATACTGCCAACTTTTCAGACACCAACACCAATATGCTCAAGTATCGATTTAAGCATTTAGCTAAGGCAGATATCGAGACAAATTACAAGCAACTAAGCGCTGGTTTTTCTCTGAGATACAACAGCTTTATGCGTAATATTGACCGTGTCTTTGAAGATGATCTTGATCCTTCAACAAGTTCAGAAGTATATATTCTACCTGGCCTTAAAGCCTACAGAGAACTTTACAATCGCGGCAACCTCGTTTTTGATGCACGCTTCGCTTATACAATCAAACAACAATACCGCATTGCATTTATCGTAAATAATCTCTTGAATGCTGAGGTTACTTCTCGCCCTGGTGACATTCAAGCACCCCGAAATTTTATTATCCAATTACAAGCTAAATTTTAATGAAAGTATTAGGCGTTATTCCTGCTCGTTTTGGCTCAACTAGATTCCCTGGCAAGCCCCTCATTGACCTTAAAGGAAAATCCATGATCCAACGAGTCTACGAGGGAGCAAGCAAAGCTAGCCTTCTTCAAACACTTGTAGTTGCTACAGACGATCAACGCATCTATGATGAGGTGCGTAGTTTTGGAGGTGAGGTCTTACTTACTAGTCCAGATCATCAGTCTGGTACAGAGCGGTGTGCCGAAGTTCTCGCACATTTTCCTGATCACGACACCGTTATTAATATTCAGGGAGACGAGCCTTTGGTTTCAGGTTTGCAACTCGATCAACTTCTAGAGGCTTTCAAAGACCCTTTGGTGCAAATCGCAACTTTAGTCCACCCTGAAGTAAGCATGGAGGACCTTAATAATGTCAATCGCATAAAGGTATTAGAAGACCAATATCAGAATGCTATTTATTTCTCCAGAAGCCCAATCCCCAACACACATTTTGCCAAAAATATGTCCTTTCCTTACCTGAGACATATTGGTCTATACGCATATAAAAGCGCAGTTCTTAAAAAAATAGCGTTACTAGAGCCTTGCAAATTGGAACTTGCCGAATCACTTGAGCAACTACGCTGGCTTTATTACGGCTTACCAATTCGTTTAGTGCATACGCATATTGAATCACCAAATATCGATGTCCCTGCTGATTTAGAAAAAGTCTTACCTTTTTTGTAATCTGCTCAGACTTTTGTAAATTTGTTAGATGCAGGGTTTTGAAGAAATCATCATTCAACTATTACTCAGACACAACTGTGTTGTTGTTCCTGGGTTTGGTGGCTTTGTTGCCAAACAAATTTCCTCTGAAATAGATCTTGTTAGAGGTCTTATCTCGCCGCCCAAGAAAGCCCTACTTTTTAATCGATTCTTACTTGCCGACGATGGCCTATTTTTAGCTGAATTTGCAAGAGTACATGGCCTCTTTTATGAAGAAGCCAAAAATAAACTACAAGCTCATACCGACTTTTTACAACGCCAGCTGAGTATAGGTGAAGTCATTCGGTTACCCAAGCTTGGAACTTTTACCAAAGAGTCGGATGGTCAGATTAACTTTGAACAAGACCGCTTTTTTAATTTATTGATGTCTTCATACGGGTTAGCCAAACTCAATTTTGTCGCGCAGCAACAAGAGCAAACACAAGAACAGACAAAAGAGGCACCAATTCTCGAATTACAGCCAAAAATTGCTCCTCAAAAAACAAACTGGGGACGCATTGCGGCAGCAGCTTGTATATTGCCTTTTGCTTTCTATTCGTTTTGGATTCCTACCCAAACTAATGCTTTAGAGTCAGGTTTGTTCTCTAGTTCTGACTTTAATCCACTTCATCGCAAAACTCCTGCAGCTTATACAAAAGCTCATTTAAAGAGCAGTCAAACAAATCTTCAAGAAGCACCAAAACTCCATTTTGAACAAGAGTTATATGCTCGCTATGAAACGTATGAGTGGCAGCCTGGTTATGATTTTATTGTCAATGTCCCGGCCCAGAAAATTATTCCAAATGCTACTACTCCAGTACAAACTTCAAATGCGGCATTTGATTTCATTGTAGGTTGTTTTTCAAATTTTCAAAATGCAAAAAATTTGCAGCTCAAATTAATCCGAGATGGATTTGCAGCCAGACTTATCGAAAATGGTGCGCTAACCAAAGTAAGTGCAGGTGCAGCACAAAATATTTCAGAACTCCAAAACATCAAGCAACAAGCTGCAGAACGCGGTTTGCAAGGCTGGGTATTCAACAATTAAATTTTATTTATGAAAAAAATCTTCAGTTTTATACTATCCATAGGGATTAGTACCACTTTATTATTTGCACAAACTACCAATGTAGAAGGAAGTAAATATCAGTTCAAAAAAATGGTGCAACTAGATGCTACTCCGGTCCAAAGTCAGGGTCAGACAGGAACATGTTGGTCATTTTCGGCAACAAGTTTTTTTGAGTCAGAAATCCAGCGCCTCACCAAAAAACAAGTAGTGTTATCAGAAATGTATGTAGTACGCAAGGCTTATGAAATGAAAGCGGAAAAATACATAAGAATGGACGGAAAGGTAAATTTTGGCGAAGGGGGAGCTTTCCATGACGTTCCTTTAGTCATAGAGAAATATGGAATTGTACCTTATGAAGTGTATACCGGATTGAACGAAGCTAAATCATATAATCATGGCGAAATGTTCAATCAACTTAATACGCTTATGAATGATGTCATTTCTCGTTTATCCGCTCCGGAAGGAATTACTGACGAGTGGAAACGAAAATTCAATGATATACTTAATCGTGGTATTGGAAAAGACATCGAAACTTTTGAATGGAACGGAACACGTTATACACCAAAGAGTTTTGCATCTTCGCTAGGCTTAGACATGAAAAATTACGTCTCGTTGACTTCTTTTACGAACCACCCAATGTACAGTGAATGTATGCTCGAGATTCCAGATAATTGGGCGTGGGGGAAGAGTTATAACGTAAGCATGGATGATCTTTTTGATGTAACTGTCGCTGCACTTAAAAACGGGTATACCGTTGCTTGGGGCGCTGATGTATCTGAAAAGGGTTTCAGTTTTAAAAATGGAATAGCTATCGTGCCTGCAGATCCGGGCATGATCGAAGTAATTGGTAAAGACGACAAACGATTCAATGACGCAGGTGCTGAGCGAAAATCTAATGCGTTTTTGGAACCTATGAAGGAATTAGCCATCACACCTGAATTGCGCCAAAAAGCCTATGATAACAAAACGACTACTGATGATCACGGTATGCATATTGTTGGACTTTACACAGACCAAAATGGTACGCGTTACTTGATGGTCAAAAATTCATGGGGAACAAGCAATATGCCTAAGGGTTATTTGTTTGTTTCGGAGAGCTATTTCAAATATAAGACGATCAATATTTATTTGCATAAAGATGCTGTTACACAGCAGGTCAAGACAAAATTGAAATGGTAATCTAACATAGACAACCTGTTAAAATTCTGAAAATCAATTTAATAAGTGTTCAAAGTGTCATTTGAACACTTTTTCTTTATTATTGTTATTTTTGTAACAACAACAATAAGTCAAAAATGAAAACTGTAGGAGTAAATGGATTTGGAAGAATTGGGCGCTGTTTTACAAGAATTGCCCTTCAAGACCCTCAAATTGATGTCGCGCTAGTCAATGATCTAGCAGATGTGAAAACGCTTGCGCATTTACTCAAATACGACAGTATTCACGGACCTTTCGGTTTATCTTTTGAAATTGTAGACAACACCTTGCTATTTGAGAATGGTAAAAAAATGGTTTTCATCAGTGAACGAAATCCTGAGCTCATTAATTGGGCGGCCTATGGTGTTGAGGTAGTAATTGAGTCAACAGGATTATTTTTGACTCGTGAAGCCGCATCAAAACACTTGGTTGGTGGTGCTAAACATGTTGTAATAAGCGCGCCTGCTAATGATGAAGATATCCCATCAGTTGTTTTGGGAGTAAATGATCAACAAATTGATTGGACAGACACTGTTATCTCAAATGCTTCTTGCACTACTAACAATTCTGCACCAATGGTGAAAGTACTCAAAGAAATTCTCGATATCGATGTTGCTTACATATCTACGGTTCACAGTTACACCTCTGATCAACGTCTACACGACGCACCTCACAAAGACTTGAGACGTGCCCGTGCTGCAGCAAACAGCATTATTCCAACATCCACAGGTGCTGCCAAAGCGATCACTCGTATTTTTCCTGATTTGAAAGGTAAAATCACTGGCGGAAGCTTCCGCGTACCCGTTACCGATGGATCAGTCACTGAAATGACGCTCGTTACAAAATCAGAAATTACGGCTGAGCAAATTAATAACGCCATGAAAACCGCTGCTATGGGACCTTTGAAAGGAATCATGCAATACACAGAAGATCCGATTGTCTCAGTAGATGTATTGGGAAATCCGCATAGCGTCGTCTTCGATGCCGGCCTCACTACTGTTTTCAATGGTTTGATAAAGGTAGCTGGTTGGTACGATAACGAGGCCGGGTATTCTAATCGCCTTGTTGATGTAGTAAAACGGTTTTAAGCTTCTAAAGCAGCAACGCCTGGTAAGACTTTTCCTTCAAAGTATTCAAGGAGTGCACCACCTCCTGTACTCACATAACTTACTTCTGTACTTAAGTTAAACTTTTGCACTGCAGCTGCACTATCTCCACCGCCGATAAGACTAAATGCACCATTTCTTGTTGCCTCTGCTACAGCTAGTGCAATGTTTTTGGTGCCATTTTCAAAAATTGGCATTTCAAAAACACCCATAGGTCCATTCCATAAGATCGTCTCACTCGCTAAAAGCACTTCTGTAAAATCTTTTACAGCTTCAGGTCCAATATCTAAGCCCATTCGTCCTTCATCAATTGCATTTGAGTTGCTTATTTGCACATCGGCATCTGGGGAGAAGCGATCTGCTGCTATGGCATCAATAGGTAGATGAATAGCAACTCCTTTTGCTTTTGCTTTGTTTAGAATATCTATACATGTTTCTAAACGTTCAATTTCACATAGTGAGTTGCCAATCTGACCACCCATAGCTTTGAAAAAAGTATAAGCCATACCACCACCTATAATGATATGATCTGCTAGATTGAGCAGGTTTTCTACAATAAGAATTTTATCAGAAACTTTCGCACCTCCCACAATTGCTGTAAACGGTCTTTTGGCATCATGAACTACTTTTCGAGCATTTTCCAATTCTGCACTCATAAGTAGACCTGCCATTTTATCTTTAGGAAAACAACTAGCTAATTGAGTAGTGCTTGCATGTGCGCGGTGAGCTGCTCCAAAAGCATCATTCACAAAGCAATCGCCGTGTTTTGCTAATTTCTGTGCAAAATCAAGATCGCCAGCAGTTTCTTCTGCGTAAAAACGTACATTTTCAAGTAAAAGAAGCTCGCCAGGCTTGAGGTCTCTACTTAAATTAAAAGCTTCATCGCTGATACAATCGGATGCAAAATGTACTTTAGATCCAACGATTTCGCTCACCTTAGAAGTGATTTGTCCAAGAGAATAAATTGCCTCTGGTCCATTTTTAGGTCGGCCAAAATGAGATAAAATAACAACACTACCACCTTTTTGAAGAATGTGTTTAATGGTTGGCAGTGCAGCCCGAATGCGTTTATCATCAGTGACTTGTCCTGAATTTTTGTCCATCGGTACATTAAAGTCTACTCTTACTATTGCGCGTTTGTTGGCAAATGAATATTGTTGAAAGGAATTCATATTTTAAGTGCTTGAAATTTATTGTTTATGAAAAAGACTGCCATTAGCCTGAGCACTAGGCATGATTGTGATGTCTGCAATGCTCACGTGATTGGGGCGCGTAACGATAAACGCAACAGTTTGGGCTATGTCGCTAGCCTGGAGTGCTTCATAGCCGTCGTAGACGCTTGCAGCTGTTTGCTCATCTCCTTTAAAACGCACTAGAGAAAATTCAGTTTCGGCAGCCCCAGGCGCAATATTGCTTACTTTGATTTGCCGTGCTAATAAATCGATGCGTAGGGCTTTGGATAGTGCGTCAACAGCATGTTTGCTTGCACAATAAACATTACCGCCCGCGTAAACCTCCTTTCCTGCAATGGATGAAATATTAATGATGTGACTAAATGGATGTTTTTTAAGAAGAGGGATAACTGCATGGCTCATGTATAGAAGTCCTTTAACGTTAGTGTCGAGCATGCGATTCCAATCGTCGGAAAGCCCGGTGTCGAGCGGTCCTCTACCCACAGCTAATCCCGCGTTGTTGATTAATACAAAACAGTTATTGGCGATGTCACTAGGTAAATTAGAAACAACCTCTCGTACTTGGTCTTCCTGACATACATCTAGTTTAGCAATGTAAACTGGAGTCTGATTCAGTTTTTTTTGTAATGTCTCAAGACGATCTATTCTTCTTGCTAGGAGCACCAAACCATAACCCAATCCTTGCAGCTCTTGGGCAATTGCTGCGCCAAATCCGGAGCTTGCACCGGTAATGATTGCATATTTCATGCTGCAAAATTGACAAAAAAAAAGCATTTGCTTGTCAAAATGTCAGCATTTACGCTGTGGCATTTTTATTGAGAAGTAATTTCATAAAAATAGAAACACAATGAAAACAGGTCAAATTCATGTTCAAACGGAAAACATCTTTCCGATAATTAAAAAATTCCTTTATTCCGATCACGAAATTTTCTTGAGAGAATTGGTTTCCAATGCAGTGGATGCCTCCCAAAAACTCCATGTACTTGCCAAAAATGGCGAATTCAAAGGAGAACTTGGGGACTTAAAAGTAGAAGTACTACTCGATAAAGAAGCCAAAACACTCACTATCCGTGACAACGGTATTGGCATGACTTCAGAAGAAATCGATAAATACATCAATCAAATTGCCTTTTCTGGCGCCGAAGAATTCGTAGAAAAATACAAAGGGAAAGAAGGCGCAGAGCAAATCATTGGTCATTTTGGCCTTGGTTTTTACTCGGCTTTCATGGTAGCTGAAAAGGTACAAATCCGCACGCTTGCACGCTACGAAGGCGCTCAAGCCGTTCAATGGGAGAGCAACGGCTCACCGGAATACACCCTCATCGACATCGAAAAAGAAAGTCGCGGTACCGATATCGTTTTGTACATCACAGAAGAGTCTGCCGAGTTTTTAGAAAAACAACGCATTCAAGGCATCCTAGACAAATACTGCAAATTTTTACCGATCCCGGTATTCTTTGGCACTAAAGCTGAATACATCGATTCACCTGAAGGCGAAAAAGACGAAAAGGGAGAAATCAAGCGCGTGTCTATCGACGTTCCGAACCAAGTCAATAACCCAAGCCCAGCCTGGACCAAAGCACCTGTAGACCTCAAACAAGAAGACTACGATCAATTCTATCGCGAGCTCTACCCGATGACATTCGAGGCGCCGCTCTTTCACATCCATTTGAATGTAGATTACCCATTCAACCTAACGGGGATCTTGTACTTTCCTAAAATCAAGGAAAACGTCGAGGTACAGCGCAACAAAATCAACCTCTACAGCAATCAGGTCTTCATTACCGACAGCGTAGCCGAAATTGTTCCGGAATTCTTGACGCTCCTCCACGGTGTCATTGACTCCCCAGATATTCCACTCAACGTATCGCGTTCGTATTTGCAAAGCGATGGCAATGTCAAGAAAATATCTGCCCATATCACTAAAAAAGTTGCTGATAAATTGGCCGAGATGTTCAAAAAAGACCGCGCCGATTTTGAAGCCAAGTGGCCAGACCTACAAGTATTTGTTCAGTACGGTATGTTGTCTGAAGAAAAATTTGCCGACAAAGCTAAAGATTTCAGTTTGTTCAAAACCACCGACAACGAGTTCTTTACTCAGCAAGAATACCTAGACAAAGTCAAAGTATTGCAAACTGACAAAAACAACAAAACGGTCTTGCTTTATACCAATGATGCAGAAGAGCAATATGCTTTTGTAAAGAAAGCCAAAGAACGCGGGTATTCCGTATTATTACTCGATGGCCCTCTAGCTCCACATTGGATCTCTAAGCTCGAGCAAACCAATGAAAATATCAGTTTTGCTCGCGTTGATGCAGATAGTCTGGATAAGCTAATTGCCAAAACAGAAGATTTGCCATCAAAATTAAGCAAAGAAGAGGAAGAAAAGCTCAAGCCTATTTTTGAAGCGCAAGTGAATAAAGAAAAATTCACAGTTCAGTTTGAAAGCATGAGTGAACAAGAGGCTCCAATCATCATTACACAACCTGAGTTTATTCGTCGCATGATGGAGCAGCAAAAGCTAGGTGGCGGAGGCGGTTTTTATGGTGCTTTCCCTGAAATGTTTAATCTTACCGTCAATGCAAATCATCCGGCAATAGGTAAACTTTTAAGCCAGGAAGAAGCTGCTCAAGAGCAAAGCACCAAGCAACTTGTTGACCTTGCAATGCTTGCTCAAGGCCTTTTGAAAGGTGCTGCTTTAGATGCTTTCATCCAACGCAATATCGAACATATTGCATAAATGAGTAGCTTTGACTACGCTTAAATTCTAGATTTTGTACAAATGGATCTTGGGCATTGGCGCCCTCATGTTAACCCGTAAAATTGGTTATGCCATTCTTGGCTTTGCCATTGGTTCACTTTTCGATCAATATCAACAAGCTTCAAAGAACGGGCAGAATAATGGGGGAACGGGCTATGCCCAAGATCCATTTGAATTTTACCGTCGTCAAAGCTCTATGTACGACCTGCCTACAATGCTCATGGCGCTTTCTGCCGCTGTCATGAAAGCTGACGGAAAGGTCTTGCGTATTGAATTAGACTTTGTTAAGAAATTTTTTTCAGCGCAATTTGGTCGTCAATTCAATGCAACTCACCTGCAAACGTTGAAGCAGTTTCTTGATTCCCCAAGTATACCACTTCAAGAAATCTGTCATGACATCCGAAATCGCATGCCACAAGAGATAAGAGTACAGTTGGTACATTATTTATTCGGCATTGCCAAAGCAGATGGTGACGTAGGAACAGCTGAAATAAACGTCATTTCTCGAATCTCGACTATGCTTGGAATTCCAGCTGTTGAGTTTGAGAGCTTGCGCAATATGTTTTATCGAAATGTTGACTCAGACTATAAAATTCTGGGTATTGATGAAAAAGCTACGGATGAAGAAGTTAAAAAGGCCTATCGCAAGATGGCTGTAGCACATCATCCCGATAAAGTTGCACAAATGGGTGAAGAATACCAGAAGGGTGCCAAAGAAAAATTTCAACAAATACAAGATGCTTACGAGGCAATTAAAAAGCGTCGTGGAATCAAATAAAACCATTTATGTCTGATAACCGTTACCAACAGCGCGGCGTTTCTGCCGGAAAGGAAGATGTTCATAATGCCATTTCTAAACTGGATAAAGGCTTATTTCCGAAGGCATTTTGTAAAATAGTACCAGACTATCTTACTGGTGATGAAGATTATTGTGTGGTCATGCATGCAGATGGTGCAGGCACTAAATCTTCATTGGCATATGCCTACTGGAAGCAAACAGGAGATCTTTCTGTTTGGCGAGGTATTGCACAAGATGCCCTCATCATGAATATTGATGATTTACTTTGTGTTGGAGCTACCGGGCCAATCCTCGTTTCGAGTACTATTGGTCGTAATAAATTATTGATACCAGGCGAGGTGCTCTCTGCAATCATTAATGGCACAGAAGAGCTTCTAGAAGAGCTTCGGGGCTTTGGTATTGATATTTATTCTACAGGCGGTGAAACTGCAGATGTAGGCGATCTTGTACGTACCATTATTGTAGATTCAACCGTTGTTTGTCGCATGCCCCGAAACAAAGTTATTTCCAATGATGGCATTCGACCAGGAGACGTCATCGTAGGTTTGGCATCATTCGGGCAAGCTCATTATGAAAAAAACTATAATGGAGGTATGGGGAGCAATGGTCTAACAAGTGCCCGTCACGATGTATTCCACCACTCGTTAGCTGAAGACTTTCCAGAGACCTATGATAGTTCTTTACCGAGAGATTTGGTTTACAGCGGCTCCAAGCGCCTCACAGATCGAGTAGAGGGTAGCCCTCTTGATGCAGGACAATTGGTCCTTTCCGCCACAAGAACTTATGCCCCTGTAATAAAAGCACTTTTAGACGCGCATCATTCAGAAATTCATGGAATGGTACATTGCTCAGGAGGTGCTCAAACAAAGGTGCTACACTTCATAGACAGTCTACATGTCATCAAAGATAATTTATTCGATACACCTCCTTTATTTGAAATGATTCAAGCAGAATCTAAAACACCTTGGCAAGAGATGTATAAGGTTTTCAATATGGGTCATCGAATGGAAGTTTATGTGAGTCAGGAACTTGCGCCAGAAATTATCCGTATCTCTGAAAGCTTTGGTATAGCTGCTCAAGTAGTAGGAAGAGTTGAGGCAGCGACCGAGAAGAAGGTAACGATTTCTAGCCAACATGGAGAATTTACTTATAACGGGTAAAAAAATCTATTAAAAGCTTTGAAAAACGGATTGTTTTTGTACTTTTGCAATCCGTTCATTGAACACATGGTGGGATGGGTGAGTGGCTGAAACCAACAGTTTGCTAAACTGTCGTACGGGTAACTGTACCGCGAGTTCGAATCTCGCTCCCACCGCCATCAAATTAGACCGTATAGAACTTTAGTTCGGGGCGTAGCGTAGTCCGGTCATCGCGCCTGGTTTGGGACCAGGAGGTCGCAGGTTCGAATCCTGCCGCCCCGACAAGGGGGATGAGCAATCATCCCCCTTTTTTGATTATAATCGTTGTGAATGATATATTTACAACAAACGGTCCCGTAGCTCAGCTGGATAGAGCAACTGCCTTCTAAGCAGTAGGTCTTTGGTTCGAATCCAAACGGGATCACATCTACAAAACCTCACAGAAATGTGGGGTTTTTTTATGTCTTTACCTTACCCAGATTAAAAAGAAAACACCCGATAAAACGAAACCTAAGGAACGCCGAAATAGCGCAATGCGCCGTAAAGATTTTTCAGTTGCTTGTTTGATTTCCTCCTCAATCATCAGGTAGTCATCTTCCAATATTTCTTCTGTAAGATCCTGGCTTACCATCTTGGACAACATTTCGCCGTCGATTTCGTTTTGTATTTCAAGACTTGATATTTCAAAATCGCCATTTGTAAAGCGGTCCTCTACGCATTCAGACCAACTGATATTTTTATAGTTTTGGATATCAACTAGTTTGAGCTCTGGCGAGCTGCAGATGAATGTGGGTAAGCTATCGAGGGAAGCGTAGAGGGTGATTTGAAATAGATTTGGCGTAACTGGTTCCGTGATGGATGTTAGACTTGGGATATTGAAATCGATGAGGCCGAGTTCAAAAAGCGTATCGGGCATGGTCAAAGAACGTAAAGTTTCACTTTTTATAGCGAGGATGTCTAACTTTTTGAAATTGGGAAGTACAAGAGCAGTGTCTTTGTAGTCAAAGTTGAGCCAATAAAGGTTCGGGTCTTTTGCAAAAAGGTGGTCGATATCAGCTTGAGTAATACTTTTACCAAAATATTCTCCTTCTATTTCTTGAACGAATTGGGCGCAAACTCCAAATGATAAGAAAAGGCTAAACAAAAGTAATTTAAGGAGTCTCATTTGGCGGGGTGTTTGGTACGGGTTCTTTGTGGAAAAGAAGTCCCAGCATCATGACAAGGATACTCAATAGAATGACCTGAATAATGAGGGCGTTGTTAACGCTTGGAATTTGAAGCCCAATGGGTATACTGAGGTAAAGTAGAATGGTGATGAGTCCTCTGGGAGCGACAAAGAGATGTGGACTAAGATCTTGTCTTGTTATTAGCAAGAAAATAAATCGTAATATCAACAATAAGACAATGATTCCGATGGCCAAAGGAAGTGTGTCGAGGTTAAGCAAATCTGAAGTTTGGATCATGTATCCGAAAAGAACAAAGAATAAGGATCGGATAAGAAAAGTGGCTTCTGCAACAATATCTGAGAATTGCCTAATTTCTTTAGGTATGCGCTCAGGTTTGAATAAGTGAGCATAGCGCCAACCACTGAATAACTCCAAATTACTCAATGCCAAACCAAAAATTAGGATAAAAATTAAGCCCGGAAGGTGCCACATTTTGCTGAGTCCATATACTAATAAAATAAAGAGTAAAATTGGTCCATACTTCACATGATGAGACATCCTACTCAAGAGATAAGAAAGCAAGATGGTGAGTATAATAGAGAAAAAAAGTACAATTGCTATTTGACCAAAAAAACCACTAATTGACTTGAAGTTGTACACTTTTGTAACCAAGATGAAGTTAAAAACAAGTACGCCTAGAATATCTGAAATACTACTTTCATAAGTGATAAAGGATCTTATTTTAACTTGATAATTTTTTACACTAGGGATGGCAATAGCACTACTGATAATGGAGAAGGGTAGTGCGTTTAAGATGGCAGGTTGCCAAGCAGTTTGATCGAGTTCTTTGAATGCCCAGGCAAGTAACCCTGTAAAAATAAAAAACGGCAACAAAGACATCATGAATGCAGCTTTGATTATGGGTGTGGCACGCTTGCTGATTTTTAAATCTAGAGCACCCTCAAGCACAATCAATATGAGGCCTATTGTACCAAATATCGGAAGAATAGGATCTAACCGGGGTACATTTATGTGGGTGTAATTGGTAAATTGTTGCAAACCCCAGCCCATGATAAGTAACCAGATCACTGTAGGAATACGCGTGTACTTAGAACTCAAATCGAGTACATAGCTTAACAAAAGGATACTACTGAAAAGAATTAATATTTCTGCTGTCATTTTATTCGAGAGTGCTTATTTTCAGTGATTTTCGATAGGCAGAAAATACCGTAGATTTATTGATAAACCCTTTATAGACATTGTTTTCTACAATTGGCAAGCTTAGTTTTTTATTTTTTTCGAAGAGACGCATCACTAACTCCATAGAATCTTGGGGCCCTATGGTTTCTTTTACTTCTGACATGAGTTCACCAATAGTGAGTTGTGGATCATAGTCTGGTTTAAAAATAATTGAGCGGATGCTGTCAAGCCAAATTAATCCGAGCAGTTCTTTTCTTTGATTGATGACTGGAAAAACAGTGCGCGAAGAATGTGCTAAAATTTCCATGAGGTCTTCAATATGTTGTTCGGGGTGTAAAATGGGGTAATCAGATTCAATAAACTCGTCTGTTCTAAGAGAGAATAGGATGTTCTTATCCCGATCTTGAGTGAGTGCTTCGCCTTTTTTTGCACTTCTCTTGATATCCATTGCAAAGGGCTCAAAATACTTAGATATGGCATAGCTTATAGAAGAAACGAGCATAAGCGGTATCATGAGTGTATAACCACCGGTAATTTCGGCAATTAGGAATATGGCAGTTAAGGGAGCATGATAAATGCCACTCAGAATTCCGGCCATCCCAACAATTGTAAAATTATTGACAGGGATGTGAAATATTCCAGTCATATTAAATGCTGCGGAAAAAGAGTAGCCTAAATAAGCACCTACAAAAAGAGAGGGAGCAAAATTCCCGCCGTTACCACCAGCCCCTAACGTAAGAGCGGTTGCAAATGGTTTGGCAAACATCACTAAAATGGTAAACACGAGAACAACCCATGGATATTTGTTGAATTTCTCAAATAAGCTATTATCCATTAAGCTGCTGGGATCTTGGTCTGCAAGGATTTTTATACTTTGATAACCTTCACCAAACAAAGAAGGGAAGATAAAGATAAGCAGTGCCAAAATACTTCCTCCTATTAAGACCTTAGTGTAAATGTTGATCTTAACGCGATGCATTAGGTTCTCAATTTTCAAGAAGACGCGCATATGGTATACTGAGGCTAAGCCTGCTAATAAGCCCAAGAATGCATAATAGGGCACATTGGTATAGTCGAATCTTTCTTTTAACGAGAACGAAAGTAAAATACCGTCGTGTAAAATAATCTTCGAGATGAGTGCTCCACTTGCCGCAGCAATGATTAAAGGGATAAATGCAGTGATACTAATATCAAGGAGAAGTACCTCTAAGGCGAATAAAACCCCAGCAATAGGCGCATTAAAAGCAGCGCCAATACCACCTGCAACCCCACATGCAAGCAAAAGTGTTCGTTCTTTGATCGAGAGTCGGTACTTACGTGCAAAATTGGCCCCTAAAGCTGCTCCAGTAACAACAATGGGCGCCTCTAATCCCGTTGATCCACCAAAACCAACGGTAACAGAGCTGGTTAAAACTTGATCATGTATGAGATGACCAGGCATAGAGCTATTGTTTTTAGCAATAGCTGAATGTACTTGTGGAAGCCCTTTAGTGAGTTTATAGTTAAGTGCAAATTTACTGATCAATACAGTGATTAATAAGCCAACTACAGGAAGAACTAAGTATAGAAAACGAAAGTCACTGAGTTTATCATACGTGGCGACTAAGAAAATATAATGTACGAAGGTTTTTAGCAAAATCGCAGCAATACCAGCGCTTAAACCCACCAAAATACTTGCAATAAATAGGAATTGCTTTTTATTGAGGTGGTATTGCAACCATTTCAACCAGCGTTCGATGCGTCCAAATCCTATTGTTTTATTAATCTCCATTTTTCTTTCTTTCCTGATCGATTACCTTTAAGTTCGCTGTCCAAAATCCTTCCCCAAAACCACTTGCTTGTGCCAATCCACCTCTTGTCGAATAGACATAGCCATCCATGATGTAATAATTAGTGTAAAAAAGAATTTCATGATTCTTATTTCCTTGATATAGGATGGTTTTATAGCTTGGAACATAAGGTGGTTTCCATTCTTCTGGCATATAATTGTAATGTAAATTCATGCTTTCATGCTTACCGAAAAGTTGAATAGATTCCGTGATTCTGGGCGAAAGAAGCTGAGTGGAGCTGTCAGACAAACGAATAATTAGGGCTGAGTCAGTGGCTTCCCACAACCACTTGGGTTTTGAAATGGGATTAATTTTTACAGTTTTAGCTTGCAAATTGACCAATACATCATAGCCCAGAATCCCTTCAGTTTTTCTTGGCTTTTCTAATTCGATAAAAGCAAGTTTAGATGAATCTTTATTGACGCGAATATGGCCTGAAAGCTGAAAATTTGAAGAATTCTTGGAGATATCAAAAAGATGGTAATAGCTTCTAATTTCTCCATATGGTCTTATCTTCATTCCAACATCTTCGGTGATTTGTTCATATTTGAAAAGCTGAATAGTATATGGATCGATATTCCAAGACTTGATCGCTTCTTGGGCAATCATAACCTTATTCAATAAAATAAAAAGTACGAGTACCTGTAACTTCATTGCCTAAAGTTACGCATTTCAATTTTTTGATTTAATTTGTTACAACTTTAAACTATGAATAATGAAAAAACTATTGATTTCCATGACTATTTTTTGCTGCTTAGGGGTGGCAACTGCTCAGACAATTACGGCTGATGCGATGGTAAAATATGCGTACAGTGCCACGGGACTTTTTAATAAGAGCATTTCTGATTTGGGTGCTTCGCAGGATTATGATGTTGCTTTTAGTTCAAATTACGGTTTTGCAGGTAATTTAAATTTTGGAATTGTTGGCGTAGGTGTAGAACTACTTTTAGGTGATTTCAAGGCTGCTTATCAAGGCGATCAAGCACTCTTGGGAGGAGCATATACTTCAGAGGTTAATTTGAAAACAACTCAAATTCCTATTTATTTACGCTTAGGTGGTTCAAAGGGTTCTTTTGGAGAATTTGGCGTTGTCATGCACAACGTAAGCGCTGCAACCTACACCAATAATAATTCTCTCATCGATCCGCAGCAAATTATTGATGTAAGTAACCAATATCAAAATTTCATGGGATATATGATAGGAGTAGGTGGGCGTTTTGGTTTATTGGACTTGCCCGTCATGCTGTCTGTAAGCGGACGATTCATGTACAGTACTGCTGATGCAAAAGGGGTTGACGCCTTAGGTGCTGATTTGGACCTCTATAATCCCGTTCAAAAAACCAATGCTGCTTCGGTTGGCTTACATGTAGGATTGATTTATTCGATTGACTAAAAATGTATCAATGAAATAAAAAAAGGCGCCTCAAGGCGCCTTTTTTATTATTTTAATTTTTTTAGGGCTTCATTAGATGGACAAAACCATGTAGCGTATAGAGTGTTTGTTCTTTATTATCGTACTCATACTTCTTGCTTTTAGGAGTCGCCATGTAAAAGTAAACACCTTCTTCTAAGGCTTTTCCACTCATGTCCGTGCCATTCCAGTCATTGAGGTAATTGTCATTTTCGTAAATAAGATTTCCCCATCGGTTGAATATTTGAATACTCACTTGATCATAATCTTCCCAATTCTTTATTACAAGTAGTTCATTGATGTTATCGTTATCAAGGGTAAGTACGTTGGGCACGACTAATGGACATTGATTATATACACGGATGTTTGGAGATGTGATCGTTTTGGCACATTGGTCCATCACATAAACTTGAAAATTATTGAGATTTGGTTCTAGGATATTTGGTTGTACATAAACGGTGTCGTTATTAGGGAAATTACCTGGCCCCCAAACATAACTGTATGGTGAAATACCATTCATGACATTACACCAAATATTTGTGCCTTGTCCGAAGTCTGCACAAACATTGAGAGAGTCTACTGCTGTAATTGTCATTGGAGTGTAGTCAACAATATTGAGAGAGATTGAAGTTGTATCAAACGACCCATCACAAGGGTTGGGTAAAATAACGTTGAAAAATACAGTTTCCGTACCTTCTGGCAGACCATCAAGAATTGCTGAAATACCGATGGTATCAGAGGCTACTCCTGCAGGGATTACGAGTGTATCATTGATAAAAGGATAGTCCTCACCATTGGTAGCAGTTCCTCCTAAACTTATTTGCACCACTAAATTGGATGAAAGGTCGGTGCGCTTAACAATAAAACCAGCAAAACCACAATCCTCTATAAGCTGGGTAGGACCAGTCACGTCCACCTCAATTGGTACTTCTATCTGACAAGCAACAACTCGATAACCAAAAGTCCTGATTTTGGTATTAATTAAAACACCATTTCTCCATTCTTTAACTGCTACCCCTGCAACAAAGCTTCCGATCAGGTTTGGAGTAAATGTCATGAATCCAGTGGTAGGGTCAATGGTGATGTTAGATCCTGCTCCGAAAGGAACCGTTTCGGTGAACGAAGGATTCCAACTTACTGGGCTATAAGGAGCGGGAGTTTCTGGATCAGGCACCACATTAGCAATACTGCCTCCAAGTAGTGGCGCCATGAGTTCATAACTTAAGGAGTCTCCATCAGGGTCAAATGCGGCATGGTCGAAATTGAGCGTATTTTGTGAACATAAAATGAGGGGTGGGTAGTTAATAAAACGAGCCCCTTGATTGTGCACACCGACAAGGGCTGTGCCAGGGATGTAGGTAGTAAGGGTAATGCCGTTACTTGCAGGATCTACAATATTGTCAATTGCACCTGTCCAGCAGCAGCGTTGGTAAGAGATGTAATATCCTTGGATGGTCAAAGGAAGGGTGACGGTGTCTATATAAATGGCACGTTCGACACAAATATCGTTTGGAACCGTCACGCATGGGTCGTCGTATACTATCGGTAAAACATTTTGTGAGAACGGTCCAATGTAGCGAGTTGTGTAGATACTACCGTCGGCAAGAAAAATGGTATAATTTAAGGGGTTATCAAAGGCAGTTGCAGAGTTGCAATCACGATAGATTTCAATAGTAATTTTGTATTGATTATTTCCTAGGGAATCGTAGTAGATTTCACCTCCAATAATATGGCTTGCCCAGCTATTCAAACTGAATAGGAGGGTAATGATAAATGCAAATAAGGTAGAAGTTAGACGCATGCGATTGAAATTTGTATATTCGTTGTTGATGGCAAAGGTAAGCTTGTTTTTTCTAATTATATGCTTCTTTTCGGGTTTGCAGCTTTCAGCTCAAACTGAAACACAACTCCGTACAGAATTAGCACAAACAAAAGACAAGACGGTTCAATTGCAAATAAGGTTGCGTCTACTTGATGCTATTTATGAGAGAAACCGAAACGATTGGCAAAAAGAGGTCAAGTTGTTAGTTGATCAACGTCGGGCCTATCAATCAAAAAATAGTCAAGTACTCATCTCCTTACTTGAGGCCGAACGCGCATATTTCCTTGGAAATCAAAGGGAATTGGAACAAGTTTTTAGCACACAACTCAAAAATGTAAAGTTCAAGGACTCCAAGTATAATTGGCGTAAAAAAATACTGGGTTGTGCACTCTATCCAAATGACAAGCAGTATCATTATAAACGACTTTTAGCTGAAGTAAATAGAAATCTCAAAAACCGAGAACAGACAGCCATATATTTACAAATTGCAAAGAATTTTTCGGCGGTTTACCAAAAAGATTCTGCACTCTGGGCAAGTAATCGTGCCCTACAGTTTGCCAAACGTTCAGATAAACGATGGGTATTAATTGAGGCCATGCAAAGACAGGCGGAAGTTTTTTGGCAGTTTAGTTTATTTGAGCAAGCGGTTCAACGAGCCATTTTCTCAATGCAACTTGCCGAAGAAGCTTCTCTAGAATACTACAAACTCAGTCCACTCTTGCTCATTGCTTCGATTTCTATTGATGTAAAAAATTACAACGAGGCACTCACCTACCTTAAATTGGCCCAAGAACTTGCTATAGCAACCAAAGATGACCGAAGCTTGGCATATACCAACTATCTCTATGGCAAATATTATCTTGGGGTAAATATGCCAACTAAGGCCTTACAAAGCGCTGAAAAGTCCTATTATTGGTTCAAATCAGTTGGAAATCAGCGATATGCAAACAGGTCTCGATTGGTAATGCTATCAGCCATCAAAAGTAAAGGAGGACATATTGAATCCGAATTCCCTGTCTATCTTGCGTCAATTAATGGACTAACGGATCCATTGCTAATTGCTGACGCATATTTTGAATTTGGCACCTATCTATTAGAAACAAAGCAGTATGAAAAGGCCAAGAAGGCTTTTGAGAAGAGTTTGGGTAGCCTTCCTCTAGAGTCATTGATTCGCCCTAAGATTGCCAATACTTATCGCTCATTAGCCACAATAGCAAGTAAAACAGGCAACTTAGCTCAAGCATATCAATACCAACAGAAATATACCAAATGGCTCGAAAATAGTCCAGTTTGGCGCAGCGCAGCGCGTATTGAAGAAATGGCGGCTGCAAATCTCAGAGAAGAACGAGAAAGGCTAATTCTAAACCAGCAGGCATCGATTGAAAGAGCTCAAAAAGAGCGAGAGATCATTGAGTTACAGCGAGATCGACAATTAGTAACTTCCGTGCTTTTTATTTTCGCAATCATTTTCGGAGTCATCATCTACATGCTCCGGATGCAACAAGTCAAGATCAAACAAGATCAGCGTGAAGCAGAACTTTCTCAGACGCTCTTAAGGACGCAAATGAACCCACATTTTGTATTTAATGCAATGTCTGTTATTCAAAGCTATATTTATGAAAATGATCCGGAGAAGTCATCTCAATTCTTAGTCAATTTTTCAAGGCTTATGCGCTTGATTTTAGAGAATTCACCTAAAGAATTCATTCCTATTGAATTGGAGAGAGAAATTCTAGATAAGTACCTAACAGCACAAAAGATGCGTTTTGAAAATCGCTTCGATTACGAACTCACTATAAGCGATGATCTGCTTTTTAATAAGGCAATGGTGTCGCCTATGATTACCCAGCCTTTTATTGAAAATGCAATTGAGCATGGTCAATTACATTCGGTAAAGGATGGTAAAATATTAGTCAATATATCTACTGAAAACAATGAGCTTATCATTGAGATTCAGGACAATGGTGTGGGTAGGAAGAAGTCTGCCGCAACAAAGAAAATGAATACGCATAAAAGTATGGCGATAGATATCACGAGAGAACGCATCGCTATTCTCAATAAAAAGTATAAATTTAACGGTAGCTTGACTATTTCGGACTTGAATCCAAAAAACCAAACGGGTACAATCGTTACTCTTGTCTTGCCACTTAAGTACGAACCCGAACAATAAAACTGCCTGTGCTATGACTCGAAAAGTACTGATCATCGACGATGAAAAGCCTACCCGGACCTTTATCCGTAAAATGCTCGAATCATTTGATTTGAACCTAAGTGTATACACTGACGGTGAAAACGTTGCCTCAGGTATTGAGGCCATAGAGGATATTCAGCCTGATATTGTTTTATTAGATATTCAAATGCCAGATGGAAATGGTTTTGATGTTTTAAAAAATGTGAAGTACAAGCAGTTTGAGGTGATTTTTATTACTGCATTTCAGGAATTTGCCGTTCAGGCAATCAAGTTTTCAGCATTAGACTATATCTTAAAACCGATAGATGCTGAAGAATTACACACGGCAATTACGAATGCACTGCACCTAGTTGAACATAAAAAAGACGACACGCAGTTTCAAGCTTTGCAACATAATATTCAGCCACAACACAAACGCAAACTTGTGCTCAAGACACAAGAAAGTATTTTTGTCATTGAAATAGATGATATTGTACACTGTGAAGCCGATAAAAACTATACCTTTTTCTATCTGAACGATGGGAAAAAGATATTAGTTTCCAAAACGCTCAAAGATTACGATACCATGTTGGCGAGCTTCTCCTTTTTTAGAGTACATCAGTCACATTTGATTAATCTGAATTACGTCGAGCGTTATGATAAACACGACGGCGGCTCAGTTATCCTTAAAGATGGTTCTGCCATACCATTGTCTCCTGCCAAAAAAGAGCAATTTTTTAAGAGTTTAGACTTATTGTAGCGCATTATCGAGGTCGTTGATAAGGTCGTCAACGTCTTCTATTCCAACGCTGAGACGAATCAAAGAGTCGACAACACCACTCTGCTCTCGTACTTCCTTAGGTATAGAAGCATGGGTCATGGTGGCAGGATGTCCGATAAGCGATTCCACTCCGCCCAACGACTCTGCAAGGGCAAAAATCGAAACTTTTTTTACCAAATCTAGGGCATCTTGTAGTTGATTTCCTTTGAGTGTGAAAGAAATCATGCCGCCGAAGCCACGCATCTGTTTTTTGGCAACTTCATGATTTGGATGTGTTTCAAAACCTGGCCAGTACACCTTATCAACTTTAGGATGGGTCAACAGAAATTTCGCGATTTTTTCGCCGTTCTCGCAATGGCGTTGCATGCGCAGATGAAGGGTTTTAATACCGCGTAGGACTAAAAAAGAATCCATTGGTGCTGTAACGGCACCTGAAGAATTTTGAATGCGATACATCTCACTTGCAAGGTTATCATCATTACATACGAGCGCACCCATCACAACGTCTGAGTGACCACCAAGATATTTAGTAACGGAATGCATGACCATGTCAGCACCTAAATCAAGCGGGTTTTGTAAGTATGGTGTAGCAAAAGTATTATCAACACACAGTAGCGCACCTGCTTTTTTTGCGATTTGAGACATAGCGGCTATATCAATGATATTCATCATTGGATTTGTTGGAGTTTCGACCCAAATTAACTTTGTATTTTCGTTAACCAAGGCATCTACAGCATCTGGGTTTTGCATGTCTACAAAGTGGAAAACCAAACCGTATTTTGCGAAAATTGTATTGAAGATGCGATAAGAGCCTCCATAAAGGTCATTGGTTGAAATAATTTCATCTCCAGGATTTAGCATTTTGATGACGCAGTCAATGGCTGCTAATCCGGAGCCAAAACAAGCTCCATGCTTTCCGTTTTCTATGGCAGCAATATTTTTTTCCAGTGCATGGCGTGTTGGGTTCAGGGTGCGAGAATATTCGTAACCTTTATGGTTTCCAACCCCGTCTTGAACATAGGTAGAGGTTTGATATATTGGAGTCATGATGGCGCCTGTAGAAGGGTCTGGATGTACGCCTGCATGAATGGCTTTAGTGGCAAATTTCATAGTCAAAATAATTTCGACAAAAATAATAGAATCCTTTAAGGCAAATCCAATTCTAGCATAGGATCCCAAAAAACTTTTTGAAATTCACAAATTTGATCTTGTTGAATAATGAGCCCTTCTGCTACTAATAGTTGCTCCATTTGATTTGGAGTTTCAAAATGATTTTTCCCACTCAAAAGTCCGTTCCTGTTTACTACACGGTGCGCTGGAATATCTGCAAATTGATGACTTGCATTCATTGCCCAGCCAACCATGTGTGCACCCTGCTTGGCGCCTAAGTAATTTGCAATTGCACCATAACTGGTAACTCTTCCAAATGGAATAAGTCGAACAACGTCATAAACATCCTGAAAGAAATCCTTATTTCTGTTTGGCAACGTTTTCATTTGATCTTAAAATTACTTCTTTTTGATGCAGGCAAATGCAATTCAACAAAAAAGCCACCTTAGAGGGTGGCTTATTTATTTATGTTAGTTTGATCTTATTTGTTTGCACAGCATTCGCCTTTTTGCTCACATTTCATGTCTTGCTCACAAGAAGCGCCATTCATTTGACACTCAGTTCCTGCTTTGCATTCTTTTTTAGTTGTTTCTGCTCCGTTACCTAATATCGGTGCAATCACTAAACCAATCAAGCAAGTTAATTTAATCAAGATATTCATAGATGGTCCAGAAGTATCTTTGAACGGGTCACCTACGGTATCACCAGTTACTGCTGCTTTGTGTGCGTCAGAACCTTTGTAAGTCATTTCACCGTTGATTTCAACACCAGCTTCGAAAGATTTTTTTGCGTTGTCCCAAGCACCACCTGCATTATTTTGAAATACAGCCCATAGTACACCAGAAACAGTTACACCTGCCATGTAACCTCCGAGCATTTCTGCGATCAATTGGTTGTCAGATGGGTATATAATTTTACCGAGTAAAACAATTGCAATCGGTAAACCAATAGTGAGAATGCCCGGAAGCATCATTTCGCGAAGTGCTGCTTTAGTAGAAATTTCAACACATTTACCATACTCAGGACGTCCTGTTCCTTCCATGATCCCAGGAATTTCTTTAAACTGACGACGTACTTCGTATACCATATCCATAGCTGCTTTACCAACTGAATTCATAGCAAGCGCAGAGAAAACAACAGGAACCATACCACCGATAAATAACATAGCGAGTACAGGAGCTTTGAAAATATTAATTCCGTCAATACCTGTAAAAGTTACATAAGCAGCGAAGAGTGCTAAGGAGGTTAGTGCTGCAGATGCAATAGCAAACCCTTTTCCTGTGGCAGCAGTTGTATTCCCCACTGAGTCTAGAATGTCGGTACGTGTGCGCACTTCTTTAGGAAGTTCACTCATTTCTGCAATACCTCCGGCATTATCTGAAATTGGTCCGAATGCATCGATTGCTAATTGCATTGCGGTAGTAGCCATCATTGCCGATGCAGCAAGAGCAACTCCATAGAAACCTGCAAGAGCATAAGTAGACCAAATGGCTGCTGCGAATAACAATACAGTTGGGAAAGTAGAAATCATACCTGTAGCCAAACCTGCAATCACGTTGGTTCCTGCTCCTGTAGATGATTTTTGTACGATTTTAAGTACAGGCTTCGTACCTAATCCAGTATAGTATTCTGTTACAGAAGAAATAGCACCTCCTACAAATAAACCGATCAGTGTAGCGTAGAATACGCTCATTGAAGAGACGTCTTTCATGCCTTCTCCGAAGAAAGTCATTTGCATTTCAGATGGCAACATGTATTGAACTAGGAAGAAACATGCAACTGCTGTTAAGGCAATTGATACCCAGTTTCCAATATTGAGTGCTTTTTGAACCTGCGCTTCTTTTGCTGAGTCAGAGCTGATTTTAACGAGTAGGGTACCAATGATAGAGAATAAAATACCAAATCCTGCAATTGCCATTGGTAATAAGATTGGACCAATTCCACCGAAAGCATCTTTGATGCCGCCCATGTCACTGATGACATAATTTCCAAGTACCATTGCCGCTAGAACGGTTGCAACATAAGAACCGAATAAGTCAGCTCCCATACCAGCTACATCACCAACATTATCACCAACATTATCTGCGATAGTTGCAGGGTTGCGCGGGTCATCTTCAGGAATACCGGCTTCAACTTTTCCAACTAAGTCTGCGCCTACATCAGCTGCTTTGGTGTAAATTCCACCACCTACGCGTGCAAAGAGAGCAATGGATTCAGCTCCTAATGAGAAGCCAGCAAGTGTTTCAAGTACAACTGTCATTTGTTCAGAGTTAGTCCATTGACCACCCATGAAAATATTGTAAAACAAAATAAAGAAACCAGTTAGGCCCAAAACTGCTAAACCTGCAACACCTAAGCCCATTACCGTACCACCGCCAAAAGATACTTTCAAAGCTTGTGGTAAGCTAGTACGAGCAGCTTGCGTTGTGCGTACATTTGTTTTAGTTGCGATTTTCATACCCATGTTTCCAGCTAGAGCTGAGAAGATGGCTCCGAAAATAAAAGCAACAACAATTAACAAATGTGTTTTAACACCTGGGAGGAATGTAATTCCGGCTAAAACCACACTTGAAATGAGTACAAAAATGGCAAGAAGTCTGTATTCTGCTTTCAAGAAGGCAAGTGCTCCTTCGTAGATGTAGTCTGAAATTTCTTTCATTTTTCCATCTCCAGCGTCTTGCTTTAAAACCCAAGCGCGCTTCATTGCCATAAATAGTAATCCGATAACTGCCATTACAATTGGCACATAAATCATCATTGATTCCATACTGATCTGTTAATTTTAAATAATAATTAGCTGGCAAAAGTATAGTTTTCCGCCTAGTAAAGCAAATACGGAAATAAAAAAGAAGGGTTACGTTAATGTTGATTTGGAATCATGGGTTTATAAATGCCCACCAATCTTTTGTTTGAGGGAAGAAAGTGGAAATGCACCGCTTTCTCTCCATATCATTTTACCTTGTTTGAAAAGCATCAAGGTTGGTACCCCACGAATCTTAAATTGATCTGCAATCGCAGGATTTTTATCCACATCAATTTTAATAATGCGAAGTTTAGCTCCGTATACTTTCTTTAATTCGTCTAATACTGGAGACATCGTTTTACAAGGACCACACCAAGTTGCAAAAAAATCTACCAATGTAGGTGTTGGTGCGTTGATAATCTCTTTGAATTTTCCCATTTAACAAAGGTAATACTTGAGGTTGAATAGGTTTGTAACCTAGAATACAAACTCATTTTACAGTGCGGTACAATAAAAATGGCTCGATTTTGAATCGAGCCATTTAGTGTAAAGCAAAAAATATTACTTATTGTTTGGTATAGGTAGCTACACATGTGCCGCTTCCACCTATAACTGGTATGTTGTTATCGTAAGTAAAATTGATTGTAATCAAGTTAGCTTGATTATTGATACTCCCAACTCCGGAAAAAGTAACTTGTCCTAGTGTAACATCGATGGTCTGATTAGGAATATTGATGTTATTGCCGTTAATAGTCGCTGTTGCTGTTCCACCGACTAAATTGAACATATTGTCAATAATAAGTTCATTGGCAGTGCTACCGGCAGTAATTGTTGGATCTGGTGTCAATGGAAACGAATTACTACAATCGCTACTCACTGCCCAGGTGACTAACCAGTTATCTTGACTAATATTAACATTGACTGTTCGAGTCGCAGTTGCTGTGCCATTTTCATTAGTAGCGGTATAAGTTACCAAGTAAGTTCCTTTAGTGTTCGCATCCACTTGGCTATTAGTAGTTACGGTAACAGCAGAGCCGTCTTTATTTGTTGCAGTGGCACCTGCATCTGTGTAGGAATCCCCCACGTTGATATTTTCTGGATTATTACCATTGATGGTAATCATAGGGGCATATTTACAAGTCCCGTCATCTTTTTTAGCTTCAGTATTGTAATTCACGGCATCTTGGTCCATACAGCCTTTTTTCTTACAGCTCGTTGCAGTGCCAATAAGTAACGCAGAAAAAGCGATAATTGATAGGTAAGTTTTCATAGTTTTTTGATTAGAGTTACTCGAAATTATAAAACAATTTGGTTTTGAGCAATAAAACGATTTAAATGGAATTTTATTTGAAAAAAAAACGGCGCTCCTAAGAACGCCGCTTTCCAACCAAACGATAGGTTTTACTCTTGCAACATATCAGTCTGACCACTTGGTGTTGCGAGCGCATTTTTGATTTTTCTTTCTAGTTCTTCCATGAGTTCTGGGTTGTCTAGAATGAGTGCTTTAATGGCATCGCGTCCTTGACCGAGTTTAGTTTCTCCATAAGAAAACCATGATCCACTTTTTTTCAGGATATTAAGGTCTACACCTAGATCAATGATTTCTCCAACTTTTGAGATACCCTCGCCATACATAATATCGAATTCAGCTTTTCTGAAAGGGGGAGCAACTTTGTTTTTAACAACTTTTACTTTGACGCGGTTTCCAATGATATCTTCACCGTCTTTAAGTTGAGCAGCTCTGCGGATATCAATCCGAACTGATGAATAAAATTTGAGTGCGTTCCCGCCCGTAGTGGTTTCTGGATTGCCAAACATCACGCCAATTTTATCGCGCAATTGATTGATAAAAATACAGCAACATCCCGCTTTATTGATCGATCCAGTAAGTTTACGGAGTGCCTTTGACATGAGTCGAGCTTGAAGCCCCATTTGGGAATCACCCATTTCGCCTTCAATTTCAGCTTTTGGGGTCAGGGCCGCGACGGAGTCAATTACAATGAGGTCAATTGCACCTGAGCGAATCAAGTTGTCGGCAATTTCTAGAGCCTGCTCACCGTTGTCTGGCTGTGAAATCAATAAGTTAGAGATGTCAACTCCAAGTTTTTGGGCATAAAATTGATCAAATGCATGCTCAGCATCTATAAAAGCTGCAATACCGCCTTGTTTTTGAACTTCGGCAATAGCGTGGATTGCTAGTGTTGTTTTACCAGATGATTCAGGACCATAGATTTCTACAACTCTACCTTTTGGGTAACCATTGATACCGAGTGCAAGATCAAGGGTTAATGAGCCAGTTGGAATTACTTCAACTTGTTCTACTGGGGCATCGCCAAGTTTCATGACAGATCCTTTTCCGAATGTTTTGTCGAGCTTCTCCATGGTCAGTTGGAGCGCTTTGAGTTTTTCGAGATTTTGTTCTTTAGACATATCGTTTGTTGTTTTGAGCTAGGCTCGGTGAATAATTTTTACAAAGTTGCATAAGTGTGATCGTAAACAATTTACGTTCTACTTAAAAGCAAGCTAAAACTTCATTAGCGTGATCTTTGGTGTTGGGTTTCTCGATAACCTTAATTAATGTATTTGTATGATCAAAAATAAAGGTCATGCGGTGTATTCCATCATAAACCCGCCCCATGAATTTTTTTGGTCCCCAAACGCCAAATTTTTCAATAATCGTTTTTTCTGGGTCTGATATGAGCGGAAAATTGAGTTGATATTTATTGACGAATTTGAGATGGGCAGCAACGCTATCTGCACTTATACCAATCACGTTGACTTGAGCCGCTAAAAGTGCTTCTTGACCATCGCGTATGCTACATGCTTGAGCTGTGCAACCTGGGGTGTCGTCTTTTGGATAGAAATAAATTACCAAATTTTTACCGGTATAGGTAGAACTGTTGATGGAATTCCCATTTTGGTCGGTTCCAATAAAAGCTGGAAGCTTGCTTCCGAGTGGTAGAGTTGTCATAATGTTTAAAAAATAATCGGTGAAAAGATGAAAAACTAATCAAAAGTAAAAACTATTCACCAATAACAAAACATCATTTGCAAAAAAGTTTTATTGTTGTCCGTATTTTATCAGACGAAAAAGAAAAACGCACCAAGATATGATGCTAATTGTTCCTCCAATTGGTGTTACTGGACCTAAAAATGAAAAGGCATTTGGGGATATCAGTAGGCGCCCTAAAACCAATCCATAAATTGAAAAGCAAAATAAAAACATTCCAATGAGCATAGACAACAGAATGCCTTTGATTGGAAATGCAAAGCGTTCACTATTCAAAGACAATACAAGGACGCCCATGGATAGGAAGCCTTGGTAGCGAACACCAACTTCAAAGGATTGTAATTGTGAAGATGTCAATACATCTTTAAGTGCATGTGCGCCAAAGGCTCCAAATACGATAGCCAACATGATCATGAGGCTAGCAAAAAAAGTAGTTTGTTTTTCCATACTGCGAAATTGTTAAAAAAACGCAAACCAAATGTATCTTTGTACAGATGCGAGTAGTGGGTATCTTTATTTTAATGTCTTTATTGTTTGCCTGTGAGCAAACTAAATCACGATCTTACGATTATGTGCAATATCGCTTATTTGATCTTAGTAAGTACGATTTAGCTGCTCAAATCATGCTGCCTAATGCCAGCGCGGGTATTGGTACAAGCATGAAGCCCCAAGTAATTTATGAAATTGGTGGATTCAAATGGGAATTAAATGTAGGACGTAATTTTTCTCTTTTTATTGAAGACTATGGCGATTATGCCTATCGCTTTTCCGAATTCAAACGCAAATTATTGAAACCAAATAAGTTTTTTGAAATTGAATTAGTTAAACAGACCAAATACATTCTTATTTACAGAAGAAAAGTAAAGGGTGAATTTGTCTCTCAAAAAAATGCACGTTTTTACATATATAGCGTCAAGCGATTGGGGCAAAATTATTACGAACTGATGAATCGTGAACAAGGAGACACGAAAAAGGTTATAGATTTCATGTATCACTCCATTCAATCCCTAAAAACTAAAAATGAGTATTAGTAGAGAAGAAATATTGACAGTTCTTGGTAAAATAACCGAACCGGATCTTAAAAATGACCTCGTGAGCTTGAACCTCATTGAAAGACTCGATATAGAAGGAAATGTCATCAATCTGGATGTTAAAATCTCCAATCCTGCACTGCATGCAAGAAAAAGAATGCAAGAGGCCATTGAATTCAATCTTAAAAGGGTTTTTAGTCAAGATCTTCAAATCAATTGTCGCATTCAAGGACTTGACGCTGAAAGTAGAACTGCTCGACGTAAAATTTTACCAGATGTGAAGCACATTATCGCAGTGGCTTCAGGTAAAGGAGGTGTAGGAAAGTCTACTATTACTGCTAATTTGGCGGGGGGGCTTGCAAAAAAGGGATTTCGTGTTGGGATTGTAGACGCAGACATCCACGGTCCTTCAATGCCGACAATGTTCGACCTTGTTGGGGAGCGTCCAAAAATGACAGATGTCAATGGGCAATCACTCATCGCACCAATTGAATCCAATGGCATCAAAATTTTATCTATAGGGTTTTTCACAAGCCAGGACGATGCTGTAGTTTGGAGAGGACCAATGGCTTCAAAAGCACTTACTCAACTCTTTACCGATGCACATTGGGGCGAATTAGATTTCTTACTCATTGATCTTCCTCCGGGAACCAGTGATATCCATTTGTCATTGATGCAAACGGTGCCCCTTGATGGAGTGGTAATAGTTAGTACCCCGCAAGAGGTCGCACTTGCCGATGCTCGCCGTGGAATTCAGATGTTTAGGCTAGATTCTTTTAAAGTTCCCATTCTCGGTATTGTAGAGAACATGGCATATTTTACTCCCGCCGAACTGCCAAACAACAAATATTATATTTTTGGTCGCGATGGCGCCAAAAATTTAGCAAAAGGAATGCAGGTGCCATTTTTAGGCAGTATTCCTCTTGTTCAAGGTGTTTGCGAAGCCGGTGATTCAGGAAGACCTGCTGTATTTCAGGAAAATACACCCACTTCAAATGCATTTGAAGAATTAGTGTTTAACTTTGAAGCAGAATTAAATGCCACTTTAGCAACGCGCAAATCTCAAGCATGAATAATAAAGAAGCACTCCGAACTAAAGTACTCGACGCACTAGATCAACTTAGGCCGTTTTTACATGCCGATGGTGGAGACATGGAGCTTGTAGATATCACCGATGAAGCTATTGTTCAGGTTCGTTTACTGGGCTCTTGCAGCGATTGTTCAATGTCTCAAATGACCATCAAAGGTGGCTTAGAGGAAGCACTTAAGATGGCGGCTCCTGAACTAAAAGGAGTTGTAGCCGTCTGACACCATGAAAATCCGCTTTTTTGTCGTTGGCAAAACATCTTTTGATGACCTCAAGGTTGGAGAACAGCGCTACCAGCAGCGCCTTGGTCACTATTGTACTTTTGAACGTATTGAAATTCCTGATGTAAAAAATCCAAAGGCATTGAGCCAAGCTCAAATTAAAGAAAAGGAAGGCGCTCTGATATTAGCAAAGGTGAACCCTACCGACTTTCTGGTTTTGCTTGATGAAAATGGAAAGCAATTCAGTTCTATTGATTTTGCTGCTTGGCTTTCACAACGGCAATTACAACACAATGGTGCTTTTGTTTTTGTTATCGGTGGCGCATATGGTTTTAGTTCTGCCGTTTATGATCGTGCTCAATTCAAGTTGTCTTTATCAAAAATGACGTTCTCGCATCAAATGGTACGTATGATTTTTCTCGAACAATTATATAGAGCATTTAGTATTCTCAAAGGGGAACCATATCATCATGCCTGAACATTTATCCTTACACGAATTAGTTTTTAAGAAGCCCGCTGGAACGAGCAGAGGAGTTTTACTTACTAAACCATCTTGGATCTATACTTACAAGATGGTTGATGGTTATGAAATTCAGACAGAATTCCCAGTCATACCTGGACTATCACCAGAATATAAAGGTCCAATTCCCTATGAAGAAGCACTTAGGTTATTTCTTTCAGAGGCATACCACTCGTTAAAAAGTTGGTCGCAAATTGACTTCTTCAATGCGTCATCATTTCGAGAGTTCATCCTGAAATGGAATAATTACCCATCCTTTATTTTTGGTTTAGAAGTATTGTTGTTAGGAATTCGCGCCAATGGTAATCCTATTCTATTCGACAATGAATTTACTCAACAGCAGGCAAAAATCCCTATTAATGGATTGGTCTGGATGGGCTCTTTGTCGGATATGCGCATACAAGCCAAAGAAAAAATTGAAGCTGGTTTCCGAACAGTCAAACTAAAAATTGGTGCGTTAGACTGGCGTCAAGAATTAATGCTTTTGCAAGAATTACGTGCTCACGCTCCTTCTTCAGAACTGATTATTCGCGTCGATGCAAATGGTGCTTTTGATGCAGTTGAAGTCCGTGAAGTACTTCAAGAATTAGCACGATTAGAGATTCATAGTATTGAGCAACCAATAAAAGCTGGTCAATATTCAGAAATGAGAAGCTTGTGCCAAGAATCGATTATTCCAATCGCCCTTGATGAAGAATTAATTGGCGTCCATTCAATTCATGATAAACGCATGTTACTTACCTCAATTCAACCGCAATACATCATTTTAAAACCTAGTTTACATGGTGGATTCAGTGGGGTGATGGAATGGATACAATTAGCTGAAGAAATGGGTATAGGTTGGTGGCTAACTAGTGCACTAGAAAGTTCAATTGGATTAAGTGCAATTGTTCAGTTTGGAGCGTCTTATGAACTTCAAATTCCTCAGGGTTTTGGTACGGGTAGTTTGTATTCGAATAATTTTCCATCCCCTCTGAAGGTAGAAAATGGACATATTTTTTGGGTCAACGGCTTACGCAAGGACTAATTTCCGTGCAATTTTGATAGACCATGTCATGTAAAATAAGCTGTGCGGCAAGGGCAAGTTGTGTATAATTTTGAGAATTGTTACCAAAACCAGCAGCACTATTTTGCCACATGGCTTGAATTAATTGTTGTGATCCTTCAGTTGGCTGAATTTTAGCTACAACTGCAGCTACATTTAATGCTCCAGCATGGTAAACATGTAATACAAATAAACGAAACCAAAGGTCGGTTTCATTATAGGTTAGGTTATGTTGAGCTAGTATGCGTTTGGCTTCGGGAATACAGACGCGTCTGATAAGTTGCGCAGCACCATATGCTGAACGGTTGAAATCTTTTCGCTCATCTAGGGTACTATTGACGGTTAACCCCATTGAACGTGCCACACCAGGCATCAACTGAAATGCACCATATGCTCCTGTTGATGACTTGCGCATGAGAGCTGGACTTTCAATCAATAAGATGGATTGTGCATACCACGGGTCTACGCCATAGCTTTCAAATGCGGCTACACCTTTATCTAAGCTCGGGTAAACTTCATTGAAGCGGTAGAAATCATTTTTTCCAGTGGTAACAAAGATACGGGTATCACTTGCTAAATTATTTGCCTCGCGCAAGGCTTGGCGCATGCTGTCTTTTTGTGTTTCAGTTTGCGCGTTCCAATCATGAATGGACATCATATGCAGGACTTGTCGGTTCGCCGCGACGTTAATTAAACAAGAATCGGGAGATAGCAACATGATTTTTTTCCAAAATTGTGCTTGCGGAAGTTGGTCCCAACGATCTTCAAAAAGTGCTTCGGCATGCATAATTGTTTGCGAACCAGAAACTTGAGTCACTTTTATTTTGTCTAATTCCCAATTCTCCAAAGGTTGAGAAAAACCAGTAAAGAATAAGTTGCAAAATAAGAATAGGGAGAGTGCTGATTTCATAGCCTAAAAATAGGCATAACGTACTTATACAAAATGGTTACTGTAACTATGTTTACACACTATGCTGTTGAAATTGCTTAGTTTTGACAAATGCAACTTCTTTACAAAGTATTGACAGCCCCTCTCCTTATCTTGGTCCGGATTTATCAATTGGTGATTTCACCAATTTTTCCACCAAGTTGTCGGTATACACCTACCTGTTCGGCTTATATGGTAGAAGCTCTCCAGACTTGGGGTCCTTTCAAAGGAACATACCTTGGCTTAAAGCGTATTGCAAGTTGCCATCCTCGAGGTGGATTTGGTTATGATCCCGTTCCTAAGCGTCAAGAGGAAGGGTCCCACGCTGCTTCAAAACACGATAAAAATTTAGAAAAGTAGCGTAGTCTTTTGCAGTAGAGAGTCGTTCTTTTGCATTGTAGGTAAATTGTTCTATTTCTCCTGCCTCCATAAAAATAAACCATTCCCAAATTCTATTAGTTGCTTCACTTCTATTTGGTGGAAAATCAGTTGAGCGTATGCTGCTGTAGAAGTGAAGTGCTTTTTGAGCCCTTGTTAGCAGCACGTTTAAACGCCTTCCGCTTTGTGCTTGTGTCATTGGACCTAAATGTAAGTTGAACTGGTCAGACTCATTTTTACCAAACCCAAAACTTATAAGCAGTATTTCACATTCTTCACCTTGAACCTTTTCTAAGGGTAGAAAAAAAGCACTTCGATCTTGTATTCTTTGCTCTAGCTGGGCTTTTTCAGTTCCGTGGAGTTGCTTGTATATACAACCCAGTTGTTGTTCAGAAAATGCGACAACTCCAATTTTGTAAGGAGTGAATAATAATTTACGTAGTTGTTTTACAAGTGCCGCTGCTTCCTTTTGATTTTGCTGTTCAAAGTAGCGTCCCTCTTCCACGAAGTGATCAAAAATACCATTTTCTTTATTTGGCCTTGAGGGCCAAACAAGTAAAGAATTTTCGTAAAAATGGCGATTAGAAAATGCAATTAAGCGTGGGTCTTCACTTCGGTAGTGGTAGCGAAGATGGGTGTTAGGCAGATAAAATGCCGCTTGATGCAATAAGTCAACAACTCCATCATTACTTTGACCAAAATACGATTGTGGTCGCATTTGTTGTGGGTCGCCGGCTATTATACATTTTTTAACTCTTTGTAAGGCTCCAATTGCATGGCTCAAGGGTAGCTGACTGGCTTCATCAAAGATGCCTAACTCGAAAAATTCACGATGCATTGGCAGTATTTTTGCAAGCGTAGTAGGGGTGCAACACCAGATGGGGAAAATAATCCTGAGCCAAGGAGCAGCAGGACCTTTTAACAATTCAACAATACTCAAGTGCTGTCTTGTTTTGGCCATTTCTTTAACAAGAATGGCTTTCCCTTTTCGCAAAAGAGGTCTTTGGCGTTTTTCTTCGATAGATAATTTAGAAAGTGGAGTAGTTAGGATGCTTTGTAAAGCATCGAATTTGGCCCGCTGGATTTCAAGAATTTGTTCTGCATTCGTATGCCAATTTTTTTCTTCTCTCATTAAATCTGCTTCAATGAGTTCCGTGATTTGCAAGTCTGAATGGCTGTAAATTTCTGGGTAATTGAATCGCAAATCAGCCCAAAATTCAGCACGAATAACTTCTTTAAACTTTGTTTGATCACTTTGGATTTCCCAAAGTTCAAAAGGAATCTGTTTGAAGATTGCAAAAGCATCCATAACTGAATCAAATTCTTTTTGAATGGATTTTTGTAGGACAGAGAAATCCGGTGCTAGATTAGTGAAAAGTTCACGGTGAAGTTGTTGAAAGTGATGTGCAACTTGATGTGCCTGACAGTATGTTTGGATGACTGAGCGATCTAAGCTCCGATACCATTGCCATTGTTCGGGTTGATGATGTTTGAGTAGCGGAATCAAAATACTGCATGATTCTTCTAAATTAACGATTCCTAAACGGGTAAATTTTTCCCGTAAAAGCCCTTTTTTAGCGAGCAACTTCCAGTATTGAATGAGGTTTTTTTCAAGTTGTTTAATATCTAATCCAGGAAGACGTAACCAAGTTTTTTCTAAATTCCGCCATTTACGATTTGCCCACCACCCTGAATTTTTTGCCGAGAGCTTGAGCAATTCCCATTCGGCTAAAGTTGGTATTTGTTTCCAAACCTTTAGTTGCTTAGAGAGCTGTTCTTCTTTAAGTAGGGTTTCTTGGAATTGTAAAAGTAATTTGAGTTGAGGACCTGGATTTAAATCAAGTAATTCACGGTGTACTTGATACACATTTCCTTCAAATTGAATACACCTTAAGCTTTGTTCCACCAAAAGATCAAGTGTAGCTTGTGAATCGATACGATCTATTTGTTGTAGTTGCTTGAGCATGTCTTGCCAAGTTTTCCAAGCATATTGGATTTCATGGCTGCTCGACTCCTGCCAAAATTTGGTAAGAAGTGGCAATAAGACCCTCGTGGGCTTTGGTAGTTGATTGATTAAATCATTGTATGTCAGATAACTCTGCCAACGCTTTGAGGGTTTAGAACTCGTTTGAATTGGCGGTCCAAAAAAGTCAAGAAGTTCACTTAGTGAAGTATTGCTGTATCGTTCAATTGTACTGCGCTCCTCCCAAAAACTTTCGGCAAGTAAGGTCAACGCAGAGGTCTTTTCAGTTGGTATAGGAGCTTGTATCAATCGTTCAAATTGACTTCGTAGTTGTTTATAAAACCCAGCTAAGGGCTGGGAAGGATTTAAAAAAACACAACAATTATGCAGCCCATGTTGCGCTAGTTTATCAATCAATACCTCAAGTGCGACGGGTTTATCCGATACAACTAATGCGGTTTCTTGTTTCAGAATTGCTTGACTTATGATGCAGCTTAATACGACAGACTTACCTGTTCCCGGAGGTCCAAAAATCACTTCAGAACCAACCATCGCATTTTTTACTGCAGCATGCTGATCTGGATCGAGGCTAAATATGGGCTGTAGTTCTGTGGAATTTACTAAGGATTCCTCCAAATGGCTATCGCCAATGATTTGTTTCAAAGCAGACGAAAAAGTGCCTGTTGCTTGTAATGCTTCCCATTCTCTGCGCAATTCATAGCGTTGAGGATGTAAATTGGCATATCCTGTTTTGGCTTCATAGCTTTGAAATAAACCTGAACCAAGTAGACCATCAATCGCTGATTCAGGATACTCAAAATTAATTTCCGTTACCTTGTTTCGTTGTAGAAAAATACTTAAAAAGGGATTAACTATTCTCTTTTCCTCAAATTCAACTTTTTGTGTGTGTAAATGAAAGAGACTACATTCTTTCAAAAATACTGGAGTCTGAATATGCCTGTCTCCTTTCTTCCAGTGCAATATGCCTTCAAATTGCACTAGGGCAATAACCCCTCTTTCTCTATCTATTCGTTTTAATTCTCTTAACAAGTTGCCCCCTTGTGTATCTTGTTTCCAAAGGTCTGAGGCATCAGTAATATATGAACTATCAGTGAGGTGAATGAGCGGATCGTTAGCTCTGAGTTGCAGCAACTCTGACTCCCATGCGCTTAGAAATTCTTGCACCAATGCTGACATGTGGTAAAGTTAGCACCATTCCATAGAATAAAAAACCTATTTTTGATACATAATTCTTCTTATGAAAACACTCATTCTCAGCCTATTTCTAAGTGCTTCAGCAACTTCAATAGCCCAAATTTCTTTACAGGTAAATGATTTTGCAACTGCTGGAGATACTGTAAGGCTTAGTCAAGCAAATACAGTGGCTATAGATCTTCAAAATACAGGTCCAAACTGCACCTGGGATTTCTCACAACTTACTGCACAGAGCCAAAAGTTAGTTGATTACAATCCAATAGGATTTGGTTCGCTGTTGATATTGGCAACTTACGGTCCAATTGCATCAACTCCATACAAAGCCACTTATTTTAATCCAACCGATGATCTACCACTTGATCAATTTTCTGCCTTTTTACCAATCGAACTCTCTAATTTAAGTCAATATACACGTCGCACCGCAACTCAAATCAATAGTATAGGTTATTCTATCGATGTCCAGGGTCAAGGCTTGCCATTTAAATCAGACACGATAGAAACGCGTTATGAATTGCCATTGCAATTCAATAATACCTATACCTCAAGGGGCTATACATATATAGATCTGAGCCCTGCCGCAGATATCAAATTTATTCAACATCGTGAGCGCAATACTACAGTCGATGGATGGGGGACGGTTATTACACCTTTGGGTACCTTCGATGCCTTGCGTATTCGACATGAGATCACTGAAAGTGATTCCATTTACCAAACATTTTTTGGAACGGGAACTTGGATAGCACCGCCAAGTTTTATAACTACTGAATACGAATGGTGGACAACTGGTAAAAAGGAATTCCTGGTTAGGGTTACTGTTGGAGGTTTTGGACAAAATCAGGGTCCTGCGACAGTTGAATATCAAGATATTTATTTGGGTTTAGATGCTGGAATTGATGGATATGATATGGACATTGCATTTTACCCAAATCCAGTACAGGACTGGTGTTATTATAAAAGTTCAATACCATTTGATCACATTGAAATCGTGAATTTAAAGGGGCAAGTTGTGGCCAAGCATGAAAATGCAGCACTTTATGGCTTTTTCGACATATCGACACTACAAACAGGAACATATACTGTTTATATCCACACCTCTGCTGGTGTACTTCATAAAAAGCTCATTAAACTTTAATACCTTTACACTGGCAAATCAGTCTATCGCTTTTCAATTTGAAAAGAGGAAAGTCCGGGCAGCGCAGAGCATCGTACTTCTTAACGGGAAGGGTTGTTATGAGGAATTATAACAATACAGCTAGTGCCGCAGAAAACAAACTACCTCAGCTTGCTGAGGAAAAGGTGAAAAGGTGAGGTAAGAGCTCACCGCTTTTGCAGTGATGCAGAAGGCAGGGTAAACCTTACGAGCTGAAAGACCAAATATACCGAGATCTGCGAAAGCAGAACGGGCTGCTCGCTCGTCTCGGAGGGTAGGTCGATGGACACTGTGCGTGAGTGCAGTGCTAGATAAATGATAGACACCAAAGCTGCGTGCAGCAATTGGTACAGAACCCGGCTTATGATTTGCCATTTTTTTTAATCTATAAGGAATGTTGCCACAGATCATTTCAGAATTAGAACGTATAAAAGATACGGAGCGTGCTCCAGCGATGGAAGCCTACATGAAAAACCGTTATGTTTTTCTTGGTGTCTCAGCTGTGCCAAGAAAAGTGTTATTTGCAGGATTTAAGAAAGATTGGCAGCAGCTTTCTGAGAAGGATCGTTGGAATTTCATTTACGAATGTTGGCAGCACGAGGCTAGAGAACTTCAATACATTGCACTTGACGCGCTGCTATCAGATTATATAAAAAGGTTTGCTGTTTCTGATTTGGCACATCTTGAATATTTGATTACGCAGAAATCTTGGTGGGATACAATAGATCTTTTGGTTTCTCATGCTGTTGGACATTACGCTCGGCAATTTCCTGATATTTTTTGTGCTAAAGCCAAGGAATGGGAAGAATCTACTAATTTTTGGCTACATCGTTCTTTGTTAATTTATCAGCTGAAATACAAACAGCAAACAGACTTAGAGAAGCTCCAATATTACATTCATCAGTTTAAATGGAATAAAGAATTTTTTGTTCAAAAGGCAATTGGTTGGTCGTTGAGGGAAGTTTCAAAGTGGAACCCTAGCTGGGTCTTGAAGGTTGTTGAAACTGAAAACATACAGGGCTTGGCAAAGCGTGAGGCACTCAAATATGTCCTTAAGGATTAGCTTTAAATTTGTAATTTTTATTGGAGAATTCTTATTTTCACCGCCTATGAAAGCACAGCAAGTTATTTTTCTAATCCTTTTATTCCAATTCGGACCATTCTTTGCTCAATTTGGCCCAGAAAATGGTTTAAAGCAGTCGGCTCCAAGCTATATTTTGATCCAAAATACCACTATTATGGTGAAGCCGGGTTTGACTTTGGAAAACTCGGACATATTGATAAAAGAAGGCAAGATCATTACGGTTGGTAAAAATATCAAGCAAGATGGTGCAGTTGTAAAAGACTATACAGGTAAGGTGCTTGTCCCTTCATTTATTGATTTATACTCAGGTGTAGGACTAGAACCTATGAGTGTTAAAAATAGCAGCTGGAGGCCACAACTTGAATCTAATAAAGAAGGCGCCTATTACTGGAACGAAGCAGTTCATCCCGAACTTAATGCTGCCACTAACTTTAAATTAAAAGCTAACAGCACTGACCATTTGCAACAAGCTGGGTTTGGTTTTGTATTAACTCATCATATGGATGGTATTGTCCGCGGAAGTGCAGCATTTGTATCTTTAGGACAAAATGAGGCACACAAACTGCTGATTGCTCCAAAAGCTGCCCAAGTTTTTTCATTTTCAAAAGGGGTAAGCCGTCAGACTTATCCGTCTTCACAGATGGGCTCTATTGCACTCCTTCGTCAGGCACTATATGACCTAGATTATTACACTAAAAACAAGGCAAATTTACCATATTCGGTTTCTTTAAATGAGTGGTCAAGCCAGCAAAACTTGCCCACCTTATTTAAAACAGACGATAAATGGGAAATACTTCGGGCCAACAAAATAGCTGAAGAATTCAACACAAAATTTTTATTTATCGGCTCAGGTAATGAATACGCAATTGCCAATGAATTGAAAACAAAAGGTATTAATGTAGTTTTACCTTTGACCTTTCCCGAAGCCTACGATGTCAACGATCCTTATTTGGCAAGAGAAATACCACTATCAGATTTAAAACATTGGGAATCAGCACCCGCAAATGCCATGCTCCTCAGGAAAGCAGGTGTCGATATTGCTTTGACTTCTTATGGACTTAAAACTGCTGATCAATTTTGGTCTGCATTGCGTAAAGCTATTTCTCGAGGCTTAACTGCTGAGGATGCAATGGCCTCTTTAACTACAATTCCTTCCACTTGGATTGGATTAGCTGACCAAGTAGGCACCTTAGAATCTGGTAAGTTTGCAAGCTTTTCTGTTTATACCGCTGATCCTTTTTCTAATGAAGCTCAATTACTTGAATCATGGAATTTAGGGGTTGCTCAACATTGGAAATCAGCTGTAGCTGTAAACATATTAGGAACTTATTCCGTGCAACTCCCCGAAGCAACCTATGAGTTAAAAGTAACAGGAACAAACGACAAACCACAAGCAAAAGTTTCGCTTATCTCTGCGAAAGACACGCTTTCTACCAAAGCGGTGTTGCAACTAAGAGAACAGGATATTTCGCTGCAGTTTACCTCTTTAGTTAATCAGCCACAACTAATACAACTACATGCAAAAGCTATTAAAAATGGCCTCATCCTCGAAGGTGATGGAACCGACGCGAATGGTAAATGGTTTCATTGGAGCGCGATTCAACAACAAACTAGTGCAGCTTTAGCTCCTAAAGCGATCAAATCTGATACGACTACATACGGAGAAGTTTGGTATCCTAACATGGCTTTTGGTTCGAGTTCAAAATCCAATGAGCAAACTGTTTTATTTAGGGATGCTACGGTTTGGACCAATGAAAAAGAAGGAATAGTAAAGGGTGCTGATGTATTGGTTGTTGGTGGTAAAATCAAACAAGTGAGTCGAAAATCTATTTCACCACCAAGCGGTGCTAGGGTTATCAATGCTACTGGGTTGCACCTTACATCAGGAATTATTGATGAGCATTCGCACATAGCCATTTCTAAAGGAGTCAATGAGGGTGGACAAGCTATTTCTGCAGAAGTAAGTATTGCCGATGTTGTTAATCCAGATGATATTGATATTTATCGCCAATTGGCCGGCGGCGTTACAGCAGCACAACTCTTACACGGTTCTGCAAATCCTATAGGAGGACAGTCGGCACTTATCAAACTCAAATGGGGGGTAAGTCCTGAAGAAATGCTCATTCCCAACGCACCAAAGTTTATTAAATGCGCGCTTGGTGAAAATGTGAAGCAAGCAAATTGGGGGGATTTCAATACGATAAGATTTCCACAAACAAGAATGGGTGTGGAACAAGTATTTTACGATGGATTTTACCGCGCTAAAGCATATCAAAAAGAGTGGAATGCATACAGAAATGGTCAAATTAAAACAGTTCCCCGGGTTGATCTGGAATTGGAGGTGTTGTCAGAAATTCTTCGTTCAGAGCGTTTCATCACATGCCACTCTTATGTGCAATCAGAGATCAATATGTTAATGCATGTAGCCGATTCAATGGGTTTTAGAATTAATACATTTACCCATATTCTCGAAGGTTACAAAGTGGCAGATAAAATGCGGTTGCATGGTGTTGCAGGCTCTACTTTTTCCGATTGGTGGGCCTACAAATTTGAAGTCAATGATGCGATACCATATAATGCAGCGCTCATGACGGAACAGGATGTTGTAGTTTGCATTAATTCTGACGATGCTGAAATGGGGCGTCGACTCAATCAAGAAGCTGCTAAAACTATCAAATACGGTGGTCTAAGTGAAGAACAAGCATGGAAATTGGTTACCTTAAATCCTGCCAAAGCCTTACACCTTGATGATCTAATGGGCAGCATTAAAATTGGCAAAGCAGCCGACTTAGTGCTGTGGACTGCTAATCCGCTTAGTATCGAAGCCCGAGCATCTTTAACTATGATAGACGGTGTTATTTATTTTGAAGAGGCACAACAGGCGCAATTGCAACAAAAAATAGAACTTGAACGCACTCGAATTTTAAGTCTAATGCTGACTGCTAAAGAAAATGGAGCGACAACTACAACACCACAAAAGAAAGTGAAAAAGCATTATCACTGTGATACTTTAGGTGAGGAAGCAACTGAAAATGAAAATACACATTGATATGAAAACAACACTCTTTCTCTTCCTTATTTTGTGTGGTTCTAATTATCATGCACAGCGTATCTTACTCTTGCACGGGACAGCACATATTGGCAATGGCAATGTAGTTGAGTCTGCTGCGATTGGTATCGTAAAAGACCGTATTATTTTTGTAAAAAATTCCCTTACTCAAACTTACAAAGAGCAAGATTGGGATACCATCATTAATTGTAATGGGCAGCATTTTTATCCTGGTCTTGTCTCAGCTAATAATACCTTAGGCCTAACAGAAATAGATGCAGTTCGTGCTACCCGAGACTTCGATGATGTGGGTGATTGGAACCCACATGTGCGTTCGCTTACTGCGTTCAATGTGGAATCTAAAGTTGTGGAGACTGTGCGTACAAATGGGGTATTGCTTGTGCAAGCAACTCCCAGAGGAGGATGGATTTCAGGAAGTTCTTCCATTATGAAGCTAAGCGGTTGGAATTGGGAAGATGCTACGGTTGTAGCTGTAGATGGCATTCATCTCAATTGGCCTTCACACAAAGAGTCTTACTTGAAAGATAAGCAGCAGATCTATTCATTTTTTGAAATAGCAAAAAGCGCGGCCTTCGATCGAAGCAAAAAACTTTCTGATCTGAGAATTGAAGCCATGAAGGCTTGTTTTACGGGCACAAAACGCGTGTATATTCACGCTCAAACGATCCAACAAATCATAGACATAATCGATTTTGCTTCTGAAATGAAATTAGCTTATCCCGTGATTGTCGGTGGTTATGATGCTTATTTAGTGGGTGCCAAACTCAGAGATGCGCATATTCCAGTGATGTTGTCGCGTGTGCACAGCTTGCCTGAGCGCGATGATGAGCCTACTGACTTACCTTACCGTTTACCCTCTTTGCTTAAGGCGCAAGGAATACAATTTTGTATTCAAAATGAAGGTGACATGCAAGCCATGAATACAAGGAATTTACCTTTTCAAGCTGGAACAACTATGGCTTATGGTTTAAGTGAAGAGGAAGCCTTACAGGCTATTGCATTAAGTGTTTGTCAAATTATGGGCATTGAAAAGGACTACGGAACTTTAGAGGCAGGAAAAAAAGCAACTATGTTTGTATCCAAAGGACCAGCATTGGAAATGAAAACCAATGATTTGACTACTATTTTAGTCGATGGCAAATTTGTTTCAACCCGTAATTTTCAAGAAGAGCTTTATCTTAAATTTCGAAAGAAATACCAGTCAGACGCTGGTCTTAAATAGTTTGGTGTAACTTTTGTAAGAACACTCCGTCTCAAGACTGTATCATGACTGTTCAGCAATACAACCAATGTGTGAAGGAATTCGCAGATCGACTTTATCGCTTTGCATTAAAAAATGTTGGTGACGTCGATCTCGCCCAAGACTTTGTCCAAGATGCATTTGAACGCCTTTGGATGAAGGTGGATACTGTTGACTACAATCGTGTCAAATCTTACTTATTTAGAACTGTTGTGAATTTGCAAATAGATCGTGCCAGACGACAGAATCTTCAAAATCAGCATCTGAGTACTTTGCCCAATCCTGTCCAAGATCCGGGAGTTGCACATGATGTAAAAAAACTAATCGATGATGGTGTTGCTCAGCTTACTGAAATTCAGCGCATGGTACTCACACTTCGTGACTTTGAGGGATATAGTTATCAAGAAATTGCAGAACTCACTGAGTTATCTGTTGATCAGGTGAAGGTGTATATTTTTAGAGCTCGTCGCTTTCTCAAACAATACATTGGAAAAATGGAGGTCCTGATATGAAATTAACTGAAGCACAATTTGCACACCTTGTTGTGGCTCATCAAGATGGCACACTCAGCAATGAAGAAAAAGCAACACTTGAGGCCTATTTGCTTCATAATCCAGAATTGGCTTTTGATTTAGAAGGCTATGCTCCACTTTCTTTGCCTACAAGCCATATTGATTTAAAACCAATGCTTCGTTCTGAGTTCGAAAATATTGCAATTTATCAATCCGAAAATGGACACCCATATGAAAAACTTGCCATCGGGTCTTTTGAGGGTTTGCTCTCAAATGAAGATGCAAAAATAGAAGCACTTCTTGACTCAGATGCGTCTTACTTACAAGTTAAAGCACAAATCCATCAAACACAACTCCATCCTGATGATGAACTAGGTTTTCCGGATAACAATTTACTATTAAAAAATGCACCTGTTCGTTCTATTAACTGGAAATCTTATGCTACAATTGTTAGTTCCGCTGCTGCAGTAATTTTGGTAAGTCTTTTAATTGCGAAGTTTGGTTCAACAGACAGTAGGTTGATGTCTAAACCAATTAAGCAAGCACAATTGGTAAAAACAAAAAAGTCTTCAGCGCAAAACGAGATTGTACAAATTAACCAAATCAAAAAAGAAGATCCTCAAACAATACTATCAACTGATCAAGAGTGGCAATTGTTATCATATGCCTATCCACAGCTGCTTGAGTTAGGCCCAGATACCCAAAAAGTGCTTGTAACGCAATCAAATTTGGTGCTTACGGAAGAAATTACACCAGAAATTACTTCAAATATCAATTTGGCCCAGTCTAATTCGAGTGCCTTTCACAAAGAACCTATCACTATGAAGGCATTTTTAATACAGAAAACAAACGAGCGTCTTTTCGGAACAGCAAAGCCAAGTTCTGAAAACAAACTAGAGACGCTAGCTCGATATGCTAAAGAATCTGTCGGAATTCCAGTAGCATATAAGGTTGAGGAGGCCCAGAATCAAGACAAATTAGTTTTTCAACTAGGCCCAATTACCATAGAGAAATCAAGAACAAGAAAATAAGTTGTAACAATTAATTTAAATTCCCGTCTTAGGGGAAAATCAATAAAAATGAAAATCAAATTACTCTCAACATTTTTATTCGCAAGCGTCGCCTTGTTTGCTCAGCATAATGAGACCAAGAAAATAATCAAAATACAAGGGAATGACACGACCGTTATCATGATCAATGGCCGCATTGATAAGATGGATTCGTTACTCACTGAAGAAATGAAAACTATTTATTTAAATGATTCATCAGTGACCCGAGTAGATGTTTTTATGGATACGACGATATTAAAATCTTCCGTCGATGGTTCTTCAGATACTACCCAAATTAAAATCGGCAATATGAAAATTGTCATTCTCGGCTCCAAAGATTTGACTGATCTCGATCTAGACCAAATAAAAAAAATGGAGGGAGGTGAGCTGCCAAAAGGTCAGCGTAAAATCATCATCGACGAACGAGTAATCATCGAGAATGACGAGGATATTACCCAAAAGAATTGGAATAAAGATGAGCATGATAAAACAGCACGTGATGGCAACGCAATTTGGTCAGGGTTAGGTATTAATGCCAACGGTTTCATGAATAGCAATAATGAATTGGCAAGCACTTCCGAATTGGGCTTTCTTACCCTAGATCCGGCAAAAAGCATTGGGTTGCAATGGAATTTTGCTGAAAAACGCTTCCCGTTAGTCAAAGAATATCTTGGAGTTGTAACAGGTTTAGGATTCCAATACAACCGTTATTCATTGAAAGGAAGCTATGATCTAAGCGTAATTAACGATACTTTGTTTGGAATTAATACGGGAGCTAATTACACTAAAAATGTTTTGGGATCCTCTTATCTGCAGGCTCCACTTTTACTACAAATTAGCACGAGTAAAAACCCTAAACAAGCTTGGAATATCTCAGCTGGCGTTGTGGGTGGAATACGTTTAGGTGCGCGCCAAATTCAAAAATGGGAAGCTGATGGTCAGAAAAACAAGGATAAAACAAATGACGACTTTCAATTCAAACCTTTTCAAGCTAGCTTAATGGCAACTGCAGGTTACGGAGATTGGAGTATATATATGACTTATAGCCTTACGGATGTCTTTAACGAAGGATCAGCCCCTAAGGTGCGTGGTGTGAATGCAGGAATTTTACTCTCGTTTTAAATTACCCCCAAAAGACCACCAAAAAGAGCGAACGATGCACCTATCCGTGCATCGTTTCTTTTTGTCCATAACTTGCCATGAGTTGAGCTTCAAATTCTAAAAAATCTTTCCATGCACCATCTACATCAATTCCTTTTCCATATTTGCGAGCGAAACCAAGAAAAGTAGTGTAATGGCGTGCTTCACTTTCCATCAACGAACGATAAAATTCACGTAAATCTGTATCGGAGATCTGTTCAGATAAAATTTTGAATCGTTCGCAGCTGCGTGCTTCAATCATAGCTGCAAAAAGCATTTTATTGACAAAAACCCCAGCCGGACTGCTATTTCTTTTGCCTTGTTTGAGATAGAGTGCTAAATCATTGACATAAGGATCCTTTCTTTCAAACCCCAATGATAGCCCGCGCTCTTTAAGCTTTTGATGGACCATTTCAAAATGCTCCATTTCTTCCTTGCAAATTGCACACATGGCTTCTACTAAGTCCGGGTACTGTGGGTAAGTAACAATCATTGAAATGGCATTGCTCGCCGCTTTTTGTTCGCAATAAGCATGATCGATTAATATTTCTTCAATGTTTTTTTCCACAATACGCACCCAACGAGGGTCTGTTGCCATCTTTAGTCCGAGCATCTTATTTTTTTTGACAAAAATACCAAAGTCTACTCGAATCAAACAAGGATGAGATGTAAGTGCAATGCTTATATTTGTCATACTGAATCAACAAAATGTCAAAAAACAAGCAAAAAGACCTGAGTTGGCGTGCATTTGAACTTATGTGTACGGCCAAAACTATGGCAGAGAAATACGAAGCAAACAAAGAGGTTACGTCCAAATATGTTCACGCTACTTCTCGTGGACACGAAGCCATTCAGTTAGCAGTTGGTTTGCAACTACAACCACAAGATTGGGTTTCACCATATTACCGTGACGACAGTATTTTATTAGGTATTGGTATGAAGCCTGAGGAATTAATGCTACAAGTATTTGCAAAAAAAGACGATCCTTTTTCAGGTGGAAGAACTTACTATTCTCACCCTTCCTTAAATCGACCAGATCAACCAAAAATTCCCCACCAGTCTTCAGCTACTGGAATGCAGGCCATTCCTACTACTGGCATAGCAATGGGAATCCAGTACAAGGAAAAAACAGGGCTTGCAGACTGGAGCCCAGACAATGCACCCGTGGTTGTTTGCTCTCTAGGTGACGCATCTTGTACAGAAGGTGAGGTATCAGAAGCTTTTCAAATGGCAGCCCTCAAACAATATCCAATTATTTATTTAGTTCAAGATAATGGATGGGATATCTCAGCGAATGCCAAAGAAACGCGCGCACAAGATATTTCAGAATACATCAAAGGTTTTCACGGGATTGAAGTCAGAACAATTGACGGCACGGATTTCTGGGCTTGTTATCAAACTATGGAAGAGGTAATTAGTACGGTTCGTGCGGAGCGCCGACCGTTTCTCATTCATGCTAAAGTTCCCTTACTAGGGCACCATACTTCTGGCGTGCGAAAAGAATGGTACAGAGATGATCTCAAAGAGGCGGAAAAGGCAGATCCATACCCAAAACTCAAAGCCGCACTTGAACAGTTAGATGTTCGTTTGGCGGAGTTTATCAACCTAGAAGCAAAAGTCAGAAAAGAAGTGGATGCGGCTTATGATGCTGCGCTTCAGGCACCCGACCCAGATTTAAATTCTATCCAAGATCATATTTTTGCACCTACACCTGTTACCTCTGAAAAAGGCGAACGTGAACCGGTGGGCAAGAAGAAAACTGTAATGGTTGACTCCGCTCTGTTTGCCATGCGTGAGCTAATGGAAAAACATCCTGAGGCACTACTATATGGGCAAGATGTCGGTGGAAGGCTTGGAGGTGTATTTCGAGAGGCAGCTACTCTTGCCCAAACTTTTGGAGATGATCGTGTTTTCAATACACCTATTCAGGAGGCATACATTATCGGTTCTACAGTTGGGATGTCTGCTGTAGGGCTCAAACCAATAGTAGAAGTTCAATTTGCCGATTACATTTGGCCAGGTCTCAATCAACTTTTTACGGAAGTTTCTAGATCTAATTACCTTTCTAATGGGAAGTGGCCTGTTAGCTGTGTAATTCGTGTACCAATTGGCGCATATGGCTCTGGCGGCCCCTATCATTCATCAAGCGTAGAGTCCGTATTAGCAAATATTCGTGGAATTAAAGTAGTGTATCCCTCAACAGGTGCAGACTTAAAAGGATTATTAAAAGCTGCATTTTATGACCCTAATCCGGTTGTCATACTCGAACACAAAGGACTTTATTGGTCTAAAATTGCCGGGACCGAAGGAGCCATGAGTATTGAGCCAAGTTCAGATTATATCGTGCCAATTGGTCTGGCTAGAACAGTACTTTCTGCTTCCTCCAAAGCAGAACAGGAAGGTTCTTCAATCGGTATAATAACATACGGTAGAGGTGTTTATTGGAGCTTGGAAGCTGCCCGTGAGTTTGAAGGAAAAGTAGAAATCCTAGATTTGCGGACTATTAATCCACTCGATATGCCTGCGATGGAGTCTCTTTGTGAGCGTCACGGTAAAATATTACTTGTGACTGAAGAGTCCATTGAAAATTCTTTTACGCTTGGAATTGCCGGAAGACTGCAGCAATCGTGTTTTGCTCATCTGGATGCACCAATTCAAATTGTTGGTTCTGTAGATGCTCCAGCAATCCCTCTAAATTCTGGTCTTGAAGCAGCCATGTTGCCCAATGCACAAAAAGTTTCAAATGCGATCACCAAATTACTGAACTTTTAACCAATGGAATTCAAAGAAATAATCGGAGCCGTGGCTCAATTTCACGATGCTTTTGGCATCCAAAACAATGATCAACCTACAGCAAAGCTAACTTCTTCCGATGTTCAATTGCGTTTTGACCTCATGAAAGAAGAAAATGAAGAGTATTTAGAGGCAGCCAGAAATGGGGACTTGGTAGAGATTGCCGATGCCCTAGGAGATCAACTGTATATTCTTTGTGGTACTATATTGCGACATGGACTACAGGATAAAATTACGGAGGTTTTCAATGAAATTCAGCGATCTAATATGAGTAAGCTGGATGCAAACGGAAGACCAATTTATCGCGAAGATGGCAAAGTGCTCAAGTCCGAACTTTACTTCAAGCCAGATATTGCTAAAATTCTTAAATAATGACCGATCTTTCCATCTATTTTCAACCTGTTGTCATTGATGCAGCTTATAATGACGCTCAACTCGGCAGTCAGATAACCATCTTTAATTCGACTTTTCCTGACTTAAATGGACCGGGCTGTGCGCTTATAAGTGTTCCCGAGTATAGAGGTACTCAAGAAGAACAGGTAGCAGCTTTAAATTTTCGGTCAAGTTTGTATACATTACATCCCGAAGCAAATTGGGATAAACCAATCTATGACCTCGGGGAGATAAAACCTGGAGCTACCATAGCAGATACTTATTTTGCACTCGCAAACGTTGTGAGTGAATTAGTAAAGAGACAAATTATTCCAATTGTTATTGGTGGCGGACAAGATCTCACCATGGCAATGTACAATGGCTATGAAAAACTAGAACAATTAGTTAATAGTTGTAGTATAGATCGGAGCCTCGATATAGGGAGTGGAGACGAAGCACTTCATTCACACAACTACCTGAGCCATATGTTGTTACAGCGACCTTGTTATTTATTCAATCATGCCGTAATTGGTTTGCAACAACCTTATGCAGCGGCTGCTGAACACGACCTTTTTGACAAACTTTTCTTTGATATCTGTCGACTGGGTGAATTTAACCAAGATTTCAGATTGGCAGAACCTCACTTACGCAATGCAGATCTCATTAGTTTTGATTTACAATCCATTAAATCCGGCGAAATGGGTAGCCAACGAGGTGCGCCAAATGGATTTACGGCAGTTCAATTTTGTCAAATGGCCAAATATGCAGGCATTTCAGATAAAGTTACAAGTATTGGATTCTTTAGCGAAGAAGCTTTAAATACCTTAGGCCTAGGTCTGCTATCCGAAGGAATCTGGTATTTTTTACAAGGCTATTTTAGTCGTTTTGGAGATTTCCCTTTTGGTAGTAAAGCAGATTATACAAAGTTCACCGTTTTTATGGATGAGGTTTCCAGAGAGCTTGTCTTTTTTAAGAGTAATAAGTCTGCCAGATGGTGGATGGAAGTTCCGTACCCGCCTCAAAGTGGCTCTCGTTACGAGCGCCATCACATCATTCCTTGCAACAAGTCAGATTACGACAATGCCATGAAAAATGAACTTCCAGATTTGTGGTGGAAGACCTACCAGAAATTAGGCTAAGCTTTTTATTAAAAAGCCTTTTATTTTCCATTAGAATTCTTTACTTTAGCACCTTGAAATTGTCGTATTCTATGAAAATACGACTCTTTTACACATGCTAAACTAAGCTTATGCTATTGAATAACAGACTACTAACTGCTGCTTTTTCTGTTTTGTTGTTTACGTCCTACGCACAACAAGATAAGCTTGTCACGCACTTCATGTTTGACAAAATGAGCATCAACCCGGGGAAAACCGGTATTGACATGTACAACGGAATTTGTGCAACTTCTATTTACAGAAACCAATGGGATAAAGTGAATGGGGCACCTAATTCTGCTGTCCTAAATGTTGAATCTAACCTTTCTAGATTTTTTCCTGGTGGGGTTGGGGTAAATTTTTACCATGATGCAATTGGATTTTCACGTCAAAATACAGTGCTTCTTAATTACTCTTATCCTGTTCAAATTGGTCGTATTGGCGTATTGGGTGTGGGTGTTGGTCTAGGTATAATGAACTATGGAATGGATCCGGTTTGGGTTCCACCAACAACAATCAATGACCCTTCATTACCAACCGGTTTTACAGCAACATCACTTGATGCGAACTTTGGTTTGTATTTCCAGGCTAAAAACTATTACGCTGGTTTTTCTTCGACTCATTTATCTGAATCTGATTTATCCGCAGACCCTTCAAACTTGGCGCTTTCGTTCCAAACGGCTCGTCACTATTATTTGATGGGTGGTTACATTTTTAAAGATGCATTTGGAACCGGTAATAACATTGATGCACAAATGTTAGTTCGCACAGATCTCATCAAATTTTCTGTAGATTTCAATGCTAGATACATGATGGAGCTCGGAGGAAATCCGGCTTATGGCGGACTTACTTTCAGAACATCAGACGCTGTCGCTTTGATGGTGGGTTATTCACCAATCCCGAATTTTAACTTCGGTTATTCATATGACATCAACGTAAACAAATTAGCTAGTATTTCTAGAGGATCTCACGAAATGATGGTGAAGTATTGTTATTTCTTGCCGCCGCCACCAAAAACGAAAGCAAGACACCCTCGTTGGTTATAAGAGGAAAAAGTGTAACCATTTATATTGTTCTTACGTTATACCCAGAATTAAACCTGTAGCAAGTTACTTGGGAGTAGGTCAGAATCAAAAACAAACGAATGAAAAAGTATTTAAGTTTTCTCTTTGTTCTTAGCTTCATGTACGCTTGTAGCGACATAGAAGGTAATTTAGTAGGTGTGAGTGGTAGAGACACCTGGTATCCAGACGTTCTCGGTCCTGGAAAAGTTCCGCTTGGCATGGTTTACGTGCCTTCAGGTGCTTATCAGGCCGGTGAAGACGACGAAGACATCATGGGATTCCATACGGCGCGTAAGCGTACCGTATCGGTTCCTGCCTTCTACATGGACGCCACCGAAATTTCGAACAACGAATACCGCCAATTTGTACATTGGGTGCGTGACTCCATTGCACGTGAGAAATTGTATCGCCGTAGCTACGACGAAGAAGCAGAACGTTGGGTGAATATTCCTGATAATTTCTTCAAAGAGCCTTATCGTACCCTTATGGCAATGGGTTCTGATGTCCAAGGAGGTAACACTCCCTTCCAGTTATATATGGATTCAACAAATGGCGCAGAGGTAGACAAAACTATCATGACTATGTTGGGTAATTACGATAAATCAAAAGGAAAAGGTAAAACTTTGGTTAATGGTTTTCGTTATGATCAAAAGAAATACGGAATCACCAATGGTCCTGACCAAAAATTTGATGTTCTCATGTCTGACGACGATTTACGCGGGATTTTCCAAATGTACAGTGGAGCCTCTAAGAAAAATGCTCCTGATAAAACAAGCGCTAAAGGCGGTTCTTCTAAGTCTAAATACAACCAAGGTGGCCGCATAGAAAATCGAAAATACTTCACATTAAACTGGTTAGAGCCAGTAGATTACGAAGATCCAGAAATTGCATTTATGCTTTCTGACATGTACTTGAGTGAAGCTGAACGATTCTACAACCGTCGCGAAATTGACACTCGCTTACTTTACTTCGACTATTACTGGATTGATTACAAAGAAGCAGCACGTAGAGGAAAAGTTATTACTAAGGCCATTGATGCCCGTAAAACCTTCGCATACGACAGTTTAGACAATGAAGCTGAAAACACACTATATCAGCGTTCAAGACGTGAGCCATTAGGTAAAGATTATAAGTCAAATGATCTACACCGTTCTACCCTAATGACCATGGATCAAAATACCAATAAAGTTTGGGTTGATACCACAGGTTACACAGAACAATGGTCTGAGTTCAGCAAAATTAATGACACGAACTCCCTTCGTGGCACTATCCTTCAGAATCCGGGTCAAGATTTAGACTTAGGCTTTACAAATAGTAAGGGTGCTCACAATGCTATTAGAGGGCATTCAGACCGCTCGCGTTTTATCATCAAAGAACGCATCAACATTTATCCTGACACACTGTGCTGGGTAAGAGATTTTACATATGCAAACAAATCTGCTATGACTCAGAATTACTTCTGGAACACAGCCTACGATAATTATCCGGTTGTAGGAGTTACCTGGTCACAAGCCAAAGCCTTCTCTGTTTGGCGTACTCAAATCTTTCATTCTTGGTTACAATCAAACGGTGACTTGTTTGTAAATGATTTCCGCCTTCCTACAGAATCAGAGTGGGAGCGTGGTGCAAGAGGTGATCTAGATAATATGCAGTACCCATGGGGTGGTCCATATATCCGTAATTCAAGCGGTTGTTTCTTGGCTAACTTCAAGCCAATGCGCGGTCGTTATTTTGAAGACGGTGGTTTCTACACTGTTAAAGTATACAGTTACAATCCAAACGGTTTTGGTTTGTATTGTATGGCAGGAAATGTTGCAGAGTGGTGCTCAACTGCATACGATGAATCAACTTATGAATTTGCGCATGACATGGCTCAAGATTTTGAATACGATGCCAAGGATGGTGATGCTCCTGTGAAAAAACGTAAAGTTTTACGCGGAGGTTCATGGAAAGACATAGGTTACTACCTTATGAATGCAACAAGAACTTACGAATATCAAGATACCGCGAAGAGCTATATCGGTTTCCGTAACTCAATGACACATTTAGGTCGTGGAGGTAAAGATATCGAACAAGAAAACGGTGAAGAGATTCAAACAGATATTATCCTAAACTAAACTATAAACTATAATTCAATTAATTTCTAAATTCTAAAAAACAAAAATTATGAGTGGTAATGGTGGATTTTTTGCTTCACGCAAGTATAAATTGATTACAAAGTATGTAACTGGTTATGGAGCATCAGTGGTAATCCTTGGTGCACTATTTAAAATCATGCACTGGCCAGGGGCGGATCAAATGCTAATTGTTGGTTTGATTACCGAATCGCTTATTTTTGCCTTCATTGCAATGGAACCACTTCATGAGGAGGTAGATTGGACGCGTGTTTTTCCTGAATTAGGAGTCGAAGAGAATAATGATGAGAATCGTCTTTTACCACTATTGAAAAAAGGTGGTATGGGAGGCGGCGGCGCTGCTGATCAACTAGCTAAAGAATTAGATAAAGCAGGTATTGACCAAGCATTATTAGCTAAATTGAAAGATGGAATGTCAAATTTAGCAGACAATGCAAAGTCTCTAGGAGCTATTTCTACTGCCGCTGGAGCTACTGACTCTTATGTAAAGAGTTTAGAATCTGCTTCTGAAGGCTTGAGTAAATTGACTGAGCAATATGCTTCTTCTGCTAATGCAATTGCAGGAATCGCAGGCGAAGGCCAAAGTAATTTTGGTGCTGAAATGCAAAAATTAGGTCAAAACCTGGGCGCATTGAATAACGTCTATGAACTTCAATTGAAGTCTTCACAGGATTATCTTGAAAGCATGCAACAAATGAGTAGTTTGCAAGAGAATATCAAAGGAATTATGGCAGACCTTTCTGAATCTGCGAAAGATACGGCTTCTTACCGCGAAAACATGGCCATGTTGTCTCAAAATCTAACTGATTTGAACAACGTATATGGTAACATGTTGCGTGCAATGAGAGGTTAATCCCTTTCTTTAAATGTTTATTTAGTAGTAACAAATTAAAAATTAAAGAAAATGGCAGGTGGTAAGGAAACCCCAAGACAGAAGATGATTGGTCTCATGTACTTGGTATTGACTGCACTTCTTGCGTTGAATGTGTCAAAGCAAATTCTAGATGCTTTTGTAGCTATCGAAGACAACATTCAACGAGGAAGCGTCACACAGTACGAACGTGGTGAATCAGCAAAAGGAACCCTAATTCAGGAATTAAGTGGGGCAACTAAAGACGAAGCAGGTAGAGCTAAGTCAAAAAAAATCAAGAAATACCTTGGCATGATTAATAAAATAGACAAAAATGTTGGAGATTTTATTAAATATGTTGATGACCTCAAATTGGAGTTAATCGGCAAGGTTGAGGGTCCAGATAAGGTTAAGGTTTCCAAAATGAGGGACAAAGAAAGTATTGTCTGGAAACATTACGATCCAAAGCATCCTTTGTTGCCAGCACGTTTATATTTACAGGCGATTCAAACCAAGGATAACTTCGATATTCCAATGCACGAAATCGTGGGTTCCGAGATTTCAAAAGTTGACCCAACAAAAAAAGGTAAGAAACTCTGGGAACTATACAAAGGCTTGCGTACTTCAATAGTAGAAATTTCAGGAAACTATCGAGAAGGAGATAAAAACCTCTGGAAGGTAAAAGTGAAGGAAATAAATGATTTTGAAGATTTCAAGGATTTAGAGAAACAAATTTTGAAAATGTTCAATGCTGCTGGAAATAAAGTTAATCCAGAGGATTTGCCATCGCTTGTCTCTATTTATCAAGAGTTAACGAAACAAGAATTTGCGGATCATCACGAGGCAAAAAACATCCATTGGCTAGGTCGCACATTTGACCACGCTCCATTAGTAGGTGCATTGGCTTCATTGAGTTCTATGCAAAATGAAATTCTTGCTGCTCGTGCTAAAGCCGTTAACTTACTGAAATCAAAAGTAACAACAGGTGAATTCTCATTCAACAAAATTCAAGAATTGGTGAGTGGTCCTGGAGTTGCTACAGCAGGAGAGGAAATTGAATTGTTAGTAACTATGGCTGCATACGATTCAGACAAAAATCCGGTAGTTACGGCAAGCTCTGGTAATGTAGTCATTGAATCTGGTATTGGGCGTGTAAAAATGAAGGCTGGCAACACAGATATGAAAGTAAATGGTACAGTTACCATCACCAATAAGTCTGGTGTTCCTTACACTAAACCATGGGAATGGAAGGTAGCAGTTGTAAAGGCGCAAGGATCCATTTCTCTTCCAGAGATGAGTGTTTTATACAAAGGTTGGAATAACAAAGTGGTTCCGGTTGTAGCTGGTGCTGTAAGTTCTTCGATTTCTGTAAATGGTGGTTCTGCAACAAAGGCTTCTTGGACAGATGCAGATGGTAATCGTTACGATGGTTATTATGTAACGGTAACAGGTGCGTCTAAGTTTGTAACCATCGCTTTGAATGGAAAAGACAAAGATGGTAAGTCTAAGTCTTTTGGTACATTCAAATACAAAGTGAAACCTTTCCCTAAAGCACAGTTACAAGGAACAACAATTTCTAAAACTACTGGTTTTAAAGCGGTTGTATCACTTGGTCCAGATAGTCCTTTTACAGGTGTAGGATTTACTGTGGTGGGTGGTTCTGTAATTATGGGTAACGAAGAAATACCATTCTCAGGAGACCGTGTCCCTGCTGCAGCTGTAGCCAAAATGAAGGCTGGTAAGCGAGTAGCGATAGATGTAACCTACAAGAGAACTGGTGGTGGCCCAGAACTTACCTCAGGAGTCTTGAAGGTAATTCCTTAATTGGAAATTAAAAATAGAGATTATGAAAAAAGTATTGTTGGTTTTAGTTAGTATCTTGACACTCGCGATTAACGCACAAGATCGTCCTCAGCGCGGTCCATACAACACATTACCCGGTGGTGTAGTTGACGGAGTAGCCATACAAGAAGAAATTCCTGTGCGCACAAAAGTTGAATACGAATATGTTCGCGCAAGTGACGTGACTTGGCAAAAGCGTGTTTTTTCTCGTATTGATGCACGTGAAACGATGAACCACGATATCTTTTTCCCGTACGACGCTTTTGATGGTGATTTATTTTCAGGGTCAATGTATCGTCCGGCTAATGCAGGTGAAATAGACGACCCAACTTGGAATAAGGACCAACGCAGATGGTCACTTTGGACGGTTATTATGCGTCACATATTTTTAGGGGACCTTACCGTCTATCGTGTGGCCAGTGAGTTTTATCCCGATGCAGAGGACGGTTACAGCTTGAAGTACCCAATTCAACGCCAAGGTCAAAACGATTATTTTGAAGTGAAGAAATATCGCAATGATGTTAATGGTTTGTTGGCATCAGGTGGTCTAGGACCAAAGCTTCGCATCTATCGTCCCTATTCTGAAGATACAATGGATGTTATCAAAACTGACCAAACTTTACAGGTATATTTGGATAGTTTGCGTTCTGATCCTGATTATGAAGAGTTGTTCGGAATTGACGAAACTAAATTGCAAGAATGGTGGAGTTTTGCGTCTGTGAATTCTGCAGTACGTAAAGATGCTATTTCAATGCTAGTGCCGTCAAATAACATTGTTGCTTACCATGTTAAGGAGGACTGGTATTTTGATAAAGAGCGTTCTGTTTTAGACAAACGTATCATTGCCTTAGCTCCAGTTGCTCGTTATACCTTCAACGAACCTGACCCGGGTGAACTACCAACACGTGGAGAGTTATTGGTATATGATCAATTAGGGAAGCCATATTTGTTTAGCTCGTCTTCGAATGCATTTGAAGAATATGATGGACGCGTAGAAGAAAGAGAAATGTTCTGGCTTTATTTTGATGAGTTGCGTAATGTTATGGTAAACTATTATGTTTACAACGATCAAAACGATGCACAATGGATGTCATTTGATGATTTGTTTTGGAAACGTAAATTCTCTTCGACAATTTATCGCGTTTCAGATAAATTTGATCGTGAAATTCAAGACTACAAATACGGTGTTGATGCATTGTATGAAGCAGAAAGAGTCAAAGAAAGTATCCGAGATTGGGAACACAATCTATGGCATTTCTAATAAGATAAAAATTATAAAAGCCCCGTTGAAAAGCGGGGCTTTTTTCGTTTAATTTTGTAGTGTGAAGTGGATAGGAAATCGCATCAGTTTTAATGATCAAAAAGACAAAACAACCATTGTCATAGATCCGTCTAAAAATATTTGGATTACGGCGATCATGGGTGCATGGTTAGGAATGTGGTATGCCATTGGCGGCACGGTGATCTGGGCATTAAATGTCATGAAGCTCAATGGTCAAGAGGAGTTGATTTTATGGATTTTTATCGTCTTTTGGTTGTATTATGCCTGGCGTGTAACCATGAGTTTCTTTTGGAACGTTAGAGGTCAAGAATATATTAAAATTGATGCCGACGCATTCTATTTAAAGAAATCATTTCTTTACTTTGGAAAGTCTGTTCCCTACTATTTTGAAAATATCAAAAACTTTAAATTTGAAATACCTAGAGAAGGAAGTTTACAATCAATTTGGGAAAGCTCACCTTGGATCAATGGCGGTGAGCGCTTTGAGTTTGATTACTTTCACCAAAAGATTCGTTTTGGTAAAAAACTGAATGAAAAAGAAGCTAGGTTACTATATCAATTGATCTCCAAAAAAATAAAAGCCTGATGTACGGTAAAATCAAAACTTATTTGTCCGAAGAGCTCAACCAAATTGAGCAAAATGGATTGCTTAAAAGGGAAAGGATCATCACCTCGCCACAAGGACCAAGTGTGACAATCAACACCGGAGAGGAGGTCGTCATCATGTGCGCAAACAATTATCTCGGCCTTTCTTCTCACCCAGAAGTAATTGCTGCTGCAAAAGATGCGCTTGATACACACGGTTATGGGATGTCTTCAGTTCGCTTCATCTGTGGAACACAAGATATTCACAAGACATTGGAACAGAAAATCTCGGCTTTTTATGGTACCGAGGATACTATTTTGTATGCGGCTGCTTTTGATGCGAATGGTGGAGTTTTTGAGCCTTTATTTAATGATGAAGATGCGATCATATCGGATGAGCTAAATCATGCATCGATTATAGATGGAATCCGTTTGTGTAAAGCAGCGCGTTATCGTTATAAGCACTCGGACATGAATGATTTAGAAACTCAATTGAAGGCAGCTCAAGCTCAAAGACATCGGATCATTGTGACTGACGGTGTTTTTTCTATGGATGGGGATCTGGCAAAAATGGACGAGATTTGTGCATTAGCAGAAAAGTACGATGCAATGGTAATGACAGATGAATGTCACTCAGCTGGCTTTATTGGTAAAACAGGTCGGGGTGTACCAGAGCATTACGGTGTTATGGACAAAATCGATATTTTTACAGGCACGCTGGGTAAAGCTCTAGGTGGTGCAATGGGCGGTTATACCACAGGTAAAAAAGAGGTAATAGAAATGTTACGCCAAAGATCTAGACCATATCTATTTTCTAATTCTCTATCTCCTGCAATAGTTGGGGCTTCTATCAAAGTATTTGATCTTTTAAGTGCTACTACTGAGCTTAGAGATCGCCTAGAATCCAATACTTCTTACTTTAAAGAACGCATTATTGACGCTGGCTTTGATATTAAACCTGGTGGCTCACCTATTGTTCCAATCATGTTATATGATGCAGCGCTTTCCCAAGAATTTGCTAATCGTCTATTGGCAGAGGGAGTTTATGCCATAGGCTTCTTTTACCCAGTAGTTGCAAAGGGGCAAGCACGTATTCGCACACAAATCTCTGCAGCACATACTCAAGCTGACCTCGATAAGGCCATTGCAGCATTCATAAAAGTAGGTAAAGAATTGGGTGTAATCAACTGATAGCTAGCATTTTTACTACTCATACGTACTTATATTAACTTTCCTTATATTTGTCATATGGCAAATTTTTGGAAAATATCCCTCTGGCTCTTCATACATTTGTTCGTGTGCAAAGTGCTATTTGCTTCTTTTCCTTCTTTTTTCAATTTAGATTCACAATTGGTATTGTTGGAAGACAGCCCAGAAAATGAAAATTCCGACGAATCCTTGGATTTAGATTTAGTTGTTGACTGCCTAGATGACGAAGCCTTTTTAGGCTCACTCTTATTCTTTTTCAATGAACATAATAATGGGTCTATAGATACTTATAAGCGATCTATCAAAATCGTTCATTTATATTCATCTTTTAAACCTCCTTGTGCTACGTAATTAATCAATTTTTAATCATTAATTCAAGCGCATGTATTCATTTTTTAAATTTTGGAAGCAAGATCTTCCGGCTGGTTTAGTTGTATTTTTAGTAGCACTACCTTTGTGTTTAGGTGTGGGATTTGCTTCCACTAATTTGGTGGGTCAAGCTGGGCTGCCAAATGTAATGTCTGGTATTATCGCAGGAATCTTAGGCGGTATTTTAGTTGCAAGCTTATCTGGTTCGAGATTAGGCGTGTCTGGACCTGCAGCGGGTCTTATCACAATTGTGTTAAGTGCTTTGTCTGATTTAGGTACGTTTGAGGCCTTTCTTTTAGCTGTAGTTTGTGCTGGCCTAATTCAGGTTGTATTGGCTTTTGCCGGCTTTGGAATATTGGCAAACTATGTACCAACAGCCGTGATAAAGGGCATGTTAGCTGCTATAGGAATAACACTGATCTTGAAAGAAATTCCACATTTATTGGGTTATGATAGGGATTATTTTGGAGATGAATCATTTTGGCAGTTTGACGGTCACAATACCTTCTCCGAATTATTTTATGCCTTAAATGCTTTTGAACCTGGTGCCGTTATATTAGGACTTGTTTCGATTTTAGTACTTCTCCTTTTTGATACAAATTGGCTAAAAGCTAAATCTTGGTCTACGTATATCCCTGGCGCACTGGTTGTGGTGATTTTGGGCGTGGTAGCAAACCAATTTTTACTGGGTTCATTGCGTATTTCTGGAAAACATTTAGTAGAAGTGCCACAATTAAGTACCTTAGCCCAATTCAAAACAATTTTTAAATCACCGGATTGGACTCAGCTGGGCAGTACCAAAGTATGGGTTGTAGCACTTACTATTGCTATTGTAGGAAGTCTAGAAACTTTACTAAGTCTCGAGGCAACAGACAAATTAGATCCAATTAAGCATAAAACCAACCCACACAAAGAATTGAAAGCACAAGGGATCGGTAATCTAGTAAGCGGTCTTATTGGTGGTTTGCCTATTACGCAAGTGATTGTTAGGAGCTCGGCAAATATTGCTGCTGGGGGGCAATCCAAATTGTCAGCTATTGTTCATGGATTTTTGTTGCTCTTTTCAATTTTGTTTTTAAGTGGACTTCTCAATCAAATACCGCTGGCTGTGCTTGCTGCAATTTTAATTTTAGTTGGCTATAAATTGGCAAAGTGGTCACTTTTTAAGGAGATGTATCAAAAGGGGCTTTCCCAGTTTATACCATTTATGGCTACAATAGTTGCAGTTTTGTTTACGGATTTGCTCAAAGGGATTGGAGTTGGTATTCTTATATCTATTTTTTATATCCTCAAAAGGAACTTCCAAAATCATTTTACAAAAGTTGAAAGTGCTGAAGAATTGAAAATTATTTTATCTGAAGAGGTTACCTTTTTGAATAAGGGTGGAATATTGGATGTGTTAAGAAATAATCAACATAAACAAATTACAATTGATGCATCACGCACTAAAAGTATTGATTTAGATGTATTAGAAGCAATAAAGGAATTCAAATTTAACGGCGAACAAGAAGGACGCCAGGAAATTATTTTAATCAACTTATAATGGAAAAGTTTTATAATCAACTTTTAGAAAATAATAGGAAATGGGTTGCCAATAAACTGGCAAACGATCCAGATTACTTCAAACGATTGTCGGTAGGGCAAAAACCACCAGTACTGTGGATTGGGTGTGCGGACAGCCGAGTGCCAGCTAATGAAATTATTGGTGCAGAACCAGGTGAAGTATTTGTACATCGCAATATTGCCAATATGGTAGTACATTCAGATATGAATATGCTGTCTGTTTTGGACTATGCTGTGAATGTATTACAAGTAAAACATATCATCGTTTGTGGACATTATGGTTGTGGTGGAGTACAAGCAGCTATGACGAATAAGCATATTGGTCTCATAGACAACTGGATACGCCACATCAAGGATGTTTATAGATTACACAGACCTGAATTAGATGCAATTGATGATGAAAATACGCGCTTTAATCGCTTTGTTGAGCTTAATGTTTTTGAGCAAGTTCTAGATTTGGGTAAAACATCTATTGTTCAAGCAGCTTGGGATCGAGGTCAAGAATTACATGTACATGGGTGGGTTTATGATATTCACGATGGCTTAATTCGCGATATGCATGTGACCCTCAAAGATAACGCAACACTCAGCGATGTATATAAGTTAGATTTATAAGCATGAGACCCCTTTGAGTAACAATTGCACAGAAATTATTGTGTAATTTCGTTCCATGGAATTACTCATTATCCTCTTATTAGTATTGATGAATGGGGTCTTCTCCATGTCTGAAATGTCATTGGTCAGTTCTAAGCGTTTCAAACTGGAAAAGGCGAGTAAGAGAGGAAATAAAAAAGCACGAAAAGCGCTGGAGCTTTCAAAGTACCCAACCCGATTTCTTTCTACTGTCCAAATTGGAATAACGCTGATCGGAATTTTACTTGGCGTATACTCAGGAGAAAACCTGACAAATGATTTCATATCTATGCTGAATGATTTTAGCATATTGAAACCCTATAGCACTGAATTAGCCACAGGAATTATTGTTGTTCTCATTACCTATTTTTCCATTGTATTTGGAGAACTTGTCCCCAAACGCATAGGTATGGCTTTTCCAGAAAAGATCATCACTTTTATGGCTGCACCTATGCACTTTTTGGCGCAAATCACTTATCCTTTTGTATGGTTACTCACTGTGACAAATAATTTATTCACGCGTATACTTGGTTTAAAGGATAGTTCTGATCAAGCAGTTTCTGAGGATGAAATTAAGTCTATAATAAGGGTAAGTGCTCAAGGTGGAGAAATACAAGATATAGAGCACTCTATTGTGGAGCGGGTATTTGAACTTGGCGACAGAAAGGTTAAATCAATATATACGCATAGGAGCGAAATAGTATTCTTTAAAGAGAGCGATACTTGGCAGCAGATTCGTCAAAAAATTAATTCAGAAAAGCACTCTGCTTATCCTGTTAGCTCCTCAAATGACCTCGATGACATTTCAGGTATTATTTTATTAAAGGATTTATTTGGCAACCATACAGAAGAGAGTTTCAAAGTTTCTGATTATCTGAAGGAACCCATTTATTTCAATGAAAATGCCAGTGTCTATCATGTCTTAGAGTCATTTAAAAATGAAGGCAATCATTACGGTATTGTGGTAGATGAATATGGTTCAGTTCAAGGAATAATCACCATGGATGATATGCTCGACGCTTTAGTAGGAGCTTCTACCGAACAATACCAAGATGAATACAAAATAGTGCAACGCACCGACGATACTTGGTTGGTAGATGGCCAGTACTCCATATTTGATTTTGAAAAGTATTTTGATGTCCTTCTTGCCGATGAGCAAGATGTCTATGCCACTGTTGCTGGCTTTATGATCTCTAAGTTGAAGGAGATTCCGGAAGTGGGAGACAACCTGGTTATAGCAAGTTTAAATTTTGAAGTCCTAGATAAAGACGGTCCACGTATAGACAAAGTTTTAGTTACCAGATTACCGAATTAAGAAGTGGTCTCGCCAGGAATCGAACCTGGATCAAACGTTTAGGAAACGCTTATTCTATCCGTTGAACTACGAGACCAATTTCTCTATTTCTTGCCATATCTTGTATGCAGCTTGATCCCAGTTAAAGTCTGCCATGCGAACTTTTCCGGCATTGACCAATTGTGCTTGCAAAGCTACATCATTTTTCATTTTATTCATCCCCTTTACAATCGAGTCTACGTCAAAAGGGTCAACGTACAAAGCGGCATCAGCAGCAATTTCAGGTAGGCAACTTTGGTTTCCGGCAATGATAGGCGTATGTGTTGCCATAGCCTCGGCAAGCGGCATACCAAAACCTTCAAAATAGGGAACATATACGAATGCACTTGCTGCTCCCATAATTTTAGCTAGGATATCCCTAGAAAGGTGTCCTTTGAGGTGGATTCTATCTGCACAGTTCGGATCGATTTCAATGGCTTGTCCTCTCCACATTGTAGAGCCTACGATAACCAGATCAAAGGTGTCATCACTCTTGGCGTAAATACTGAAAGCCTCGAGTAAACGATGTATGTTCTTACGAGGATGTAATGAACCTACAAATAAAAAATAAGGTTTTACTAGACCTTGTTGTTCGCAAATTTGGATTTTCTGTCTAGAATCTAGTGGTTTATAGCTAGCGTTGATACCGTTGTAAATAACTGTTATTTTTGATTCAATAACGTTATATTGAGAAATAATATCTGCTTTTGTTGTATTTGAAACTGTAATGATATGGCTCGCTTTTGAAGCAAATACTGGAAAGTATTTTCGATAATACCACGAAATCCAAAAAGGTAAGTCCTTTGGATAATGTTCAAAATTGAGATCGTGAATAGTGGATAAGGTCGGGATAGTTAAACCAATGGGAAACATACCATCGGGTGACCAAAAAATGTCTAGATGATCTTTTTTAATTTGTCTTTTAAGCGACCATTCAAACCAAATAATATACAGAAAGGGGTGTCTTGTAGGAGGTGAAACAACCTTACAAACTACATTTGGTCCGAAATTAAATTGTGCATCTACTGTTCTGTCAAAATACAGTATAAAAGTATGCTCTGGGTTTAGTTTGGTAATTCGTTGGACTAATTCCAGCGTATAATTTCCAAAACCTTCCAGTTTTTGACCAATCAGTGATCTTGTATTAATTCCGATGCGCATTTCAGAACTGTAAGATGTAATTAAAAGATTTTTCTTCCAGAATTGTCGTGGATGGTCCATGCCCACAGTAAACAATTGTTTGATCAGGAAAATTAAAAAGGACCTCAAAGATGCTTTTTTTCAGGGTTGCTAAATCTCCCCCTGGAAGATCTACACGTCCAAAGCTACCTTTGAAGAGAACATCTCCATTGATTACAAAACCACTTTCATGGTAGAAAACCACATGACCAGGAGCATGACCCGGCGTGTGATACACTCTAAATTGAAGTGCTCCAAAGTCAAGCACTTGTTGGTCAGTCAAAAAATATGAAGGGACATCAGCTTCTTTATAGCCATCAAAACCATAAACATGTGCATAACTTTTAACGGATTCCCAGGTTACCTGATCTTGACTATGTAGATAGGCGGGAGCATTGAATTGTTGTCGGCAAAATTCAGCACCTAAAATGTGATCAATATGCGCGTGAGTGAAAAGTATTGCTTTGACAAAGAGCTTATTTTGGTGGATATAATCCATTAATTCTATTTCCTCTTGACGCGTATAGCAACCAGGATCAAAAATAACTGCTTCATGGCCATGTGAAACAACGAATGTATTTTCTTGGAAACCGTTGAATGTGAAGGCTTGAATTTGAATTGACATGCTTCAAAGTTACTGCAAATCTGCTTTAGCGCAGCAAATTGACATGTCCTGTCAAGACTTCTTTTCTGTTTTCGTAATCTGTGTAAATTATTTTCCAGTTATAGGTTCCGTCTTGACAAGGTCTAAAATTATAGGTTCCATCCCAGTAGTCATTCAGATCTGTAAACAGATAGATAAGTTCACCCCAACGATCATAAATGCTAACTTCTACTCCTAAGAAATTCCCACCAATGACTTGAAAATATTGATTGAACATATCTCCATCGGGCGTGAAAGTATTCGGAACATAAAAGAAGGGATCAAAAAAGATATGTACTTGACTTTGTGCTGTGCAACCGTTTTGATCAGTAAAATAAACAGAGTAAATGGCATTCTGATTGGGCGTAACTACGGTAGATTGGCATGTGGGACATGAGACTTCGTTCTGCGGCGACCACAAAAAAGCACCCGGACCTGAGGGGTCCGCTGTCAATTGTATGACATCACCATAAACGGCAAAAATATCAGATCCGGCATTCACAAATGCAGGTTGAAATAGATTGACTTGTACATAAGCAGAATCTTGGCAACCTAGCGCATCTGTACCAATAACCATATAAGTTGTATTGAAAGGCGCAACTACACTTACTTGTGCCCCGTTGGAACTCATGCCATTGACAGCTGGTGTCCATTCATAATAAAGGGCCCCAGAAGCCCACAAATTGGCAGGGCGACCTGGGCAAACTGTGGTATCATTACCGGCAAATATTTGGGCAGTTAGAATAGAAACCCATACAGAGTCTGTTTCAGTACCACAACTATTTGTGACGTCAACATAGTAGTATTGTGCTTGAACAGGATTTATTTGAACCGTTTGATTTGTTGCACCAATAAGGTTATTATCAGGATACCAAAGATAACTGCTTCCTCCCGAAGCTGTGAGCGGCATGCTTGTTCCATAGCATAGGGCTACGCTATCAATAAGTTGAGGAAGTGGCGGATTATTGAAAACTGTAATGGTTATGGAATCTTGTGCAGTACAGCCATTACTTGAGCTAACTGTTGCAGTGTAAGTAATATTATTTTGTGGGCTTGCGGTGACATTCGTACCGGTTGTAGTATTCAAAAAATTACCTGGTGACCAATTGATATTACCACTTGCTGTTGCAACAATATCTATGCTTTCGCCAATACATATTGTCGTGTCGTTGGGGAGTGTTATTGTTGGTACACTTACATCGAGGTTTATTGTAAGTGTGTCTGAACCACAGGAGTCAGAGACTACAACAGAAAATGTAGTACTTGTAAAGATCGTAGCAATTGGTGTTGGGCTATTTGGATCGTCTAGCACATTTGCAGGTGTCCAAGCATAAGAATTTCCACCATATGCTTCCAATTGGTAAGAGTCGCCAACGCAGATACTTGCAGTCGGTTGTATAGCTCCAGCGGTAAATGCTCCAATGTTGACGGTAACAGTAACGGAGTCAGGAGTAAAGCAGCCAGTAGAGTCATATGCTACAAGTAATACGTCGTAGGTTCCGGGAGTAGTGTATGCATGTATAGGTTCAAAAGCACTTGAAGTATTGCCGTCTCCAAAATCCCAGAAAAATGAGTTTGCATTTTGCGAATTGTTATCAAAAAATACACTTTGTGGAATACAAATAAGCGGTGCAGGTTGTGCAGCAATAGCTTCTATGGTGCTTAATTCGAACTTAAAACATGCTAGGTTACAATTAGCGCTCGGGTTGGTCGGAGACCAAACACCGGGCGTACTTGTAAAGCCAAAATCATTCCCACCACAAGCGCCACAAACAGCATGATAGATGCGCCCTTGGTTATCGAATCGGGAGGTCCCGCCATCTACGTGATTGTAACTGGTGGTGTTCCCACCCATGAAAGTAGCGTATTTGAGCGCAGTAGCATTTTGATCTAAAACAGCAATATAAAAGTTGGAACCGTTGGTATTTAGTTGATAAGCATCTAAGGTTACTGGAAAGTTGTTGGTTGTAGAAAAAGAGGCTTGCCCATAGAGTTGATTGAGTTGACCACCCCATCCAGCTAAATAAATGTCGTAACAATCTGAAACTAAGAAAGCGGTGGGTGATAGCTCTACGTGTCCGGTACCGGCACCAATCATGGTAGTCCAATTTGTAACTGATAAATCTTGGGCATATTTTCTTAAAAATTGACCTGAATTGGTATTGCCATAACAGCCTGGGGTTATCGCCCATGAAGATTCAGATTGTCCGTAAACATAAACAGCATTGTCTATATCCGTTCTGATAAAATAGGTCTGGTCATATTCGGATTGCCCCATGTAGGTGCCCGATTGTAGTGCCCCACTTGCTGCGTTAATCCGAAGTGCATATCCATCGGCGCTTCCACCATTGAAAGTAAGATCATGGCCACCGGTTATTGCCAATGAACTTGATGTGGTCCCGCCAGCAACATAAATGCTTCCATTAGACCCTACAGCTATTGAATTTCCAGATTCTACTCCACTACCACCGAAATAAGTGCTCCACATGAGTTGAGAAAGACCTGAATTCATTTTGAAAATAACCGCATCCTGAGCGCCATTGAGTAGTGTTTGAAAACCATTTTGTGTAGGGAAATTTGTTGAGGTGGTGGTACTTGATACGTACACATTTTGATTGGCATCTAGCACGATTTCACCTCGAAATTGATCGCCATAGTTGTAAAATAGACTGGCAGAATTCAGACCATCGGTGCTAGTTCCTCCGATATATGTTGAGGCTAAAAGTGCGGTCCCATTTGCGTTAAATCGGGCAATGTAAATATCTGAACCATTGAATTCAAGTGAATTTTGAAGTTGGTATGGGCCCCCGTTAAAAGTGTTGTCAAATGATTGTCCTGCCATAGGGAAATTCGGAGATGAAGTGACTCCGTAAATAAATAATTCTCCATTTGGAGCACAGACAATACTGTGAGGTGTCTCATTTCCAGAACCACCTAGATAAGTGGAATAGAGCAGTGCGGTTCCGTTTGCATTGAATTTGGTGATTCCAACATCCATGGGAAATGTTCCTGTCCCTGAGTTATAACTGGCATCAAATGCTCCAGTTGTTGTTGGATAACCTGATCCAAAAACAATTCCACCTCCAAACAGATTGCCATTGACATCGGGTGTGGCTGTAAATCCCCAGTTGTCTACAGGCGATCCTGTAAAGGTCGAAAAGGTAAGACTAGGATCTACATACAATGGTAAATTAGGGTCATAGTTTCCACCAGTTTGAAAAGAAACTACATTGTCTGTTAGCACAAACTTAATGGGAACCTCCACCTTTTGTTCATCGTTTTGATAATTCCATGCTTTTGGTGCACTGTAGGTGATTTCACCAAATTGGTGAGTAATATGGAGCCAACCATTGCTATCTATAAAAAGTGAATCTGCTCCATTAAGCTCGAAATCTAATTGATGGATGTTGGCATTGGCTTGGAGTAATAAATGAAAGGCAAATTGTTGTTTATCGATGAGGTATTTCAAAGATCCTTCTGTGAAAAATTCTGGAGCGCTTAAGCACTTCACCCCATGTACTTGAGTTTTCCATTTATTTTGGTCGTTACCAATAAAATAGTTGTGGTAATGCGAGCTCGTGTCTTTGGGAATGAATGTATTTGTTTGAGCGTGTAAAAATCGATGCTTGATGGAATGGTAAGTGATAGTTTCGGCATGGTTTTGACTGTCATGTTCACCTTTATGATCATTGTGGGCATGAAATGTAGCATTTGATAAAAAAAAGGTGAGTCCTTCTTCTTCCACATATAGTCTTCCAGAGGATAGAGGGAGGTTATATAATATATGTTCATCCCATTGCCCTTTATTGGGATACAGCCAGAGCTCTTGAGCCAAAGCGGTCTGGAAACAACAGAAGAGAATTAGAAAACGTATAAGCTGCATGCGTTGAGTAAATTTAACATAAAGAGCTACAATCTCAAAATATTAAACTATCTAAAAGCGAGAAGGTTGCCAATGTCTTTATAAAAAATTGCGAATTGCATTAAATTCCCGTTTATTTGTAATCCTATTCAAAAAGCTCATGAAAATATTCTCCACCATTTTTATACTCTTGTTACTCATACAATTCCAATTTAGTTTTGCCCAAGACTATTCAAGGCTTAAGGTTTTAGCCGATGAATTGGAGCTTCAAAAATTAGCCAACCTTGGCGTGGCAATTGACCATGGTACTTACAAAGAAGGAACATTTTTCATTTCAGATTTTTCAAAAGCGGAACGTCAAATTATGGACTTCAATCAATTCAATTATGAGGTCTTAATTGAAGACGTTGAATCCTACTATTTTGAACTCTTAAACGTGCCTGAAAAACATAAGCAGCAAGTACTTAAAAATACAAATTGTATAGGGTCTACTAGTTCTATTTTTACGCCAAGTATCCCTTCACATTTCAATCTTGGCACAATGGGTGGGTACCTCACATATGATGAAATGCTTGCCGAGTTGGATGAAATGGTCGCTACATATCCTAATTTAATTACTGCAAAGACTCCGATTTCAACTTTCTTAACAGCTGAAAATAGACCAATTTATCATGTGCGCATCTCCGATAATCCAAATGTAGACGAAAGCGGAGAGCCTAAAGTTCTCTATACCGCAATTCATCATGCCCGTGAACCCATGAGTCTTATGGAAACTATTTTCTTTATGTGGTATGTGCTCGAGAATTACGGCACTGATCCTGAGCTTACTTACTTGGTGGACCACATGCAATTATTTTTTGTTCCATGTATCAATCCAGATGGCTATGTATACAATCAGACTACAAATCCAAATGGTGGAGGAATGTGGCGAAAAAATCGGCGCTTAAATTCAGGTGGCTCCTATGGAGTTGACCTTAATCGCAATTATAGTTATGGTTGGGGAACAACTGGAACTTCTTTTACACAGACAAGTGAAACTTATTGTGGAACGGCAGCATTTTCAGAACCTGAAACACAAGCGATGCGTTGGTTGGTTCAGAATCATAGGTTTGTAACGGCATTCAATGCACACACTTATGCGGAAGATATTCTTTTCCCGATAGGCACCACTACTGCAGAATTTGCCGACCACCATGATTATTTTCAAGAGTATACGAATGAAATGGTGCGTTTTAATGGTTACACGGCAATGAAAAGTTCAGCACTTTATCCGGCATCGGGTGATTCAGATGATTACATGTATAAAGTAGATGTTGGTATTGGCCTTAAAGACACTATGTTTGTGCATACTCCAGAGGTCGGTACGGCTTTTTGGCAAGCTACATCAGAAATTATCCCAACTTGTCAAGAGATGGTATATCCAAATATAATACTTGCGCACATTGCGGGAGTGTATGTTCTTACTACTGATCAAGATCAAAGTAACGTTGCAACTTTGACTGGTAATTTCAATCACCAGGCAAAACGGTTAGGTAGAGAAGCAGGCCCTGTTGCGGTGAGTATAGTCCCATTAGAAAACATCATTAGTATTGGTGCTGCAGTTGTCCATGATTTATCTTTACAACAATCAGCAAATGGATCAATCTCTTATTCCCTCAATCCAAACATCCAATTTGGTGATCCAATTAAATACATTTTACAAACAGATAATGGTTTCTGGATTAAAAACGACACCATTGTTAAAACCTATGGGGCATACACATTACAAGTAACTGAAAATGCTACTGCTGCTACCAATTGGACTGGAAACTGGAATACTACAGCCTCCACATTTGTTTCATCGCCGCGGTCTTTTACAGATACTCCAAGTGGAAATTATATCAATAATGCGAACACAACCTATACATATGTACCTGCGATTAATCTTAGTAATGCAGTGGCGGCAAAACTAACTTTTTGGGCAAAATGGGATATTGAAGCAGATTACGATTTTGTTCAATTACAAGTATCTACGGATAATGGAGCAACATGGATTGGTCAATGTGGATTGTATACAGTATCTGGTACCTCCGCTAATGGCAGTGTTCAGCCAAACAATCAACCAGTTTGGGAAGGTGTACAAAGCGCTTGGGTTCAAGAAGAAATTCAACTCAGTGATTATCTTGGTCAAATCATTAAAATACGTTTCCAGCTTAAGTCTGATGGAGGAGTTCGCAAAGACGGTTTTTATTTTGATGATTTCTCCATCTACTATAATGATGCAGGTCCAGTAACTGCACCAATTGCTGAGTTTCAAACCCAAAGTATGCTTTGTAGTGGCGATCCAATAGCCTTTACAGATTTTTCCCAGAATGTGCCCAACTCTTGGTCATGGGATTTTGGTGATGGTAGTAGTTCCAATGAGCAAAACCCAAGCCACACTTTTACACCAGGAACCTATACGGTCACATTAACGGTATCTAACTCTGCAGGATCGGATACAAGCGCACAGATAATCATTATTGAAGATTGTGCGCAAATTATGGAGCATCAAGAAATAGCTATTTCTGTTTTTCCAAATCCGACAACAGGGGTCCTCATGATCTCTGATCTACTACCCAATACGCAATTGCAATTGTTTGATGCCCTCGGCAAACGAGTTGGCCTGTGGCAAAGTACTGACAATCAAATAGTAATAGAGTTTAAGGCAAGTGCAGGGGTTTATTATTTAGAAGCTCATCATAATGGTCAGCATCAACGGATGAAAATTATGGTGCTAGATCAACATTAATGCTGGATAAATGCCGCAATACGGTCCATGTAATTTTGATATCCCGCAACAAAAGGAGTGGTTTCATGACCTCCCCCCGGAACCAAATAAGCTTCTTTATATCCATAACTTTTATTGTCAAAAACTGGCTGACCATGGCTCTTGACAGAAAGAAAACTATCGTCTTGGCCATGTATCCATAGTAGGGGGATATCAATTTTTTGCACTTCGGTTGCATTGTCAATTTGTAAATCCACCAGAAATGAACCCGGCATTGAAAGGAGAGCAGCATCTTGAATCATCACTTCAGCTGATGCAAAAGGTGCTTCTAGGATCAATTTGCTTGGCGCAAGTTCATAAGATTGAGGATGAGCCGCAACCTCGCAAGCTGCTGCTGAACCCAAAGAAAACCCAAAAATCACAAAGCGCTCGTTTTGTAGCCCTTGGTCTTTGAGCCATTCAATAGCACGTGCTGTACTCTTATACATATTGGCTTCACTTGCTTTTCCTTCAGATAAACCATAACTTGGATAATCAAACATTAAAACACCATAGCGACCTAAACCTCCCGTATTGGCATATAACTTTTGTCTAGGCCAGTAAAAGTCCATATGGTCTTTATTCCCATGACAATACAAAATAACGGTATCAGTAGCAATTTTGGAAAGATCACCTACATATATGGCACTCATTTTAGAGAGGCCCTCTTCAAGTTCAACATCCCATTGCATTTGATGAATGAGTGAGTCAGGAACACCATATTGCCCCCCTAAATCCAAAGTGAGTTCACCATTATAATCATCTAGGTGATAACTCACTAATTGACTTGGATTGAAAAGAAAACTATCTAACCTCTTACGACAAGCCAAGAGAGCTAAACCTAATATTAAAATCAGAAATGTATTTTTCATTCTATAAATGATAGGTTAAACCAAAATAAAGACCGAGTGCTCCACGGTTTTGTAGTAAACTCGGATAAGAAACAACAATATTTTCATTTGACTCCATAGGAGCTAAAACCTTAAGTTCTGCTTGATAACTCCATCTAGGACGAATCCATTGATGACCAACTTGTAAACTAGGAATCCAAAGTTGTTCGTTGGGTCTTCCTTGTGATTCGATGCGGTAAAAATCAAACCAATTGGAAATACCGGCATAAAGAAAATTATAATTTTGGTGATAGATTTTACACATTTTGTCCAGTTGCTCTGGCTTCCATTGACGCCCATATTTAAAGTAATAGTTTGCATCTATTTGAGGCCAAATTCGGTTATTCCCTGTGTAAAAATCTAGTAAGATGTTTGAGTTGAGCTGTCCAGAAATACCCATACGATCATTGTGCCAAAGTTTTTGAGAAGCTCCAAGTTCAAATTGACCAACACCAAAAGCTATAGATGTAAGGTGTAGATTGCCAAAAATTGTAGTTTCATCAGTGATGCCACGGCCATAGCCAAGGGAACTGAATGGAATGGGAATAACTCCAATTCCAGGGACTTTAGCTAAGGGCCCACCAAAATGCCCAGTAATAACTTGATCCCCTTTTCTTAAGGGTTCAACAAAACGCGCAGGGGCACATGACCACAAAACGGTTAGGCCTGCAGTTAAAAATAGTAGTTTACGCATGCTCAAATATAAAAAGATTAACCATCCAAATTTCTTACCTTTGTTTTATGTCAGGTTCGAGCTATGGTCAAATTTTCAAACTCACCACCTTTGGGGAGTCTCATGGTATAGCAATTGGCGGAGTTATAGATGGTTTTCCATCCAACTTTGAAATTGACATCCCTGCCATTCAACAAGCGCTCAATGAACGTAGGCCAGGTCAAAGTAAATTAGTCTCAGCCCGTCAAGAAGCAGATCAAGTAGAGTTTATTTCAGGCATTTTTGAAGGAAAAACTACCGGAAGTCCAATTGCATTTTTAATTGCTAATAAGGACCAAAAATCAAAAGATTATCAAGCGCTCAAAGAAGTTTTTAGGCCATCCCATGCCGATTATACTTACCAAAAAAAATATGGTAACCGAGATCATCGCGGTGGCGGACGAAGCAGCGCAAGAGAAACTGCATGTAGGGTTGTTGCTGGGGCGTTAGCTAATCAAGTACTCGTCAAAATTGGCGTAGAGAGTAGTTGTTATGTCGATCAAATTGGTCCATATACAATGACAGAAGTAAAGTGGTATGACAAGCATTACATCGAAAGTTCATCACTTCGTTGCCCAGATGAAGAAGCTTCATCCAACATGCAGGGTTATATAACGGAATTACAAGAGTACGGTGATACTTCCGGTGGCGCTATTCGTTGTATTTTTAGAGGCGTGCCGACAGGCTGGGGTGAACCAGTATTCGATAAACTACATGCAGAATTGGGTAAAGCAATGCTTTCCATTAATGCAGTTAAGGGTTTTGAAATAGGCAGTGGTTTTGCAGCAGTTCAAATGAAAGGAAGTGACCACAACGATCAATTTAATGAAGATGGGACTACCCAGACAAATTATTCCGGTGGCATTCAAGGAGGCATTTCAAATGGAATGCCAATCACTTTTCGGGTTGCATTCAAGCCTGTAGCCAGTATCCAAATACCCCAAGAAATTTTACATAAAGATGGCGAATTAGGCGCATTACAAATTAATGGACGTCACGACGCATGTGTTGTACCTAGAGCGGTGCCTATTGTAACTGCAATGGCCAACATTGTTTTGCTGGACTTCTATCTTAGACAACAACGAAATACCCTATTCTTATGATTCAACGTATTCAGACTATTTATTTTATTATTGTCACGCTTCTATTAGTAGCCTTACTATCCGGAGTAGAAATTTTTGGATTTCCTACTGCCAAGGGCTATCTATCCTATTCCGTTTTTGGAATTCAAGAATTTAAATCTGCCGATGCCGCAACGCTTGGTAAAGCACAAAATTTTCAGCGATCTGTCCTTTTTTATTTTGTCATTGGACTAGTGCTTTTTACATATTACGTCATGATGAGTTATAAAAATTTGAAAAAACAATTCAAGTTAGCCCGGCTGGTATTTGGATTTTATTTCATCGGATTAGTCATTATTTTAGTACTTGGTAGCATTGGTCTTATCGCTCCAAAAGCCATTGGAATACAACTTGGTTTGGGCTATTATTTGTGCGTGGTTGGCCTCCCGTTTTCTTACTTTGCCTTAAAAGGTGTTCAAAAAGACAAAGAAATACTTGAATCTCTGGACCGCCTTCGTTAAAATATGAACTTTCTTTCTGTTGAACAACTCACCAAGTCTTATGGTGAACGCCTTCTTTTTTCTAATCTAACTTTTGGCATTGAACAAGGGCAAAAGGTAGCAATTGTTGCCAAGAATGGTGCCGGTAAGTCTACCTTATTAAGGTGTTTATTGGGACTTGAACCGCCAGATAGTGGAGGCGTTACGTTTAGAAAAGAGTTGCGTATCGCCTTTATGGAGCAAACTGAGGACCTCAATCCTGAATTGAGTGTGCTTGATGCTGTGCTCGATCATGATCTACCAGAAATCAAACTCATCAAAGCCTATACTGATGCACTTTTGATCAACGATGAAGCAAGATTGGGTGATCTTTATCAAGAACTTACAGAGCACCAGGCATGGGATTTAGAAGTAAAGGTTCAACAAGTGATGTCTGTTCTAAAGCTTAGCGGCATCACTCAAAAAGTGGGTCAGCTATCTGGAGGTCAAAAAAAGCGAGTCGCATTAGCTAAGGTGTTGCTTTCAGAAGCAGAATTTTTAATCTTAGATGAGCCAACTAACCATCTTGATCTTGACATGATTGAGTGGTTAGAGCAATATCTATCTGCTTCTCAGCTGACCTTACTAATGGTTACGCATGATCGATATTTTTTAGAAGTCGTTTGTGATACCATTTTAGAACTTGCCGATCAAACAATCTATCGTTACAAAGGAAATTTCTCATACTATTTAGAGAAAAAAGCAGAAAGAGAAGAACAACTTCTATCTACCATAGAAAAAGCAAAAAATTCTTTCCGTAAAGAATTGGACTGGATCCGTCGTCAGCCTAAAGCACGTGGCACCAAACAGAAGGCGAGAGTCGATGCATTTGCCGACCTGAAGAAAGTCGCTAGCCAACGACTTGATGAGGATGAGCTTGAATTGCCTATCAAGATGGAACGTTTAGGTACTAAAATCGTAGAATTTCATCGGGTGTCAAAAGCTTTTGGTTCAAAGGTGATGCTCGACGATTTCAGTTATCATTTTCAAAGACAAGAACGGTTGGGTATTGTCGGTAACAATGGAACAGGTAAAACTACTTTTTTGAAAATGTTGACGGGTGAAGCCCAACCAGATAAAGGAAAAATTGTCATAGGTGACACTATAGTATTTGGGTACTATTCTCAAGAATTAATCGAGGTTGATCCTGAAATGAAAGTCATTGATGTGGTGCGCGAAGTAGCAGAATTTATTCCGCTTGAAAAAGGACGTCAGTTGTCTGCAGCACAACTTTTAGAACGGTTTTTGTTTCCGCGAGATATGCATTATCATTTTGTACATAAGCTCAGTGGTGGAGAGCGTCGTCGCCTTAAATTATTAAGAGTGTTGATGCTCAATCCAAATTTCTTGATATTAGATGAGCCTACAAATGATTTAGATATTTTTGCTATGGCTGTTTTGGAAGAATACTTGCGTTTATTCCAAGGGAGTTTAATTGTCGTTTCACATGACCGTTATTTTATGGACAAAATGGTAGATCATTTATTTGTTTTTCAAGGTGAAGGCCGCATTAAAGACATCACAGGTAATTACCATAGTTATCGAACAGCAGTCGCCCAAACACAACGAGATCATAAGAATACGCATAAACAATTAGCTACTCAAGCAGTTGAAGTATCACAAGAGTCCGAAAAGAGACGTAAGATGAACTTCAAGGAAAAGCAAGAATTTGAGCAAATTGAAAAAGATTTGCCGCTGTTAGAAAAAGAAAAAGATTCATTAAGTGAGGAGCTGTCAAGTGGGTCACTGACCAATGATGAATTGATCAATAAAGGCGACCGCTTGGGGATTATCGTATCCCAAATAGATGAACTTACTTTACGCTGGCTAGAACTTTCTGAATTGGTATAAGTCTTTACTCTAGAGAAGTAAGTTTGTTTCCTTTCCAAATTGTTTTTGAGAAACAAGGATAGCCAAGGTTGCCAGTGTGCACATCATTCCCAAAACACTTAAAAAATAAGTAAGACTTAAGGTTCCGGCAATAAGTGCTTTTGTTGCCAAAACGACATTAACAACAGGAATGAATACGGTCGTGATGTCCAGAGTGATTCCTGGAAAAAATCCAACCATTGCAGGTAGGACTACCACAATATTTAAAGGGGTAATAATACTCTGTGCTTCTTTGAAGCTCTTGGCATAAATTGCAATTGGTATCATCAGCCCTGCAAAGAAAATAACAAGGGGCAGAAGTAAGGCCAACATGGAAAGGATAAATTTGGGCGTCAGTATACTATGGATGACTTCCAGTAGTTCTTGGTTATCTGCTAAGTCTAGAAACTCGATAGAAATAAATAATCCAAGTAAAGCGCAGCTTGCAGCTAGCATTCCTGAACTTACTACAACCATCATTTTACCAAATAAAATCTTCCATCTTAAGACTGGAACAGTCAGTAGTGTTTCTATGGTGCCTCGTTCCTTTTCTCCTGTGAATAGGTCGATTGCTGGGTACATGCAGCCGATGAATCCAAAGGCAATAAAAATGTATGGAAGAAAGCCACCTGCAAGTTGCCCTACCATTTTTTTGTCACTTGCGCAGTTAATCGTATTGATAATTACGGGTCTGATCTGTTCTGGTCTGAGCTTCAGCGCTTGCAGTCTTTTTGCTTCTGCATTGGCTTTGAGTGAGGAGGAATAGAGCTCAGCTCTCTCCGACCTACCAACTTCTGACGCATCTAACAACCAATTTAGATCTATCGTTTGCTGCTGTGCTACAAGTTGCTTTTCATTAGCAGGAATGATAAGCCCTAATTGAATTTGGTCTTTTTCAATTGCCTTTCTGAGCGTTAGGCTATCTTTAAAAACTTCCATAGTCTTAGGCCCTACAGAGGCGGGAATTGCTTCTAATTGCTTTGTGTAATTGCGCGTATTGTCGCCTACAATACCAATTTTCATGGTTTTGTCACCAGCGCTTTCCTGAAAGGAACTGGAAATCTCCATGAAGATATTCAGTGTTATTGGAAACACCAATATGGGGATGACGAGCATGGTCATTAGCGTGCGACGATCTCTGAGTGTGTCGAGGAGCTCCTTGCGAAAAATACGGTAAATCATGCTGTAGGACTTTGAACGATACGAATAAATTCTTCAGTTAAATTGTTAGACCCCATGTTGGTTCTAAATGAATCCATGGTGTCATGGTATTTAAGTGCTCCTTTGTGAACAATGGCAAGATCGTCACAGAGTAGATCAACTTCACTCATGATGTGACTAGAGAAAATAACTGTTTTATCTTGTTCTTTACAAGATCGAATAAGTTGGATGATGTTTTCTGCTGTTATGACGTCAAGCCCGCTAGTAGGTTCATCGAAGATAATTACACTCGGGTCGTGAATCATGGTGCGGCAAATGGAAACTTTTTGTTTCATACCCGTACTAAGTTTGCCTATTCTTTGGTGTAAAAAATCATTCATATTCAAGAGGTCGAATAAGTATTTTTTACGCGCTTCTTTGTCTTTAGACTCAACTTTGTAAAGGTCTGCAAAATAATCAATGATTTCAAGAGGAGTTAGGCGTGCATATAAGCCTGTTGAACCTGTTAAAAATCCGATGTGCTTGCGTGCCTCTTGCGGATGTTCAAGTGCATTGATGCCATTGATCGTAATTTGACCAGAAGTTGGTGTAATGAGCGTAGCCAACATGCGAAGGGTTGTTGTTTTCCCTGCGCCGTTAGGTCCAAGTAGCGAAAATATGCGCCCTGGCTTACATGTGAAACTCAAGTTAGCAACTGCTGTTGCTGTTCGGGCATCTGTATGGAGCTCTTTGCGCTGATGCTTTGTGAGTGAAAACGTTTTGTGAAGGTCTTGAACAGTAATCATATTATTTGGAGGACGTCTTAGGAAAAGAATTGTTACAGCCTTTCGAATTCTAAAACTTTAGTGCGCGCTCTTCAGCGGCAATGGCTTTATTTTTATTAGCGAGTTGACCGCAGGCAGCATCGATATCTTTGCCGCGGCTACGCCGAACATTTACAATAAGGTTTAATGATTCTAGGTATTGGGCAAACGCTTCAACTTTGCGTGGGTCGGCTTGTTGATATTTACCATCGTCAATTGGGTTGTATTCAATGATATTGATTTTACAAGGTACACATTTTGCAAAGTGCGCAAGTTCTTTGGCATCTGTGAGTTCGTCATTGAAATCTTTAAAGATGATATATTCGAAAGTGACTCTGGAGCCGGTTTTCTCATGGAAGTATTGTAATGCTTCAGAAAGTGTTTCTAGGTTATTACTTTCGTTGATCTCCATGATTTGATTGCGCTTGTTGTCGTTGGCCGCGTGAAGGGATAGAGCTAAGTTAAATTTGACTTGATCGTCGCCAAGTTTAGTAATCATCTTAGCAATACCTGCAGTAGAAACAGTGATGCGACGAGGTGAAATACCTAAGCCATCTGGACTGCAAAGCCGATCTATGGAGAGCAAGACATTTTTATAATTGAGCAGCGGCTCGCCCATACCCATATATACAATGTTACTCAAATTCTGTTCGTAGTTTTGTTGTGCTTGACGTTGCAAATGAACTACTTGATCTACTATCTCTCCTGCACTCAGATTGCGCAATAATTTGAGTCTACCTGTTGCACAAAATTGACATGACAAACTGCAGCCTACCTGAGAAGAAATACAAGCTGTCATGCGAGAACTTGTTGGAATAAGAACTCCTTCAATTACCTTTCCATCATCAATAGAAAATGCACTTTTTATGGTGCGGTCTTTACTGATTTGTTGATCTTGAAGCGTGATGTGATCTATGTAATAATGAGCATTAAGCCAAGCTCTAAAAGAGAGGCTAAGATTACTCATTAGGTCGAAGGAATGCACATTTTTTTGCCATAGCCATTCCCAAACCTGTTTGGCTCGGAAAGATTTTTCACCAAATTCGGTAAAACTCGTTTTAAGTTCTTCTAAGGAGAGGTTTCGAATATTGGTGAGGTTTGTTGACATGTAAATTAACGATTCAGCATGACGGGCATCACGAGCATAAGGATGTCTTCGTTGGCGTTATCCTGGGAAGCTGGCGTGAGCAATCCAGCTCTGCTTGGTTCACTCATTGAAAGTTTAATTTCATCGGCATCGAGGTTTGCCAACATTTCGAGTAAAAAACGAGAATTGAAACCGATCTCGAGGTCGTCCCCATCGTAATTACATGTTAGTCTTTCAGTTGCTTCGTTTGCGAAGTCAATATCTTCTGCAAATAAAGAGAGTTCAGAACCAACTAACTTGAGTCTGATTTGATGTGTAGTTTTATTTGAAAAAATTGAAACTCGTTTGATTGAAGATAAAAATTGTGCACGATCGATTGTAAGCACATTCGGATTTTCTTTTGGAATAACTGCTTCGTAATTTGGGTATTTACCATCGATGAGGCGACATACCAAAACTAAGTCTGAAAATGTGAAGACAGCATTTGACTCGTTGTATTCCATCAGGATCTCTTCATCTCCTCTCAAATTTGATTTGAGAAGATTAAGTGGTTTTTTGGGTAAAATGAAAGCCGAGCTTCCGCTTGCTTCTGCATCTGTTCGTTTATAGCGAACAAGCTTATGGGCATCGGTTGCCACAAAGGTGATCTCGGAACCAGCAAATTGACAGAAAACACCGCTCATAACTGGGCGAAGGTCATCGCTTCCAGTTGCAAAAAGTGTTTTGTTAATTGCTTTTGCTAAGACAGAACCTGATAGTTTGATAGCGCTTTTATTTGCGAGTTCTGGAACTTTAGGAAATTCATCGCCATTGAAACCAACCATACGAGATTTACCATTGTCGTAGGCTATTTCAATTTGAAAATTAGCTAAGTTCACTTTAAAAGTACATGGCTGATCCGGTAAGTTTTTCAGCACATCAAGTAATAGTTTTGCTGGAATAGCAATTTTACCGTTTTGTTCAGATTGTACTTCGAGTTTGGTCATCATAGTAGTTTCGAGGTCAGAAATCGAAACGGTAAGCAATCCATCCGTTATTTCGAAAAGAAAGTTATCTAGAATTGGAAGGGTGTTACTGGTGTTTAAAACACCCGAAATGCTTTGAAGATGACGCAATAGGGTGGTACTCGAGGCGATGAAATTCATGACAAAATATTTGATATACAAAGTTAACATTTCGAATGAAAAGACATCTTGTTTTGACTTGGAGATATGAACATTTTCAAAAGAGTATCAACAGCACTTATGTTGCTGAGAACCTCTTTCGCCAAAAAACTTTTAATGCTTCACGGTGAATTATTTGTTCGGCTATGCTCAAATAGATGTTAGCTGTATTTTCAATTTCATGATTGTTTTCAGGGATGTCAATAAGATAGAGTAGTTGTGCAAGTTTTTCTTCAGGTAGCTTTTCAAGTATGTTGGCGAGGTCGTTTACAAAGTTTTCACCATCTATATTAAAATCACATTGGACACGTTCTAAATCCTTTTTTAATTGTAATAACGTTAGCTGACGAAATTCAGTAACTTCCAGGGCATCTTTATAATTGAATTGATCTAACAACTTAAGTTTTGTTTAGCTTTGTACGAAGATACGATGAAAAGAATATTCGACATTTGTATTTCATTTTTGATCCTTACGGTTTTTTCACCCTTTGGTCTGTTGCTCATATTTGCAATAGCCCTCGAGTCCAGGGGAGGTGTATTTTTTTTACAAGAAAGAGTTGGACAAAACGGACGCGTTTTTAAATTGTTAAAATTCAGATCAATGCGTCTGCATGCAGATAAAGGAAGTCAAATTACCATTGGTAACAGAGATCCACGCATCACGCGAGTTGGTTATTTTATTCGTCGTTTCAAACTCGATGAATTTCCACAGTTTATCAATGTGTTGAAAGGAGACATGAGTATTGTTGGTCCTAGGCCAGAAGTTCCTTTTTACGTAAACATGTACACCCCCGAGCAACGCAAAATCCTTACTGTAAAACCTGGTATTACAGATTATGCGAGCTTAGCGTATTTCCATGAGAACGAAATACTAGCAAATGCTGAAGACCCACAAAAAGTATATGTTGAAGAAATTATGCCTGCTAAAATTGAGATCAATCAGCGTTATCTAAACCAACCTGGTCTTTTTCAAGATTTAAAGATTATCGGTTTAACAGCCAAAAAAATAGTTGGATTCTAAATTTGATTGAAAACATTCCAAATGCCAAGCGGCGGTAGTGGCGCAACTACTTCAATACGCTCCTTGGAAGTTGGGTGTTCAAAGCTTAAATTGCGGGCATGAAGGCAAATGGATCCATCTGGATTAGAACGTTTATCTCCATACTTGAGGTCACCTTTAATGATGCAACCCATACTAGCTAGCTGACACCGAATTTGGTGATGGCGTCCTGTTTCTAACTCTATTTCTAATAGAAAATAACGATCTGAGGCTGCAATTTGCCGGTAATGTAAAATGGCTTTTTTAGCTCCTGGTGTGCTTTCTGGCACCACATAACTTTTGTTTTGCGACTCATTTTTTTTCAAGTAATGTACTAATGATCCACTGTCATGAGGGGGCTTTTTCCCTACTATTGCCCAATAGATTTTATTGGTCTCTTTCTCTCTAAATTGAGCGTTAAGGCGCTCTAGTGCTTTACTTGTTCTAGCAAATACTAATGCGCCGCTTGTTGGGCGGTCCAGCCGATGAACAACGCCTAAAAATACATTGCCTGGTTTTTGATATTTCTCTTTTATATAGGCTTTGATGAGGTCAGGAAGTATAGCATCACCCGTCTTATCACCTTGAGTCAGTTCAGAAGGTAATTTATTGACAACTATGGAATGGTTGTCTTCATAGAGGATGCGTTCTGAAATCATGATTGGAGCAGTGCTTCTTTTTGCTTTTTTTCAATGCTTTTGTTGCGTAAGAATGCTAATGTTGTAAGGATGATAAAAGCAATAATCAGATAAATGAGCCATGTTGGGAATTGGCCCAATCCTTCTCCTTGTGCATAACTATGCAAGCCAACAAGCATAAAATTAACACCAAAGAAAGTAAAGAGGATGGCAGAGTAAGCCCAAAATGCAAGCGCATTGAACAAGAAGCGTCCTTGAAGGCCTGGAATAAGTCGAAAATGTAGAATGACTGAATAAACTAATACCGAAACTAATGCCCAAGTTTCTTTGGGGTCCCAGCCCCAATAACGACCCCAAGATTCGTTAGCCCAAACACCCCCAAGAAAAGTTCCGATCGTAAGCATATAAAGCCCAACTGTCATAGTCATTTCTGTAATGTAGGTAATTTCTTGAATATTTAGTTTTACCAAAGTAGCTGATTTGTAAGATTGCAATAAATACAACTTGAGATTAATGAGTCCAAGTATGCAAGCTAATCCCAAAAATCCATAGCTTCCAGTAATGATAGCAACGTGGATCATGAGCCAATATGATTTGAGTACCGGAACCAATGGTGTGATTTCTGGATCCATAAGGTTCATTTCACTGACCCATAACATGAGTGCAGCCAAAACAGTTGCTCCTGCAAGAACAACTTGATTTTTCTTGGCAAAAACAAAACCTGCGATCATGGTTACCCAACCAATGAAAACAATAGCTTCATATCCATTACTCCAAGGGGCGTGTCCTGAAATTGCCCATCTTAGACCAAGCCCTACACCGTGATATACAAATGTGATAACAGTTACTGCGATGAGGATGCGTTTTGGCCAACGAAGTATTTGAATCGCTTTTTCTGAACGAAAGAATATGCCAATGAAGAAGACCACAAGTAATAGGAATCCGCTCAACATGTAGAGTTGATATGAGTGCTTGAAGATTTCCATTTTGTTGTAGCTGATTTCAAGTTTGACGATTTGCTCGCTTGGGGCAACAGCCTTTCCAGCTTTTCTTTGGAATCTTTTAAAAATCTTAAGCACATCAGATGCTTCGCCAAATGCACGGCGCTGACCGGCATCGTGAACGGAAGCTAAATAATTCACAAAGAGTTTGGAAGATAGGGTATCTTTTTGTCCAAGCTCCATGCTAAGCGGCACAAACCAAGAGTTGTTAGGGTCGTTCTTGGCGGGAATAACACGCATGAATTGCCACATAAAAATATTGTTGGCAACTTCATACTTTTCGTTTAGTTTAATGAGTTTTTTATCAAATTCGTTTCGCTTAGATTCTAACTTTTGATGCGCATCTTGGTATTGGGCCATCCATTTAAATTCAGAATCTTTAGAACTCAAAGACATGATACTCTCAAACTCGCTTAGTTTAAGTGGTTCCCTTAAGCTTCTAGGCACTTGAATGATAGGTTGAGTTACCCAATAGGAGGGGTACATATGAAGGCTCAAGACAAATTGAACAGCATTGAGGCTTTTGTACTTATTGCTGTGGGTAAGCTTACGAGTAAGTTGATCTGCAAGCGTATGAAATGGGACTACGCGGCCTTCGTAATCTTGAACAAGTAGTGACGCAAGCTCATTCGCATGTTCGGTAGAGATTTCGTGGTGAACTGGCTTGGCTTCGTGCTGATGCTGGGCAAGCAGGTTGCTCGTCAAAAGTAAAGCAATGATACCAAGGCTTGCTTTTTTAGCTTTAACCTTTTGGAGTTGTTCGGCAAGGAAAGTAAATCGTCCTGCCGGAGCAAAAAGCGATAATACCATAGCAAGTGCCATGAGTAGATAACCAAAATAGGTAATGTTGGTGCCGAGTGCATCGTGGTTCACACTAAGCACCGTGCCTTCTTCGTTTTCTGGTGTGCTCGGATTATCCAATTCATAGGATGATTGAAAAAAGCGGTATCCATCGTAGTCAATTACGTTATTCATAAATACGCGGCGGTTTATTTTTACGTTATTTCGCGGGTCATTAATAGTCAGTTCACTTTCAAAAGACGATGGTGAATTAGAGCCCGGATATCTGTCTAGTCTAAAATCACGGCACTCAACAGTGAAGGGGATATTTTTTTGAATGGAGCCATATTCGAGCTGATACACTACTCCGTTCATGGCAAAGCGTTCTGGTTTTGGATGCTGCCCTTTTCCGCCCTGTAGGCGCACTATTTTAGTGGCTTTTCCGTCTTTAAGTTCTACAGTTAGGTAGTCTCTGCCTGTATTCTTCTTTGCGGCTTTGATTAAAACTTTTTTGGCATGTGGGATGTGTCTCTTAAATACTACTTGTTGGTTACCGACTATATAAAGTGAAAATGGCGTAAACTCAGACCAAGTATTTAATGCATAATTTTGATAAAGGCTATCTGCTGGTGACTGTCCGCTTGCGCGTATTTTTTCCATTTCACGCATGGGCAAGGACTTGAGGGCAACACTTGGGTAAACCCATGTTTTTCCGTCTTTGTGGTGGAGGTAAATTCCGGGGGCCTCATTTGGAGCGTTGGGGCGGGCACCTGAATAGTAAAATGGTGTTTGCCCAATCATTAGCACATCGTTTTCTGCCAAAAAGTTAGAACGTTTCCCTTCAGTAACGAGTTCTAGCGCACTTTCTTTGAATTTTTGATTGATTTGAAGGGAGTCTACGCGATCAGATTTGAAATCGATGTAGCGCAGGGTCACATTCTTCTTACCAACTTTGGTGTCGTATTCAAAATCGTTTGAATTGAATTCACTTAAATATGTTTTCCATGCTTGAAGCGTTGGCGCTGTTTTTTGTGTCATTTCCTGCGCATTGATAAGGACGTATGGATCTGCAGTGTATATAAAGTTGTTGCCTGTTCCTTCACGGATCACCATTTGTCCTTCAAAACTAATGTAGCGAGTTACAGCTGCACCAGCCAGAATCACAATGAAAGAAAGGTGAAAACTCAGCATTGCGATTTTTTCACGGCTAAACATTTTGTACCGAAAAATATTGGAAATCAAAGCCAAGGTTAAGTAGAGTAGGAGTCCCTCAAACCAAAAAGCGTTGTAAATGCTGATTTTGGCAGCTTGAATACCATAAATTGATTCGATAAATGTAGCGGCACCTATAGCAATCAAAAACGCAATTAGTCCAAGACTTGCCCAGCGCATGGAAAAAAGTGAAGAGAGGAGTTTGTCCATTCGAGGAATTTTTGTACAAAAGTAGCCAATGTATGTCCAAGATTCATCGAAAGCAATTAATCTTGTTAAAAAAAAGATGCTACGAAAATTTTCAATTTTAATCTTTTTAGGTGCTTATTTGCTTTTTTTTAAGGCCGGTGCACAAGTTGTGGATGAACCACATTCATTTTTTCGTCCTCAAACATTGCAAGTGGTGGGAGGCCAGATTTTTCGTTATTCCCTCCCATTTGGAGAGGGTGAGCGCTTGGTAGATATATTCGTTCCCAAAGGGGTGATTGGCTTAAAAAAAGTGAAGACGCTCTACATGCATGACGGGCAAATGCTCTATGATAGCACTCAAACGTGGAATAAAAAGGAATGGAAAATTGACGAGGTAGTCTCCACGACATTGGCGAGATATGCACATGATCCTTTTATAGTTGTTGGTATATACAACGATCCGTCTAACCGCTATGCCGAGTTTTTTCCACAGGCAGTAGCTGCATACATGCCTGAGTCATACCGGAAATTATTGTTAGAGAAGCTTTGGAATGGGGATCTGAGGGCGGATGCATACATCAATTGGATTGAAAACACACTTGTTCCTTTTGTAGAGCAGCAGTTTGCAGTAAGTAAAAAAACAAAAGATCGAATGGTAATGGGTTCAAGTATGGGAGGATTGATTTCACTATATGCATTATGTGAAAAACCAAGTCTTTTTGGTGGCGTCGCTTGCTTGTCTATTCATACACCCATGATCAATTATGGCATGTTTGAAGAGGGGATGGTAGACGCACTAGTGGTGCCGTTTAATCTTTATCTAGAGCAAAAGCTTAAAGCTGACCGCCGACATTTCTTGTATGTGGATCGTGGTACTGAAACCCTTGATTCTGTTTACGAACCATACCACTCGCTTCTGCTCCAAACGCTTGCCAATGTAGGATACGATACGGACAATCCTCGGTTTCTAGAAGCTATTGTTAATGGTGCAGGTCACGACGAAGACGCATGGGCCGATCGATGGCATGTTCCGCTATTATTCATGATTTCGCGTAACTATTCCCAATAGTTTTCTACATTTGTTTTACTCAATCAAGCATGAAAAGAATTTTATTATTTGGTGCAGGTTTGTCTGCCTCCACCCTAATTAAATACATCCTGGACAATAGTGAAGCTGAATCTTGGCACTTAGATGTAGTGGATCAAAATTTAGATGTACTACAATCAAAGCTAGGAGGACATCCTAATGCCACGGCTCATTCTTTTAATGCCCTAGAGTCTGAACAAAGAAGACCATATATCGCTCTTGCAGATTTAGTTATCTCAATGCTGCCGCCCATGTATCATGTGGATGTAGCAAAGGATTGCATTGCTTTGCAAAAGCACCTGATTACGCCCTCCTATATTTCTACCGAAATGCGAGCTTTGGATTCCGAAGCAAAAGAAGCCGGCATCATTATCATGAATGAAATTGGCGTTGATCCTGGTATAGACCACATGAGCGCGATGCGAATTTTAGATCATATCAAGGCAATAGGAGGGAAAATAGAATCGTTTAAATCATATTGCGGTGGGCTCATAACACCAGATTCCGATACGAATCCTTGGCATTATAAATTCACTTGGAATCCAAGAAATGTAGTGTTAGCCGGACAGGGTTCTGCTGCCTGCTACGGCGAAATGAACGAATTGAAATATTTGCCTTATCATCGATTGTTTCAACGCTTAGATCATATTGAAATTGAAGGTTATGGTCAATTTGAAGGATATGTAAATCGTGATTCACTCAATTATTTAGACACTTACCAAATTCAAGATATTCCTACGATTTTTAGAGGCACATTGCGCAGACCACCTTTTTGTGAGGCATGGGATATTTTTGTTCAACTTGGTATGACCGATGATGCCTATATGATGAAGAATGCCGAGTTGCTCACCCCTCGTCAATTTCTCAATGCTTTTTTACCTTTTCAAAAAGGAGTAAGCGTAGAGGAAAAATTTTTGAAGCTCGTCGATTATCGGAAGGATTTGTATGACTTATTCGAATACTTGGGGCTTTTTAACGACCGTGTAACATTTGGTATTCCCGATGCCAGCCCAGCTGATATGCTACAGCAGCTTTTAGAGGATAAATGGAAATTAGCTCCGGGCGATAAAGATATGATTGTAATGTATCATGAAATCATTTATCGCAAAGGAGAAATTGACTATGTTATTTCAAGCGCCATGGTGGCTGAAGGTCAAGATGACCGATATACTGCTATGTCAAATACAGTTGGCTTACCAGTCGGAATTGCTGCAAAATTGATACTAAATAATAAAATTCATGAAAAAGGGGTGACCCTACCGGTAAGACATGAAATTTATTCACCTATTCTTGCTGAACTCGAACAATTTGGCATTACCTTTAAAGAATCTGAAAAACAAATCTAAATGGACAATCAAGAGAATCAAATGAATATTGAATTATCGGAAGACATTGCTTTAGGGGTGTATTCCAACTTAGCGATAATAACGCACTCACCTGCAGAGGTAGTCTGTGATTTTGTCCAGTTGATGCCCGGAATGCCAAAGGGAAAAGTTAGATCTAGAGTACTCATGACTCCACAAAACGCAAAGCGTTTCCTGCAAGCATTAGCTGAAAATATTGAAAAGTACGAGCAAAACTTCGGTGTAATAGACGAACCCCAGGCAGGGTTTCCGCCAATGAATTTCGGTACACCAAACACAATGGCATAAGTATCAATGTGGACGCTCAGCGTTTGTATCCCTATATACAATTCTGACGTTCGGGCGTTGGTAAATGACCTTTGCTTTCAAATAGGTGAACTCTCCACTTCATCTATTAACATAGTGCTCATAGATGATGCCTCAGATCCCATCTATAGAGAATTGAATTGTTTCACTGACCCTTTTGTTCGGTTAATTCAATTAACTCAAAATATTGGACGCTCAAAGATCCGAAATACTTTTTTGTCTCAAACAGATGCTAAATATCTTCTTTTTATCGATGGAGATAGCACCATACAGAATAAGCAGTTTTTAAAAACATATGTTGATTATTTAAATCAAGAGTCGGTTGATGTATTGGTTGGCGCCAGTGCTTATCAGCAACAGAAGCCAAAAAGAAGTGAGTATTTACGCTGGAACTATTCTAGCCATCGTGAGAGTTTAAACTTCCAACAACGGCTGCACAATCATAGCGCTGGATTCAAGACTAATAACTTTTTAATCAATCGTGAGATCCTTAAGTTAATTCCATTTGATGAGCGCATCAAAGGTTATGGTCATGAAGACACACTTTTGGGTCTTCAGCTAGAAGCTCATCAAATTCAAATTGCGCACATTGACAATCCTGTTTGGAACTTTAAACTTGATTCTAACAGTCAGTTTTTATCCAAAACAACTCAAGCACTTCAAAATTTATTATGGATAGAAAAAAATTATCCAGAGTTACCTCTTAGAAACACAAATAGGTTACTAAATATTTACCGAAATTTGCTAGATAGTAAGATACTGAAATTCATAATGCCTTTAAGTATACTATTCTTACCTGTTTTTAGGAATTTACTCAAGTCAGGCTTAGCACCGCTATTTGTGTTTGATCTGTATCGCGTCTTTAAAATCTATCAATTAGATAAAAACTCGCTGCACGACTTGCGCTAAAATTTCTTTGTCGACTCCCCAATGTTCAACTTTAGCAGCTTTTTTGCAGTTCTCAGAAAAGAGGGTGAGTCTTTGAGGGTCATTCAGTAGTTTATTTATTGCTCTTGCAATCTCAAAAGAACTTACTTCACCTAGAATCAAACCACAATCATGCGTTTTGACTAAGCGAGAAATTTCGATAAGTGGACCAGCTAGAATTGGCGTTCCCGCCTGAATGTAGTCAAACACTTTGTTAGGTAATGCCAAAGCATAATTTAGACTTAAGGGTTTGTCCAATGCAAGTCCGAGGTCGGCAGCTGCAGTATATCTGAGCAATTCATGATAAGGAATCCTTCCCACAAATCTTACTTTTGATTCGAGTTGTAATTCAGAAACCATTTTCTTTACAGCTGGTATGACATCGCCGTCTCCTACTAAAAATAATACCGCATCTGATATCTGTTGCATCGCCATTACTGATTCCTCAATACCGCGTTCTACATTCAGCCCACTTCCTTGAATAATTAACATTGCTTGGGTCTCACTTAGGCCTAAAAATGATTTAGGATGTGCCTCTATCATTTCTAAACGCATCGGTACATTTCTAACAACACTAACCTTTAACGGATATTTCTCCTGAAAAATTTCAGCAATGGACTGATTAACGGTAATCATTTCTCCGAGATGAGGCAGTATTTTCTTTTCCAATGCAATCCATATTTTCTGAACACCAGGCCGCCCAACTAATTCTGGCACTTCCGTGAAAAGTTCATGGCTATCATACAGAATAGGCTTGCGCTTGAGGCGGCTTGCTAGAAACGCGGCAGGTAGCGTATCTAGGTCGTTAGCAAAAATGAAATCCTGTTTATTAAGAAGTAAAATCAATAACAACCGTATGTTCAGCTCAGCGTAAAATAAAGCGCCTTTTTCAAAGTAAAGCCGAAGTCTCCGTACTCCATAGCTGCGTTTTGGCATCGAGGGGCTATTTTTTTTCTTTCTACCAAGCAATTCAATTTGATAACCTAACTCTTCCAAAACTAAACAAGATCTGTGAACGCGGTTGTCTGTAGCGAGGTCACTCGAGACGGTCATGAAAACTCTTTTTTGCTGCATCGAAACAAATGTAAGGATTTCCCGTAATCGAAGCCTGTTATCGAAATGGGCGCTTGAAATAGTTTCTTTAAATTTTTTCAAAAACTCTTTGTGATAAAAAAAAGTTTTGTACATTTGCAATCCCAAAACGCAGGTTAAGGGTAACGTTCTTTCAACATTTTATGAATATCCAACATTCAAAACAATACAAGCCGATGTAGCTCAGTTGGCCAGAGCAGCTGATTTGTAATCAGCTGGTCGGGGGTTCGAATCCCTCCATCGGCTCCAATGTTGGGGAGATACTCAAGCGGCCAACGAGGGCAGACTGTAAATCTGCTGGTGTACACCTTCGCAGGTTCGAATCCTGCTCTCCCCACAAACACTAACAAAAAAAATAAGCGGGAGTAGCTCAGTTGGTAGAGCGTCAGCCTTCCAAGCTGAACGTCGCGAGTTCGAATCTCGTCTCCCGCTCAATTTTTTCGTTTGAGCGCCGGTGTAGCTCAGGGGTAGAGCGCTTCCTTGGTAAGGAAGAGGTCACGAGTTCAAATCTCGTCATTGGCTCAATGTTAAATTGCATTTAAGTCCGTTTCGCGTTGCGTCTTGGACCTTTATGATAGATAAGTATATTATTAACTAAGTAACAAATACAAAAATGGCTAAGGAAAATTTTGACCGTTCCAAACCACACGTCAACATCGGTACTATCGGACACGTTGACCACGGTAAGACTACGTTGACTGCTGCAATTTCTAGCGTTCTTTCAAGCAAAGGATTGGCTCAGGCTCGTGACTTCTCCTCAATTGACAACGCTCCAGAAGAAAAAGAGCGTGGTATTACAATTAACACCTCACACATTGAGTACGAAACTACTAATCGTCACTACGCACACGTTGACTGTCCTGGACACGCCGACTACGTAAAGAACATGGTTACAGGAGCTGCTCAAATGGACGGTGCTATCCTTGTTGTAGCTGCAACAGATGGACCAATGCCACAAACACGTGAGCACATCCTTCTTGGACGTCAGGTTGGTGTTCCTCGCATGGTTGTCTTCATGAACAAAGTTGACATGGTAGATGATCCAGAATTATTAGAATTGGTTGAAATGGAAGTACGTGAATTGCTTTCATTCTACAAATATGATGGTGACAACGCTCCAGTTATCAAAGGTTCTGCACTTGGTGCATTGAACGGTGAAGCTCAATGGGTTGCTACTGTTGAAGAATTGATGGATGCTGTAGATACCTACATTGAATTGCCTCCACGTGATGTTGATAAGCCATTCTTGATGCCAGTTGAAGACGTATTTACGATTACAGGTCGTGGTACTGTAGCAACAGGTCGTATCGAAACAGGTGTAATCAACTCTGGTGAGCCAGTTGAGATCCTTGGTATGGGTGAAGTTAAATTGACTTCTACTGTAACAGGTGTTGAGATGTTCCGTAAAATCCTTGATCGTGGTGAAGCTGGTGACAACGTTGGTTTGTTGTTGCGTGGTATTGAAAAATCACAAATCAAGCGTGGTATGGTTATCTGTAAGCCAGGTTCAACTACTCCACACATCGAATTTAAAGCTGAGATTTATGTATTGAAGAAAGAAGAAGGTGGTCGTCACACTCCTTTCCACAATAAATACCGTCCTCAGTTCTATTTCCGTACAACTGACGTTACTGGTGAGATCTTCCTTAGCGATGGTCGCGAGATGGTAATGCCAGGTGACAACGTATCTATCAATGTGAAGTTGATCGTACCAGTTGCGATGGACAAAGGTCTACGTTTCGCAATTCGCGAAGGTGGTCGTACAGTAGGTGCGGGTCAGGTTACTGAAATCGTAGCTTAAGATCTACCAAAAGTATAAAACAAGGGGAGTTAACAGCTCCCCTTTTTAAACGGGTGTAGCTCAGCTGGTAGAGTAGTGGTCTCCAAAACCATTGGTCGTGGGTTCGAATCCTACCGCCCGTGCACAATTAAAACAACTGTTCGTGTTAAAATTAAGATCATATATCATCGACATCTACAACGAGATGGTTCATCAAGTGACTTGGCCTACCTGGAAAGAGTTGCAAAATAACACTATCCTAGTAGTCGTAGCATCACTGCTCATCTCCCTAGTTATCTTTGCAATGGATTTCACTTTCGGTATAACCGGAGAAGAAGGATCATTGTGGAAAGGTGTGCTTGGCTTTATCTACGGATCTTTCTAAACACTCAACAAGAATGGCAGAAATAGCAAAGAAATGGTATGTTGTCCGTGCCGTTAGCGGTAAGGAGAAAAAAGTCAAGGAATACCTTGAGCTTGAAATCGCACGCATGAAACTCACTGATTATGTGAACCAAGTACTCATTCCTACTGAGAAAGTTTTTAAAATTCAAAACGGTAAGAAAGTCAACAAGGAAAAGGCATTTCTTCCAGGCTATGTACTCATTGAGGCTGCATTGGTTGGTGAGGTCACTCACGTAATCAAAAGCATTCCTAATGTAATTGGTTTTTTGGGTACAGAAAAGGGTGGTGAAGCTGTTCCAATGCGAATGGCAGAAGTAAACCGTATCTTAGGAAAAGTGGACGAACTCTCTATTACTGAAGAAGAACTCAAAATACCGTTTGTGGTAGGTGAGTCTGTTAAAGTAATTGATGGTCCGTTCAATAACTTTAGTGGAATTGTTGATGAAATCAACGAAGAGAAAAAGAAACTAAAGGTAATGGTCAAAATTTTTGGCCGCAAAAACTTACTCGAGCTCAACTACATGCAGGTTGAGAAAGAGGCATAAAGTTGTATTAACCGTAGGAGTGGGCCTGATGACTAAAGCTTCCCGTCTAGACGCCCACGTTTAACTACATAATTTGTATAAATATGGCTAAAGAAGTAGCAGCATTGATCAAGTTACAGATCAAAGGAGGCGCAGCCAATCCATCTCCGCCAATTGGTCCCGCTCTAGGTGCCAAAGGTGTGAACATCATGGAGTTTTGTAAGCAGTTTAACGCTCGTACACAAGACAAAATGGGTAAGGTGGTACCGGTTGTGATTACCGTTTACGGTGATAAATCTTTTGATTTTGTTCTAAAAACTCCGCCTGCAGCGGTACAAATCATTGAACATTCAAAAATCAAGAAAGGTTCGTCTGAACCAAATCGTGTTAAAGTTGGTTCCGTAACTTGGGATCAAGTTCGCGCAATTGCAGAAGATAAACTTCCTGACTTGAATTGTTTTACAGTTGATTCCGCTATGCGCATGGTTGCAGGAACAGCAAGAAGTATGGGGGTTACCGTAAAAGGTGGCGAAGCTCCAAAATCCAAATAATCATTGACTATGAAAAGAGTTTCTAAAAAAAGAAAAGAGATTTTGGCAAAATATGATTTGTCAAAAGCTTTCACTCTAACAGAAGCATGTGATTTGGTGAAGGGAATTTCTAGCACTAAATTCGATGCCTCTGTAGATATTTGTGTTCGCTTAGGTGTAGACCCACGTAAAGCGAATCAAATGGTACGTGGAACCGTTGCCCTACCTCACGGTACAGGTAAGGATGTTAAAGTACTTGTACTTTGTACACCTGATAAAGAGAAAGAAGCGCAAGACGCAGGAGCAGACTACGTTGGTCTTGATGATTACATCGCTAAGATCAAAAGCGGCTGGACTGATGTTGACGTGATCATCACGATGCCTTCAGTAATGGGTAAAGTAGGTGCGTTAGGTCGTATCCTCGGTCCACGCGGTTTGATGCCGAATCCGAAGACAGGAACTGTTACCATGGAAATTGGTAAGGCAGTTGAAGAGGTTAAAGCTGGTAAAATTGACTTTAAAGTTGATAAATACGGAATTATCCACGCTGGAATCGGTCGTGTAAGTTTTGATGGTGAAAAAATTCGTGAGAATGCTTTCGAATTAGTTTCTACCCTTATCAAACTCAAGCCTTCTGCAGCAAAAGGTACATACATCAAAAGTATCTACTTGAGCTCTACAATGAGTCCTGGAATACAAATTGACGCGAAGTCTGTTACTGCTTAATACTTAGAACACATGACAAGAGAAGAAAAAGCACAGTACATCAGCGATTTAGCAGCACAGTTGTCTGCTAGCCAAGTTGTATATTTAACAGATACTGCAGATTTGACTGTTGAGGCCGTCAACACCTTGCGCAGAAGATGTTTTCAATCAAACATCTCTATGCGCGTAGTAAAAAATGCTTTGCTCGAAAAAGCAATGGATCAAGTAGAAGGAAAAAATTTCGGAGCGTTGAGAGACGTTTTAAAAGGATCTACCTCTATCATGATTTCAGAAGTTGCTAATGCTCCTGCAAAATTGATTACTGACTTTCGCAAGAAGTCTCCAAAGCCAATTTTGAAAGGTGCATACATCGACGAAGCCATCTTTATTGGTGATGACCAACTAAGTGCATTAGAGTCACTCAAAAGCAAAGAAGAGCTTATTGGTGAACTTATTGGCTTGTTGCAAAGCCCAGCTAAAAATGTATTGTCTGGTCTTCAAGGAGCTGGTGGTAAAATTGCTGGTATCCTTAAAACGCTCGAAGAGAGAGCATAAACAATTAATTATTAAACCTTTTTAAATTTAAATAAAATGGCTGATTTGAAGCAAATTGCAGAAACGTTGGTAAACCTTACAGTAAAAGAAGTAAGTGAATTGGCAACAATTATGAAAGATGAGTATGGTATCGAGCCTGCTGCTGCAGCACCTGTAATGGTTGCTGGTGGCGCTGCTGCTGGTGGTGGTGAAGCTGCTGCTGAGAAAACAGAATTCGATGTTATCCTTAAAGCTGGTGGTCCTAACAAACTTGCAGTAGTTAAACTTGTGAAAGAATTAACTGGTAATGGTTTGAAAGAATCTAAAGACCTAGTTGATGCAGCACCTTCTACATTGAAAGAAGGCGTATCTAAAGACGAGGCTGAAGGCCTCAAAAAGTCTCTTGAAGAGGCTGGTGCTGAAGTAGAAGTTAAGTAATTCGATTCAGGATATACAGGAAAGGCACCGCCATATGGCGGGTGCCTTGTCCTGTTTTTTGCATGTTGATTTCAACAGA
>Ga0208897_1000017_pt1 | contig 114993 bp, 101 predicted proteins | sample ColrivemetaGS697_FD_187594 | JGI IMG/M metagenome (GOLD analysis project Ga0208897, IMG submission 187594) | Estuarine microbial communities from the Columbia River estuary, USA - metaG S.697 (SPAdes) (version 2) | ecosystem: Environmental > Aquatic > Marine > Intertidal zone > Estuary...
TCTGATTTACAGACATATATGTATTTATGATTTTATACTATTTAAAGTTTAAAGCTTAGTCGTGCTTGTGCAAAAAGTGCTTTGATGACAAATCCCTCTAATGACTTTTTCTTACACTTGAATAATATCATAACATTCCTTTGCCTTCATTTGCCAATTTTGACGGATGTTACTATTAATTCATTTTTTATAAGTTTAATTGCTGAAAAAGTTATTAATTTAATGCCACCTCATCCTTGAACTTAGCAATGAATGTTCTTGACAATTCTTGCTTTAGGAAAAAGTATTTGGAGCCCCTTCTTTCCTACAGGCAAGACGTTGTACCTGATTAATGATTTAAGCTCGCAGAACCCTTTAAATAGCCACTTAGAGTCCGCTCTACTAGTCATTACCTAGTATGCCTTATCTTATCACCTCCAACCACTTTTTAATTTCTGGATTGCCTTCTATAGGAAACTCAATTATACTATCATTCATTTGAACATTCATGAATTGTTCACTGCGGTAATTATTTTCAATAATGGTCTGATGAAATACTAGCTGCTTGAGAGAGACTTCATCATCTATTTGTGACTTGAATATTCCTTCACGCTCTTCCTTTAGCAGAAAGTATTTGTGTCCACTTCTTTTCCTGAATTTGAGCTTGTTAAATTTAATGGAGGAATTAATCTCACACATTTCCTTGTAAAGGCCCTGATGATATCTTTTATCTAATCTATCTAATGTGCATTCAAATACTTTTTTCTTCTTATTGTACAATGTAAATACACCGACTAATTCAAGCAATCCTGATTCTGTTGAAAGAAATCCTGACAATTGAGAAACGACTGGCTGCTTCTCAAGTGTTTTGATGTCCAAATATTCAAACGGAATTTTACCATTGAATATTGGATTATTCTTTAAGATAAAATCAAAATATAAAGCATCAACCTTGTTTATTTCCAATATGCTGTAGGAAAGCCATTTGCCCTCAATTTGGAGTTTGGTCATATGAACTAATTAAAAGACCTTATCCCCCTTCAAATAACGCCTGCCAAGAACAAACAGCAAAGGAATCAAAGCATAAACAAAAAACTCTGAGACATCGTAATGAAATGGATGCGCTTCCCAATCTGCTAACACCCAAAAATTTTCCCATGCCCACGAATTTCTTGTCACAAATATTTTGTTTGTAGTCAGTAATAGAAATAGATGAAATAATGTCCAGACAACCAAAAGGAGATTAATTCTTTTTCTGTCGATATTCCTCTGACTAAAGTGAAGCACCTTGACTTTAACCTTCCCTATTAAGATCAACAAAAGAAATAGATCAAAGACAATAAAAAATGTAGAACTAACGAATGTCATCTGATGCTGACTATTTAGTTCTTCTAATTTTTGTTTTTCAACGGTCAATTCTTCTTTTAAAGGCGCAAGAGTATTATCCTTACTAAATTGAATATCACCTTTTAAATCTGAAATAACCTCATCTACGGTTCTGGCTTTTGGCTTCCAATAAAGAGCTTCTAAAATATTACCCATTTGATTTGATTTTAGTTGTAAACCTCATCCCAGCAATTATGAATACACCAAGAATTAATGAAATGAAAACGAATAAGTCATTCCTTTCACCAGATTGATCTAGTTTATTTTCCATTGCTTGAATTTCTTTCTTGGTTATTTTAACCAGTCCTTCATTCAATTCAATCTTAGATTCAACTTGTTTAAGTTCAGTTTCTAATTGCTGTTTTTCAAGTTGCTTGATTCTATTATGCTCAGCATCCCTGTAGTTATAAGTATCAGAAACTGCCCCTACTTTTTCTGACTTATTTGCATTAGAAAGTGATTTTAATTTCTGACTTAACAGATTTATTTCTTCTTCCTTTTGCTGCCATACTTGCTTTTCCAAATTTGATCTTAACTCATCTATAGACTTTTGTGTCGGATTGCCACTTCCTTGTTTATAAGGGTTGTCTAGATCCTTGAGCCGTTTAGCTGCTTGGTTTCTTGCTGCTTGATCAAACAATTGCTTATTATCTTGTTGGATCAAAAATTCTTTTTTCATGAATCAAATCTAATTAAAAAAACACACTAACAATATACTGTTAGTATTAAGCGGCGGGAATTTAACATTTTGCTAGAATGAATAAAAAAACATTTAGCAAACATCTTGGGCAATACCTAAAGGCTGTAAGGCTTGAGAAGGGTATGTCTCAGGCTGATTTAGCTGATGTTCTAGGGAATAACTTCCAAAATATCTCAGCAATTGAAAGAGGTGAATTTACTCCAACGATACACACAGTACAGAAAATAGCAGATGCCTTTCAAGTACAATTATCAGAACTCATAATTGGGTTTGAATCTTTCCTAAAGCAAGCGGAAGTTTAAAAACCTCATCAATCAAGAATTGATCATAAATAGTTATCGGGATTAAACTACTTCAACCCCAACATTATCTCCTTAAAACTCTCTATACCTGACTGCAGGTTCTCAATGATCTCTTCTGCTAATACATCTGGATCAGGTAAGTTATCCAAATCTGTCAAACTCTTATCCTTAATCCAAGAGATGTCTAAGCTTGTTTTATCACGCTCAATGATCTCTTCATAGGTGAACTTCCTCCATCTTCCTTCAGGATTGGTTTCAGGATGATAGGTCTCTGTTCTCTTGTTGATGTTTTCTGGGTTGTAGCAAGTAATGAAATCTTGCAAATCTTCTAGCTTTAATGGATTCTTCTTTAGGGTAAAATGTATGTTGGTTCTAAAATCATAAAACCAAACATCTTTTGTCCATGGCTCTTTGGAAGCTGGTTTACTATCATAGAATAATACATTTGCCTTGACTCCTTGCTTGTAGAAGATTCCTGTTGGCAAACGTAAAATGGTGTGTAAATTGGATCCTTCCAGTAGTTTCTTTCTTACAGTCTCTCCCACACCACCCTCAAACAAAACATTATCTGGCAATACTACAGCTGCTTTACCATCAGTCTTTAACATCGTTCTGATATGCTGCATGAAGTTCAACTGCTTATTGCTTGTAGTTACATAGAAGTCTTGTCTATTATACGTAAGTTCTTCAGAGTCTTGCTCACCCTCTTCATTTGTAAAGGTCATACTACTCTTCTTTCCAAATGGAGGATTGGCTAGTACATAGTCAACTCTATATCCTGGATCTGAAATCAATGCATCTGCAGGAGAAATATGGCTATCTGAATCAAAGTCCCCAATGTTATGCAAGAACAAATTCATTAGTGCCATTCTTCTTGTACTTGCTACAATTTCATTACCATGAAAAGTATTCATTTTCAAGAACTGCTTTTGCTCTTTATTGAGTGAATAATTGTTAGGGTTTGCAATGAAATCGTATGCAGCTAAAAAGAAGCCTCCTGTGCCACAAGCAGGGTCTGCTATAGTCTTCATGGGTTCTGGACGAATACACTCTACCATGGCTCTAATTAGTGCTCTAGGAGTAAAATATTGACCTGCACCGCTCTTAGTATCTTCTGCATTCTTCTCTAGAAGTCCTTCATAGATCTTTCCTTTTATATCTGCACCCATTGTACTCCATTGCTCTTTGTCAATCATGTCAACAAGCTTAAAGAGTTTAGCTGGATCTTGAATCTTGTTCTGACTCTTGGTAAAAATCTGACCTAAGAATCCTTTTGAATTGGCTAACTCACGCAAGGTGTTGGTGTAATGAATCTCCAGTTCAGCACCACGCTTATCTGTTAACGCTTGCCAATCATGACCTGCTGGAATGTTAAGCGGTCTATTGTATGGTGGTTTACTGAACTCATCTGCCATCTTTAAGAATAGCAAATAAGTAAGTTGTTCTAGGTAATCTCCATATCCAACGCCATCATCTCTCAATACTGTGGAAAAACTCCATACTTTACTAATGATACTGGATGTATTGTTTGCTTCTGTACTCATATTAAGCTTTTACTTTCTTAGTTTTAGTTTTCTTCTCCAATTGTGCTGCTGCACGTTCTGCTTTAATGCGCTCTAACAATACACTTGCAGATTCATCATTAGGATCTTGTGGCACCAACTTGCCCTCAAATGCTTTCTTTAAAATGCTCTGCCTTAATGCTTCAGCTTGTTGCAAGCCTTGCTCAATGCTTTCTTCAATTTTGTCACAAACTGAAAGGCGTGATTCAATGTCTTCTATAACTTCAAGTTGTTCTTTTTGTGACTCTGGAATTGGAATCAAAATTTCTCTCAAGTCATTTGGAGACAAGTTAGGCTGCAAAGTTTCAGTAAATTTTGACCTTATTTTCCTTTTAAAATCCTCTGTCATACAATAGTAAAAGATGTACTTTGGATTGCATGTAGGATTCTTAAAACAAGCAACACGTTGGTTTAGTAATCCATCGCTCTCAGTTTTTGGATAAAAACAAACTTTTGTGATATTGTTGGTTATTGGACGAGTGAGAGCAAATAAAAGGTCACCACTTTGAATTCTGAATTTTTGTTGATTCATCAAGAAAGTAGATGACAAAAATTGTTGGTCTTTGTATACAAATTCAGAATATCCTATGTTTGAAATTTTAATAACTAAAACACCTTTATCTGTAAAATCAGTACTTTTAAAAGCAAAACCTGAAAGTAAATCGCATAATTCCTCAATAGCTTTCTTCTCCCACCCCTCAGGCAATTCTCCTTCTTTTACATTAGGATTAGTCAGTTTCCCTTCAAACGCATACTTGAGTACTGCTTGTCTGTATACCTTAAGTTGCTGTTGTGCTGTCTTAAGGGTTTCAATGCCTTTGTCTAACTCACTAAAAAGCTCTTCTATCTTGGTAACGATGCGGTGTTGTTCTGCAAGTGGGGGGAGAGGAAAAATGAATTCTGCTGTTTGATTAGGATTAGCTCTTGTTAAAGATCCACCAACACCTGAAATTGTTTTCATGAACTTCTGATGAAAGTCATATGACAAAAGAAAATATCTTAAAAAATGTGCAGATATATAAGTGCCATCAAAAATTATCCATTCGCCAGAACCTATTTGACGCCTTCCTTGATTTGGACCTACAATCCAACTTCTTTGAATATGAGGAACTATCCTTGAAAGGAGAACATCATTCTCTGAAACGATTTTCTTAGTTGAACCAATTTGTAACCCTAGTAATCTTTCAGGTTGATATTTGTCATAAGCAGGAATACTGTATAAGTCAAATTCCTCTTTAGAGAAATTAGCTGGGTTAACAGACCCCGTTCCTGATTTCATAAATTGCCCTAAAGTAGTTTTTGTCCAACTACTTGGAAAGTTCATACCACTCATGCTACTAACACTTCATTAAGTTCTTCAATAATTGTTTCCATCTCTGCACCAAATAGCTGATTTAGCTTTCCTCTACCGCCTAATGAGTCAAATGGGGTGTAATCTAAATCCTCAACTTCCAGATGTACACTAGTGGCAATATGTTCTTTCATCAAGTGTAGCCATCCCATTTGTTCCTGTGTAAATTTAAAGCCTGCACCCTGTTGTTTCTTCCAAACCCAGTCAGCAAAATTCTTATCTACAGTTTTGTCAAATGGTGTTAACGCTGCATCAATCCCTGCTACTCTTCTAATGAGTGCAACAAGTGCAATAAGTTCATTCTTAGGTTGACCAACAACAGATTCTAACTGCTCATATGCTTTCCAAATGCGTAATGGTGCAAGAGTTGGTTTGGTTCTGATAATTTGCTCACTCAGCTCTTTCAACATTTTGAAAGTAAGTTCTCTCCTTTTGTATGGCTGATCATAAAATATCTGTAAGGCGGTTATCTCATCTTTGTTCTCTTCAATCCAAAGTTTAAAGTCAGTAACTAAATGTTCTGCTTCAGCTTGTTGATCTTTGATCCAACCACTTTGAATAACCTCATCAATATTTAGTGTGTCAATGATCTGATCATATTTTTTGCGCACATCAATAATGAAATCCCGAAGATCTGGATTGTGAAATACACTAATAGCATTCTCTAGAATGACTTGATGTTGTTGCTGGAATAAATCTTGCAGATCTTTAGGAGATAACCCCGGTTGCTCTGCTATAATACCTTGTTTAATGCTAGCCTTTGTATCAGGATCATGCGCATAAAGTAATTGACGCACTACTTCTGAAATTCCTTTACCTTGGGCTTTCTCTTCAAAGGTTTGTTTTTCAAAATCATTAATCTGCTTATCCAAACGTAATAGCCTATTAGCAAGTGTAGACATCACATCTTCACTTCTATCTCCTACGGCAATCCTTTGCAGAATTTCCTTTAAAGAAACTGACGGTGCTTTTTCTAGTGGTCTACTATCAGTCTTTTGAGTTTGCTCAACACCAATAGCATCTATGATTACAAAGTGATCTTTTGCATATTTTGCAGAAGGTGTCCCTTTAGATTTTAATTCCTCCAATGAGCAAGTTCTTGTTCCTCTACCTTTCATTTGCTCATAGTAACTTCTACTCTTCACATCACGCATAAATAGCAGCACCTCAAGAGGTCTAATATCTGTACCTGTTGCAATCATATCCACTGTAACAGCAATACGTGGGTAGTAGTCATTCCTAAATTGAGACAAAATGGTTTTAGGGTCTTCCTTGCTTTGATAGGTAATCTTCTTACAGAAATCACTACGCTCATCAAATTCTTCTCTAATAATATCTATGATATCCTCTGCATGACTGTCTGTTTTTGCAAAGACGAGCATCTTAGGGACTTCAAAATTTCCCTTTGAGTCAACTCTGTCAGGAAACATAGAAGGAAGTTGATGTTTTACCTCCTTGATGATGGTTCTAATAGTGCTTGGATTGACTATGTCTTTATCCAGTTGCTTACCTGTGTATTCTACATCCTCATCAACTGACTCCCAAAACTTTTTACGTGTAAGTCTCTCACGCTTATCTACCATTTCACCCATCTTAATGGCTGCACCATCTTTGGTAATTTGAGTTTCAATGCTGTATACATTATATGGCACTAACACGCCATCCACAACTGCTTTCTCATAACCGTAATCAGAAACAATGTTCTGATTGAAGTAACCAAAGGTTCTATTATCTGGTGTTGCAGTCAAGCCAACTTGAAAGGCATCAAAGTAATCTAAGACTTGCTTCCACAAGTTGTAAATACTTCTGTGGCATTCATCTATAATTATGTAATCAAAAAACTCAATTGGAAGCTTTTCACTGTAAACAACTGGTAGCGCTTCTTTAGCAAAAGATTGCTGCTCATTAGGGTTTTCTACCTCAGCACTTTCATCCAATTCAACACCTTTAAGAATGCTATACAACCTTTGAATGGTGCTGATATAAACTTGACTATCTTCAGGAATAAAAGAACTTGTCAATCTACTTACTCCATACAGTTCAGGGAAAAGCCTGTTGTCATCTTGAGGTAAAAACTTCCTGAATTCTCCTTCTGCTTGTTCACCTAAGTTTTTCGTATCTACCACAAACAAAATACGCTCTGCTTTTACATGTTTTAAGAGCCTGTAGACAGATGTAATAGCAGTAAATGTTTTTCCTGATCCTGTGGCCATTTGAACCAAAGCCTTGGGTCTATTCTTTTTAAATGAGGATTCTAAGTTTGTTATTGCATCTATTTGACAATCTCTTAAGCCCTCAGGATCTAGTTGAGGGAAATTCTCAGACATTCTGGTTCTCAAGGAGACATCTTTTCTTATCCATTTAGCAATGGTTTCAGGCCTGTGAAATGTAAATACCTCTCTGTAACGTGGATTAGGATCCCTTGTATCTGTGAATTTGGTGATTGCGCCAGTACTCAGGTATAAAAAAGGCAATGGTAAGTTGTCAATGAGTTTCAGTTTTGCATTTGCATATTCCTCGACTTGACTTTCATGCACTGAAAACTTAACACCTTCCTCTTCGCGTTTGGCTTCAATAACACCCACAGGTTTTTGATTCACAAATAAAACATAGTCTGCAGGTCCAACTTCTGTTGAATATTCTCTTACAGCAACACCTACTCCAGCAGCTAGGTTTAGTCTTTTCTTGTCTTGAATTAGCCAACCACACGCAACTAGTTGCTTGTCTATATTGTCTCTGGCTATTTGTTCAGGATTCTGGTTAATCATGCGCACTCTTTATTTGATAGAACAAGGTTTAAATTAGCAGCTGCCTTTTTAGCAATTTTACTATCAGGAACTGCCGCTTTTAATTTATCTGCAAGCCAAAGAGAAAGTAATTCAGCATAATCTGCATCCAACACTTTAGATAATTTTAAAATGTGATCAACAGAAATACGTTTTTCCTCATTTTCTATTTTACTAATGAATGCTGTATCAACATCCATTGCCGCAGCCAAATGACGCTGATAAAGTCCTTTGGTTTTTCTTAATTCTTTCAATTTAGCACCTAGCATATTACACAAATTGACTTGTCCATTTTGGTCAAAAATATACTTTTAAAATCATTAAAGCAAAGTAATACTTGAAGTGGTTAACTTTTAATTGTTTACGTGTATATTCACCCTTCAGTCAAATCTTAGGCTATCAGTATTTGTGCATTTTTCCCTACAATATAATTACATAGTTATATCATATATAATCCCCCCTCTTTCAACTCCCTACAGAACACCCCCCCATACAGCACAGACGGAGATCCACCCCCGTCAAAAACAGGCAGGAGTAATTTACAGGGGCTTCCCACTTATATCCTATACATAAATCAAAAGAATAAAAATTTTGAATTATGAAATATCTAAAAGAACTACAGGTTAAGTACACACCTAGTAAAAAATTGTACCAAGGAGAGAGAATTACGAACTCAGAGCTAGCCTTTCAATATGTGAGTGATACATTCAACCATGAAACTATCGCATGTCAAGAGCAATTCAATGTGCTATTCATGAACAATGCTCATTTGCCCATAGGATACTATAAGGCATCTGTAGGAAGCAATACAGCAACTGTCGTTGACTTGAAATTATTGATGGGGCTTGCTGTAAAGTCACTTGCTTCTTGTATGATTATCGCGCACAATCACCCATCAGGAAATCTGACACCTTCTGACAACGATATTCAGTTAACTGAGAAAATTAAAAATGCATGCAAACTATTTGACATCACTCTTCTGGATCATTTGATTCTTAGTCCTTGCGGAGGGAAATACAGTTTTGCAGATAATTCTAGGCTGTAAACATTTTATAGTTAAATTCATTTCAGATGAAATTGCTTCTATAGTTTTATCAGTTTGGAGCAAAACCATTTCAATTAGTCAATAAATATAATTTTAACCAGATGATGGTATAAAAGGTTGTCAAGGAGGTTGCATAGCGTTGCAACTAATGAAATCAAAATATAGGGTAATTCTGAATGCCTTATGCACAAAGGGATACAGAGGGTTAGTTTTGCATACATGGAGCAGGTTTCAACTCCCGTCCAGACCGCAAAACGCTAACGTTAAAGACAAGTCCTATATGGCTGTAGGAATTAGAAAACCCTAAGATGTATCAATGTCTTAGGGTTTTTGCTTTTTAATTGGTTTGTAACCAATTCCCAAAAATCTGTTAATCCATTAAACAACTATATGAAACACCCCTACCCAAAGTTCATTCATCCATATAAACTACTTCAAGATGAAAATACTTCGCTCGGGGCAATTACGTGTTGTCAAATTTATCTTCCTTTCATTCACCTGCCAAACTTATGGACAGGATGCTGTTGAACCATTTAAGGACACCTTAGGTTTACCAAATTTTTCAATCGTTTCTACTGGTTATGAGACCTTAGCAAGTGTCCTTAAACCAACAGGCGATAGCATACAGGCATATCCCACAGAGCTTCTTGATTTTTTAGTGTCCTTAGGGGAAGATACCACAGGGCTTTCAAGTAAGAAAATTGATGAGTGGGTGTTTCAGGACTCTTTGGTTGAACATGTTGATTATTTCCAGAACATCTTTTTTGATTTCAAAAATGGCACCGTGACCTACGTTGCTGACGACAAATACAATTTAGATACCATTGTACAAGTATATCCCGACCCGATCAATACGGAGGAGTGCGCATATGTTGTCTGGATTAATTCCAATGGAGGATACAATATCTGTACAGTTAATCTCGATAAAAAAGAATTAACCTACGACTGGTATTTTGAGGATAAGGATTATTCAGGGACTTTCAAATTTGTCAATTCCCAATTCATTGAATATTAATTTAAAACGAAAGCATGAAAGTGATAATAATCATACCGTTACTGCTAACTTTTTATTTAAGTGCGCAATCCATTCAAGACAATGTTAGCCTAAATAATGACTTTGTACTTCTCCTGAATGAATACCGAAAACAAAACGGTCTTGATCCAGTGGTTCTTGATGACGCGAGTATCTACCGAGCAAAACTCCAAGCACAACATTGTGCAAAAATAAAGGACCTAACCCATGACTGCCCAGCATGGTTTCCCTTCAGATGGGCTGAAAATGGTTTATGGAATGGCGGCTCAGATGCTAGAGGTTGCCTTGAACAATGGATCAAAAGCCCTGGTCACAATAAAAACCTCTTACTTGACAGCGCCACAAAAATTGGAATTTATGGCGTAGAAGGATACTACGACGGCTATTGGGGGTATTATGCTGTATTGGTTATCAACTAATAACACCTGCCTTTTATTTACTTCTTAAAACATTTTACCATGAAAAGAGCACTTTATATCATCAAACTTATTTCGGTTAATATCGTCCTACTCGATATTTTTTTCATCACTTTCAACCCATTTCATAAGTCCTTGGACTTTATGATCAAACATGGCATCGAATGGCTCTTCTCCCCTAACCCAGAAATGAATATTTTGATGTTTTGCAGTTTGATTGGGTTGGCACTTTTTAATTTGGAGTGGGTAAATAAAATTAGAATTTTGAAATCATCGAATGAAGTCTAGATTCATGTATTAATTATGTACACCTAAGAATTATGCTCATTTAGTTGGTAAAGAACGCTAAGAATAAACAGCTTGAAAATATTAAAATAAAAATTTTAACTTTATGATTAATAACCATTTAAAAACAAGTTACTATGAAAAAAATACACTTCATTCTAGCCATTTGCATAGGTTTATCTGCATTAGGACTAATGAGCTTCGAACCAACCTCAAGTAATAATAAAGTAGTTTCTAACCCAACCAAACGTATCAGTTTTAAAATTAAGGGTACTGGCTCAAAGGGAATAACCGTGAAAATTGGTGTTGGATCCCAGATTGGTTCTGGTGCCTGTTGTTCATCAGTAAGTCCAATGACAACTGCAAGCTTTAGCGGAGAAATTGGCCACGTAGTTTATGATTCTGAAAAAAAACGTATCATAACCAAAATTTACCAAGAAATGGAAGGTCAAATTATTGACCTTAAGAATTACTATTAATTACAAGTCCTACCGCGGCTCTAAATTTTGTTAATACTCCTTAAAATCCAATGAAAAAACTTCTATTACTTATTGTCGCAGTCTTTGCATTAAATTTTTCATTTGCGCAAGTGTACAAATTGAAGGCAACTGACTTTGCCTACATGTATAAAACAAATTATGGCAGCTGGTCAGATTGGTCAACTTGGGATAAATGTAGTGTATTATGTACGGTTGACATCAATAAAGACCGCATTACCATCTATTCAAAAGAGACACAGGTCTACGACATAATTGAGAATTCAAATACATTCTATGATGAAGATGGAGATTTAGTCTGGAACTTAGTAGGAATTGACAATGAAGGAATTCAGTGTGTGGTGCGCATTCTCAAAAAGAGCTCAGGAACAACCCAACTTTATGTGAACTACAGTGATATCCGTTGGGTTTACAATGTATATTCTTTGGACTAATACCTGATGAAATACTTATCCTTAACTAACAACCCTATTTTATGCAAACTCATATTAAAGTACTATTTTTCATTTCACTTTTTCTCATTTCGACCAATGGGTTTTCCCAAAGCAACCTAAGTAATTTAAATGGTACCTGGACAGGTCAAGGTTATCAATTTGATCTGAATGAAACTTGGTCGATTATTTTAAGAATTGATAACGGTAAGTACAAAATCGAATACCCTTCCCTCCATTGTAGCGCGGATCTTCAGTTTATAAAAAATGAAAATGGGAAGATTTATTTACGTGAAAAAATAATCTCAGGAGATTGTACTTCAAATGGGATACTCATTTTGGAGAAATCAAACGAAAACAAGCTTCTATTTAAATGGACTTACTCGGATGGCAAGCCGGGGTCAACAGCTGAATTATTGAAGTTTTATTAGACATCACAATAAAAAGCAGAAGTAGAATTGCGTTTCCCGATTGAAGAAGCGGATGAATGGTGGGGCTTCTCAACTCCATTGTGTATCAATGTGATTTATCTGGAGCATTACAAACGCAGGTATCATGACTGAGCGTTATGGGTTAAAGGCACTCCAGATGGAGAAATTTGTGGAGGTACGGCCATGACTGCATATGAAATTGAGGAGATGAAGAAATAAGGGTGGACTGCTAGAATACAGAAAAAAAACCATAACAAGCATCTGGAAACGGTTTTGAGCTGTCAAAGTTGGTTTTCCTCTAGATAAGCATTGCCTGTACAACATTTTCTACATTGTTAAAAAATAGGATAATTGTAATTTCCCATTTTTTAATTCTAAATTCTTCATGACCTTTGCAATAGCATGTGCTGATGTACTATAAATGTATCAAATTTGATAGATTTCCATGATAATTATAATTTTATATCCGAACTAATTTTCGGAATTTTACTGCATGATTAAACAACTACTTAGTTTATTTTTTTTCCTACTTTTTTTCTTCGGAAATGCTTCCGGACAGTTGAATGCAAATTTTTCAACCAATCCTCTATACAATAATTCGAGTAATGAATTAAATATTTGTGCTGGTTCAAGTGTTTTATTTACTTTCATTTCAACGGGGAGTAATATATCTTCAGCGACTAATGTCAATTGGACATTTACAACCAACTCAGGCACAGCTTTAAGTCAAACAACCTCTACACTTCGCACACCTTTTCCACTAACTTTTCCTAATGGTACTTACACAGTAACACTAACATTAAGCGAGCCAAGTGGAGCTTTTAGTACTAAGACCATAACCATAAACGCAACCACCCCCCCACCACTTAACCCTTCACTCACCTTGTCTTCTTTTTCTGCAAACGCAGGATGGAATTCTACAACAATTGAAGGAGTCCCGGCATTTTCTATTTGTCCCGTAAATTTAAATTTATCTCAGGATGTCACTTTTGATATTACACCAAGCTTAAATTGTAGTCAAGTAACTAGTATTACACATACTGATGTTACCGCAACTACTATTGATTGTAATAATGGTTATATTGATATTTCTTATGACCCTAACTCTGCGAGGTTTTACTATTCAGTTTTTTCAGTTCAATTTACTTCGTGTACATTTTCGCGTGTTTACTATGTACAAATAGGCACACCTTCTATTTCTATCACTTCTGCTTCTTCCACTGCTTGTGATCCCGGTACTTATTCGTTAGCATTTACGGATCAGACACCCGGTGTTACTTACCAGATTGACTGGGATTTCAATGGCACTTCATTCAACTCACAGAGTGTTTACGCCTATCCCAACCTTCCGATTAATCCACAAAAAGTTTCACACTCCTATCCATTTACACCTTGCGTAAATGGTGTAGTTCAACCAAAGGAAATTAACATAAGAGCTTCCAACACATCATGTCCTGGATTTAGCGAGTCAAGTCCTTCGCAAGTATATGTAAGTCAAGCACCTGAAGCTAGTTTTACTCGAAACCCTGATGTAGATGTTATTTGTCAAGGAACACAAGTGACCTATACAGATAATTCAAACCCTGGGGTTTTTGTTACAAACCCAGGAAGTTGTAACACAACCTATCATAGGTGGTGGACTCATTCACCCGTTGCATTTGGACCGGGAACAACGAATACCGCAAATGTTTCAAATCTCGGGGCTTCGTCAAATTCAAACCCAGGACCCGCTGCATTCACAGTTACATATAATGAGCCTGGCACTTATACCATTCGACTTTTTGTTAAAAATAATTCTTGTGCAAATGACACTATGATTAAAACCGTCTGCGTTGTGCCAGCTGTACAAGCAAACTTTAATGCAAGCATAACGACTGATTGTGCGCCTGCGGCCGTTACAACAACCAATAATTCTAGTTTACCGGGTTGCCCAGGTACTAATATGCTCTATAACTGGAGTGTTAGCAATGCAGCGGCAACTTGTGGCACACCTGCTTGGAATTATACCAATAATACATACTCCAACTCTGCACAACCTCAATTCAATTTTACCGGGCCTGGTATCTACACAATCAGATTGATTAGCTCCTTAAATCCTAGTGTAGCCGGTGCTCAATGTCAGAATGATACAATCACACAAACAATTACAGTTAAAGGACCACCAATTATTGATCTCCCACCCCCAAGTCCAATTTGTCAGGGTCAGGCTTTTATTCCGCAAGCTACGGTCAATGATTGTTATACCACTTCCTCAAATTATACATGGGCCTTCAGTAGCGGCTCACCTTCGAGTTCTTCAATTCTCAACCCAGGATCGATAACTTATTCAAATTATGGGAACTTTACATACTCATTAAGTGCTACCAATGAGTGCGGTTCTGACACTGAAAACAATACAATTACAGTCAACCAAGCAGCAGTTGTTGTTGCAAACGCCAATAGTATTTCATGTTCTGGACAAGCAATTCCCTTATCCGGATCTATTACTGGAGGGGCTACTGGAGGAGTCTGGGCTTCAAGCGCTGGTGGTACCTTCTTACCAAATTCTGCTGCACTCAACGGCTCTTTCTTGCCATCATCTGGAACTACAGGAACTATCACCCTTACTCTAACAGCCACAGGGGTGATTGCTCCTTGTACGGCAGATTTTGACGAGGTTACTATTACACTAAATGCCAACCCATTTGTTTTAGCAGGAAATGACACTTCAATTTGTGCTGGTTCTGCCATTTCTCTTCTGGGAAGTATTGGAGGTGCGGCTACAAGTGCAACTTGGTCCACTACGGGAAGCGGAACTTTTCAGAGTGTCTCTTCACTGAATACAATTTATACGCCAAGTGTTGCGGATATTGCTGCGGGAAATGTCAGCCTTATTCTAACATCCAATGACCCTTCTGGTCCATGTGGCCCTGCAAAAGATACACTTAATGTGGTAATATTACCAATACCGTCTCTTACCGCTGGCGCAACAACTGAGGTATGTTCAGGTGTCAATTTTTCAATTCCCTTGACCCCTAGTATTACTACTTCACCGGCAAGCTATTCTTGGATTTTATCTGGAACATTACCTGTCGGCGTGACAACAGCAAGTAGTGGAACAATTTCTGCTCCGAATAGTAACTTTATCGGAACGGTACAAAATCTTAGTTCAGGTCCAGTTACAGTAGAATACCTCATTACGGCCTCTGTTAATGGCTGTAATAGTACAAGCACACCGGTTTCAGTAGTTATAAATCCACTTCCTCAGCCGCTTATTACCCCACCTGGCCCCATCACTGCTTGTAATGGTTCAATTGTGACCCTAACAACATCGGTTTTTTCAAGCTTCCTCTGGAGTACAAACGCCACGTCGCAAAGTATTTCTGTGAATACGGCGGGAAACTATACTGTTACTGTCACCAACTCATATGGTTGTGTAGGAACTTCGTTAGCAACAGTAGTTAACTTTAGCGAACCCTTGACACCAACTTTTAATCAGGTTACACCAATTTGCTACAATGGCAGTTTTTCACTTCCTTCAACCTCAATCAACGGCATTTCAGGAACATGGTCTCCGACTATCAATCCATTAAACACTGCCACATACACATTCACTCCTTCTCCAGGACAATGTGCAGACACCATTCAGATGACAGTTGTCGTGAATCCTTTACCTTCACCTACAATTAGTGCAAATGGCCCACTTACATTTTGTGATGGATCTAGTGTATTACTTTCGGCTTCGGGTGGCTCTAGTTATATTTGGAATCTAAACGGGGTAGCGATTCCCGGAGCAACTTCAACTACATACACCCCAACAGTTACCGGAAATTATTCAGTAACGGCAACAAATGCAAACGGATGCTCAGAATCAAGTATTGCAACTCCTGTAACTATCAATCCCAATCCAGAACCAACCATAATACCAAATGGCCCCATTAATTTATGTGAAGGTTCCTCCATAACAATTTCAACTAGCCCGAATTATAGCACATACAACTGGTTTTTCAACGGTGGAAATTCAACACTTGGCGATAATGATTCTCTGAGTATTTCTATTTCTGGATCCTACACTGTTTCTGTAACAAATTCAAATGGTTGTTCAGGCACCTCTACACCATTTGTCTTTCAAACAAGTCAACCTATTTTACCATCATTTTCTGCGATTGCACCGATTTGCTCAGGGGACACCTTTAATCTTCAAAATACATCAACAAACGGTATCACAGGTTTTTGGTCGCCTTCACCAAACTATACAAGCACTACTCTTTATACATTTACCCCCTTAAGTGGCAGCTGTGCTCTACCAACAACTGTAACTGTGGTAGTAAATCCTCAACCAATTATTACTGCCAATGGTTCAACAATTTGTTCTGGCAATAGCGTCTCTGTTAACGCTATCCCTTCTCCAACAGGAGGTATTTTCGCTTGGTCTAATGGGTCTACAACTCAGTCAATAAATTTGAGTCCGATAACTAGTACCACCTACACAGTTACTTACGATTTAAATGGTTGTATTGCAACTGACACTGCTCAAATTACAGTTGTTCAGTCGCCAACTGTCTCCATCCCTGCGGTAACAATTTGCGAAGGACAGTCAGCGACCTTGAATCCGACAGTCAACCCAATAGGAGGATCTTATCTTTGGAATAACAATCAAACTACTTCCGCTATTGATGTGACACCAAGTACTAATACAACTTATAATCTAACATACGCTGTCAATGGCTGTCAGTCAATTGCCACAAATGTACTTGTAACCGTCAGCCCATTACCAACAGCTACGCTTTCTCCCGGATCAATTTGTGCTGGTCAAAATACAATCCTGACACCTATAGTTAGCCCCTCTGGTGGAACCTATTTATGGTCTACAAATCAGACCACACCATCCATTACAATTAATCCAACTTCATCAACAAATTACACCCTGGTCTATACATATAACGGCTGCTCTTCTGATACGGCAAGTACAACTATTAGTGTCACTCCTTTACCGACAATAACAGTACCATATGCAACTATTTGTTCAGGACAATCAACTACTCTAAATTCAACTGTAAATATTCCGGGCGGATCATACACATGGTCTCCCAATACAGCTTTAAGTAGCTCTACCATTGCCAATCCAATTGCTAATCCCAATAATACGCAACAATATACTGTTACTTATACGGCAAATGGATGCACCAGCTTGCCCGACACTGTAATAGTTAGTGTTATTCAAAACATACAAGCAACTGTAAACAATGCCACCATTTGTAACGGCGCAAGTGCTACATTGACAGCAAATCCAGCGAATGCCTCCTATCTTTGGTCAAACGGCTCTACTTCACAAACCATTACAGTTAGTCCTACCAATACAGAGTTATATTCAGTAATTGTCTCTGCAGCTGGTTGTCCATCCTCCACAGATACCGCTACTGTTACTGTTAATCCTATACCAAGTGTCACTGTTGCTAATGTCAATGCTATCTGTAACGGATCAAGTGCTACACTTACTGCAACGCCTTCTGCGCCGGGGGGAACTTATTCCTGGTCTAATGCGGCATCGGGTGCTGCCATTAACGTAACTCCTGCGCTCACTAACCCTACTCTTGCACAGAACTTTAACTACTCCGTTGTCTACACACTAAACGGATGTCCTTCTATTGCCGATACTGTAACCGTAGCTGTGAATCCAGTGCCTACGGTTAGTTTACCTACAACAACAACCATCTGTAACGGTAGTGGTGATACTCTAGTAGCTACTGTTAACTTAACTGGAGGAACCTATCTTTGGACAAATGGTGCAACCACTCCTCAAATCATCGTCAACCCTACATCCAATACCAATTACAGTGTAACCTATACACTCAATGGTTGTAGCGCAACCAGTGCGACAACTACTGGTAATGTTGTTGTGAACTCTATTCCTACAGTATCCATTCCTACACCACCATCAATTTGCGATGGTCAACAAGCTACACTCACTGCAACGCCTTCTGCTCCAGGGGGAACTTACCTCTGGTCTAATGGGGCGACTTCTGCAAGTATCAATGTAAGCCCAACTACAACCACAACTTATAACGTAGTTTATACCCTTAATGGATGTGCTAGCACCCCTACTTCTGTTACGGTTACCGTAAACCCTATTCCAACACTCAATGTACCTGACACTACAATCTGTGGTGGATTATCCGTTGCACTTACTGCAAACCCTACACCTACGGGGGGTACTTATCTTTGGTCTGCTAATGCTAATAACGCTACTACCAACCAAGTTACTGTAACTCCTACATTAACTACTACTTACTCCGTGGCTTATACAGCTAACGGATGTACCGCTAATGACAATGTCACTGTAACAGTGATACAAAACCCAATTGCTACTTTACTTGATACAACTATCTGCTTTGGTGGCACAGCAACACTTGTTGCAGGTCCTAATGGGGCCAACTACTCCTGGGATACAGGAGCAACTACACAAACGCTTACCGTAAGCCCAACTGTGACATCAACTTACACCGTCACTGTTAACATCGGTGGTTGTGCAGCAACTTCTGCTACCGCTACTGTTACTGTTAATCCTATACCAAGTGTCACTGTTGCTAATGTCAATGCTATCTGTAACGGATCAAGTGCTACACTTACTGCAACGCCTTCTGCGCCGGGGGGAACTTATTCCTGGTCTAATGCGGCATCGGGTGCTGCCATTAACGTAACTCCTGCGCTCACTAACCCTACTCTTGCACAGAACTTTAACTACTCCGTTGTCTATACACTAAACGGATGTCCTTCCATTGCCGATACTGTAACCGTAGCTGTGAATCCAGTGCCTACGGTTAGTTTTAATGATACTACAATTTGTTCTGGAAACTCGACTTCACTTATTGGAATATCGAATTTACTGGGTGGGAACTACCTATGGAATACCGGAGCAACTACTCAACAGATTAATGTTTCACCATCAATTACGTCAGCATATACACTCATATACAATTTAAACGGCTGTAATGATACTATAACAGATAGTGTATATGTAAATCCTGTACCGAGTGTACAAATCAATCAAAATCCGACGATATGTTATGGTGAGACAACCACTTTAACCTCTAGTGTTTCACCTGCCAATGGAACCTACCTTTGGAGTGGATTTGGTTTAAGCGGGGTCAATAATCAAAATCAAATTAGTATCTCGCCACAAAATGGTAATTCAAGTCAAAATATGACCCATCCTTATGAATTAGTGTATACAGTAAATGGATGTTCAGATACCGCATACACCAATATTAATGTAAATCTTATTCCAAGTGTTATCGGTGCAACGAGTGAGGATACGATTTGCCCAGGTCAAAGTATTCAATTAACTGGTACAGGCACACCAACCATTTCAAATGGAAATACAGGAACCTACATTTGGTATGCTACAAATCCAATTGATACCATTGGCACTTCCTCAATTATTACTGTAAATCCAACCACAAATACGACCTATGAGGTAGTGTACACTGTAAATGGCTGCGAAAGCCCTGCATTTCCAATTAGCATTGTAATTCAAAACGCCCCACAAATTACCATTCAAAATAATCCAAATAATACGATATGTGAAGGTGGTTGTGTGACACTAAGTGCAGTGCCATCTTCGTCAACAATTGTTCCTTCAGGTTATAGTTGGTCAACTGGAGAAACTACGCAGTCAATTGTTGTTTGCCCAACGGACACTACAGCCTATACTGTAATAGGATTATCTGGAACTTGTCAGAGTCCCGTTGCTACAACTATTGTCAATGTAACTTCCGATCCAATTTTTACCACAGCAATAATTTCAGACACAACAATTTGTGTTGGAGGTAGCTTTACATTCAATATAAATACTTCAGGAGGTGTAGGAACACCAACATATCAATGGTATTTGAACAACATACCAAATAATGCTAGCGGTGATTCTATCCCAAATACAAATAACAGTAGTTATTCCACCCCAACTTTTATTCAAGCTACAACTCAATATTATTATACAACAATTTCATATCCAGGCGTGGGATGCGATCAACTCACGAGCCCAATTGCCGAGCTAAATGTAATAAACGACCCTGTAGTTACGATAAATCCTTTATTTAATCAAACATTGTGTGAAGGAGGTATTGCCGAATGTATAGTCCCTGAAGTTTATGGCGGAATAGGAAATACAACTTATTTGTGGATGCCCACCATGACTGCTGATTCTATTTATTGTCCTTCTACTAATCAAATTGGCACACAAAATTATAATGTTTTAGTACAACAGTCTGGTATAGGTTGTGGGTCACTCCCATCTAATTCTGTAGCAATTACAGTTGTTCCAGACCCTACGATACAGATTGTAGGTATATCAGAAGTATGTTTTGGAGCTGAAGTTCCACTAATAACAAGTGTTCAGGGCGGAATTGGAAGTGTCGATAACTATCAATGGTCAAGTTCGTATCCAAATGGAAATCCATATACAGATATTTCAGGGGCAAATAGCTTCAATTACACAACCATAGCACTTGAAAATCAAATAGGCATTGTTGTGAATATGGTCCAGACTGGTGTCGGATGTGATGCATCGGATACTATTGAAATTAATGTATTTCCAGATCCTTTAGTTTCAATTGTCGGCGACAGCATGACATGTATTGGACTCACCAATAATCTTCAAGCTTTAGTGACGGGCGGTGTTCCAAACTCGACAAATACATTTACATGGTTTAACACAGGCAGTTTGCTCAACCCTACACCATTAATTGTTCAAGCGGCATCACAGCTTAATCAATATACAAGCACAATTTTTAGTGATACCTCCTTTTATGTAGTAGTAGATAATTCTGGATTAGGATGTGACAATGACACAAGTACATTATTTGATATAGAAGCAATAGAATGGGCTATCGCAGGTTTCGATATTGAGCCAGAAAATGCTTCACAATCTGCTATTAATCCGACTTTTAGCTTTATTAATACATCTCAAAATGCGACTAATTATTTTTGGGATTTAGGAGAATGTAACCCTCAATTACCTATTAGTGAATTATTCTATACTCCTACACCAAGTTATAACCCAACTTCGGTAAATCAGATCAACTATACGTATGGTTGCACACCAGGATTCTACGCAGTCACACTCTATGCATTCAATCAAGGAATGTGTCCCGATACAATTACTGAACTAATTAGAATTCGTGATGAAGTTATTATTTATGTTCCTAACGCATTTACGCCAGGTGATAAAAATTCAACTAATGACACTTTCTATCCAGTTATCACAGGAAAAATTCTTCCAAAATCATATATTTTTGAAATATATAATAGATGGGGGGAACTTATCTTTATGTCTCGTGATCAAAATGAAGTATGGAAAGGGGACTATAGAGGAAATATTTGTCAAGATGGCGTTTACACCTGGAAATTAACAATCATACCAGAAGAGACAAAGGTTGAACAAATAAAGGTTGGACATGTCATATTACTAGGTGACAATCAACAATAGTAATTAAATCTAATAACATAAGAAACAATCATTCTAAATGATAAAAAAACTACTAATTCTAATAGGAAGTATATGTACATTGTACAATAATTCTATAGCCCAAACCCCCGTAGCCAGCATCAATACGCTCCCGGCTCCTGTAAACGGAACAATTACACTTTGTCAGGGGCAAAGTATCAACTTTGCGAGCAGTTCGACCGGGACAACTACGGGGACTAGTTTCAATTGGAATTTTGGAAATGGTAGCCCGGCAACGGCAACAAATCCGGGGCCGCATAGTGTAATGTTCAATACGGCTAGTGCTGGGCAATTGATCAGCCTTACCGTGAGTAATCCTAATGGTTTGCAATCGACGGCTAATTTGAATGTGGTTGTACAGGCAGTTCCAGTCTCACAAATAACACTTGCAAGCACAGGAAGTGGATTTGGAACACAAGTATTAAATGGACAGACCATTTTTAAAAAATGTACTTCAGCCGGGGTGACAAACACGCTGTTTAACTTTAATACACCTACTTACCCCAATGCTACCCAGACCTTTAACTGGGGAGATGGCAGCCCTACGCAAACGCAACTTGCCATAGTTGGTGGTCAACTGTCTCATACTTTTGGATTGGGCGCATTCATTGTCACACATACCATCACCTCAACAAATGGATGCCAATCAAATCAACAATATTTAGTTTTCAATGGAGCTGCACCTGTACTCAACGTTTCTGGTTCTGGACAAAATACCTGTTTGCCATTTCCATACGAAATCGATATTTTATCCAATAACATACCAGGCACGAACTATACGGTCTCTTTCACTGACAATTCACAACCCGTTGTTTTTACAACCGTAAATGATACCACGATATCGCATGTATTCAATACAAGTTCTTGCGGGCAATCTTATCCTGTTGGCCCTTTACTTATTGAAAATGCATATAGTGCCACGATTATTGCTCAAAACGTTTGCGGTGCTACGTTTGCAACGGTAGGCCCGATTATTATTTCAGCTCCGTCTGATGCCGCGTTCACCTATAGCCCAGCCTCACCAATTTGTCAAAATGAGCCCGTTTCATTTAGTAATACCAGCCAAAGTGGAGAAATGATTGACGGCAGCACTTGTAGCGGGAATTATGGTCATTATTGGAAACTTCAAGAGATTGCTGGTTATTCAGTTACCTATGGAGATCTTGGTTCGTCGAACGGTTTTGTAGGTGGCAACTATGATTTTGCATCATGGACGAACGGTTCTGATAGTTTGGTTCTAGAATTCAGCATCCCAGGCACCTACCACATGTGGCTCTATACTGGAAATGGTTGCGGTATGGATTCAGTTATGCAGACGGTTGTCATTAACCCAACTGGAAGTGTGATAGCAAACCCACTCACACAAGATATTTGTTCGGGATCACCATTTTCTTCCATTATACTCTCCTCAACCGTTCCTGGTTATACCGTAACTTGGGAATTGGAAAGTGTAGTAGATGTTTCAGGTTTCGTTTTAAGCTCTGGAGCTGGTGTAGATAGTGTAACCATTTTACCACTCATTTTAACAAATAACTCTAATAATATTGGAACCGTAACTTTAAACGCAAGCGTAGGATGTACAAGTGTGCCACCCATTGAGATTGAAATCAATGTTTTACCTACTGCTAATGTTCAGATTGATCCCTCTCAGCAAAGTATTTGTAGTGGTGAACAGACCGATATTAATATCACTAGCAATCTAGCCAATATGACTTTTGCTTGGTTAGTTCAGGCACCAAATACAATTACTGGAGAAACACCTGGTACTGGTTCCAATATCAATCAAACACTGACAAATAACGGCAACACGCTAGATACTGCACTTTATTTTGTTAGTGTAACAGGTTACCAATGTCCTGGCATACCTCAAAGTGTACCCGTTATTGTTACACCAGTTATTACAGCAGGCCAAATGATAGATACCGCATTCTGTTCGGGAGTTGTTGTGAATTTACCCGATTACCAAACGGTTCCTATTGGCGCTCAATTAAATTGGGTAAATTCAAATACTACTATTGGACTTGGTAGTTCAGGAAATGGTCAAATCCCGAATTTCACAGCATCAACTAACAACAATCAGAATACCTCGGGTACAATTACCGTTGAAGCTGCTTTCAACAACTGTACAAATACCATTGATACTGTTGTTATTCAAGTCAATGCAAATCCTTCATTTACAGAATTCATCAATCCGACAAGCGGATTAAACTGTCAATTTGACCCAATTGAAATTGGAGTAAATTATACAAATCCAGGGCAAATCAGCTGGAATGGCCCCGGAATTATTGGGCCAAATAATTCAAACAGTATCCAAATAAATCTAGATGGTATTTATTATTTTAACCTTACTGAACTCAGCACAGGTTGTACAAGTTCAGATTCAATTTTCGTAGAGGCACCTGATGTAATTAGCTTGAATTCGTTGGCTACAAGCAATGTAAAATGTTTTAGTGGAAATGATGGAAGTATCTCAATAAATGCCAACTCCCAATCACCCATTACTTATACTTGGACACCTAATGTCTCGTCATCAAGTAGTGCGCAAAATCTCACTATTGGTACTTATCAAGTTTCTCTTACAAATTTAGACGGTTGCCAGGTTGATACAAGTGTTGTGTTAACCGAGCCAAGTCCGCTCTCAATAACATTTCTTGACTCTCAAATATCAGAATGTGGAGAGGCAAATGGCTTTATTAGTGTGAATGGTAGCGGAGGAATTTCGCCACTTAGCTACAATTGGAGCAACGGTCAGATGGGAGCATACTTAGATGGTATTGATGAAGGTGCTTTTATCCTTACTTTATCAGACCTTAATAATTGTATACTGATTGATACATTTTCCATTGAATGTTTACCTCTCTTACCAATTATTGTACCTCAATTCCTATCTCCTAATGGTGATCAGCTCAATGATTTATGGATACTCCAAAATACAGCGCAGTACCCTGATCTGGAAGTCAAGATTTTTAACCGTTGGGGCGGCTTAGTTTATGAGGCACAACCGTACGCAAATGATTGGAATGGTTGGTCAATCAAAGGTTCACCAGATGGGCCTCTACCAGCTGCCACCTACTTCTATTACATAGATACACACAAAAAATCACAAGATCCTTACAAAGGATATATTGAAATCCAGCCTTAATCGATGAAAAAATTAATTCTCTTACTACTTGGCTTGAACACTTTTGTTGGCATTGCGCAACAAACCGCTCAATCGTCTCTCTATTTTTTTAATCCTTTACATTTCAATCCTGGTTATGCAGGAAGTAGAGGCTCCTTGAATGCAACACTAGTCCATAGAGCCCAATGGCTTGGATGGGAAGGTGCTCCACAATCACAGTTTATTTCAATTCACGCTCCTATCTACAGAAAAAACATAGGCGTCGGACTTAACATAAATAACGATAAAATTGGTTCAAGATCGAATGTTGCCGCTATGTTTAATGCTGCCTACCATTTGAGGTTTAAACACAATAATTTGAAAGTTTCCTTTGGAATGTCAGGGGGTTGGATGAATAACCAAGCTGACTTCTCTACCTTATTGGCAACAGATATTGCTGATCCAAATTTACAGCAAGGATACAGCCTCAGTAAACCAAATCTAGGAGCTGGCGTGTATGTCTATAAAAACAAATTCTATGCTGGCCTAAGTGTTCCCCACCTGATAGAACGCAATCTAGATACCATCAGTAATTCGTATTTACAACGCCATACTTATCTTACTGCTGGAATTGTTATTCCATACAACTCAGTAATCGATATTAAACCAAGTATTTTGTTAAAATATACGGCCAATGCACCATTAAGTCTTGATTTAAATATTTCGGCATTTTTATATAAGCAGTTTTGGCTTGGTGTCTTATTCCGTTACAATGAAGGTGTTGGAATCAATTTCGCCTATGCTCCTACTGACCGATGGTCTTTAGGCTACGCCTATGAATTACCAGTAAATAAACTTATTTACCGAAACTGGGGAAGTCATGAAATTTGCCTGACCTTCGATTTACGATCAAAATTAAATGCTTTCATTAGCCCAAGATATTTTTAAAATGCGTCATCTTACCATCATTTTCTTTCTTGTTTTCAGTGCAAACAGTCAAGCGCAATCCTACAAACAAGTTTATGCAGAGAAGCTCTCCAAGTCATATAACTTCATTGAATCTTACCCTATTTGGTTAGAACTTGCAAATGAGGCTCAAGTCATAGATACCCATATCGTACGCTCATTGATTAGGGCGGCTTATGAATCTGAACAATATGAATCTGCGTTGGATTGGTCCATGAAATTTACAGCACAATCTAAAGAGGTCAGTTCAAAGGATTTTTGTTTGCAATTACAACTCCTACAACTTACAAAGCAGGTTTCAAAACTTGAGGCTACAATTACAGAAGGTCTTAAGCGCTATCCTACAGATATGGATTTGTTGCGTTGGCAAAATCAATTGAATCAAATTTTATCTTGCCCAAAAATTCCCTCAGATTATTCCGTCCAGCTTTTCCGTAGTTCCGAAACCGGTGAAGTATTTTGTGCTTCAGATTACCCAGAAGGTGTACTTTATGTTTCTACGCAATATAATTCCGGCTTTGTCAATCGAATTTATGGTAAAACTGGACAATATTTTACTGATATCGTTTATGCCAAAGATGGTAGTAATAAAGACCAAATTTGGAAAGATATCAAACGTACAAACCCACATGATGGACCGGTTAGCTTTTCTAGCACAAATCGTTATGCATACATGACAAGTAATCACCAAGAAATTGATCTTCAAGGAGAAGTTAAGTTCAATCGACTCAAATTGGTTATTTACAAAAATGAGCAAGGTGAATGGGTTCCTACAGAATTATTTAAATGGAATAATCCTACATATTCAGTCGCACATGGTGTTGTTGATGATTCGCTAAATCTCTACTTTTCTTCTGATATGCCTGGTGGTTTTGGAGGTTCTGATATTTATCGCTGCACCTGGAATGGAAGCGGTTATGAAGCTCCTCAAAATTTAGGAGAAAAAATAAATACCCCCTATGATGAAAACTTTCCTTTTGTTGCATTGGACGGACATCTTTATTTTTCATCAAATGGATGGCCAGGACAAGGAGGACTTGATATTTTCTATTCAGACTTCATCAAACCACAACCTAAGAATTTAGGATCACCAATTAATACCCATGCGGATGATTTTGCCTTTACAGTCGATGATATAAAAGGGAAAGGATACATTTCTTCAAATAGAAATCAGTGGAAAGATGAAGTATACAGCATTCAGCTGAAAGGCCAAAAGCGATATGTTGAATTAGCATTACAAGACTGTTTCAAGAAGCCAATTACAAATGAAAATATTGCCATTTATAACAGCGATGGATCCTATTTCAAAAAATTAACAACTGATAATTTGGGTAAAGATAATTTCATTGGAATTATTGGAGCTGATTATATTGCTACCTATGTCAATACAACAACGGGCTTCAAAGACAGTGTTAGATTCACCAACGAAATAGATCCTTACCAGACTATTTTACTTAATGCTACGCCTCAAAATCAAAAACGTATAATTAACCTGATCAGTTATAAGGGTGAACCATTAGATGGTGCTTTAGTTAAACTTTACTTAAATGATCAATTAGTTGGTAAAATGGTTACTAAAAAGGAAGGCAGTCTTGATATTACAAACCTGAAAGTAGATTCATTATCAATAACAGCTATCAACCACAGGGACCAATATATTTCAATTAAAGATAGAATCTCATGCGATGAAATTGATTTGATTAAACTACAAATGAAGCCTAATAGCTCCGCTACCTTTATCAATCTTGATATGATACTTTATGATTTTGACAAATGGGATCTGAGACCTGAAAGCATCAGAGAATTAGATAAATTAATCTCATACATGAAAACAAATGACCTTAAGGTTGAGCTGTCCTCTCATACAGACTCAAGAGGTTTAGATGACTATAATGAGTGGCTTTCACAGCAACGATCCAATAGTTGTGTCAACTATATCATTAAAAAAGGAATAAGTCCTGACCGAATTATTGCTAAAGGTTATGGTGAGTATAAGCTAAAAAACCGCTGTTCAAATGATGTGGAATGCTCAGATGAAGAGCACCAACAAAACAGACGCACTGAGTTAAAGATTGTACAGTGATATGGATATCCATTCGACCAGAATAAATGCTGACCTCCTTTTCAAACCAATCCTACCCCATCAAGAAGAATTATTGAGTTACTACAAAGACGTTTCAGGCCAGGTAGATTTACAGAGAATGAGCACCACCGTTTCATTACTTAGCAGCTACAATGAACAAGAACTCAGCGTTACACTCTCTCGCATCAGAAAGAAAATTAAAAATGCGATTGGCACGGAGTTCGCAAAAAAATACCTTATCGACCCACTTCCCAATGGTCTGCATGGTATTTTAATCAGCCGTGAACGTGTTCGAATTGCAGATGACGACCCAAGCAATGGTTTGGAGAATTTTTAAACAAAGTTGATTTCGCCTAATGCAACCCTACGACTACTCAGAAACCCTTGCCTATTACCTCATGAGCTCCTCCAGAGAAATCAATATGGGGCCTGTGATATGAACCGATGCTATAAAATCCTTCTCGCTTGCAAAAAACGAAGCCTGTAGTTGCTCGATTGGAGATTGGTAATGACAACTCCGTTGTGTTTTGATGAGCTTGAGCAGTGAATGAACTCAATGTTGCCATCTTTATTTTCAATTACTATGCCGACATGCCCCGCACTTCTGTTTGTAATGTTGGTCCCTGTAAAAATTATGCAATCCCCTTTTTGACATTCTTGAATTGGGATTAATGTTCCGAATTGAAGAAAGCCAGAAGACACCCTTGGGCTTGCAATACCAAAAGAAGTATAAACGTAGTTAGTAAAACCTGAACAATCGAAAGACTTTCCTGGAATGGCAGTCCCGTAACGATACGGTACACCCAATTGTTTTTTAGCAAATTCTACCAAAGAATCCCTTTTTAAATCATGGGTATTCTGAGCAAAAAACAGGTAACTCTGTAAAATTAGAAATAGATTGAAAAACAAACGCATCAGACAAAATTAAGCTTATTTGAAGAAATCAAAAATTTCATTCAACAGAATCCTTTAAAGTTATTGTAGCAGCAACACGCCTTGCTCAATGCATAAGAACTGACAATACTTGACCAAACTGCAACTACTAATATTGCAGAACCTCATTTGATTGATAAAGGCCTTCTTTCATTTTGAATAGGTCTAATGTAAATCTAAATAACGCTATCGAATAATCACATCCATCCCAACTTCTACATTGTCATAGACCAAAGGTGCTTTTTTTGGCGGAATATTGACACAACCATGTGAACCACCATTTTGGTAAATATCTGCGCCAAAACGACTACGCCACATGGCATCATGTAGGCCGTAGCCCTTGTAAAAGGGCATCCAATACTTTACAAATGATTCGTAGCCGGGGCCGCGCAAGACACGGTCCTTTGTTTTGACATTAATATGAAAATGCCCTGTAGGTGTATCTCTATTCAGTCTTTTGTTGCCTGTGACAACATTGGTTTCTAGCAAAAGTTGACCCTCCCTAAAAAGCCATAGTTTTTGATCTAAAATACTAACCTCAACAAAATCTTTGAGTCCTTCTTGTAAACCACGAGGTAAGCCTTGAGTCACGAAAACTATTGGGTGTTCGATCATTTTCCCGTTGATTATGGCATTCATCACAAAATCGACTTCTTTGAAAATATCCATGCGCATGAAAGTCGGATTTTTCAGAGTATCGTCATTGGGATTCTTCTCTATTAATGTCAATATTTCACTGAGTGGCAACTCAATACGAGCGGCAATTTGCTGGACGTAGTATTGCGCAGCCAGATAATTGACTTTCACTTTTAGGTCCTTATCTAGACTCAGCCAAGGAGCAAAGAGCTCTTTATCTAATTCAAAATTTCCTTTCTCATGAGTAAGTAAAATTTTACTTTTCATTGCTTTATCCAGTGTTTTTTTGGCATTCTTTAATTCCTTTGATTCCTTTGTATATTTAGGGGCTTGGTAGAGATATCCATTTCTCAAATCAAGTAAGGTATCTTTGGCGGCAAGGAGGACTTGAAAGGATTTAAATAAAGCAATGGTATCGATTTCAGTACCGGGTTTTTCGGCGGTCAGTTTCCATCTTTGATTCTTATAGGTATAATTGGCATTTGTTGCCTTGCGATGCGGCTGTTGGTGCAAAAAATGAACCAACTGATGAAGGCAGGTATCTAGCTTAAGAGCAGCCCAACTGGTGTCTTTCCAATGATGAAAACCGCTTCTATCGAGATTATTGAGATCAATGCGGTACAGCTCCGCATCTTCCTTTGGTAAAGTAACTTCAAGACGGACATCTAGACCGTCATGACCCAACACATATAGTTGCTGAATATGAATGGTTCTTGATTTTTTGACTTTCTTTTTGGTTGGTGCCGTATGGCAAGATGTCATCAAGCAAATGATTAAAAAAATCAACGAAAATTGACTATTTATACTCGATATCATTTTACATTTTTAAACACCTCGTCACTTTTGTTTGTGTCCAACTAGCACCCTCCCCCCCATGTTATTTTTATTCCAAATGGTGTTTCTTCATAGGTGATCTCCATATCTTCTGGTGGAATACAACCTCCCATATTTTTACATAACCTTTCTATATTCCTCTGCACGTCAGAGAGCTTTAACAAAGGAATATAAAGTTGATAAATTGCACCGTCGATGATAGTCTTAGAGTTAAAAACAATTCCTTCTTTGTATATTGAATAGTTCATAAACACCTTTCCATATCCTTCCATAATTTCATCTTCTCCATAATAAAGTGCAGCCATTTCCTTGTCTATATAAGATAGTGAATTTGAAGACATTTCATTGAATTGAGAAAGCCAATCTTCAATTACTTCCATTGAAGAAAGTGCCGGTTTATTTAATAAGTCATAACTTAATTCAAACTCTATATTTGAATCTTCAATTTTCTTCAATAATAATTCTAAACTATCTGATTTTATGACAATTAGATTTTCCAGCCACTTTATTTGCCCCTGTTTCAATGATATTTCTTGAATAGCTGTTGATAATTCTACATCCAAGCTGTTCTTCACATCATTTATTTTTTCAATCTGGCTATTTAACGTTTTGATAATGGAATCCTTTGACTCAATTTTTGCTCTAGCGGAAACTCTTTCAAGATTTAATACAATGTCTAAACTATCTAAACGATTCGTTAATGATTCAATCTGATCATTTTTTGATTGTGCGTAAGAAATGTTAGTTGTAATAAAAATTACAAAAAGTAGGATTGTTTTCATCTTATTTATAGAATTTGTTTTAACTATTTACTTGAATAAAAGGCAGAGAATTTAAACTAAGTTGAGGCTACTGTAAGCGGTTTACCGTAAAAAAATGACATTATGAATCCCTCCAAACCTCATCTCAAATAACGATTTGCTTGCTCTAGCGTAAGGGTGTAGGATCCCCAGAAATCTTTACAATCGTCGTAACCATTTCGCAAGAGCGGATAATAAATTACCATCCCAGACTGATTCATGGTAATTTCCAAGTCGCTTAAGTATAACGGACTAAACTCATACTCTCGGAAGCAATCTGGTTTTTTTCCTGATTCCACTTGCTTTTGATAATCTTGAACTGCTTGCCCATTGACCAGTGTAACGAGTTCTTTTTCCAAAGAGTTAATTAATTCATCATTACTAATAGGATTATAGAGATTGCCCTCTTTGAGTAAAATCTGAGTATAAGTCCCGTTGCGGTTATGTTTGAAATAATAATCATTATCAGGTCTTCTGCTTGACGTTACAAAAACGTAATTGCGGTAAGCACATGTTTTTGAAATCGTATTGGATTGGCAAACTACCTTCTCCAGCGGATAGCTTGTGACTTCACTGCTCAGTTGCTCATTGGCTGTCTCTAAACTATCGTAACTAGTAAGTGCTTGATCGAGTTGTTGCGTTAATTTTTCAATTGTTTCATGCTGAGTTTTGAGCATCAACGTATTGTTTTCTGCTTCAGTTTTAAGTTGCCTAATCTCATTCTTTTGACCCTCGATTGTAGATTTCAGCTCTTTGATATTGCTTTGGTTGGCCTGTATTTCTTCCATCAAACCTTTGCTAACCTTTGCAGCTTGCTCTAGTTGCGTGGTCTTAAGTTGCAATTGTTGTTTAAAATCAATCCTTTCCGTAGCGAGTAGTTTTCCTAAACTGTCATTTTGAATCGTTAAACTTTCAATGATCACATTCTTTGATTGTGCCCATAAATGTTGCGCAAAGAAGAAAAATAAAATCAAAGTGACGGTTTTGCTCAATACTTTCATATTAAAAAAATTTAAAGATAGTTTTGGGTTAGTGTTCTTTTTATTCCGGTACAAATTCCAATTCAAATACCATCACTACATTTCCTGAATGAGGAGTGGAGTCTTTACCTTGTGATGTGACAATTAATTGTTTGTTATCTGGAGAAAGTGCCATACCTACAGGGAATGGTTCAGCCTTTACTTCATGTATGATTTTTTGGGTGGCGTTGTCGATAACCACAATCTTACAAGCATTATTTACACAAACAAAGGTATATTTTCCGTCCGCAGTTACATCAATAGTTCTGGCTCCTGGCCCCACCATTACGGTCTGCCAGTCTTTGAAGTTGATGATTTTTTGATCATCGAAAGTCTGTTCGAGGATTGTCGACAGCTCCGCACGTTGAACAGCCCCAAATTTGTTAGAACTGAGGTATATGAAACCGTTATTGAGTACAATATGTCTTAAATTCAGGTAGGAGCCAGTAATTGTACCTAGGTATATTTTATTGGGGAGGTCAATTAGCGCAATGCCATTCCCACCCATTTTCGCTACCAAAAGATATTGATTGTCTTCAGTAAATACGGTGCCCCGTAAGCAATTGCTGCAATTGTTGTCTCGATCTACTGTGCCTGAAAACTGAGTTTTCACCTGATAATCAATAACGATATGAGATACATAGCTGAATTCCATCGGGTCTTCGCTTGTGATATCGATCAAACCAACTGTATTGTCACCCCAATGGGTAACTGCAATGAATTGATTGTTAGGAGCACACGCAATCATTTTTGGAAGTGGCCCAGATGGCATGACTCTGACAATCTGATCGGTTTCTGTATCAATGATAGCCACAGCAGATGGAGATTCCGCATTTGGATCCCAATTGCGTCGGTAGTAAGTTACCCATAGATATTTGCCGTTATGAGACAGGCAACTTTCTACGGGTTTCCCTAAAAAATAATTATAGTGTTCTTTTTGTTGCTTGTATCGATAATTAAAAATAGTTGTTTCGTCATTTTCAAATAAGTGCTTATGCTCTTCTGTAAATTCATGCTTGATCTCTTTGATTTTCTCTAAGGTTTTGGCATTGAAAACAGCCGTAGTATAGCCCTCTAGCGAATTAACGTAAAACTTACTCCCATCTTGAGCATATATGGCTGATTTCGGAGAGTTGATAGCCGGTTCATAAACCCAAATAGAATCTTTTGGAAACTGGATTTTGCTCTCAATCACACGCTGTAACTTCATGGATTCAAAGCGCCCATTAGAGATAAGCGTATCTGTTTTTAAGCTGTCTATTTGTAGCTTTTTCTCCACGTGTATTTCTTCATTCTCATTCTGTGAACAAGAACTAAAAACAAGACAAAGGGTATAAAAAATAAAGAGAGTAGCTTTCATGGATCAATAATAACAAAGGCCGAAATTAATCGGCCTTGTCTGAAAATAATAAAAAATCATTCCTTTTTATCTTTTATAATCTGTCGAATTGAATATAGAATGAGAATAGACGCAATCGCTAAAATGCTTCCAAAACTGGCAAGTCCAGAAGAGCTATAAAATTCAACATTTTCTTCCTTCTCCATCTCCTCTTCAAATTTGAGCTGTTCGGCAAGGCGGTATTTTTCGAGATACAAGCCAAGATACTTGTCAACATTTTCTTTGAAGTTTTCTTCGTTGTATTTGAAGGTATTTTTAGTAAACAAGTCATTTAAACACATTTCGGTAGCGGCATCGTCCATTTCGTTCTTGAGCACCCACAATGCAAATGAATTTCTAAGTTCTAAATCTTTAATTTTCTTTGTTTTGAGTTTTTTAGATGCATCTATAGCCAGCTCATCTCGTTTGTCTGTAAGGGTATCATTTGAATAAACCCTGATGTAAGAGGATAGCAAGTGATAAGGGTCTTTTGAATCATCAGGATTAACGACAAAAGGCTTTTTACCATTTACACCACTATAAGTTGAAATTGCGCGCTCTACACCCTTTCTATCGATATAATTGTAGCTTACAAGACCTCTATAATACTCTTTCAAGGCCCTTGTGGCAACATCTTTCTGGGTTTGTTTCATGAGCACCGTAAGCACGCGAACAATACTGATTTGCTCGCAATAAGCTGCAGAGTCAATACCCTTGGACTCATATATACCTTTGAGGATATTTGGAATTGCATCGCGATTTTCTACTTCTTCTTCCACGTAATAAGGTACATATGTCGAATAAGAACCATACCATGGATCATAACGATTTACTTCTTTGTAGCGCTGAACCCGTTCTTTTGTAAACAATTGAACCCATTCTGACTTAGGCATTTGGGACTTCAAGCTATCCACTGCTTTTTTGTAATCTGCAAGATTACAAGCGTCCACATCATTTGACTCATCAAAATCGTAATCAATTTGGTTTTTGTTATATTCTATTTTGGAAATATGGACCTCTTTGCGACTTGTTGGCAAAAGATTGATAAGTATGAATAGCAATGAAATAACAAAGACAATCATGGCTAGAAAAGCAATCATTTGCCAAATGCGACGCCCATAACGGAGCATGATTTTCTCCTCAATAGAGGTGAGGAAGTGACGTAGTTTGTTCATATTAGTATAATTAGGTTAGTATTAGGTATCCGGAAGATACTGAACTTCAAATAAAAAACCGCAAAAAAATAAGAGAACTCTATTTTCCCATGTTTCACTTTTACCATTAATTCATCAATTTTATACACAGAAAATCAATTAATCGGCGATCGTGCTTTCAAGCCTGTAGTCAGAAAAAATGCTTAGTTTTAATTCTCACAAAAATACCCGAGTCATGAACGAAATTATCTGCCCTCACTGCCAAAAAACATTCAATTTAGACGATGCTGGTTATGCTGATATTTTAAAGCAGGTGCGCAATCATGAATTCGAAATTGAGCTCGAAAAACGAGAGAAAGAACTTGAGCGCCAAAGACAAGACGCGCTTCAATTAGCAGAAGCCAAAGCAAATGAAAAACTTCAGGCTGCCTTGCGTTCAAAAGATGCAGAACTTGCAGAGTTGCGTTCCAAGGTTGGTCAAGAGGTCTCTGAATTAAAAGCACAGCTTGGTAATTTTGAACTCCAAAAAAGCATTGCCATTCAAGAAGCAACATCAGTTATGGAGCGAGATTATAACAAACTTGCATCAGCTTTAGATACGGAGAAAAAGCTCAAAGATATGGAGCTCCAAAATCAAAGAGCTGCACTCGAAGAAAAGCTGCGCACTGAAATCCAACGAAAGGAAGACGAACTGCGTTTAAAGGATGAAACCATCGAACGACTTCGCGATTTTAAAGCAAGGCTATCCACCAAAATGCTCGGCGAAACATTAGAGCAACACTGCGAGATAGAATTCAATAAGTTGCGCCCAACTGCATTCAATAAAAATGTCTATTTCGAAAAGGACAACGATGCATCTTCTGGTACTAAAGGAGATTATATATACAGAGAGTCTGCAGATGACGGTACAGAATTCATTTCCATCATGTTCGAAATGAAGAATGAACAAGAAGATGGTGGTGCCAAAAAAAAGAATGAAGATTTCTTAAAGAAACTACACGAAGACCGACTCAAAAAAGGCTGCGAATATGCTATCCTGGTATCTATGCTTGAGCCAGAAAGCGAGCTATACAATGCTGGCATTGTGGATGTCTCTTACAAATACCCCAAAATGTATGTAGTGCGCCCGCAAGCGTTTATTCCCATCATTACTTTATTGCGCAACGCAGCATTAAATTCTTTACAGTACCGCACCGAGCTCGAATTGGTCAAGGCTCAAAATATCGACGTTACCCATTTTGAAGATCGACTCAATCAGTTCAAAAATGGCTTTTCTCGAAATTACCAACTAGCCTCCGATAAGTTCCATTCAGCCATCAAAGACATCGACAAGTCTATTGCAGCCCTCATGAAAGTCAAAGAAAATCTAATTGGCTCTGAGAACAACTTGCGCTTGGCCAATGACAAAGCAGAAGAAATCACCATCAAAAAACTCACTCACAACAACCCAACCATGAAACAGAAGTTTGATGAGTTGAAGGGGGGATAAGCTACAAGCTACTTCACCACTTTCACCAACTCAATTCCACTTGACGTATGCACTTCTAAAAAGTAAATGCCGCTTTGCAAATGGCTAGTTTCTACCTCGAGCTTGTTGCTCTTGGCTACTTGTTGCCAAACGATTTTACCCTGGGCATCGCATAGGGTGATCCCTTCAATGAGCTCATCTGAAGAAACCGAGAAAACTTGCTCAAATGGATTCGGTGCTACTTTAAGTGCAGACTTACTATTCGTTGGGAGCCCTGCAGAACTGCTGTTGGGATTGGCGCGTGCAGGAAAAGCCTCAGCACAATCTAAGGGGAAGCGCATCAAGTTGAAATAACGCGAATTTACAGCCTCATTAGGAAGGGTCATGCACTGCTCAAATACCACCGCACCTGTTGCCAAAGACACGCCCACCACCACATTAATCGCCGGAGTGACCGCTGTGGACTTAGCTGCAAAATAATAGACCCCGTTAATTGGATCGATAGTGGAACTTCCGTTGATAGAATACGTAAAATAAGGAATGACCTGTTGCGAAACCCTTGTAGCAATACCCGTTGTTGGATCAATTTTACCTAGATAAAACTCGTTTGGTGGGGCCGTGTTGGTACGAATAATGCCATAAATAGTGGTGTCTGCACAGTTGTAAGTGTAATTCTCGAAGTACATACCTCCTTCGGGGAAGTTAATCACTTGATCAGAATAGACCAATCCTGTATAAATGTCAAGGCCAATAATGTGACCTGACAAGGAGTAGTAATAAACCATTTGATGCGGATCAATGGCATTGCCGGCCACCGTATACATTGCCCCTACTGATTGCGGAGAAATTTGTGTAATCACACCTGTCGTTGGGTTGATAGAAGCCAAATAAATCTCCCCTTGCGCCTGCCCCACTCCTGTTGAGGTGGAGAATCTTGCCAAACCATAAATGGTAGAATCACTGGTGTTATAGCGGTAATTATCAAAATAACTCGGTTGAATCGGGTTGGAAACCAATACCTGAGAAGTTGTAAGGCCTGTGGTCAAGTCAACGGAAAGCATCTCAGTTTGGGTCTCGTAATAATAGGTCTGGGAATAGGGATCAAGAGCCGCACCCGTTGCACTACTGATTGAGGATAAGCTATTCGGACTAACGGCGATGAGCTCACCTGTTGACAGATCCATTCTTCCGAGGCGCGTTGTGGCCGTAGAAGTATTCATTGGAACGGTAGGCGGCGTAGAAATCAGGCCGTAGAGGTAGTTGTTTTGAGCAAGCACCGCATACTGAGTACAACTCAAAATAAGCAGCAATAATATTCTGGATATACTCATATGCCTGTTTATTAGAAGTTTAAGTATTTATGGTAACAACGAAAATACTTATTTGTTCGGGAGTGTAACCAAGTAATAATTCTTTGTTTAAGTTGTAAAACCCAATTTCAACTTTCTTATGTAATCCTTATTGCCATGAAACGCAGCACAACACTCCAAGCACGCTACCAAGCAGCCAACAAAGCACAGGAAAACCCAAATGGCGTTTTGGTAGTTATTATTCTCTTTGTTTTTACCCTCTTTCTGAGTGCTCAAAATGTATGGGGAGGACAAGTTTATCAAGACCCACAATTCAAAAACATTGATGCTTATGCTCGAGCTTGCCCACCTAGTGCCCAAACGAACCTTGACGTTTTGGCAAAATACTTGTACAAAGCAGCGCGTACAGATCTTGAAAAGGCAAGAGCCATTTACGTCTGGTTATGTACCTACATAAGCTATAACGATAGAGATTATAACACCAATAACTACAGCGACAACTCCGCAATTGCTGTCTTGGCATCAAAAAAAGCGGTCTGCGCTGGTTTCTCAGATCTTTATACGGAGCTAGGCCTTCGTCTTGGCCTTCGAATCAAAACAGTTGTAGGCTTTGCTAAGGGTTATAGCTACGAACCAGGATCCAAATTTGCGGAGAGTGACCACGCTTGGAATGCCATAGAAATAGATGGCAATTGGCGAATTTTTGATGCCACATGGGGCCAAGGCTTTGGTAGAACGGGGTCTCATGGCGAACTCATCAGCGTGAAGTCCTTTAATCCAGAATGGTTTAATGTAGAGCCTTCTTACGCTATTTTCACGCATTTCCCAGAACTGTTGACAGAAAGCTTTATCAAGATGCCATTAAGCCTACTTGAATACGAAAGGCTTCCTCGATACAGCCCAAGAGAACTATACGTCCAAAACCTAGATCCATATGTTTTAATAGCGGAGGTTAAACGTAAAAGATAAATAAGAGATTCAACGATTCTCCGAAAGATAATCCTATCTTCGTATCTTTTTTATTCTTAAGGTGTTTAGATGGTTTTACCCAAACAATTAGAAGTACTGAAAGCCATTGAACCTGAGGTTGGGCAATTCATTGACGATAAAATGAATTTACCGTCAGCATCATGGCAACCCACAGATTTTTTACCTGATTTAACACAACAAGATTTTCCTGACACCATTAAAGCATTACAGGATCGTATGGCGTATTTGCCTGATACAGTCTTGGTTTCTTTAGTTGGTAACATGATTACAGAAGAGGCCTTGCCTAGTTATCAGACATTTTTTAATTTACTTGAAGGAATCAATGAAGATCGCAATGTATCTTCTTTAAGGCCATGGGTGCGTTGGTCGAGACTATGGACGGCAGAGGAAAATCGACATGGAGATTTGCTCAATAAATATCTTTACTTGAGCGGGCGTGTTGATATGAAGGCAATTGAACAGAGTATTCAGCAGCTGATCCACAACGGTATCGATCTTCAAACCGATGCCAATCCTTACTATGGTTTGATTTACACCTCCTTTCAAGAGCGAGCTACCAAAATATCACATGTAAATACTGGTAAGCTTGCTACCAAGGCTGGAGACAACATCTTAACCAAAATTTGTAACACCATAGCTGGTGAAGAAGCATTACACGAACGCGCCTATAAGTTTTTCATGAGCAAGGTACTGGAATTTGATCCTAACGGAGGGCTTATGGCCTTTATGACGATGATGAAGAAGAAAATTGTAATGCCAGCAAGTCTTATGGACTTTGGAACTGCTCACAATAATTATAACAGTTATGCGAGTATTACCCAAAAAATTGGAATCTACACAAGCTTAGATTATGCAAACATTATAGACCACCTTGTAAAATTTTGGCATATCGATCAGCTACAAGAACTCAATGATCAAGGAAAACGCGCTCAAGACTACCTTGCAAGCCTTGCCGAACGGTATTATCGTTTAGCCGAAAGATTACAAGAGCCAGAAGAAGTCCAATTGGTTTGGCTAAAGCATTAATATCCCTACCTTTGCCGGCTTAATACTCTCCATGAAACGTATCAACGAATACAAAAAATTATTTGGCATCGACAAACCGATTGTCTTAGCTGATCTTAAGCAGTCTTACCGAGTTTTGGTAAAGCAATGGCACCCTGATAAGTTTCAGGAAGGCGATCCACTCAAAGCGGAAGCCGAAGAAATGGGCCGACGTGTTGTGGATGGTTATCATTTTTTAGTGAGCATAGCACCTGAAACTAAAGCTGCACAACTAGCAGATTACCAACGCACCATAAACGAGTGTGGAATTGAAGATTTTCGACACAAAGGCCTGTTATTAGAAATCACATTCACCGACGGTTCTTGTTATGAGTACTTTGGCGTTAATGCAAATGTTTATAAAAAGCTGATCAATGCTGATAAGCAAGTACGTTTTGCCAAACGCTTCATTTATGAAAGTTTTCTTTATCGTCAGTCCAAAAAGGCAAGTGTAGCAGTTTAATCATCAGTAGTTGATGGTAAATCCATTGGCATTTCCTAATTTTAGAGTTATGAAATTCACCTTACTCAGTCTACTTATGTGTTGGTCCCATTGGAGTTCCGCTCAAGCATTTGCACGTAGTTGGGATGCTTGGTTTGGTCAATTACAAGTTGGGGCAGCTCACGGCTTGCAAACTACCTCAGGTACTTACCGATTAGGTTTATATAAATCAGAACAAAACCACGGCTATGGAATAGATTTTGGTGGAACTCAACTAAACGATTCTAAAGTCTTGTCTGGAAATCTCACCCTCAATCAAGACCTTATGCGAATTACGCGAAATATTCGCTCACCCTTTTACCTCTATGCAAACCTTGGTATTGGACTTACTCATCTCCGAAATCCACTGCTCCAAGATCACTTTTTATTGCGTGGAGACGACATGGTTCATTTTCAATTTGGACTCACACCAACTTATTTTATAACGCGAGAATTTGCTTTGCAAATCAGCGCAAAATATCAAAAGCAAACACTCATTGATTACCAATTAGCAGAACTATGGTCTGTTCATTTGGGAATGTTTTTTTTACTCTCAGATTTCAAACCTTTCTAGTCTGGGTTTGTTCAAGCACCTAAACACTATATGTCATTAATCAGAATCGACCGCTCCGAGATCGAAAAAATGGGCCGTATTGAACGCCTCAACCTTGTCAATAGTTGCACAGGATACAAGTCAGCCAACCTCATTGCAACCATCTCTAATGAGGGTCATACAAACGTAGCTGTTTTCTCTAGTGTAACTCACCTTGGTAGCGATCCTGCACTTCTAGGTTTTATTTTACGTCCAACCACCGTACCGCGCCACACCTATAAAAATATAAAAGAGTATGGCTATTTTTCTGTTAATCACATCACCACAGAACAAATAGCAGATGCCCATCAATCCTCTGCTAATTATCCTATTGATGTTAGTGAATTTGATGTCACCAATTTAGAGCCGGTGTATCACGGCGGTTGTCCTGTTCCTTTTGTGAAAGGAAGTCCAGTAAAGCTGTTATGTAAATATGTTAACGAATACCTCATTGAAGAGAATAATTGTATTCATATTATTGCATCTATCGAGGCTGTATTTTACGAAGAGGAGCTCCTAAGCCCAGATAATTGGCTCCAATTGGACAAGGGTAAAGTTGTAGCAATCAATGGTTTGGATGGTTATGTTCAAACTCAATTAATCGAGCGGTTTGCATATGCTAGGGTGCAAAAAAAAGAGGCTTAATATTGATGTAACATTGAAGCTCGCATTTTTAATGATTGTATAACTTTGATTTAATCGACTACCGATTTCGTTTGGTGAATTTTGTATCAATAAATTCTAAAAACGAAAAAAGATGAAAAAAACGTTAACTATTGTTGCTGCAGCTTCTGCCTTGACGCTCTCCTTCTCGAGTTGTCAAAAAAAGGGTTGTACTGATCCAACTGCATTGAACTACAGTGAAACTGCAAAAAAAGATGATGGATCTTGTGTATATGCGCCCGCAGAAAATGAGGTTGTAATTACTGGTAACATCACAAGTAATACAACATGGACGAATGACAAAATCTGGATTTTGGGTTCGCGAGTAGCCGTAACAAGCGGAGCTACACTTACTATTGAGCCAGGTACAATCATCAAAGGTCAAGCAGGTACAGGTGCAAATGCAACTGCCTTGGTTATTGCACGCGGTGCAAAAATTAATGCTGTAGGTACAGCTACATCCCCTATTATTTTCACTTCCATTGCTGACGAAATCCAACCCGGACAAATCGCTAGTCCAAACTTAGACCCTACTTTAAATGGTCTTTGGGGAGGTGTAATCGTACTAGGCAATGCTCCAATCTCTGCTGATGCTAATGAAATGCAAATCGAAGGTATCCCACCTTCAGATTTAAACGGTTTATACGGCGGTTCTGATCCAGCTGATAATTCAGGTGTAATGAAATATGTTTCTATCCGACATGGTGGAGCGAATATTGGTGAAGGAAATGAAATCAATGGACTCACTTTAGGTGGTGTTGGAAACGGTACTGTAATTGAAAATATTGAAGTAGTTGCCAATCAAGATGATGGCGTTGAGTTCTTTGGCGGTACAGTAAACGTTTCTAATTTTATTGTTTGGAACGCAGGTGATGACTGTTATGATACTGACCAAGCTTGGGCAGGTACATTAGATAACTTTGTAGCCATTTGTGGATCTGCTACAGACCATGCGCTAGAGATTGATGGACCAGAAGGATCAATGCTTGCTGGCCATACAGTTAAAAACGGCAGTATCAAAGGATCTTCAGTTGCAGAATTAGGCGATTTCCGCGCTTCTGCACGTGGAAACTTTAACCATATCTACTTCTTTAACTTTGCTGATCCGGCAACTGCAGGTCGTGGAGACTTGAGCCTTTCCTCTGGATCTGACGTAACTTTTGCAGCTGGCGATCTTACTTTCAGTAACCTCGAAGCTACTCTTCCTACCGGTGTAAACTTGGCAGATGTGTTCCTAGGAGGTACAGATGTTCATGCAACTGATGTAGCACTTGGTGCAAATACAGTTGGTGCAACTACGAGTGCTTTTGCAAGCTGGACTTGGGCGAGCGTAAATGGCGCACTTAACTTCTAGTTTCTCCTATCAAAGAATAAAAACCCGCAGTTTTCACTGCGGGTTTTCCTATATAACAGCAATAACAGTACAACAGCAATAACAGTATAACAGCAATCATGAAAAAAATATTTTTACTTACATTTTTACTTTTTCAATCCCTTTCTTGGGCACAAAATGGCAACATCCGTGGAGGCATTTACGATGCAGAAAATGGTGAATTTTTACAAGGCGTCAAAGTTCAAATAAATGGAACCTCCTATTTAACAATTACCGATATTGAAGGTAAGTTTGATTTATCTTGTGAACCAGGAACCTACACGCTCTACTTTAAATTTGCAGGATATCAAACAGATAGTTTATCGGAAGTAAATGTCACGGGTGGTGGTGTTACCATCTTAGATGACTTTGGCCTTAATAAGCGCGTTCAAACAACGAAAAACTTTGTAATCAAAAGGGAACAAAAAAAGAACACTGAAGGGGCAATGCTCAGCATGAAGCTCAAATCTCCCAATATGATTGACGGGATTTCGAGTGCAGCTTTTAGAAATACTGGTGATAATGACGCTGCTTCAGCAATGCGAAGGGTAACAGGTGTCTCTGTTGCAGATGGGAAGTATGTTTTCATTCGTGGAATTGGAGATCGTTACAACAAGACTATTTTAAATGGAATGGATATTCCAGGATTAGATCCAGATCGCAATAGTTTACAAATGGATATTTTCCCTACAAATGTCTTAGATAACCTCATCGTCAACAAAACCTTTATTCCTGAGTTACCTGCAGATTTTGCAGGAGGAATCATTGACATAGGATTAAAAGGATTTACGGATAAAAAAGTAAGCTCCGCCTTTATTTCTGGAGCATACAATCCAAATTTTCACTTCAATCAAAATTATCTCAACTACGAAGGCGGCAAACTAGATTTCTTAGGTTTTGATAATGGGGCACGCGAAATTCCTGCAATCAACAACATTCCACTCTTTGCACAGGTCGTTGGTAATCCAAATTCAACGCTGGGTGAACGCTATCAAGACATCTTGGGTTCATTCAACCCTACCCTTGGTGCATACCAGCAAATGAGCCTGATGAACTTCGGATTGGGCTACACTTTTGCTGATCAAAAAAAGAAAGAAAAGTATGCTATTGGTTACCAATTGGCTCTTAATTATTCTAATAACACTGAATATTATGAAGATGTTACTTATGGTCGTTATGGTTTAAGTGGAGACAACAGCGTCAATCAATTAGAGGAGCGTGTACTTCAAAAAGGAAATCTTGGGGTAAACAGCGTGCTTGGTGCAATTCTAGGAGGAATTGCCATTAAAGGAATGAATTATAAAATCCAACTGAGCGCCTTACATCTCCAAAATGGTGAATCAAATGCCGGTATTTTTCAATATACTTCTCGTGACCAAGGTGCAGATTTTGATGCTTTTCAACATAATCTGGGTTACAGTCAGAAAGGTCTTACTAATTTTCAATTGAGCGGTTTGCACAAAACAAAAAATGATCATTGGAAAATCGAATGGAAAATCTCACCGACTAGGTCTACCATCAAAGACCCAGATAACCGCATCACTCGCTATGAATATAGAGGTACTGGATATGCCATTTCTACGGAGACAGGTTTTCCTGAAAGAATTTGGAGAGACCTCAAAGAAGATAATTTATCCTCTAAAGTTGATTTTGAACGATCAATGAAATTTCTTAAAGAAGATGCGAAATTAAAATTTGGCTTCGCTAACACCTATAAAGAACGCGATTATGTTATCCGCAATTTTATGATCAACGTACGTGGAGATATTGCACTAACTGGTAATCCTGATGAGTTATTCACAGAAGCTAACCTTTGGCCATACAACGGTGATATAACCACTGGCGTAACCTATGAGGCCCCATTTATTCCAGTAAATCCAAATCAGTTCAGCTCAAATATTACCAATACAGCAGCTTATACCGCCCTTGAATTTGAAATCACCAATCGATTGAAATCAGTTGTTGGTCTTCGTTCTGAATACTACGTTCATCGCTACACTGGCCAAGATCAATTAGGCATTAACCGCTTGTATAACGACAAGGTATTGGAAAATCTTGGTCTTTTCCCTAGTCTTAACCTGGTATACAGCCAAACAGACGAGCAAAATATTCGGATGTCCTACAGTAAAACAATCGCCAGACCATCTTTCAAAGAGTTGTCTTACTCTGAAATTTATGACCCTTTAACCGGACGTACATTTATTGGCGGTCTATTCAAAGATTCCCTATCACCAACACAAGTATACTGGGATGGAAATTTGGTGAGCACTGATATTCATAATTTTGATTTACGATATGAAATCATGCCTAAAAAAGGTAAAACTTTCTCGGTTTCTGCATTTTACAAAAAATTCATCAACCCAATTGAAATCATTCAATATGCCGTTCAAGATGGTTCATTTCAACCGCGTAACGTTGGTGATGGTGAGGTCATAGGTGGAGAATTCGAATTTCGAAGTGATCTCAAATTTATTTCAAAAAAACTTAAACACTTTGATTTAATTAGCAATTTAACTATTGTAGATTCACGCATACAACTCAATCAAATTGAATACGATAGCCGCGTCAATAATGCTCGTGAAGGACAAGTTATAGATCGTTACCGAAAAATGGCTGGGCAAGCTCCATATGTTGTTAATGCGGGTATTATATACGACCCCAAGAAGAAAGAAGGCTTCCTTGATAAATTTGAGATGGCCGTATTCTATAATGTTCAAGGTCCTACTTTGTACTTTGTAGGAATTGTTGACCGTCCAGATGTCTATACTGTTCCATTCCACTCTGTTAATTTAAGTGTCAATAAAAAATTTGGTCAGGACGAACAATTCGAGTGTAGTTTCAGAGTCAATAACCTACTGAATGATGTGACAGAACAAGTGTATCAATCTTATGGTGCAGAACCAAGCATCTTTACTCAAATTAGACCAGGAGTACTTTCGTCGCTGAAACTAACCTGGAAGTTATAGTTTTTCTGATTGCTGTTAGTCAGATGAGGGGGGAAACCCCCTCTTTTTTTTATCCAAAATTTGGCACTACTTTTGGATAGATGATTCTAAAAGATATGTATAAAATTGTATTATTCTCCTTGCTGACAAGCTTCCTTATCTCGTCTTGTGTAGTAGTTCAGGAAGCGCAAAATGTGGTAGAAATGAGCCAAATGCACAACAGAATTGCAGTGGTTCCAATTCAAGCATTAGTTGAGCGTAAAATATGGATGTCTACAGAGAAATACAACGAGCTTAATTTGCGTAAAAGTGAAGAAACCCAGCAACGTATTTTCAACTTCATGCAATTTTACACGCGCAATGGTAGCATACACGCAGAAATCATGAATCCCGATGAAGTCAATTCAATATTACATGGCGCAGGTTATCCAAATACAAGGCTGACCAACAACCAACTTTGCGAATTATTACAAGTCGATGCCATTATTTTTGGTCAAATCGAAGTGCTAGAGCCCGTTAATGAAGTTACAGCTATTGCCATTACAAATACTTATAGCAATGCAACGGTCATCACCAACATTGTACAGTTAAATTTAAATTTATATGATGCCAATAGTGGCACACAAATTTGGAATACACAACAAATCAACCGTGGCCAAATGGGTTCGATCAAAGAGAACATGCAAAGACAAGTTTGTCGGCGAGCTGTTCGCAATCTTCCCTACAACATCAAAAAAAGACGCTATAAAAAGGCCTACTATGCACTGAACGGTTTTTAGTTATTATTGAAATAATTTTCAAAATAGTCATCGGAAAAAAGGGTGTAAGTCAATTTATTTTTTCGATTGTGAAAATCAGATTCCAATACTTCAAATGGTTCTGCTAAAGCTTTTGCAATTTTCAGTTTAAAGAAGGTGACATACAACTCGACAAATTCTCTGTAACCATGTCGCATATGACCAAAAGGAATGGAATCAAGTTTATTCTTGGCCTTTATCCATTGCCCTTGTTCAATAAGTACTTTAGATTGGTATACACGGTGAATGGCCGCTTGAGATAAATGATACCAAAATTGAATTTGATTGATCTTTGATTCATATTTAGCTAAAATCTCTTGGTGTACCTTACTTTTAAAAACCAATGCTTGTACAGCGGGTTCATATAGTAATTCCGTAACAAAATTCGGTTCTTCTGATATGCGGTCTTCTAGCAGCGCTATGCATTTTCGATTTTGCTTTTGATTGTTGGAAGTTAATAACTTGATGCCAAAAATACGACCAAATAATATGGGATGTATACCGCGCTCAAGTTTCAAAGTATTGGATTCATGCTTCTGGTCAGAATTTTGCAAGTTTAACAAATTACGCCAAATACACAGACAAGTTAAAAATGAAATGGTTTCCTTATCAAGAGTAGATAGTCCTGCTAAAAAGTCAATCCAAGAACCATAGCTCCCATTGAGCCGGCCGTAGTCAACAAATATTTTGAATACTAAATCCCGAAAATTATCCTCCAAAAGCAAGACCTCTTCCAATTCCTTATGATGAAAATTTCGAAAATGAAGCCCAATAAGTACACCAATTTGCGCTACCTGATCATATGGCAAAGCATGGAAATTCAACAAGGGATCTCTAAAAATCAATAGTAAGGTCGAGATATCATTTCGATTCAAAAGTTCGCGAACAACGATGGTAAAGGCAATAGAAAAATTATTTTGCTGACGTTTCAGGTAATGCAAATAGCTGAGTATTTCATCCGAATTACTCACAGATAGCATGACGTATAAGTGCTCCCACATGGGCCATGTATCTACTTCACTAAAGCGCTTAGTAAAATCTTGATAGGATTGAAAGCCTATGTAAATAGACATCGCATCCAAAGTACTCTCTCTGGGCTTCCTAAATTCAATGATTCTAAATAGGCGGCGAAAAGTATTGTATGAAATAATTAATCCTGTTTTTGCATATAAATCTTCCGCAAGTAATTCACAGTCACCACGTGAGCTAATTTTTCGCCCCAGCGTTTTCTCAACCTCATTTTTTAATTCGTCTATCATGATATAAATGTATCAATTGTGTATCAATATCCATGCAAAATCGTCGGATATTTATAGTTTAAGAATATTTTGAATAGGAAAACCCAACAGATATTTGGCACTCCAATGGAATTGAATAGTAAAAAAATGATCAAAACCATCCCTCAAGCTGCCATAGAGCAGCTCAAATATTACGTATACAGACTTATAGATCCTAGAAACAATGAAGTCTTCTACATTGGTAAAGGTGAAGGAAATAGGGTCTTAGACCATGTTCAAGGAACTTTGAAAGTCAAGCAACAATCATTGATGTCAGAGAAACAGGATCAGATTTATGGTATAAAAAATGCTGGCCTCGAAGTGCAATATGACATTATCAAACATGGATTAACTGAAGAACAGGCTTTACTCATTGAAAGCGTTCTAATTGACTATGTCGGCCATCAAGCTTTAAAGAATAAAGTGCGTGGTCATCATGCAAATGAGACAGGACTAATGTCACTGCAAGAGGTTATCAATAAATATGCCGCTCCCCAAATCAAAATTGAGCACCGCTGCTTATTGATTAATATCAATAAACTTTATAAATTGGAAATGTCTGAAGACGAGGTTTATCACTCCACTAAACAATCTTGGATCATAGGTTCAAAAAGAGCCCATGTTGACGTAGTCTTAGCAACATATAAAGGTATTGTAAGAGGTGTTTATTTGATAAAAGACTGGTATCCTGTAGGTAAGAGATGGGGCTTCGATCAAGCAGTTACCCCTATAGAAATCAAAGAGCTTTATCTGAATCATTCAGTTGATCATCTCATCAATAAGGGAAACCAGAATCCAATAAAGTATTTGTTCTAGTCACCTAGAACTATTCCAATTTATCACCATTTTAAGTTTTATTTTTGCATAGTAATTCTTCCGCAAATAACTCACTGTCAGTAGGTGAGCCATTTTTTTTGCCCCAGCGTTTGCTCTACCTCGTTTGTAATTTGGCTGTTATTTTATAAATGTATCAATTATGTATCATTATTGATGGAAAATGGTTCGAAATTTACTCTTTCAATACATTGGTATATAATATGAAAAAAAAGATGGAATTACTTCGGACACTGGATTGATTCTGCTGTTGATATTGATTGGTAGTTTAACGGTATCTGTCAATAAAAAAGAGATTGTTAAAGAGCAATGCCAAGTCAAAAACGGAATGGTTTATTCTCACAATAAACCCTATTCTGGGTTAGTGAAGATCCAATCAAAACGAGGCAAAATAAAGTTTATATATAAGGTTATATGTGGAATTAAACATGGAGACTATATCGAATTCTACTCAGATGGCATTACTAAAAAATCAGTCACCAAATATCAAAGAGGTCGAAAAATAATGGTTTTGAAGTATGACCGTAGTGGAAAAGAATTGTAATCCAAAAACTTGAAATTACAGATGGTACTTAACGGCCACTATAATTCATTTCATGATTAACCTTACAACAGCTTCATATAATTACATTTTAAAATGTATCATATATGTATCATTTTAAAAAATACTATCACAAACAAAGTCATTAATATTTAAACAACCAACGCCCTCTCAAAATCATCCACTCCCCTAGCTCCATGAATTGCTACCTTGCGATCGAATAGGAAATAGGGAACGCCACGGAGGCCAAGGTCTTGGGCTTCTTGTAGGTCTTGGGTAAATGCCCGACTGTGTTTACCGCCTAAGATTGAAAGGTCCAAATGATCTGTCTTGAGCCCGATCTCAGCCGCTAGCGTCTGTAAAACTTGAATATCATCAATGTTTTGCCCTTCTGAAAAGTAGGCTTTGAGTAGCCTCATCTTACAAGCCCACAGCAGCCCTTGCTCGTGGGCTTCGTGCAATAAGAGATGTGCTTTAATCGTATTTGCTACTTTAATTTTTCCCATTTGAAAATCAAGACCAAATTCTTCTCCTTGTCCAACAATTCTTTGATTCATGGCCTCAATTTGCTCTACAGGGATTTGCTTGTGCTCATGTAGGTATTGAGCTATTGACTGGTTTAAATTTGTTTTTAATCCAGGGTTCAATAGAAAGGTACGCAGCTCTATTTGCACGCTCTCACGAAGACCTAAATTTTGGATAGCTTTATCAAGTTTTGTGAGTCCTAAATAACAAAACGGACATGCGATATCAGACCAAATTTCAATTAACATAGTTATATATTATCTTACCTCAGAACCATAATCTCTAAAACGAGATAAGAGCATAGAGAGTTCATAAGTACGGTAAATATACAATTCAACTACAATATAATATGGGTTGTCGACTACAATGCGCTGTGTACTGTGCAAACGTCGGGATTTGACATAAGCGATGGCCCAATCCGTGAATTTTAAACGGATCACCTCAGGAATACTGTCTTTAAAGCGTGCTATGCCCAGACAGTGCTTGAAATAAGTTTTGAGTTCTACAATTTGAGACAAATCATGCCAAGAAAAGTGCTGAAGCTCCCCCTCTGCACCATCTTCCCGTTCGGCAAGAGCAGGTACCACCACATCATTTTCTATTAAATCAAATGCAAAAACCTTTATTTGTCTTTTGGGTACTTTTTGAGCTTCAGACCACTCACAGGCCACTAAATAAAAACGCCCTTCATAAAATCTAACTTGCAAGGGAGCTACAACCTGCAAACGAGATTTATAGGTGCCAAAAGCAGATTGATACAAGAACTGTAAAAGATATTGTTGTTCAATGGCTTGCAGACAAGTGGCAGCGATTTGCAAGGACCTACCCTCGTCATTTAGTGCTGAAAAGCTAAAAACAAGTTTATCTTGAAGTTTGTGCAGCGGCTCACTCAATTTTGCACCCAATTGCATGGCGATTTGTTGCAACATGCTATTCTGCAAAGCCTCTGAAACGGCTACTTGTGGGGCTGTAACCAACTGATAATAATGCTTTTTAGAAACCCTCACGTGTCGTAAGTACACTGAAGAATTAGACTTGAGTAACTGCAAATCAGATTCGAGAGATCTTCTTGAAATAGGCTTGAGTCCTAATTCTGGGAGTAACTGATTAAGGTGCTCTTGTATTTGAACAAAAGATGCACGCATAAATGCCTGCTCCTTGATAAAATCGAGTATGATTTGAAGACGCTGACTTTGTGTTTTGAGTTGCAACATGCTCAAATATAGTTAATACGCAGAATTATTGCGGAGTTACCTTAGACAATCTGATGCATTTTTCAATCGTAAAAAATCCCTGCTTATATTTTTTGGTATTATTTTTGTTTTGTTTAAGGTAAATAACAAAGTCAATGAAAACAATTCTTTTAACTGTCGGGCTCATTGCTCTTTTTTCAAGTTGCAGTAAATGGCAAAGTAATCAAAGACAAATTAGCAAAATTTCTACTGATGGCACTTGGGTCGTAAGTAGCTATATAGATGATGGTAACGACGAAACCAATGATTACACCACTTATAGACTAAGCTTTTTAGAAAGCGGCATTCTCGAGGCCATGGATTTATTGAGCAGCAGCTCCACACCATATAGCGGCACGTGGTCCATATCCGATTCAAATAGCAACGACGATAGCATTGATGACCTTGACTTCAATATCAATTTCAATGTGGGAAATAAACTAGATGACCTGAGTGACGATTGGGATATCGTTTCATATACTGATACTGAAATCAAGTTAATTGATGTTTCTGGTGGTGGTGGTGGAACTGATTACCTCACACTAACCAAGCAGTAATGCTAATTAACAAAATTCATGAAATGCCCTGAGGAAACTCAGGGTTTTTTGTTCCTCCGAACCTTCTTCAGGCTCTTTATTATATACCCAATTGGCCATTGGTGGCATACTCATCAAAATTGATTCTGTGCGACCTCCTGAATATATACCAAATTTGGTTCCACGATCATGGAGCAGATTAAATTCCACATAACGACCCCTTCTGAGCGCTTGCCAATTCAATTCAGCAGCTGTAGGATTTTGCAATGCAACATCGGCGACCTGATGTTTATAGACTACAGGGAATAATTTCCCTAGCGCTAGACAATATTCAAACAATTGCTCTTTATTGAGGCCAGCGTTTGCTTCGTTAAGTTGATCAAAGAAAATACCTCCTACCCCTCTAGATTCGTTGCGATGCGGTAAAAAGAAATAACGGTCTGCCCACTCTTTAAATTGAGGATAAAAATTAGGATTGAAAGTGTCTGAAGTAGCTTTAAGGGCCTCGTGGAAGTGCTTAGCCTTAACCGAATCAACGTAATGCGGAGTAAGATCTATTCCACCTCCAAACCAAAAAGTTTGATCTTCAAGTTCAAAATAGCGAACATTCATGTGCATGATTGGATGTCGCGGATGACGCGGATGAAGTACAATGGAAACACCAGTTGCAAAAAACACCTCTCCTTCGTGACCAAGCTGTTGCTTCATCGCTGGAGTAACAGGGCCATGAACCGCGCTAAACGCTACGCCAGCTTTTTCTAGTATGCGTCCACCTTGTAACGTACGAGTGTGCCCACCCCCTCCTTCTTCGCGTTCCCAGGTGTCTTCTTGAAAAAATGCTTTACCATCGAGTTCTTCGAGTGCCTGACAAATGTGTAGTTGGAGATCCCTAAAGCGGGAAGCAATTTCTGTTTTATTCATGTTATGGGACAAGCAATTGTGCATTACGGTAAGAAACCACAACGGCCGCTTTGTTTTCAATGAACAAGCCATTAGCCGTTTTACTTAATTTCAAGTTGCTGATAAGACCATTCTGAAGACTACTCGTAGCGAGTAACTGCTTACCTATGTGCAAGGTCACATCATAACCTAAGCAAGCCATTTTTGTAAGGTCGGTATGGTAACGCTTGCGAAAATCCTTGTGAAAAGGAATAATTTGCGGGTTATGATAATCGAAATAACTTGGTAATGACACTAGAAATGATTGATTGCGCAACTCCAAAACATCTAGTTCTTTGTAGTCTAGCCAATCTTTATGACCTACAATAGTAAGTGAACCATCCGCTAATGCAGCTTGAAATAATCCAACCACTTTTGCTCTGTCTGAGCTGAAGCTAACCAATAATTGTTGTCCGCCAACTGTTTTAAATTTTGAGTAATTCGCCCATGTTGCCTCTTGTAGCTTGAGTTTGGATTGTGTAGTGGGCAAGGCAGCAAATGCCGATTTGAATTTTTGTTCCAATGACTTTTCTTCAGCATTAGTACTGCCGATAAGCACAACCGTATGCCCTTGGTAATTTTGATGTATATAATGAGCAAGATTTTCAACCAGAGCTTCATCAGAGGTAGTGTAAGCAATGAAATTTGGAGACATTTCAACTATGGACTTGGGCATCTGCACTGGAAAAACAACCGGAATACCATTTTCCTTTGCAAATGTGGCAACTATCCTAGCCTGCTTTTCTTGTAGAGGCGAAAAAATAAGGTCAACTGAGCTCATATCATCACTGCTCAAAATTGCACTCAAATTAGGGTCTGCTGCATTTTCGTCATATACATGGACCACTGCTGAAAGCCCCATTTTTTGAAGGCTGTCAAGTGCCATTTTCATTCCCATGTAGTAATCTAATGCTGCGGCAGCAACAAATCTATTTTGACTTGCAATTGAATCTAGTTGAAAAGGCAAAAAGATAGCGATATGATAGGATTCTTTGGATGGGACCGGAAAACTAAAAGAGTTATTTGAGGATGGTCTTTGAGCTTGGGGAACTACTTGGATAGGCACCTCACTCGTCTTTGGCTTATGAATGGGGACTAAAATTTGTTGACCAGGACTCACCCTAGAAGAGGCCATTTTGTTGAGTGCCTTGAGTGAATCTACAGGGACCATATAACGCTTTGATATTGCGTAGAGTGTTTCTTTTTCAAGAACAGTATGAGTTAAGATTGTATCGGTAATTTTTGGTGCAAATTTGCTTTGAAAAACGGGAGTAGTTTCCACTTTTAGCTGGCCTACATTGAGCGGCAGAATTACATTTTGTAGCAGAAGGTCTTGGCCTGCTTTTAATCCATTTTGAGCACTAGGGTTCCAACTATAAAGAGAATCAAGTGGCACCTCATAAAGTCTAGAAATTGCGTACAAGGTTTGTTGTGGCTCTACTTTATGAGTTAAAGGACCTCGCAACACAGGCGCTAATATAGACTGACCCACCTCAACACCTCGCTCAAGACCCGGATTTATCGTTAATAACTCATCAGCATCACATTTGAAAAGGCTTTGGAGTTGTATCAAGTTTTGACCTTCAATGATCTCGTATTGGTAGTATTTTTGCCCGTCTTTTTCAATGATTGGCAAGGCTTGCGCATTCAAGCAAATTGAAGCAAAAAAACAAAAATAGAGCGCGGTCCAGAATTTCATATTATTCCCATTCAATTGTTGCTGGTGGTTTGGAACTGATATCATACGTAACGCGATTGATACCACGCACTTGATTGATGATTCGATTTGAAATCTTAGCCAGGAATTCATAGGGCAAATGGCACCAATCTGCTGTCATACCATCGGTAGAAGTTACTGCCCTTAAAGCTACTGCATTCTCGTAAGTTCGTTCGTCACCCATTACACCAACGGATTGAATGGGTAAAAAGATTGCTCCTGCCTGCCAAACATCATTATAAAGATTGTCTTCTTTAAGGCCATTGATAAAGATGGCGTCAACGTCTTGTAAAATGCGGACCTTCTGTTCGGTCACTTCTCCAAGGATGCGTATACCAAGTCCTGGTCCAGGAAATGGATGACGACCAAGGATTCGTTCGTCAATTTGTAAGGAGCGTCCAATTCTACGGACCTCGTCTTTAAAAAGTAAACGCAAGGGCTCCACAACTTGTAATTTCATATAATCAGGCAAGCCCCCTACATTATGATGAGATTTAATTGTCTGGGAAGGACCGCCAGTGGCTGATACGGATTCAATTACGTCCGGATAGATGGTTCCTTGCCCAAGCCATTTAGCGTTTTCTACAAGCTTCGACTCCTCGTCAAAGACGTCGACAAATACTTTTCCTATAGCTTTTCTTTTAAGTTCTGGATCAGTAAGACCAGCAAGCGCCTCATAAAAACGACTGGCTGCATTTACCCCTTTGACGTTGAGACCCATACCTTGATAGGAAGCCAGTACATCTTCGTATTCATTTTTACGAAGCAAGCCGTTATCTACGAATATGCAGTGCAGATTAGCACCAATTGCTTTGTGTAAAAGAACTGCTGCAACAGACGAGTCAACTCCTCCTGAAAGCCCAAGAATAACTTTGTCATTACCCAATTGAGAACTTAGTTGAGCGGTGGTTTCTTCGATAAAAGAATCTGGTGTCCAATCGCAAGCGCAATGGCATACATCGACAATAAAGTTTTGTAAAAGTTTTTTACCTTCAGTGGAATGGTACACTTCTGGGTGAAACTGAATACCAAAAGTATCTTCACCTTGGATTGCATAACCAGCTACTTCCACATCTTCTGTAGAGCAAATGATTTGATAATTGCTTGGGATTTTCTTAATTGTATCACCATGAGACATCCAAACCTGGGATCCTTGTGTCAGGCCTTTAGTAAGCACATTAGAGGTATCGAGGAAGCTCAAATGTGCACGTCCATATTCACGAGTATTGGAAGGAAGAACCTCTCCCCCAAAATGATGTGAGAGATATTGAGCACCAAAACAAACACCTAATAATGGAAATTTACCCTTAATGGCAGTAAGATCTGGTTGAGGAGCCTGTGGATCTCGAACCGAAAACGGACTACCAGACAAAATAACGCCCTTCACGTTATTTCCGAGTTCAGGGATTTTGTTCCAAGGATGGATTTCACAATAAACGTTGAGTTCGCGGATTCTTCTGGCAATCAGTTGGGTATATTGAGAACCAAAATCTAGGATTACAATTAATTCATGCATGCTACAAAGATAGCTGAAATACGATTTATTTAAGGTTAAAATCCATAGAAATCATTAATTTTGAGGTTCGCTAAATTGAACACACACATGATCGGAGATCTACTCAAATCTATTTTCGGAGACAAGACCGCTAAAGACCGTAAAGAATACTGGCCTTTCGTTGAAAAAGCCAACAACGCCTGGGAAAGCATAAAAAATCTTTCCGACGACCAACTCCGCCTAAAAACATATGGCTTTCAAGATCAAGTACGCAAAGCAATTGATGATTTGGAAACTACGCTTTCCGGTCTCCAAGAAAAAGCTGCTGACCTTCAAACATCCTTTGAAGAAAAAGAAAAACTTTATGACCAAATTGACCAAATGGTCAAATCCATAGATGAGCGTATTGAAGAAGAATTATTGATCATCTTACCAGAAGCCTTTGCTGTAGTAAAAGAAACTGCGCGTCGCTGGTCTGAAAACGGACAATTAAATGTCAGTGCTTCCGAATTCGACCGTGAGCTTGCTGCGGCAAGAGATGGCATCACGATTGAAGGAGATCGCGCCATATGGCACAACGAGTGGACTGCCGCTGGCAACAAAATCAAATGGGCAATGGTACACTACGATGTGCAGCTCATGGGAGGTGCCGTTTTGCACCGAGGTAATATCGCAGAAATGCAAACCGGTGAAGGTAAAACCCTTGTGGCAACCCTACCCGTTTATCTCAATGCACTTTCGGGCAAAGGAGTTCATGTCGTCACCGTCAATGACTACCTTGCTAAACGAGATGCAGAATGGATGGGTCCACTGTACGAATTTCACGGCTTGCGTGTTGACTGCATAGACAAACATCAACCAAATTCTCAACGACGCCGTCAAGCTTACCTTGCAGACATCACGTTTGGAACTAACAATGAATTTGGCTTTGATTACTTACGCGACAACATGGCAGGCCACGTTGACGATATTGTACAGCGCAAGCACCACTTTGCAATCGTCGATGAGGTCGACTCCGTACTTATTGACGACGCCCGAACACCATTAATTATCGCGGGTCCCACTCCAAAAGGAGATGAACATGAATTTCATGAACTCAAGCCACGCATTGAGCGTGTTGTGGAGGCACAAAAAGCATTTGTGCAACAATGCCTGAGCGATGCTAAAAAAATGCTGAGTGTCATCAATGAACCTCACCCAGATAAAAATGAGCAAAAACGCTTACTAGAAGAAGGCGGTATTGCTCTTTTGCGTGCGCACAGAGGTCTGCCCAAGAACCGTGCGCTGATTAAATTTTTATCTGAACCAGGAATAAAAGTACACCTTCAAAAAACGGAGAATTTCTACATGGCCGAACAAGGCAAAAACATGAAGAAAATTGATGTGGATTTATTTTTTGTAATTGATGAAAAAAATAACTCCATCGAACTCACTGATAAAGGCATCGATTTGGTATCAGGCAAAGACGATCGCGATTTCTTCGTGATGCCAGATATTGGTGCAGAAATTGCCAAATTACAGAAAGAAAATCTGTCCAAAGATGCCCACCTAGAGCGCAAAGACGTTTTAGTCCGGGAATATTCCATCAAGTCAGAACGTATTCACTCTGTTAGTCAATTATTACGTGCCTACACCCTTTTTGAGAAAGAAGTTGAGTACGTGATCATGGATGGAAAAATCAAAATCGTTGATGAATCAACAGGCCGTATCATGGAAGGTCGACGTTATTCTGATGGCTTACACCAAGCGATTGAGGCAAAAGAAAATGTAACTGTGGAGGCTGCGACCCAAACCTATGCATCCATTACGCTTCAGAATTACTTCCGTATGTACCACAAGCTTGCCGGTATGACGGGGACGGCAGAAACCGAGGCACGCGAATTTTGGGATATTTACAAACTCGATGTTGTAGTTGTTCCAACCAATCGACCTATTTCAAGAAAAGATCAAGACGATTTCGTCTACAAAACTGCCCGAGAAAAATACAACGCCATCATTCTGGAAATAGAAGATTTAGTCTCAAAAGGAAGACCTGTGTTAGTGGGTACTACTACTGTAGAGATTTCGGAATTGCTTTCTCGAATGCTACAAATGAAAAAAATTCCACACCAAGTTCTCAATGCTAAATACCATCAAAAAGAAGCAGAAATAGTTGCCAATGCAGGTACGGCAGGCACCGTCACCATTGCTACCAACATGGCCGGACGAGGTACGGATATCAAATTAGGTGAAGGTGTTAAAGAAGCGGGAGGTTTAGCAATCATCGGAACCGAGCGACATGATTCACGCCGTGTAGATCGACAGCTCCGAGGTCGCGCTGGTCGTCAAGGAGATCCGGGCTCATCGCGATTCTTTGTCTCCCTAGAGGATGACCTGATGCGTAAATTCGGCTCTGAGCGAATCGCCTCAATTATGGACCGAATGGGCTTAAAAGAAGGAGAAGTGATTACCGCTGGAATGGTGTCTAAATCCATCGAACGTGCGCAGAAAAAAGTGGAAGAGAACAATTTTGGAATGCGTAAAAACCTCTTGGAATACGATGACGTAATGAATGCGCAGCGAAAAGCCATTTATCGCAAGCGTCGAAATGCGCTTTACGGAGATCGCCTAGATATCGACATTGACAATATGTTCTATGATCTCTGTGAAAATACAGTTGCAACATATGCCAAAGTCCCATACCAAGAGTTTGAGATGGAATTATTGCGCCTTATTGGTATCGAAATGCCTGTTGATGAATCCACCTTCAGCCAGTTGAACCAAGCAGAACTCACAAATCGGGTTTATGCAGCGCTACGTGAAACTTACGATCGAAAATGCGAAAAAATTGCACGAATGGCCTATCCACAGGTTAAGCATGTATTCGAAACAATGTCGCAACAATATAAAAATATTGTATTCCCCCTCACTGATGGTCGCCGACAAATGCAGCTCATTGTCAATTTAGAAGAAGCGTATCAGTCTGAAGGCAGGGCCATTAGTAAATACTTTGAGAAAAATGTCTTGTTGAGCAAAATAGACGACGAATGGAAAGAACATCTCAGAGAAATGGACGACCTTCGCTCAGCAGTTCGCAATGCCCAATATGAGCAAAAAGATCCATTGGTCATTTACAAACTGGAATCCTACGAATTATTTAGAAGCATGCTCAATCGACTTAATGAAGAGGCACTTGACCTGCTCATGCGCATGGATGTACCTGTAGAGCAGCAAATTCAGAGCACCAACCAAGAAGACCACCAAAATAATTACGATAAAGCTCAAACGAGCAACCAAGAGGCCATTGCCAATTCAGCACAATCAGCACCAATGGTAGAAAAAAAGCAACCTGTGGTTTCGGAAGTCAAAATTAACCGTAATGATCCCTGCCCTTGTGGAAGTGGTAAGAAATTTAAACAATGTCACGGTCAATAAATGTCAGTACCTAAAATTGGAATAGTCGGATCTGGAAAAGTTGCTCAAACCTTGTTGCGTTTGGCTGCATCAGCTCAAATTCCTATTGAAGGTATTTATGCGCGTTCTCAGCAAAAAGCAGAAGCTTTGGCCAACAAATATCATTGCCAAGCTTACAAGCATTTACAGGAATTAAAACCAGAACTTTTACTACTCTGTGTTTCCGACGATGCATTGCCTGAAATCATCGCTCAACTTGATCCTCATCAAATTGCAGCGTATACAGCTGGAAGCCCGAGTATCAAACTTTTTGCCCATCAGCAACTCGGTGTTTGTTATCCTTACCAAAGCATCTCCAAAGGTCGAGATTTGCTTGCTTCTGATATTCCATTCATGATTGAAGGAAAAACGGATATTGTTCAACAACGCATCATGTTGTTTTTAGACCAATTAGGTGCACAGTACCAATTTTGTGGTTCTGCACAGCGTGCTCAATACCATTTAGCGGGAGTTTTCGTCAATAATTTTGGTAATCTATTATTACTTGAAGCTAGTAAAATACTCAACGAAGCAAAACTAGACTTTTCCCCTGTCTACCCGCTTCTCAACGAGACCATTGCAAAAGCTATTTTACTTGGGCCAGAAAAAGCACAAACCGGACCAGCATTACGCCATGATCAAAATACCCTAGACAGACATCGAGCAACACTTAATGCTGAACAACTAGTAGTGTATGATTGCCTAACCAAGAGAATTCAAGATTTATTTGAAAATGCTTAGCTACAAACAAAGACTTAATGACATCACTACCTTTATTTTTGATGTGGATGGCGTATTTACGGATGGTAAAGTTTACCTCATCAACGATGAAATTGTTCGCGCACTGAATTCCAAAGATGGGTATGCTGTTCAATATGCTGTAAAAATGGGATATAAAATTTTTTGTATCACAGGAGGCTCTTCACCAGAAGTAAAAAAGAGATTGATCGGTTTGGGTGTTCATGACGTCTATCTCGGTGCGCATCATAAACTTGAACGCTACGAACAAATCAAGTCTGACTATGCTCTTCAAGATCATGAAATCGCCTACATGGGAGATGATATTCCAGATATTCCAGTCTTACGCAAAGCAGGTTTGTCTGCATGTCCTCAAGATGCAGTGAGTGATGTTAAAGCAAATGTACACTACCAAAGCCCATTTTTAGGTGGTAAAACTTGTGTTCGAGATCTGATTGAACAAACACTTCGCTGCCAAAATAAGTGGCTCAGTGACCTTGCATACGAGTGGTGATCCAGTAATTTTTGAGTTCCGAAGCCAAAGTTAATTGATTGATTGAGCGTCGTAGGTTATGTTGCTCATCTTCGACTTTATAATAGATATCCCCTTCTAAAAAATCAGTTAAAAAGCGTAAAGCTTGAATTAAAATTACGCCTTTACTGGCCACATATAGTTTGTCTGGATCGACTTTAAACGTCTGGATCAACACCTCAAAAATTTCAGATTTAAATACGGATTGCGCATCGTTTTCATCCTCACTATTGCTACAAAAGGACCTAATCATGTCGCCGAAATCATAAAAAACTGTTCCCAATTGGATCGTGTCCCAGTCTATTAGTGCTCGTACTTCTTTGCCATTCGGATGAAATAAAAAGTTCCCGAGTTTGGGATCTGCATGGATAAGAACCTGTGGGCTATTTTCAGCTAATTTTTGCCAACTAAGCAGGGAGCTCCATTCATTTTCTAGGAGCTCAATGGCTATTTTCGCAACAAACCGACGTGATGAAGTTGCCGTATTTTTAGCAGTTAGGTAAGACTGAATCCTATAATCAACATCTAAAAATTGATCTATTGGCGCTTTCCAGTTTGAAAATATTTGACTTTGACAAGCCTCATGAAATTCCATCAAAGCCATAGCTGCTAGCTGCGCAAGTTGTACGTTTGGTACAGAGAATGCAATGCTTGGTGTAATTGCCTTCATCATGCGAAAGGTGCCATGTACTGATTCGAGTATCCATTTTCCATTTTTCTTGGGCACAAACTCTAATGGCACCAAATGAGGCAAGCTCAGGTTTTGCGTTAAAGAAATAAGCTGTTTTTGCAGCAGTAGTGGGTTTTGGAATACAGTAGTATTTATTTGCTGTAAAATATAATCAGAATGACTGCTACTGACCAACCAGGTTTGATTGATCAAGCCATTATTTATTGGCTTGACTTTTGTAGGCGAAATTCCCCAATTTAATTTGATAAGACTCCTTAAATCCATAAAGGGAAATCTAACGGGTAATGCGATGTTTCTAGTTCACTAATTCGCTGTTTGGCCAAAACTAAGTCAGCGGCATAGGTAATCCCAAACCAAGCAGCAGGCATGACTGCAACGCTTATTTGTAATTCAGCTGAACCAATCATTTCATTGATCACGCGCGGAAGGTAAACTTCAATAGTTTCATCTTCTTTGTGAAGCTCCAAAAATGCATTCACCTTCACACTTAATTTTTTTAAAAATGATCCGGGCAATAACCATGCATTCATTGATATGAATGTATCAGATGCAAAAATTCGGCCGTCATGGTCTTTAATTTGACCAGATTCTTCTTGTATTTGTAGGACTTCCTCAATAGCACATAACTGCTGATTGCTTATTTGACATAAACCTCTCGCAACTGGTCCGTGAGGACTTAAGGTAGGGCCTAACTCATATACCAATGCAGCTGAATGTATGCCTTGCTGAACAAAAGCTGCGGCCCTTTGACAAATACTAGGTCCGTAATAGTCATCGGCATTGAGGACTAAAAAGGGGGCCTCCCACTTGCCATTTAAAAAATGTAAAGCGTGGGCTGTTCCCCAAGGCTTTGTACGTGATTGTTCTTGAACAATGATCTCATATCGGTGTGCTTGTATCCAAATATCTAATTGCTGAGCAATCATCTTTGACATACCTGGTTTTACAACGACGAAAACCTTATTAAATCCGGCTTGCATTGCATCATAACAGGCATATTCAAATAAAAATCGTTGCCGCATACCGAAGGGCTGGACTTGTTTAGATCCACCAAAGCGTGAGCCGATCCCCCCCGCTAAAATAACCAATGCAATATCAGTAGTTGGCATCAAATCCAAAAATCGGTTCTCTGGTTTTCCATGCACCATTTGTGAAATCTGGGATATCTTGGGGGGCCCCAAATTTCTCAATTGAGATTTCACTTAACGGTGTAATTGCATACCAAGTTGCTAAATCATAAACATCGATAGGAAAAGGTCTGTTTTGTTTGATACACTCTATAAAAGCGTTGTCTACAAAATAATCCATCCCGCCGTGACCTGAACTCTCTGCTACTGTGGCATTTGCTTTCCATAGCGGATGATCGTATTGTTCTAACCAAGATTTTGTATTATCCCAACGGTGGGAATGCTTCATCGCTTGTTCAAAATAAATATGGCCTTGCTCAGGGTCGCCCCATCCAAAATCTTGCCAAATTCCTTTGGTTCCTTGCACCCTGAATCCCAAATTATAAGGTCTTTGTAAACTAGTATCATGTGTCAAGATAATCGTTTCGCCATTCGCACATTGCAAATGGGTAGTCACGACATCACCTTGTTTAAAATGGATTTGAGCATTTGGATGAGCAGCGCCACCCTTTGGATGATTCACTACATATTCGTGCAGTCCTCTGGCTTTACTCGAAAACGAGCTTAATCGCAATAGCCGATTTCCTCGATTAAGATCGAGCATTGTAGCGATTGGCCCTAACCCATGAGTTGGATATAATTCTCCATTTCGATTGACATAATGGTTGGTCCGCCAAGCTGCCTCACTGTATCCTTTCTCGCCAAATTCAACTCCTGAATTGTATGCGCTTTTACCGTCATTGAACAATACTCCTCGCAAATCATGTTCATAACCTCCTTGTGCGTGTATAATTTCACCAAATAAACCTTTACGCGTCATGTTCAAGATGGCCATTACATCACGACGGTAACACACATTTTCTAGTGGCATGAGCGGAACATTTGTTTGCTCCGATGTTTTGACATATTCCCAGCAATCAGATAAGCGCATTGCGCCACCGACCTCCATACCGACAATTTTTCCGGCTTTCATGGCGTTAATGCCATGCGCCAAATGCCACTCCCAGGGAGAAGAGACAAAAACTGCATCTATATCTTTTCTCTCCAACAAACGAAGGTAATCATCGGGGCCATTTTGATAAACCGCCGGTTTTGGCCAACCTGCTTTTTCTATAAGTGAGAGGGCATCTGCAATCATGCGCTGATCTGGATCTGCAATTGCAATAATCTCTACATCTGAACGCTTTAGCATTTCCTGAATGTGCGTTTGACCACGAAAACCTGTGGCAATAAAACCCAAACGGACCTTTTTGACCAATGCTGTCTCTCTTGACAATGCATATGAAGGCAGCAAAATCGTGCCGGCGCCAACCACACCTGTTTTTTCAATAAATGTTCTTCTTTTCAAAGTTATTTTTTTGAAAGATAAAAAAAAGCCGTCTTTTTACAGCGGCTTTATTCAAGATAATTTCTGAATTTATATGTTGATTTGATATTGAAGAACGAACATATTTTTACGACCGAACTGCTGTCCATTAACATTCGAAACATTCAGAATAGGCCTATTTTGCAAATCCAGAGAAAGCTTTGCTCGCTGTCCGTCGAGCAAAAGATTAAATCCAAAATTATAAATACCTACGACTTTTCCCGCACGTTCAAAATTCGAAATTTGAGAACAAACATATGGTTGAAGTTGGCCACACTGCAACCAATTTTTAGGCAATAAAGCACCCAACTGAGTAAAAACAGTTGTTCCTGTGCCAATAATTGGAAGGTTGTTCCCCGGACCATTTAATACGGTGGGATTATTACTTGAAGTTGAAGGATTCATAGGGCCAACACTTCGCAAATAATTTTTACCATAATCGCTGTATTGTAGGGCTGCATAGGCAGTTATAGCAGTTTGCTTGTCTCGGTTTATTGGCTTATCAAGAAAGAAATCCATTGAAACTAAAAATAAAGAATGAAAAAGTGTATCAGTAGTTAAATACCACATAGCATTTTTCTGATAAACTGCGCCCACACCAAAATTCAAAACATCCTTTTTCCCCAAATAAGTACCCACATTATATGGCGTTTGATTTGACTCTTGGTCTTTAGTCTGCAACATCATATACCCATGTAGCATGATATTTGCAGGTACTGAAGCAAATTCAGCATTTTCATTTATTGGCTTCACGCCAGCAGCCTTTTCGATTGACATTGGCTTTGACGCAATTATTCGGTAATCAAGTCTACCCAATTTGCCTTTCAAATAAATACTGTATTTACGCACAAATTGATCACTCACATCATTAGTAAATTGCTGATATAGCGGAACATCTAAACTTAGTATTGAACCAATACTCGGTGAAGCGTACCTCGACAATCCGTTCCAAGCTGTTAAGCCTGAACCAACGCTAAGTTTTTTCTCCAATATGACGTACTCTGCACATGCGTCATGAAGAAATATACCCTGTTTACGAGTAGAATTGAAAGCCAAATTATTGAGCCCAACTTGGGTATATACGAAAACCCTGGGTGTAATAGTACCATAATATTGCATTCTTGTCCGACGTAATCCGATATCAAATGTCTGATTCTTAGGAGTAGAAAACTCCATTGAACCCGGATTATTATCTGTAAATCGCACCCATGTCTGATTTAGAAAGGTCAGTTTCATCTGCGCCAAGCTCGGATGAATGAAACATCCAATGACGAGAACTATTAGGCTTGTTTTTTTCATCTTTTTCATCTTTTTTTAGCAGCTGCATGATGTACAGATCCATGTAAATTCTTAAATTCATTGAGTCCAATAAGATGCAATACCCTTCCTTGAATTTTGAATTCATTCTCCAAAAGGTGAAGACTTTCAACAGCACTGTGATCAATAAACGAGCATTTACTTAGATCAATTAACACAGTTTCTTCATGTTCCAACTTAGCAATCCTGTCGAGTAATTTGAGGATATTCGTAAAAACAATTGCTCCGTGCACATGGATCACATGATATTCTTGACCTAGCTCTATACGAAATACATTTCCAAATCGAACTCCTCGAATCAAGTGTAAAATTATTTTAACCAAGATACCCGTTCCGACGCCGATTAACAAATCGGTAGCTAATGTGCTCACCAAGGTTATAGCAAAAACCAACAACTGATCTACGCCAATTTTTAAGGCCGAACCAAACTCTTTTGGATGGGCTAGTTTCCAACCGACACCAATAAGTAAAGCTGCTAACGCAGATAATGGAATCATCTCACTAAAGGAAACATCAACCAATAAGAATATCAATATAAATAAACCGTGAAAGAAATTTGCCCAACGAGATTTGGCACCATTAGTAACGTTAGCAGAAGAACGTGCCACCTCTGAAATCATTGGCAAACCACCAAATATCCCAGCGAGCATATTTCCTAAACCAACAGCTATCAGATCTTTATTGTAGTTAGATTTTCGTTTTTTTGGATCCAGAATATCCACTGCTTTTACCGTTAATAAAGATTCAAGAGATCCAACTAATGTGAACATAATTACAAATTTGAAAAATGTACCAAATTGATTGAATCCTTCAAAACTCTCATTTACTTGCATGATATCGAGTAAACTTTTGTCAAATGCGAGCAAAGGTTTAAAAGTATCCGTATTATGTATTCCAAATAATTGAACCAGTATAATTGATACCAATATAACCACCAAAGCAGATGGAATTTTCTTTAAAGCAGCAATTTGAATCATTGGCCAAAGAAATACTATAGCCAAAGAAACTAAGCCAATTATAGAAATCTCCCAATGATCAAAAAAATGTAGGCATGTATCGCCAAGCGCGAACATCAGATCAAAAGGTTCAGACAATGGGTTCCCAGCTCCATCAGTTGGCGCTTGTCCTGCCAAAATATGAAACTGCTTACTAATAATTATTATGCCAATTGCCGCTAACATACCATGTACCGCTGACAAAGGAAACAAATCCGTGTATTTACCCCATTTGAGCCACCCCATCATTACCTGCAAAGCCCCAGCAAAAACTATTGCTCCAAGGGCAAGATGCCAACCCATTTCACTGTTTCCATTACCCAATTCGGCAACAGACCCAGCTACAATAACTATCAGGCCTGCTGCCGGACCTTTAATGGTCAATGGCGCACCCATAATAAACGATACAACCACTCCACCAAACATGGCGGTAACAAGTCCATAAATTGGAGGAAAATCACTTGCTTTTGCGATACCCAAACTTAAAGGTAATGCTAAGAGAAATACAAGAAATCCTGAAAGCATATCACTTTTCCAGTGCTGCTTTAATTGATCTAATTCGAGTTTATTTAAAATTGAATTTTTCATTACAATATATTTTATGATGAACGTTTTGCGATTTGATGATAGTTTTTTACGTGTGGACCAAGAAACACACGGGCATAAATTCTCATGGTTGCCAAACCATTGATTACTAGGCTAAAAGCGGTAAAAAATGCCAATCCAACTTGATTCAATTCTATATGTGAGAAAATCAAATCCTCTCCTACAAAAGAAGGGGTAATCGGAAATCCCGATAACGCCAAACAAACTAAAAGGAAAAGAAATCCCTGCTTAGGGTATTCATATATGTGACCATAAAAATCATCCAAACTTATTCTCTCCTTTTTTCGCATTTGTGTAAGCAGAAAATACCCAATCAGCCAGGCGATTACAATTCCACTGAGGTACCAAATATGATGGGCATTATCAAAGTGAGCATTAAAGGATAAAGCAATTGAAATAGAGACATGGTTAAACATGATCAAGGTGAGGCTTTTGCGAACAGAATCTTTTTCGGTAAAAGCTTTTACGGCTATTAAAAAGCCCCAAAATGAAAAAAAGAAAGGAAGTCGTTGCCTAATGACTGGAGCTAATACATGTTCATTATTTCTCAAGACAAGTCCAAGCATTAAAAGGACCGCCATAACCCAAAAAACATAGCGAAAATTGAGCATTTTCCAATTTCTCCCCATCCTTTTTAAAGGATTCCAAAGCACCTTATAAAGGAAGTTATCTAGATTCCATTCTTTAAGGCTTAACAGATAGTACTTATCTAAAATACGCTGCAACCATGTCTTTTGATGGACTTCGATAAGTGTATCATATTGCTGCTCTCTGATTTTATAACTTACAATTGAGGGAGAAATGAGTAATTGGTATGTCCTCAAAAATGCATTCCCCAAAATATGAAGCAATGCAATATTTTCCCAACCAAAGGCAATTTCGATAAAAATGAGTCCTATTTGGGCAATGGAGGCATAAGCAATTTGACTTTTCACTGTTCCTTGTACCCTACTGATGACAGATGCTATAACTGCCGTTAGAAGTCCTGCTATCATAAGGCCCAATTTAAAGACGAACTGATTTTCCCAAAAATGTAAGGTTCTTAGTAATAAAAAAGCGCCTATATGAACCGACATGGAGCCATAAAAAATAGCGCTCGAAGGAGTTGGGCCTTCCATTGCACGAGGCAGCCAAGATGAAAAAGGCAATTGAGCAGATTTTGCGGCTGCAGAAATATAAAACAAGAATGCGATGATAAGTCCGATACTTGAATTTTGTGCTAAATGTTGATGCAAGGTGACGGTTTGATTCATTTCTACAAAGGTCACGTTATGGTGCCAAAAATGGTGGAGAAGCCACATTGCTAGTATAATTCCAACGTCACCAATTCGATAGACAGAAAACACCTTTAGCGCATTTTTTACAGGTAACAATCTTTCACGATAGAATGCGATCAGCAGAAACGAAGAGACACCAAGAATTTCCCATCCGATAAATAAAGTCTCCATATTTCCTGAAAAAATGATGATGGAAAAACCAATGTTGAAGAACAAAATCGTATTGAAAAAACGCTTGTAACCCTTTTCACGGTGTAGATAATAACGAGAATAAATGGTGATTAAAAAAGTCAACATAGATCCCATAAACGCATAAGTCAATGTCAATTTATCCACCATAAAATCAATGAAAAACTCATAATTTGAAGCCTTGTAAATTGAAATCTCCTTAAATTGATGTGCATTTAAGTCAGTAAAGAACCATTGGACGCCATAAAAGAGAACCAACATCAGTTGTAAAAAGGCTGTAGTGTAACCTAATATCGAAAGGAGGCCTTCTCTTTTTGAATAGATCAATAAACTGATTAAAAAACCTAAGATGGGTAAACCTAAATACCCATGAATGAAAACCATTGTTATCATGATGCTCTATTTGAAAGTTTGACAACAGGTAGATTTTCATGGGTCAAAAGAAGCGCTGACAACAAATTGTCATTTTTCTTTTGTGTCGCTTTTTGAGGTTCATACGGAGTAAATTTACCCTCCTTAAAAACATGGAATTTGCGAGTATGTGGATCAAAACTTACTAAAGAAACCCATTCATTGATAAACCATTCCAAAGTGCTTTTATTTTTAGAAATAGCTGCTAAGACGACTTCAGGATTTTGCTCAACAATAACTAGAAGTCTGTAAGGATCATGTATTTCAATCATTTGGCTAGGTAAGCCCGTTCGAAGATCGCCATCTACACCATTCGCAACTCCAATTAAGCCCATAACATTATGAGGTAACTTAGAACCCGCACCTAATTTTTCATTATCCACATGAGAGAAAAAATATTCCAAGTTAATACCTCCACAAACAGGTGCAACAGCGTTTAAGATTCCACTTAATAATTCACCATTTGGATCTATTTCATAGTCATATGAATTCAAGAAAGCCCGGCGATCTAAAAAAACTTGTTTAGAGAATTGCCTGCGACCAACTATACACAAAGCATTAGTTGCATGATTCAACTCCGGTCTTGGTTCAAATAATGAAACTGTTCTCAGCTTTACATTTTTGTGAACTTGTTTGGGGAGATCAGTTGAATCAACCGTTATGAATCTTCTCGAGCGCTCCAGGGCATTTAATTGGCATGCTTTTTCAAAAATGACTCGATTTGCCTCGAATTTATCAACCAGATGGGCCGGTAATAAGTTGAGGTCATAGTAGGTGAATTCATCTCGAGCGGTGTCTTGAAGAACGGGAACAAAATGAGTTTCGTCGGGAATGTTGATGCCTTCCTTTTCCAATAATTCACGAACAGCGATATGATTAGCCATGTAAGCGAATGCCCTAGCGTTTACAGAACCGGGGCGTCCAGAGCAAGCACCACAATCATAACCAGCATAATGTGTGTTATTTGAACTACTGGAGCCGTGAGCAATCATGTAAACCAAGGATGCAAAGTCGGAGGTCATGCCAATACTGCGAAGTAAACTCCCTACAATTTGAACCATTTCTGGTATACTAAAACCGATTTGTAAACCATCATTTGTAAATTGTAGCTGGTGATGCTCAATACTCAAGGATGAGTCTGGATCCATGTGTTGAGCAGAAGAAACAGCCATTGTATTTAAGGATGGCCAAAGAATACTTAATGCCAATTTTAAGGCTGACCAAAATCCATACGTATGGGTTAAAAGCCAACCAAGAAGTAGCCCGTGAGTTCTTGAATCAAAATGCAATTCCTTATGTTTCTTAAATTTGGTTGAATGCTCTACAATGAGATGAGTAGGTTGCAAAGGGGCAGGACAAATTTTTGTACGCTGCAATGAATTATAAGGTTGAAAGTATGCTTCGATATTTAAATGTCCTGGTGTTCCAAATGAAAGAAAGGTTGGATCCAATTGCTCTATATGACGACGAATAGAACATTCCCGGTCATCAATACAAAAAATCCCCACACTACTCACCACTTTTAAAGTCGGCACTGACTCCTCATTTTGAAGACCTCCTAATACTTGATCATAATAGGTCCACTCATATGCTTCTTGCCAAATTGCATTGATTCGTTGTGTGAGTGTTGGCTCTAAACTGTTTGGAATAAACTTGTAAGTTTGAATTTTTGATTTTCCAGCAGGCAACCAGTTTCTATGGTGCTGATCTAACGCATCAATTTCTAGCAAACATTCTAATAACACAAAATCCTTAAATTGAATCTGCCTATTTAATACAAGTGCTTTTGGGTGATTGGCAATTTGTCGAATCATACCAGAATAACCAGGATGGGCAAATTGTTGATCAAAAAGATAGTTTTCAAACGCATCTTCATTACCTACAATTAAATCAAGTGCGTCTTGAAGTTCAAAAGATTCATCAAGAAGGCAATTTCTTGCCCTGTCCCCGTTAAAAATAGAGCCAACCCCTTCTCGCTCCATTTTCCTTAAGGCAGACAAGAACCCTAATTCTGGATTAGGAAATTGCCATACCGCGATGCCTTGATCTAAAAACGAGTTAACGAGTCTAAATAAAAGCGGATGCACTCTTGCATCAAGATCAAAGCCGAGTATGTTTTTCCATTGAAGCCGATAAGAACCGACCAAAACACTTTGGTTTGGCTCTTGCTTTAAAGCAAACATTTGCGGATATTTAATATCTGTCTGCTGTGCCAAAACCCAATCTAAACTTTGTTTTGATATTGTGCCTTTTTCGAAAAGTTCCAAATAAGAATCAATGGACAAATAGGTCTGGTAACCAAATACCTGTTGTGCTGCGCTCAATCCTTTATGAAAGGGTAAGGATTGAAAAGCATGAAGGGTATTATGATGGATGAAATCTTTTAATGGTGCCTGGCTAGGCAAGTAATTCCCGAGCACATTTAGAATGTCCTCGAGTGACTGATTTTTACTCATAGAATGGATTAATAAAATGGAACAAAACGATTAGTTTGTTCGATTTTTAAATCCTAAATACCTGAAAAAAAATGAAAATGGGGAGGACGTACAACCAGCTCCTAAAGCTGCCTATAACATATCCAGAAAGCCCAAGGTTCGGAGATGGAAACTCAAGATTTTGGATTGAATTAATTCCAAAAAAATGGTCTTGACTGAAGTCGTTTAAACCTTTATCGCTGTCTGTATCTGTTTCTAATTCTTCAATTTCTTCAAGAAACTCACAAGCAGAAATTTGAAGAGATTTAGATTGGGCTTCTTTGAGTTGAATAAAATCCAAGCCATGTGATCCCTTATTCGCATTGGTTTTAAGACCGGTGGGTACAGTCATTCCAACTGCCAAGTTGCTTAAAAATGCAACGAGCGTAAGTAGAAATAAACTCCTTTTGTACCAATACATGAAACAAATTTAGCTTTTCAAGAACAAAGTCTTGTTAAATAATTCCTAAAAAAAACAACTTTAGCTTATCTTTGCTTGTTATGCAATCAACCATTTCAACAAACACCTCACAAGCCTTCATTGATCTAGAAGATAAGTATGGCGCCCATAACTATCATCCACTTCCAGTTGTATTAGAAAAGGGAGAAGGAGTCTATGTTTGGGATGTAGATGGGAAACGTTATTTTGACTTTCTATCTGCCTACTCCGCGGTCAACCAAGGGCATGCCCATCCAAAGATAACACAAGCGTTAATTGATCAAGCGCGCACATTAGCCCTCACCTCACGCGCATTTTATAACAACTGCCTTGGCGACTATGAAAAATTTGTAACCAACTATTTTGGTTTTGAAAAAGTTCTGCCCATGAATACGGGAGCTGAAGCAGTAGAAACTGCAATCAAGTTATGTCGTAAGTGGGCTTATGAAAAGAAAGGTATTGCAGAAAACGAGGCCCAAATCATCGTTTGTGAGGGTAACTTCCATGGCCGCACCACCACCATTGTTTCTTTTTCTTCAGATCCTGACTCATATCAAAATTTTGGCCCTTACCCTACTGGCTTTATTTCCATTCCATACAATGACACAGCCGCACTTGAATTAGCTTTAGCACAGCCAAACGTAGCTGGCTTTTTGGTAGAACCTATTCAAGGTGAAGCTGGTGTTTATACCCCTGCAGAGGATTACATGCGTGAAGCTAGGGCGCTCTGTACGGCAAACAACGTCTTATTCATTGCCGATGAGGTTCAAACTGGAATTGCGCGTACGGGTAGTCTGCTTGCTGTTTGCGGAAACTGCAATTGCAAAAACAAATGTGAGCAACAAAGCAATACTTACGCAAGACCTGATATTTTGATTTTAGGCAAAGCGCTTTCTGGTGGAGTTTACCCCGTATCTGCAGTTCTTGCCGATGACCATATCATGATGGTAATTAAGCCTGGGCAGCACGGATCCACTTTTGGAGGCAACCCCATTGCAGCCAAAGTAGCAATCGCTGCGCTCACTGTTATTGATGATGAAAATCTGATACAAAATTCACGTCATCTAGGAAACTTATTCCGCCAAGAAATGCAGCGCATCATTGATCAAAACCCATTATTGCTACAGGTACGCGGTAAAGGATTGCTTAATGCAGTGGTTGTCAATGATAGTCCCGATTCTGATACAGCATGGCAATTGTGCGTAGCACTCAAAGAAAATGGCCTTTTAGCTAAACCTACACATGGCAATATCATCCGATTTGCTCCACCACTTGTCATTACAGAAGATGAGCTAAAGACATGCATAGCTATTATAGAAAAAACAGTTCAACAATTTATTAAATAACGACATCTTGGCAACACCTATTAAATTTGGAACCGATGGCTGGAGAGCTATCATAGCGGCAGACTTTACCGTTGAAAATGTGGCACGCGTAACAGAAGCAAGTGGAATCTGGCTTAAAGAACGCTTTGAAAACCCAACAGTAGTGATCGGTCATGATTGTCGTTTTGCAGGGGAACTTTTCATGGAAACAGCAGCTAAGGTATTATTGGCTCAAGGTATTCAAATCAAAATGGCACGCGGCTTTGTGTCTACTCCAATGATCTCTTTGGCAGCACATCAATTGGGTTGCGAAATCGGAATTATTCTGACTGCGAGCCATAATCCTCCATCCTACAATGGATTCAAGTTAAAAGCCAAGTTTGGTGGACCACTCGAACCAGAGAAAGTCAATGAAGTGGAGGCTTTGATCCCCGATGTCTGTCGTATTCATTTTGAAAACATAGACTTAGATATAGCCATTCAAACAGGTCAACTTGAAATCATCGATATCGAAAAACGCTATATCGAGCACGTTAAAGCAAATTTTGATTTGCAAGCAATCCGAAATTCTGGGCTAAAACTCATGTATGATGCCATGTATGGTGCAGGGCAACGTGCATTACCTCTTGTTTTACCAGAAGTGGAATTATTGCATTGTGATCCAAACCCATCATTTATGGGTACGGCTCCGGAGCCCATTGCCAAGAATCTACAAGAACTTGCTCAAACCATTCAATCTAAAGGGGATGTTGCTTGTGCTTTGGCTACCGATGGAGATGCAGATCGCATTGGACTTTACAATACACGTGGAGAGTTTGTCGATTCTCACCACATCATTTTGCTCCTTATCCATTACATGGTTAAATACAAGCAAATGTCAGGCAAAGTTGTGATTGCCTTCTCTGTTACTCCACGCGTAGAAAAACTTTGCAAACACTACGGCCTTGAACTTGAAGTAACGAAAATTGGCTTCAAGGAGATTGCGAGCATTATGATCAAAGAAGATGTATTATTAGGTGGTGAAGAATCTGGAGGAATTGCTGTTAAAGGTCATATTCCAGAGCGAGATGGTATTTGGATGGGTTTAATCATTTGGGAATTCATGGCCAAATCAGGGAAGTCCTTAGATGAACTCATTGACGAAGTTTATGCCATTGTTGGTCCTTTCCAATTTGAGCGCAATGATCTTCATATAACAGAAGATCTCAAACAAAAAATTATTGCTAACTGCAAATCTAATGCCTATACTACTTTTGGCGCTTATCAAGTTAAAGAGGTACAGACGTTTGACGGTTTTAAGTATTTCTTTGATGAGGAACGCTGGGTCATGATTCGACCTTCAGGTACTGAACCCGTCTTGAGAACCTATGCCGAGGCACCTACTTTAGAAGAGGTGCGCGTCATACTCAACGCAACCGCACAAACAATTTGTAATTAACAATTTTGAATTTGACAGATCTGCCCTTCATTTTTTGAAGGGCTTTTTTGTTTAACCTAATGCGACATCAAGAATCATCATGACTAAAAAGCCACCGATAAATCCCAAAACTGCTACATCGGTATATTTATCTCGTTGAGTTTCGGGTATAACCTCTTCAACAACCACAAAAATCATGGCGCCAGCTGCAAACGATAGTGCAAAAGGTAAAATAGGCTCCATATAGATGACCGCCATGGCTCCAATAACACCCGCAATCGGCTCAACAATAGCGGAAAGCTGTCCATACATGAAGCTCTTCATGCGGCTTGCTCCAGCACGTCTTAGCGGCATGGCTACCGCAAACCCTTCAGGAAAATTCTGAATACCAATTCCGATGGCCAAGGCAATTGCACCGGCAATGGAGGCACCTTCCATACCATTTGCTGCCGCTCCAAATAATACCCCCACAGCTAATCCTTCAGGGATATTGTGTAGGGTAATGGCCAGAACTAATAGGGTCGTTTTATGCAATTGAGTTTTGACCCCTTCGGTTTCGTTATCATTAAAATTAATATGTAAGTGGGGTAATTTTTTATCTAAAAAAAACAGAAAGAGCGCACCGACCAAGAAGCCAATTGCTGCTGGCATCCAAGGAGCGGAAGGATACAAGCGCTCAGAGAGTTCAATTGACGGCATGAGCAGTGACCAAAAACTAGCAGCAACCATCACGCCACCCGTAAAGCCCAACATGCCATCCAAGACGCCACGGTGCATATTTTTAAAAAAGAAAACAAGACTCGCTCCGGCAGCCGTTACCAACCAAGTGAACAGCGTGGCTAAAAATGCAGCAAAAACCGGATCAGTATGGGTAAAGTAATGTTCAAGTTGTTGCATCATGACGCAAAGTTAATCAAAACCTAATGTGGAAGCATGCTTGCGTAAAGAAGATGCAACAGCAGTTCCAAAATCATCGGTCTTAGTCGATTCTGACTTCGCTTTTTCGTTCGCAATGTATTTACGCCTCTCTGCCTCAAGACGTGCCATCTCCTTTTGAATCATGCTGCGTTCTTCACTTTTTTGTTCTATGAACAACTTTCGTTCTTCACTGTTCAATCCTTTCATCTCAGCAGGGAGTTGTTCGTCTGGAATGCTTTGCATTTTTATAGAGTCCGTTTTCCAAGCGTCAACTACATCCCAATTCTCATTTTTATAAGTTGACTTTGATTTGACTAAATATCTTTCTGTTTCAGCTGCTTTAGACACACTATTTGCATTCAGATCTTGATCGATTTGCTTGGTTTTAAATTCGCCAGCACCCGCACCAAATCCGTAGTAAGTATTATTAAGTAAGCTGTTTTTCTCAATGATAAGATCATCATAAGGCGTCTCTATCTGTGAGACATTTGCATTGGCATCGATATTGAAAAAATCACCTTCAGTACAATCGGCACCATGTTTCCAACCAGCATTGATTCCTTGAGTACGATTTCCACAAAAGATCGTACTGACCAAAACCTGCTTTTCAGCAGCAAGTCCACAAGCGCTGGAAGTGGAAATAGGTCCTTGATTGAAAGACTCGTTTCCAGCGATATAAATAAGTTTCAAATCCAAAGGACTTTCAGACCAACTGAGTTCTTTCAGGGAGGAGACAATGACAGCGGCACAATATTCATCTCCACCGCTTGTACGCAAACCAAATAGTTTTTCAGAGACCAAATCTAAGTCAGTAGAAAAATCCAACTGCTTGCGTACGTAGTTTTGTTTGGCTGCAATTGTAGTATTTCCATAATCATACATTGCAATTTCTAAGGTCACGGGTACACCCTGGTAAGTTATTGTTGAGGCTTCATTAACAATTTCCCAAATCCGAGCCTTCGCCTGGTTAAGCAAACCATCCATACTATTGGAGGTATCAAAGAGTATGACAAGCTGAACCTTGCGCTGCGCAAGTGTGGTAAAGCTTATAACAAATAGTAAAGAGAGGATTAGTAACTGTTTCATGATGCATCTTTTGAAACATACTGCTAAAATGATGCCAAAACATTAAATATCAAAAGCATGAAGTGCTAATCGGTAGCTATCTAAACCAAATCCAAAAATGCAGCCCTTGCAGACAGGTGTCAACAACGATTCATGCCGAAAGGATTCGCGTGCAGCAATATTTGAAATATGCACCTCTACAACTGGGATTATAATAGCTGCTATACAGTCGCGCAGCGCAACACTAGTGTGGCTGTAGCCCCCAGCATTTATGATGATTCCATCGGCATCGCTTTGCTGAAGACAAGAGATGAGCTCCCCTTCCAAATTCGACTGAAAAAAAAAGAGCTCATGAGCACTTTGGTTTTTAAGTCCTTCGAAAAAAGCATCGAATGTCACATTGCCATATATTTGTGTTTCACGGGTGCCGAGTAAATTTAGATTTGGACCATTGACAATAAGCAACTTCATAACACATGCATTGGGAGCGCTATATTAAGGAATTTGTTTCATACCTGAAAATCGAGAAGGGATTGGCTCGCAATTCGATTGTAGCTTATCAACGAGATGTAGCGCTTTTAGCAGCATTTTTAGAGCAATCGAAACGTAAACCAGAGCAGGTTACTTATTCACAGCTTAAAACATTCGTTGCTCACCTCTTTGACCTTGGGCTTTCTTCAAGAAGCCAAGCCCGTATCATTTCAGGAATCAAACACTTCTTTAAATTTTTAATCCTAGAACGCTATATCAGCTTAGATCCCTCTGAATTATTGGAACAACCCAAACTTGGACGCAAACTGCCCGAGGTTTTGGAAATAGACGAAATAGATGCCTTGCTCAATGCCATTGACCTCAGTAGTGCTGAAGGAGAACGCAACCATGCTATGCTTGAAACGCTCTACAGTTGTGGGCTTCGCGTTTCCGAACTAATTGGTCTGCGCTTTTCAGATTTATATTTTGACGAAGGCTTTATCCGGGTAATCGGTAAAGGCAATAAAGAACGCTTGGTACCCGTCTCCAATCAAGTCATAAAGGAAATTACACAATATACAGAACAGAGTCGATTAAAAATCCCCATTCAAGCTGGACAAGAGCATTTCATATTTTTAAATCGACGCGGTCATCAGCTGACGCGCATCATGATTTTTACAATTATCAGACAACTTGCCCAAAAAATCAACTTAAACAAACAAATTTCTCCTCATACTTTTCGACATAGTTTTGCCACTCATTTAGTGGAAGGCGGAGCCAATTTGAGAGCAATTCAGGAGATGCTCGGACACGAATCTATCACCACCACAGAGATTTACACACATCTCGACCAACGCTTTTTGCGAAAGGCGATCTTGAGTCACCATCCACGAAATCAAGTAAAATGACAAAGATTGTTGAAAAAGGCTGCTTTTTTGTGAATATTGGATTTGCAGTATTGTAAAAAGTTGTTATCTTTGCATCCGCTTTTGTAATTACACGTAATAATTTAGACATGTCACGAGTTTGTCAGTTAACAGGAAAGTCAGTGATGGTTGGAAACAACGTATCACACTCAAATCGCAAGACCAAGCGTCGTTTTTATCCGAACTTGATCACGAAGAAGTTTTTCGTTCCTGAAGAAGATAATTTTATCACTTTAAAGATTTCTGCGGCTGCCCTGCGCACCATCAACAAAAAAGGAATCTCTGCTTGCTTAAAAGAAGCACGTCAAAAAGGATTTTTGAAATAACCTGTTGGGAAACAGAATAAACATTTAGAAAATGGCTAAGAAGAGTAAAGGCAACCGCATCCAAGTAATTCTAGAGTGCACAGAGCACAAAGAATCTGGAATGGCAGGTACATCACGCTACATCACCACCAAGAACCGTAAAAATACGCCAGACCGTATGGAGATTAAAAAATACAATCCCATTCTAAAGCGTATGACTGTCCATAAAGAAATTAAATAATTAAGTCATGGCAAAGAAAGTAGTTGCATCACTCCAAAAAGGTGGAGGAAAAGAACACTCAAAGGTGATTAAAATGGTTAAGTCTGAAAAGACTGGCTCATACACCTTCAAAGAAGAAATTGTACTTAACGATAAAGTTAAAGAGTGGTTTACTAAAGGCTAAACCACACTACATTCCCTTTCATAAGCTTCCAAATTGGGAGCTTTTTTTTTACCTTAGCAAATGGGCCTATTTGATTTTTTTTCAAAATCTAAAAAAGAAACCCTTGATCCAGTTCAAAAAGAAACTTTAGATCAGGGTTTAGAGAAAACCAAACAAACGTTTTTCTCCAAAATTACGCGCTTGCTTGTTGGCAAAAGTCGCGTGGATCAAGACGTCTTAGACGAACTTGAAGAAATCCTCATCACAGCCGATGTAGGTGTTGAAACTACGCTCAAAATTATCGACCGAATTGAGCAGCGCGTTTCTAAGGACCGTGTGATCAATTCTGATGAACTCAATCAAATACTACGCGATGAAATCATTGCACTACTCGAAGAGAATGCTGCTAACTTCGAAGGAAAGCTCAAAGTAGACAAACCAACTGATGGGAACCCTTATGTATTGATGGTAGTTGGAGTGAATGGGGTTGGAAAAACCACAACGATCGGCAAGCTAGCATACCAGATGAAGCAGGCTGGATTAAAAGTAGTTTTAGGAGCCTCAGATACCTTTAGGGCAGCAGCGGTTGATCAACTCATCATATGGGCTGATCGTGTCGGGGTGCCAATTGTACAACAAGGCATGGGGGCAGATCCTGCTAGTGTCGCATTCGATGCGCTGCAATCTGCAAAAGCACAAGGAGCTGATGTTGTTATCATTGATACTGCTGGCCGACTCCATAACAAAATTAATCTCATGCAAGAACTATCCAAGATCAAACGCGTCATGGATAAAGTGGTTCCCGATGCTCCGCATGAAATCTTGCTGGTCTTAGATGGTTCAACCGGACAAAATGCCTATGAGCAAGCAAAGCAATTTGCGCAAGCTACTGACATCAATGCATTGGCAGTAACTAAACTTGATGGAACAGCAAAAGGTGGAGTAGTGATTGGTATATCTGATCAAATGAAGATTCCAGTCAAATACATTGGTGTAGGAGAAAAAATGGAAGACCTCCAACTTTTTGACCGCAAGGCATTTGTCGAAACTCTCTTTAAGTAGGTCCTCAATAAATTAGAGTACTTGTTATATCAATTGTTGCGATACGTATGTTGCGTATTGGCCGTTGAGTGCCATTAGATCGTCGTGCTGACCTTGTTCAGTAATTTGGCCATCTTGTAAGACCAATATTTGATCGGCTTGACGAATTGTGGACAAACGATGTGCTATGACCACAGAAGTACGACCTTTCATCAATTCTTCTAATGCCTCCTGAACTAGTTTCTCAGAGGTAGAATCTAAAGCAGAAGTTGCTTCATCTAAAATCAAAATAGTTGGATTTTTTAAAATAGCACGGGCGATTGCGATGCGCTGTTTTTGCCCCCCAGAGAGCTGAATCCCGCGATCCCCTACTTCTGTATTCAGTTGCGCTGGGAAACTACTAATGAATTCCCAAGCATTCGCTTTTTGAGCAGCTTCTCTGACTTCTTCATCTGAAGCAGATGGACGACCAAATCGGATATTCTCTAAAATGCTTCCTGAAAACAAAAGTACCTCCTGAGGTACAATAGCCATCTGTTGACGCAATTGATGAATATCAAAGGAACTTGCCTTTTGCTCATCGAAAAAGATAGCACCAGATGAGGGTTGATAAAACTGTAAAAGCAGGTTGGCTATTGTAGACTTTCCCGAACCACTTTGACCTACCAAAGCCAACGTTTGGTTTGATTCTATCTTGAAATTAATCCCATTGAGAACCTGCACATCAGAGCGTTGCGGATAAGAAAAGAAGAGATTTTCAAAACGAATTGAACCACTCAATTGAATTGTTGGAGTTGTTGAGATTTGAGGTTTCTCTGCTTCTTCTTGAAGCAAATCCAATAAATTTTCAGTTGCACCAACTGCTTTTTGCACACTTGCGTACAAATCAGGCAAAGACCCTATGGATGCACCCATCATGATAGTAAACAAAACAAACTGATAGAAGCCTTCTGAAGCAAGTTCAGGGCTTGGACCTTGAGTCATGAGTAGGCCCTTCCAAACAATAAACACGATGGCTCCAAAGAGACAAAAAATGATAAAAGAGACGAATAAACCGCGCCAAATACCACTGCGCACATTCAGGTCGCGCGTTTGTTGGGTACTGGTTCTGTATTTTCCAAGTAGAAACCATTCGTTGGTGAAAGCCTTCACGTTGGCAATTCCAGTGAGTGCTTCTTCAAGTATAGCATTGGAGCTTGCTATGTAATCTTGAGCTTCTTTACTCAATTTACGGATGTAACGACCAAAAAACACAGCTACAATAGCCATGACAGGTACGGTAGCTAACATGATCAATGAAAGCTTCCAGGAAATAAAAAATAAAAAAGCAATTCCACCTACAACAATAATAATTTGTCTAAAAAACTCTGCTATTGTAGTACGCAATACTTCCTGAATTTGAGTAATATCGGAGGCTACCCTCGAAGTGAGCTCTCCAACTTTCTGACGATTAAAGAAATCCATAGGCATGTATACCAGACGCTCAAAAGCATCATTGCGCATATCTCTGAGCGCATTTTCAGTTACGTTGTTAAATAGAACAACTCGGACAAATGAAAATACACTTTGAAAAAAGAACAATATAAAGAGTGAGAATGCAATTTGATTGACATTGGATAGGTCGAGTAAGCGGATGGTATCTTGAGGATTTGAAGAAGCATTTGAACTACCGAGAAGTTTACCCATCAGATAAGGAAAAACCAACCCAGCAGAGGTACTCAGTACCAAGAAAATCCAGCCAATGAAATAGGTACCGGCATAGGGTTTGAGGTACTTCAAAAAACGAGCAGCTTTGCGCCAGCTGTCTTTGGTTAATTTTACTTTGGGTTCTTTAGTTTTCTTGGGTCTCATCATAGATTAGGCGCTTTGCACTACAAAAATAACCTGCTTTCTTGGCGCAAGCGCTTTTTTTCACGATTTTTGTCGAAAGAATTTGAAATTCTAAAAAATATAGTATCTTTGCATTCCCAAAAACATTACAAATAACGACACGACATGAAAAGAACGTTTCAACCATCGGTAAGAAAAAGAAGAAACAAACATGGCTTCCGTAGCCGTATGGCCACAAAAAACGGTCGTCGTGTGTTGGCTGCGCGCCGCAAAAAAGGCCGTAAAAAATTAACTGTATCTGACGAACCAATGCACAAGCGTTAATTCGATCAGCAACCATAAAATTGCCCTGGCCTTGTGGTCAGGGCTTTTTTTTGCCTTAAAAAAGGTTTGCAAATTGTTTAAAGAATCATCACACTCAACTTTCTGAAAGGGATATATATCTTAAGCACATACATAAAGGGCCGCAAATGCGGCCCTTTATTGTCTTTCCAAAATTGTTGACTGATGGAAAGGAGGAACTATGCTGGCACTTTAGGTGAAGCTGCTAAGATGCTTGACGAGGTTTCTTTAGCGAACTTCTCAAAGTTTTTGACAAACTTAGCTGCTAGACTTGCGGCAGTATCGTCGTAAGCATTTTTATCTGACCATGTATGGCGTGGATTGAGTAATGCTGCAGGAACGCCATCACATGACGTTGGAAAGGATAAATCAAAGAAAGGCATCTGTTCGAATGCTACGTCGTTTAGCTTGCCCGTAAGCGCAGCTGTGATCATAGCGCGGGTATGGGCTAATTTCATTCGGGTACCAACTCCGTAAGAACCTCCGGTCCAACCGGTATTGATCAACCATACATTGATGCCAGTTCCTTCTAACTTTTCTCCAAGTAGTTGGGCATATTTTGCAGGATGCAAGGGTAGAAATGCTGCTCCAAAACCTGCAGAAAAAGTGGTAGTAGGCTCCGTTATACCCACTTCTGTCCCTGCAACTTTAGCAGTATAACCCGACATGAAGTGATACATGGCTTGCTCTTTAGTCAATTTTGAAATCGGAGGCAATACTCCAAACGCATCTGCAGTCAAAAAGAATATGTTGGTTGGGGCTGCTCCTATCGAAGGATTTGCAATATTGTCGATATAATCAATAGGATAAGAGACACGCGTATTTTCGGTAATGCTACCATCGCTGTAATCTGGGGTAGAAGATTCTTGTGGAAAACCAACATTTTCAAGTAGTGCTCCAAATCGAATAGCATCAAAAATTTGAGGTTCTTTTTCTCGCGACAAATCAATTGTTTTGGCATAACAACCACCTTCAAAATTAAAGACACTATTGTTACTCCAACCATGCTCGTCATCACCGATCAGGCGCCGATTAGGATCTGAGGAAAGCGTTGTTTTACCTGTACCTGAAAGACCAAAAAAGATAGCTGTGTCACCATCCTTACCGATGTTTGCCGAACAATGCATCGATAAGACATTTTTTTGGTGTGGCAAGATGAAGTTAAGTGCCGAGAAAATTCCTTTTTTGATTTCTCCAGTATAACCAGTACCTCCAATGAGTATCATTTTTTTGGTAAAGTTAAGAATGGCGAAGTTGTGCTGACGCGTACCATCTATGCTTGGATCAGCTAAAAAGCTTGGTGCACAAACGATATGCCACTCGGGCATAAAGTCCTCGATTTCATTTGCATCTAAACGCAAAAACATATTGTGGGCAAACAAACTAGACCAAGGCAGTTCTGCTATTACTCGGATATTCATGCGAAAAGTGGGGTCTGCACAAGCATAAACATCGCGTACGTATAGATCTTGCTCTGCCAGATGCGCTTTCATACGCTCATACAATGCATCAAACTTAGCAGGTTCAAATCCAATATTGATATCACCCCACCAAACTGCATCTTCGGTGAGAGCATCACAAACAATGAAGCGATCTTTTGGAGAGCGACCTGTAAATTCTCCGGTTTCTATGGCTAGAGCTCCGGTATCGGTCAGCATGCCTTCTCCCAAAATGATACAGTCTTCGATGAGTTCAGCTGGGGTCAGGTTCCAAAATTGATCTCCGGTCTCAGCTAAACCAATTGAAGCGGCTAGATCGGCATTTTTCCCGAATTTTCCGTGTAATTCCATTGTTCTTTATTTAGTATTCTGAGCTACAAAATTACAATGCTTTAGCACCTCAAACCATGATAAATATTAGCTTTTTGTAAACATCGTTTCTGTACAACTGTGGAGAACTAAATTTGATTTTTAAAGGGATTTTTACTATATTGAAGTAAGTGTCAGAAATACACTTTGCGTTTTGTAAAGCGCATTATTATACCTAGTTTTGAATCAAATGAAACGCATGCGCCTCTTCTCATCTCTTCTCGTATTATCATTACTTGGCTTTACTTTAACCCACTTTTATTCAAAGGAAAAATCACTTTCACCCTCGTCCAAATTCAAGTACGAGCTTCCCAACAAATGGATCGGTCAGACTTTTACTGATTTGAATTCAATGGAAGAGAATCGTCAAGCTGTTGAATACAGAAAATACATAACACTGCTTCAAAATAAGCAGCAAGTATTACCTATTGGTCGCCTAGATCATAAAATCGCATGCATTTCTTTAGGTGGTAATTCATCGGTATTCACCGAAACCCTAGCGCTTTATGCAGACCGTATAGCAACTTTTGATGCCGACACCCTCCAAATCTCTGCCATGCTGGATAAGTTCTACGGCCTAAGCGATCCGAAAGTCTGTATTTTTAGCTTACATGCACAAAAACCCACGCACAATCACATTGCTGAATGGGCGTGTAAGCAAACTCAAATTCTAAACAAAACGGACCAAAACATCTTGGTTCTTTTTGGAGATAAACATGCTCTCCAACTCATTGACACCTCACTTTTTGATGCAATTATTCTTGCTCACGAAAACCACCCAATTGCACACGAGCAAGTGGCCCAACTGCTCATGGGAGGTTTAAATGCAGTTGGTCTTCAGGCTAATGGCCGGCTTGGCATTGCTCTTCCTGAAGAACTTGGTCTTAACAGTCAAGATCTACAAGAAATTGATGTCATTGCTCAAAAAGGTATCAACGCAGGTGCTTACCCTGGATGTCAGGTTTTGGTTGCAGTCGAAGATAAAATCATCTGGCACAAGGCTTATGGCAAGCAAGGTTATGAAAGTACGGCACCTACAATCAATCTCCAATCGATGTATGATATCGCATCAGTCACTAAAATTGCCGCCTCTACCCTACTAGCAATGGAGCAACATGCAAAGGGTAAATTTGACTTAAATCGGAGCATTGGGTCTTATATACCAGAAGTGACCGGGGAAACCCCATTTGGTGCTCTGAAAATCAGAGAAATCATGGCACACCAGGCCGGCCTCACCCCTTGGATTCCATTTTACAAGCGCACCCTAAGTGATGGGACATGGAAAAACAGTATTTACAGGAGCAGTCCATCTGAGGAATTCCCGCTCCAAGTAGCCAAAGACATGTTTATACACAAAAACTACAAAGACAGCATGTACGCGCAAATTATGCGAACTCAACTTGGCCCTAAAAAATATGTGTATTCTGATCTCTGCTATTATTTCACACAACCCATACTTGAAAGCCTTATTGGAGAAAGCCAAGCAAGCTACCTTCGCCGCAATATTTACCTTCCGCTTGGACTCAATCGCATATGCTACCATCCACTTCAATACTTCACAGCTAATCAACTTGTACCGACTGAAAATGACAAGCTTTTTCGCAGACAAACACTTCAAGGCTTTGTACATGACCCTGGAGCTGCAATGCTTGGAGGAATTGCAGGGCATGCAGGTATCTTTTCAAACGCTTGGAGCCTAGCTCACGTCATGCAGCTATTTTTGAATAAAGGACAAATGGCCGGGATGAATTTCTTTTCAGAAGCAACTTACACCGAATTTACCAAGCAACAATATACCGGCAATAGACGGGGTGCTGGCTTTGACCGGCCAACGGCAAATGGTGGTGGAACTTGCGATGTATTAGCCTCACAACAATCTTTCGGGCACTCTGGCTTTACTGGCACACTCGCTTGGGCCGACCCCAAAAACAAAGTGATCTTTATCTTCTTATCCAACCGCGTGCACCCCAACCAAGACAACTGGAAACTCCGCGACCTCAACATCAGAACCGATATGCAGCATGTGGTGTATGAGGCGTTAGCTAAGCGGGGCAGATAGTTTCTACCTCAGCACCAGCACTTTCGCACAACGAATTTGGGACGTGTTCTCGACCAGGAGCGTATAGCTTCCTGCAGGAAGGTTGGCTACATCAATTTGTTCAGATGTTTGACCCGATTGCACTAATTTACCTTCAGTTGAAATAATGCGATACGTTTTAAATTCTGCTGTATAAGTAGCCGGTATGTTCACTTGATCTGAGACTGGGTTAGGGTAAATTTGAAAGGATGCAGTGGCATTGATTTCATTTGTACCCATGATATAATCGCAAACCTCTGTAAAAATCGGTTGATACGTTACAAAATTATAGTGAGAATAGCAGCGCAATGGTCCGCCTTCATTGGCGTCTACAGCACCATCAAATTGGTCGTAAGGAAGCATGTAGTCACGCATGAAGCCAATATTTTCTATAAGTGTATCTTGTAAAAATCCAAACGAATAGTTTGTAGAATCACATCTGTCGATGACTAAATAATTTCTTGGCTCGTTATTGATCGTCATGGTGCCTGTAGACAACACTTTCATGCGGCTATTTGGAGGAATAATATTGCTTATCAATGGTTGTTTTGCCATGGGCCAGCTCTCACCGACTTGTGCATTGAAGTTGTAAAGTGTATCCCAATGATTTTGGTAACGCAAATAGACTACGCCATTGGCTTCATAGGTATATTCGGCACCAAACTCTGAAGAATTAATCCCCATACCCCAACCTAATCCATGATAAGTTTTCGTCAGCTTTTTTGCTAACTGTCCATCTATAATTGTGTCTGCAGTGTAGGCGATATCTACATAGCCAGGGAAAAACCCAATATACGAATAATGCCATTGAGCGCCGTTGGGAGCCCAGTTTTGACCAAAAGAAATTCCAGAAAATAGTAGTAAGCATATAAGTAGTCGCATCACAATAAAATTATTGGTTAAACGTATAACGTAGCTTTAGACTAAAATAGGGAGTCTTGTCGTAAATAAATAGGGTCTATCTTGATCATCTACTGATTTACAAAATAGATTGAATTGGCTACCATGAGTTTGCCGCTTTCCCAGAAACCGCGGAAGAGCGGATTATCTATGAAATAAACAATCGTACCGCGGCCATAAGGTACACTTCCTGCGATATGGGCTTCAGATTGCTGTGCTTTGACGCGCGCACCCACAAAACCATTAACAGCCGAAGCATTTTTAGTCAAAGCGAATGCTGGTTTGCCATCGATTTGGTAGGCTGTGGCGCCTTGGCGCAAGGTGTAGTAAAAGTCGTAGCCAAAAACCATTGGGTTACTTTGATCAATCACACATGGATAAATGGCGCCGGTAATGGCATCTGAAATTTGATCGCGCTCTTGGTTACCATAGCTAACTGGGGCGTTTGCACCAGCCCGACTTTCTTTGTGCTTGATACCAAAGCCTTGGTCGGCAGCAAGCGCATCGATGGCACCACCTATTACAATTAGGGTTCCGCCTCTGCGCACCCAAGAGTTGAGCGCATCATTGCCCGCAATGTCAAAACCGCCCTCTGGCACGAACAAAACATCCAATTGACTCAAGGCAGCGTCGATATCGTCTTCAAAAATGAGGTGAGCAGGTTTCACGAGTTGCTGCTCAAAGAAATGCCAAATCTCGCCGACATTTAGTGAAGAAAAACTGTCTCCGGCAAGAATACCTACCCTTGGGTTGGGCACCATTTTCACCGAAGAAGAACCAAAATCAGTGCCGCCATCAACCATTCCAGTCACCAGACCTTTGATGTCGACGCTATAGCGAGCAGCATAATCATTGACGATTGCATGAAAATCGGGACGCTTGTTCTCACCGGTGAGCAAGAGCAAGGTTCCGGGCGCATATGTTTGGTTATCGAGTTTGAAGCCTTTCTCATGAAAATAAACTTTTATGCCCGCCTGCTGAACTGCATTTAAGAACTGTGCTGTGCGCAAAGACTCCCAACGAACCGCATAGGCAATAAATCCCTCAGATGCTAAAAAATCTGACTTAGATTCCTGAACTGGAACAACTGGCGTGGCTTTGAGCTGAGCTTCTACAGCAAATCCATCCAAACCATAGGCGTGCGGAAGGGTCCATGCAGTAATGTCATAAGTAAGACTATCGGAGAGTTTGGTGCGGGGCTCAAACAAGACCGAAACCAAAGTGCCTTTTTCTTGTTGAGTTGAAATGACGATATCGCCGACCTCCAATTTAAAACCTTCTATCATTCCTGAACTGTAATGGTAGCCTTTAGTGCTGATTGCCTGCGTGCCCGTGGAAATGACTTGCCAATCGATCTTGTTTTTGCCGAGCAAATCTAAGATAGGGTCTACCTTGGCCTTCGTACCACGCAACACATAAGAATTGTATTTGGAAGTCTTCGCATTGCGGAATTTTTGATATTCAACGACCAGTTTTTGAGCATTGCGCGCGCTGGTTTCTACCGTAGAAAGCCCTGTAGTGACATGATGCTCCACGCGGTCAGCTAAGCGCAAGGTGTCGCCTACTTGGGTAATCACTGCAAGTCCTGCGCGTCCGCTTCCACCTTGCTCATAGGTCATACCGATACTACCACTGTAAGTTGGATAAGTATCTCCGTAACTTGGGTAGAGCAAGTCAAAAATTTCTTTAGAGAAATAAAGCCATCCTGCTTTGTCAAAATAGCCTGCGTGGTTTTTACCAATTTCCTTTTGGAAATCACGCTGCCAGTCGGTGATTACCTCATGATAAGGCTCCGCAGCAGGCGGAAAATAGTACGGCTCATTAATACCCTGTTCGTGAAAATCGACATGAACGTGAGGCAACCACTGGTTGTATTGTTGAACCCGAACAGCAGATTCTATTTGAGTCATCCATGCCCAGTCTCTATTCAGGTCAAATAGGTAGTGGTTAGGGCGACCGCTTGGCCATGCCTCATTATGGCTTGCGCTAAAGCGCTGGTTATCTATCGGGTTTGCGCCATATTGGTAATAAAAGTTGACATAGCGGTCGCGTCCATCAGGATTCAGACAAGGATCCATAATAACAACCGTATTTTCCAAGTAACTTTTTTTATCCGTTAGCAAACGGTAAGCCGTTTGCATTGCAGCTTCTGTACCAGAACTTTCGTTACCATGAACGTTATAGGATAACCAAACAATTGCAAGCTGCTCATCAGCAGCTTGGGTCAAGTGTTTTTGACGGATATCTTCCAATTTCATAAGGTTCTCGGCGGTGCCAATATAACAAAGCAAAAGATCTCTTTTTTCGTAAGTCTGCCCTATTTTAGTCACCTTGATTTGTTGGGGGAAGGCTTTTTCTAAAGCATAGAAATAATCCACAACACGATGATGACGCGTGAATTGTTCACCAATATTATATCCCAAAAACTCTTTTGGGGAAAAGGTATTTTGAGCAACAAACGAAAGAGTGCATTGAATGAAAGCAATGATAAAAATGAATATGTTCTTCATATGTTCTACTTTGATTAAATAAAATTAATGCTCCTGTTTTTCTTTGGCTAAATGAATAATAGCGTCGCCCCTGTAAACAACTGAAGCCTCATTGATACAAATAACATAGCCCTCTTGATTGGCCTTTATTTGCTTTTCATATTTACCATAAGGATCTGTAATGAGGGCTAGAATATCACCCTTCTGCACCTTGGTGCCATTGGGTACAAAGCATTGAAACATCCCACTTGACGGAGCACGCATCCATTTGCTTTCTGCAGCAAATATAGGTTGGCGTTCTTTGGAAATATCAAATTTGTAGTTGCGCATCCCCAAGTATGCTATTACCCGTTTCAAGCCGTTGAGACCTTCCTCAACAACATTTTCCTCAATATTACTTGCTTTGCCTCCTTCAAACAACAATATCTTTTTATTGCGCTTGACCATACTTTCCCTTAATGTTTTGGGGATCAGACCTGAGTGCAAAATGAAGGGTGGATTAAATACTTTTGCTAATTCAACACTTTCATTATCTGAGAAAACACAGCGAATTTGAGGAAAATTATTGCGTTGGGCTGCACCCGTATGATAATCAATAATGTAGTCACAATAAGGAGCAATTTCTTTCATAAAATGAAATGCAAATTGAGCCGCTAATGATCCTTTATGAGAACCCGGAAAGCTACGATTCAGATCGCGGCCATCAGGCAACTCACGTTTGAGATTGAGAAAACCAAATATATTGAATATGGGGAGACAAATGATTGTTCCTTTGGCAGGTTTATTTAGTTTTTTACGTAGAAAGCGACGTACAATTTCAATACCATTAAGCTCATCTCCATGAAGTCCTGCCATGACCAGCACAGTTGGTCCATCCTCTTTTGCACGTTCTACGAAGACAGGCACCTGAATGGGGGTACGCGTGTGTAAGTGTGCAACTTCTAAATTGAGTTGAACGCCTTTACCAGGCATTATTTCATGCCCGAGAATGACCATTCTTTGATGTTGTTTTTTTTTAACGCCGGACATTCTTTTCAATATAGGTAATTATTTTACCAGCGATATCAGTCTGGGTTGTATTTTCTATCCCTTCGAGTCCTGGTGAAGAATTGACTTCTAAAACTAAAGGGCCCCGCTCAGATTGAAGCAAATCTACACCTGCAATTCCTAATCCTACAGCTTTTGCAGCTAATATGGCAGTGTATTTTTCTTCTGTCGTCAACTCTATTACTTCTGAGCTACCACCTCGGTGTAAATTCGAACGAAATTCTCCGGGAAGACCTTGGCGTTTCATAGCGCCTACAACCTCACCATCAACAACAAATGCACGGATATCTGCACCTTTTGCTTCACGTATAAATTCTTGAACAATAACTCTTGCTTTGAGTCCGTTGAAAGCTTCGAGTACAGATTGTGCCGCATTCAAATTTTCTGCCAAAACTACACCTAAACCTTGCGTACCTTCTAGTAACTTTAAAACTACGGGTGCCCCACCTGCGCTCTTTACCACATGCTTCACATCTTTAGAATAATTGGTAAACACCGTTTTGGGTAATCCTATCCCCTCTTTAGACAAAACTTGTAGACAACGAAGTTTATCTCGAGAATGAATAATCCCTCTAGAACCCACTGCGGTAAAAACGTTCATCATTTCAAACTGTCTTACAACAGCAGTTCCATAAAACGTAACAGAAGCACCAATTCGCGGAATTACTGCATCAAATCCTGTCAGATATTGATTCTGATAGTAGAGTGCAGGTCCGGTTTGTTCGATTTCAATATTGCACTTTAAGTGATCTATTACATGCGCCTCGTGACCGGCTGCTTCAGCTGCTTCAACTAGCCTACGGGTAGAATATAAATGTGGATTTCGGGAGAGAATGGCAATTTTCATAGCTGATTTTGGGTGTTTATATGGATGTATTTTTTGCTCGTGTCTATCACAAAGCGCTTGTTGAGTACTTTTCTGCCCAGTAATATTGGATAACGCATTCCTTGTCGCTTTGTGAGAGAAAATTCAGTATGAAACTTCAATCCTGCTATTTCTATTGAGCCAAGAACAAAAAATCTTTCTTGTACTTGCCCGGTACTGCTTTTGACATTTTTGGTCCTGAACTTAGAAAAAGTCATTTCTTTACCAGTATAAGCGGCGTGTTTATCATCGAGAAAAACTACCTTGAGCAGCTTGTCCTCAACATAGCAAGAACTTACATGTATGCTAGAAGTATAGGCTCCAGAATCTACCTTTGCCTTCACCTCAGCCAAACCAAAATCAGGCAACCAAGCAAGTTCTCTTCGACCTATTAAAATTTGTTCTTTAGGCAACATAAAACAAATGTAGTTCAAACTAATAACACATGAAAATACGCCAAAACCAAATAAAGCGTAAAATTGGACGTTAAGGGTTGTAACTTTGCAACAATGAAGCAACTTTTACTTCTGATCATAGTCCATTTTCCGTTGCTCTTTTGGGCACAAGAAATAGCTGTATTCGGGCATTGTTACCTCAAAGGAAAAAAACCAGCAACCGGAGCTAATGTACAACTCCATTTCATTGCTGAAGGGGCTGTTTTGAATTCCATGATGACTACCACTGATAAGAACGGGTATTATTCCTTTACACCTTTATCTTTGGGTGATAACATTGAGATCATTTACCAATACGGGGATGTAACACTTACATTGAAAACACAGCTCAACAGCACAAATACGGTACAAGAACTTCCTGATCAAAATTTTACCATTCAGGAAAACAAAGGTGTTGTGGTTCGTCAAGATGGTCAAAACCCATTTGAAATCGAGAAACTTCCCCAATTGAATTTAAAGGGTATTGTAGGTCTTGAAAAAACCTTAACCCTAACAACCGCAGCCACCTCCAATAACGAACTCACATCGAATTACAACGTAAGAGGAGGTAATTACGATGAAAACCTGGTTTATGTCAATGGTTTTCAGGTCTACCGTCCATTCTTAACTCGTAGTGGTCAACAAGAGGGCATGAGTTTTATTCACTCTTCATTGGTTGAAGATGTTCGCTTTAGCGCAGGTGGGTTTTCTTCGAATTATGGCGATAGATTGAGTTCTGTTCTAGACATCACCTACAAATCCCCAAATGACTTTCACGCCTCAGCTATGGCCTCTCTTTTGGGAATTGAGGCCCATATAGAAGAAGCTGTCAATGCACGTTTTAATTTTTTAGTAGGCGCACGCTATCGATCCAACGGTTATTTTCTAAACACTCTTCCTACAAAAGGAGCCTACAACCCTGTGTTTGCGGATGCTCAAATCCTGAGCAACTATCAACTGAATGAATATTGGACTTGGAGCTTTTTAGGACATTTCTCCACAAATGCATACCGTTTTGCACCCCAAACAGCGCAATCTGACTTTGGAACAGCAAACGAAGCTTACCGTTTGATGATCTATTTTGAGGGTCAAGAAAACTCAAATTTCCAAACCCTTATGGGCGGCACTTCCTTGAAATATGCCAAAAACAATACCAAACTTGATTTTTACTTAAGTGCCTTTAGTTCAGATGAACGTGAGTATTTTGATATCCTTGGACAGTATTTTATAAATGAACTCGAGACAGATCCCTCTAAAGAAGCTTTCGGGGACTCAATCGCTACGCTCGGTGTCGGTGGTTTTCTCAATCATGGACGCAATCGACTACAAGCTCAAATTTTAAATGCCTACCACAATGGTAGTTTTGTCTTCCTTGACAATTTCATTGACCAAAACAAAACAAAAAAACGCTTCTCTGAACTATCTTGGGGGCTCAACTTACAATCAGATCACTTCGAGGACCAACTAAGCGAGTGGCGACTCATAGACTCTTCGGGCTATAGCCTCCCACAAACCCAACCTGATTCAATAGTATTGTTTGAAACGATCAAAGGGAAACTTAGTCTTGATGGGTATCGAGCAACGAGCTATCTTCAATTTTCTAATTCATGGGTAAAGGTAAGTCGGTCTAAAATTATTGCACTAAAGGCCCCTTATAAAAGTGAAAATGGAGAAAAAATTCAAGTCTATGATACCCTTGATATTTCTTCCCGAAAAGTCAATTTTCAAATTGGATTAAGAGGTGGCTATACAAGTATTAATAAAGAGCCGTTTTTTACACCGCGTTTAAGCATTTCATATGCTCCTGCCGCATACATGTGGCAAAATGGGCAAGCCGTCAGAAGAGGTTTACTTTTCAAATTTTCATCAGGTCTATATTATCAGCCACCATTTTATCGTGAATTTAGAACTTTCGACGGCCAACTTGCACTTGGTGTTCAGGCACAAAAATCTTTGCACTTAGTTGCTGGGTCAGAGTTTTTATTTCAGATGTGGGGAAGACAAACACCTTTCAAACTGAATACAGAACTCTACTATAAATATCTATGGGATATCAATCCTTATGAAATTGAAAACGTTCGTACACGCTACTATGCAAACAACAATGCTGTAGGTTACGCATATGGCCTTGATATCAATGTGCACGGCGAGTTTGTTGAAGGAATTCAATCTTTTTTCAAACTTGGATTATTGTCTACAAAAGAAGATATCATAGGTGACCAATACACAAACTATTACAACGCAGCAGGAGAGCGTATCATTTTTGGGTACAGCCAGGACCAAGAAGTGGTAGATTCAGTTGTCGTCATACCAGGTTTTATTCCGCGGCCTACTGATCAATGGCTGACCTTTGGTGCATTAGTCCAGGACCAAATGCCTGGCTATGAAGCCTTCAAAGTTCAGATGGGACTTCAATATGGTTCGCGCTTACCTTATGGCCCTCCGGATTTTGTACGCTATAAAGATACCTTGAGAATGCGCTCGTATTTCCGTGTTGATCTCGGGCTTTCTTACGACTTATTGCATCATCAGGCTGAAAAAAAGCCAGGCAAAAAGGCATGGCAAACACTCGATCAAGCACTCATATCTTTAGAAATATTCAATGTTTTAGGGGTGAATAATGTCCTATCAAAACAATGGATACAAGACGTACAAGGGAAGTTTTATTCAGTGCCTAACTATCTCACTCAAAGACTTTTCAATCTTAAATTTAGTATGGCCTTTTAGTCAGTTAAGAACTGGCGAAAATAAAAATCGATTAGGAGAAACCAATGCAGTTTTTACTGCGTACATGACAATTCCAGCTGTATTTTTCACACCTAATTTTGCCATTATATTTTTCCGATGGGTGTTGACAGTATGCTTACTTAAAAATAAAAATTCAGCAATTTGTTCATTTGTTTGCCCTTCTGCAATCAAAACAATGATCTCATTTTCACGTTCTGACAATACGACTGGACCACAATTAAAGTCTTCGGTATTTAGTTCGCTTAAATCAATATTGGATCTTTGAATCGTTTCGAGGATTTGCCCACAAAAGAATTGCTTTCCTTGCGCTGTTTCTTTAACGGCATCAATGATCTCGGCAAGTTCACAGTCCTTTTTTACATAGCTAGTGACCCCTGATTTGAGCGCATCAATCAAGATCGGAGCATGCTGCGCTTCGGTGACAGCAACAAATCGAAGATCTGTATATTTAGCTCTTGCTTTTCGAATAATATCGATATCAAAACCAGGCGCAGTAAAATCAATGAGCACCACATCAGCTCCAAAATTTTGAAGCTGAGCCATGAGCTCATGTTGGTTTTTAGCTTCACCAACTATTTGCACCCCAGATTGAGCATTAAGAATGGTTCTTAAGCCTAAAAGAATGAGTTCGTTGCTATCTGCTATGATGACTTGCATCTTATTTAGAATTATTCTAGACAAAGTTACAAGCAAATTTCAATTTTAACTACCTGATTCATCACTTTTTTTCAGAAAAAATGAGACCGAGCTTCTGTAAATGACAAATTTGAAAATAAGCACCTAACTTTGTCCTATGATTACGGAAATTGGTACAGACTTGCAGCATGCACGAGAACTCATTCTCAACGGTCAAATTGTTAGCATTCCGACCGAGACGGTATACGGTCTTGCGGCAGATGCAAATAATGAAGATGCGGTGTGTGAAATTTTCAAGGCAAAAAATCGCCCCACTTCCAATCCATTGATTTTACATTTTGATTCTTTAGCTACTGCTCTACCCTACATAACTAATTTCCCAAGTATTTTTGAGAAACTCCATACACAATTTTGCCCTGGACCACTTACGTTTGTTGTCCCCAAAAGTACCTTGGTAAGCGACCTCATTACTGGTGGGCAAAATACAGTTGCTATTCGTTTTCCGAAGCACCCCATTCTTCAACAATTATTAAAAGAATTAGGCCGTCCACTTGCTGCTCCAAGTGCAAACTTATATGGACAATTGAGTCCTACAAATGCAATGCATGTCCATTCCCAACTTAAGGATCGCATCCCTTATATTTTAGATGGTGGAAACTGTAGCGAAGGATTAGAATCTACCATCATCGGGCTCGATGAAAACAAAATTGTAGTCTATCGTTATGGTAGCATTACACCCGAAGCATTAGCTGAAGTAACTGGATACCTTCCAAAAGCTAAAGTAAATGCCGATGGCACGGTACTCACAAGCGGTATGGTCAAGCATCATTATGCCACTCAAACTCCTTTATATCTGGGGTTTAAACCAGACGAAGAATCCATATCATCAGTGCAAATAACTATTGGTAAACACGAGTTTATCGCTGGCCCACATCTCATATTAAGTGAAAATAATCAGTTAGAAGAGGCAGCACGCAATCTCTATGCAATTCTTCATTCTGCAGATGCACTTGGCATGAATAAAATCTATATAGAACCTTTCTTAAACCAAGGTTTAGGACTTGCCATGAATGATCGTTTGGCACGTGCAGCTGCAAAATTTTCCTAAGATAGTCAGCGCAGGAACCTCAATTCTTTTTTTTAAAAAAGTGCATAAAAAAAGGCTCCTTTTGGAGCCTTTCAATATGTTATGTTCGTGGAGCAAACTTAATTGCAAACTCCATTATTTCATGTGACGACCGTAACGGTTTTTGAACTTGTCGATTCGACCCGCAGTATCAACGAATTGTGCAATACCAGTGAAGAACGGGTGAGATTTGTGAGAGATATCCAACTTCACTAGTGGGTATTCGTTGCCGTCTTCCCAAGAGATTGTTTCTTTGGTTTCTGCGCAAGAAGGACAGATGAAAGAATAGTCGTTAGACATGTCTTTAAATACGACTAAACGGTAATCAGAAGGGTGGATATCTTTTTTCATGAGTATTACTTTTCGAAAATGGAATGCAAAGATATGTATTTCTTCTTGAAAAACAAGAAAATCCGCCCCGAAACGAAAAAAATGTAATTTCGTAAGGAATTTACCGCATTTATGAGTCCTGCTTCAGATCCTGCTTTGTCATACCTAGAACTTAAGGACAACCGTTTACACTCTATTTTAGAGTTAACAAATGCCATCAATGCGAATATGGCTGTCGAACAGCTCTACCGTATTTTTACCTTTATTCTCAAAGAACAATTGCATTTCAGCCGGTTTGCGCTCTTGCATCATCAAGAGACGTGGACATTAGCAGCAAAAAGCGGCTACAAGCGTAAAATTGGACCTGAGGAACTAGCATTAGAATTAGTTAGATTTAAGGAGATTACACTTGTAGAATCATCAAATAGTTCACTCTTAGAAGATTTCCAAGCGGTCATTCCTATATCTCATCATGATCGTACATTAGCTTATTTGCTCTTGGCTACTCCGAGTAAAATGGAGTCTTTAGAACCTGCTCATTTCTCTTTTGCTCAAACGTTGACCAATATTTTAACAGTGGCGTTAGAAAATCGAAAACTGAGTGCACAGAATGAAATCAAAGAACAGATTTCGAAAGAGCTAGAATTGGCTTCTGAAATGCAAAAGTTACTCTTCCCACAAGAATTGCCGTCAAATAAAAAAATGGACATATCTGGCCGCTATATTCCAAGGCATGCAGTTGGAGGAGATTTCTACGATTTTATTCCGTTGGGTGATGAGGAATATATTATCTGTATTGGAGATGTAAGTGGTAAAGGGATTACTGCTGCACTGCTGATGGCCAACTTCCAGGCAACTATCCGCACACTTTTCAAGTACCAACGTTTCGAGTTGACCTTTTTAATGGAGGAGCTTAATAAACTCGTTATGAAAAATGCAAAAGGTGAAAAATTCATTACCTTTTTCATTGCCCACTACAACGCCTACACGCGCCAACTACAATATGTCAATGCAGGTCACAACCAACCTTTCATTCTGAGCGGAAAAAAGACTACTTATCTAACAGAAGGATGCATTGGCTTGGGAATGCTCGATGAACTCCCATTTGTACAAGTCGGTAAAATGCAAATGCAGGCTAAATCTACGATGGTGTTATTTACAGACGGAGTTGTGGAACTCGAAAATGAAAAAGGAAAGCAATTTGGGATTGAGCAATTGGTTAAACAAGTAGGTTCTTTCTCAGCGCTCAAAATGGAAGACATGAATGACATTATTTTCTCGAAATTGGAGGACTGGAAAGGCAACCTTCCTTATGTTGATGATACAGCTATCTTTAGTTGTAAGTTCTTCTAATTAATGACTGTTGAAAATGGGGCGCCAAAGGACCATTTAAGCGAAAATAAATGCGTAAAATAACCTACTCCACCAAGTCCTAAGCGAGTAAACGCATAGTCAATAGTCCAACTTTGTAGTTTCACCCCTGCTCCTAAATGTGGTTGTAAGCTCAACTTTTTATTTTCATCAAAATCAAGGAAATATTGAAACTGTGAAACGCCAGTGCGCAGAAAGAGTTTGTTTTCATAATTCAAATACAAACCAGCCCTAGGATCAAGCGCAAACACATTACCCGAAAGAAGCGTATTGCGCTGACCATCAGTTGTAATTTCTGCGTTTATTTGCCCGCCCATCTCATATTTATCATTCTTCAATGGTAACTTCCCAGAAATCCCTAGAACCATCCTAGGTAACATTTGCTCGATACCATTTTGAGGAAGCTTGTTGTTGGTTTCAAGAAAAGTTGCCTGCATTTCGGGACTTAAGTTATAGCTCCAAGCGCTAAAAGTGCTTGTAGCATCGCGTAGATTCAAACCTGCAGCCCAATACTTAGAAGGACGGTATTGTAAACCGACATCAAATCCAAATCCAAAAGCTTTGGCAAAATTGCCAATGTGACGGTATATCACTTTAGCACTCAGGCCAATATTCAGATTTTGCACCCTAGTAGGTTTACCTACAGAGCCTATGAGCGCATAATCTGCGCTATTAAAAGATTGCAATTGACTGTAATCGATATTCCCTTGATTATCGATCAGCTGTGTGGTATTATAAATGTTATCTACTCCAAAACGTATGGCATTCAACCCAAGAACGGTTTGTGCATGAATTCGACGCGAAATACCCATATGGTCAAAGGCAGCTAAACCACCGAAATAGGAAGCGTGCATTAGTCCGATCTCAGTTTCGCGATTTTGATGAAGTAAACCCGCAGGATTCCAAACGCCAGCATGTAGGCCATCGACATCAGCTACAACAGCTGAACCCATTCCGAGTGCAGCAGCACCAACGCCCATATTGAGAAATTCATTGGCATATTTAGGATTGAAATCTTGCGCATGAACTTGGGAAAGTCCACACAAAACGACAAACAAGGTGCTTTTGATTGAAAACATGATACAAAAACTCAAAATTGCACAAAAAATTGTGTTTAATCGGTACTTTTACAAAAAACAAAAGCATGTTTGGTCTCGCTAATCTCCTTACTTCATTTAATCTACTTGGCGGAATCTGCTCCATTATTTTTAGTATGAGTGGCCGGCTTGACTGGGCTGTTTATGCCCTTGCGGTTTCAGCAATACTAGATTTTTTAGATGGGTTTGTAGCAAGATATACCAAAACGAATAGCCTTCTTGGAAAACAGCTCGATTCTTTGGCAGACCTCGTTAGTTTTGGAGTAGCCCCGGGTATTTTGATGTTCGTAATGATCATTATAGGCATTGATCAAAGCGGGCTCTTTAAAAATGCAGATGGCATACGAACATACGGTGGTGTAGCACAAGAATATGTTGTCGCTCAACTTATCGATTGGAAAGCAGCATTCTTTTATGGTCGAAACAACATCTATAATGCTTCTATAATGTACTTGCCATTTACGGCTCTTATCATTCCTTTCTTTGCTCTTTTTCGATTGGCAAAGTTCAATATCGATGAAAGACAAAGCGATAAATTTATTGGTGTCCCTACCCCAACTGCCACCATATTCTTTGCATTTTTTCCACTTTATTTTTGGACTGAACTCTCTAATTGGAGTCACCAACCAAAATTGATTTTACAATTGTTTGATTGTTATACACTCAGCATCATTTCGGTATTATTCTCTGTACTTATGATACTAGAATTACCCCTGCTTGCATTAAAATTCAAATCCTTTAGCTGGAATGGCAACCAATTTCGTTACTTATTGCTTTTCATTTCGTTGATAAGTATTCCATTTTTTTTGGTTTGGTCCATTCCAATAATTGTAATTTTGTACCTGATTTTATCCATCATTGAACATTTTCAATTCAAAAAACATGAAATTCAAAGCTGAAATCGACGTCATGCCTCTAGATGCACTTCTTGACCCGCAAGGCAAAGCTGTTACTAACTCCATGAAAAATATTGGCCTCGCGGAAATCGAAGGCGTTCGTATCGGTAAACACATCAGACTTTTCGTAGAAGCTTCCAACAAAGATGAAGCTGCACAGAAAGTAGATACCGCATGTAAAAAAATGCTGGCCAACCAAATTATGGAAAGCTATCATTTTGAGCTAACAGAAGCTTAAGCATATGTCCAAAGGTTTCAGGACCTTCAATGCAGCCCAAAATACTTGGGATAACAAATTATTCTTCCCTACCCCACCATCTTTTCTACAGCATTGGGAAAGCCAAATACATAGTGCCCAAACTCAATTTGGTTCCTCCTCCGTAAAAATACGTGTTCAACTGCTCGAAGAAATCTTAAAATTTATCTTAGCAGACAAAGCTCAAATTGAAACGCTTTATTGTCAAGAAAGTGGTCTCAGCTCTATGCGTTTTGAAGCAGAATTCAATAGATTGACCCAAACTATCCGAGACTTTAGCGAGCACATTCAAAAAATGTCATGGGAAAAAAAATCGATTTTTATGACTGAAGGGAAATCCTTGAATAAAAAAAGATTACCGATCGGCCCAGTTCTAGTTCTTGGTTCTTCTAATTTTCCCTTAGCATATTCAACCATGGGAGGAGATACGGTGGCGGCATTAGCTGCAGGATGCTGTGTAGTCCTAAAAGCACACCCCATGCATGTGGGAACAAGCAGTGCAGTAGCTCATTGCGTAGAGCGCGCACTTATTGAGCTACAATTGCCAACCGCTATTTATAGCCACATCATCGATAACACCTATTATTGGGCAAGTACTTTCGCTCAACATCATGCTATTCAAGCCATTGGATTTACTGGGAGTATTAAAGGCGGTCGTGCACTTATGGATTTGGCAGCTCAAAGATCCAGTCCAATTCCTGTTTTTGCTGAAATGGGAAGTCTAAATCCCGTTATAATATTTGCAGATTACCCCGCCCCAAAGATTCAAGAAGCCGCAGAAAAATTAGCGCGTTCTATCTGTACAGATGCAGGGCAATTCTGCACCAAACCTGGATTACTATTGGTTCATGAAAGTCATTTTGCGCATTTTAAAACAGCCATTCTTGGTGCGCTCGCAGTTCAAAAACCTGTGCCAATGCTTCACCCCGATATTCATCAAAAATATGAAGCACGTAAACAGCAAGTATTCAGCGTAAAAGGAATTGTACGTCACCAAACAACAGCTCACTTAAACGGTATTATTGGTCGTTGGGCGCTGACTGAAATTTCTTTCAATCAACTCCAACAAGAACCGACACTTCTTGAAGAAGTTTTTGGCCCTTTTGCAGTATTAAGTAGCTTTGAAACAGAAGATGATATCCATAAACTATTCCAACAGTTAGGCGGTCAACTCACCTGTAGTATTTTTAATTCAAATCCAGATTTCCTCTCCCAATCTCTTCAATATACCCTGAATCATAAGGTTGGGCGCATCATACACAACGGTGTTCCAACCGGCGTTAGTGTAGATATTGCAATGCAACACGGAGGGCCGTACCCATCAAGTAGTGATGTGCGATTTACAGCTGTTGGACCAGACAGCATCTACAGATTCACCAAAGAAGTATGCTGGCAAGTGCACACGAGTTAAAAAAGCATGTTTCACAAGATTTTCTTTTGTATTTTTGATTATCAAACCTGTCATCATGGAAACCTCACCTCAAGCACCTCAAAAATCAAATAGTTTTTACTACGTCTTTATCTTTATCCTACTAGCAGGACTAGCTGGTCTTACGTTTGCCTGGTCTAGACAACGTGCAGCTCTCAATACTTGTAACAATAAAAACAACACACTTCTTGCAGATATGGCTGATATGGAGGCTGCGCTTTCTGGTTATACCGGCTCTATGAAAAATGACCTGAAGCAAGATCTTCAACAAATGCTGAGTAACTACAATAAACTTATCGAAAAAGATGCAACAAAAGCAGATAGTTTGAATGCTCAAAAAAATCAAATCTCCCAGCTTCTTCAAAAATTAGAGCGCTCCAAAATGACTGCTCGAGACCTCGTTAGAGCAAGAAAAGAGAACGAAACATTGCGCGGAATCATGCGCAGTTATGCCAGAACTATTGATTCACTCAACACGCTTAATATCGATTTAGGCAGTAGATTAGAAGAAACAAACATTCGACTTTCTACAACAACCAATGAACGCGATACCTACCGTAAACAAGCCGAAGAATCACAGCAGCAAGTAAAGAAAGGAAGTAAGCTTCAAGCCTATGGGATTCAATCTGAAGCACTAAAACAACGACTCAACAACACGATGGATGTAACTGATCGAGCTAAAAATGCGGTGCAATTTAGAAGTAGTTTTACCCTTTCAGAAAATGTTTTAACAACTGCGGGTCGTAAAAGTGTATACCTTCAGATAACTGCTCCTAACGGACAAGTATTACAAGGAAGCAGTAACTTCATCATCGATACAGAAAACGGCAGAACATCCTACTCTCAACGAAAGGATGTTGATTATCAAAATCAAGCATTAGACCTCACTATTTACTATGAACTAAAAGGTGAAGAGGCCGCAAAAGGCACCTACAAAGTTCGGATTTACTGTGAAGGTCAACTCATAGGTACAGACAGCTTCTCGCTCAAATAATTATGGAAAATACACACGAAAAGGGTTTTGTTCTCACTGAAATAACCAACAACGGCATCGGCCTTATTACTTTTGGACATCCAATGAGCAACTCGCTCCCTGGTCACATTCTGCAGACACTTGCCGATACCATCACAGCATTAGCCGCAGACGAACGCACAAAAATACTCGTTCTCCAATCGCAAGGCAGCAAAGCTTTTTGTGCAGGAGCCAGTTTTGACGAACTCATAAATATTCAAGATTTAGATACAGGACTAGCCTTCTTTTCAGGTTTTGCTAAAGTAATAAACGCTTGTAGAAAAGCACCCAAACTTATTATCGGACGTGTTCAAGGTAAGGCAGTCGGGGGTGGTGTTGGCCTAGCGGCAGCGACAGATTATTGTTTTGCAACGACAAAAGCAGACATCAAACTATCTGAATTGGCTGTCGGAATAGGACCATTTGTAGTTGGTCCAGCAGTTGAAAGAAAAATTGGTTTAGCTGCGATGAGTGAATTAGCCATTAATGCAACAGAGTGGCGCAGTGCCGAGTGGGCTAAAAATAAAGGTCTATATACTGAAATTTTTCCCGATGAAATCAGTCTAGATACAGCCATTCAAAAACTAAGCGAAAAACTTGCGCAATCTAATCCTGAGGCCATGCAAGAACTTAAACAAATCTTTTGGCAGGGGACTGAAAATTGGGATAACTTACTGTTAGAACGCGCAGCAATTAGTGGTCGTTTAGTGCTCAGTGATTTCACTCGAGCAGCTATTTCGGCCTTCAAAGCAAAATAATCTGAGATTTTTTCTTCTTTTCGTTTGTAAATAAACACAATAGTTGTATCTTTGCACCCCTAAATTTAGGGAAATTAAGTTTTTTATTTAATAGAAAGAACCGTGAACACATTAAGTTACAGAACGTTAGCTGGTAATACCGAAACTGCCGATAAGAAGTGGTATGTAGTGGATGCTGAAGGTCAAACAGTTGGACGTTTGGCGAGTAAAGTTGCCAAAGTCATCCGTGGAAAATATAAAACCTGTTACACACCGCATGCGGACTGTGGAGATAATGTGATCATTATCAATGCGGAAAAAATTGCCTTTTCAGGAACTAAACTACAAGATAAAGAATACGTTCGCTTCTCTGGTTATCCAGGTGGTCAACGTTTTACCTCTGCTGAGAATATGCTCAAGAATCACCCTGAGCGTCTCATAGAAAAAGCAATTAAAGGTATGCTTCCAAAAAATACGCTTGGTCGCAAACTTTACACTAATCTTAAAGTATACAAAGGAGCTTCGCACAGCCATGAAGCGCAGCAACCTGAATTATTGAATCTTGATACCCTCAAATAAAAAGTATGGAAGTCATTAACTCATTAGGAAGAAGAAAAACAGCGGTTGCGCGTGTTTATTTAACAAAAGGAAAAGGTAAAATCTCGATCAACAAACGCGAGATGAATGAATTTTTCCCTATTGACTTTCTTCAGGCAAAAGTACATCAACCATTCGCACTTACCGGAACAGAAGGTCAGTACGATGTTAAAGTAAATGTTGTTGGTGGTGGTATCAACGGTCAAGCTGAGGCAGTACGTTTAGGTATTTCTCGTGCACTCGTTGAAATTTCTGCAGACTACAAACCAATGCTTAAAGTGGAAGGCCTCATGACACGTGACCCACGTATGGTTGAACGTAAAAAACCAGGTCAACCAAAAGCAAGAAAGAAATTCCAGTTCTCCAAGCGTTAATACGCTATCTGGACTGTTTAGCATCCAAGCATTGCAGTACTTGCCTTTTAGGCCCCTACAATGTTGCTTTAATTTAATAGGAACGTAAACAAAAAAAAATATGTCTAAATTAACTTTTGAAAACCTACTCGACGCAGGTGTACATTTTGGTCACCTCAAGCGTAAGTGGAATCCGGCAATGGCTCCTTACATCTTCGAAGAAAAGAAAGGAATTCACATCATTGACCTTAATAAAACTTTACTTCACCTTGATCATGCTTGCGCTGCGATGAAGCAAATAGCAAAATCAGGTAAAAAAGTTCTTTTTGTTGCTACCAAAAAACAAGCAAAAGAAATCGTTGCAGAACGAGTTGCCGCTGTTAATATGCCTTTCGTTACTGAGCGTTGGTCTGGTGGTATGTTGACAAACTTCCAAACTACCCGTAAATCTATTCGCAAAATGTCGCTTATCGACAAAATGAAATCAGATGGTACTTGGGATACACTCAACAAAAGAGAAAAATTATTCAAAAGTCGTCAGCGCGAGAAACTTGAAAAGAACTTTGGTTCAATTTCAGATATGACTCGTCAACCTGCCGCAATTTTCATCGTCGATATTCTCAAAGAACACATTGCGCTTGCTGAAGCACGTCGTTTGAATATCCCAACATTTGCAATGGTCGATACGAATTCAAATCCTAAGTTGGTTGATTTCCCTATCCCTTCAAACGATGATGCTACTAAATCTATTACTTTGATCCTTGACGCAATTTGTGGCGCTATCAAAGAAGGTTTAGAAGATCGCAAGAACTTGAAGTCTTCGGACAAAGATGAAGCACCTGCTGAAGCTCAAGCAGAAGCAGCTGCAGAGACTACAGAAAGCGCAAAATAATTCACCCATAAACTCTTATAAAATGGCTATCACAGCTGCAGACGTAAACAAATTGCGCCAACAGACAGGCGCTGGCATGATGGATTGTAAAAATGCCTTGGTAGAAGCCAATGGTGATTTTGAAACCGCTATCGATATTCTTCGTAAAAAAGGTCAAAAAATCGCTGCAAAACGCGGTGGAAATGACGCTAAAGAAGGTTTAGTTATGGCTCAAGCTACTGCCGATGGCAAAGCTGGTGTCATTCTAACACTTAATTGTGAAACTGATTTCGTTGCAAAAAACGATGGATATGTTTCATTTGTGCAATCATTAGTTGACCTCGCACTACAAAATCTTCCTGCTACCGCTGAAGAATTAAAAGGATTAGCCTACGATTCTAAACTATCTGTTGAAGAAAAAATTACAGAACAAGTTGGTGTAATTGGTGAAAAACTAGATCTTTCTGCTTACGCAGTTGTTCGCAGTGAAAACGTTGTTGCTTACAACCACCCAGGAAACCAGTTAGCTACACTTGTTGGACTTACAATTGCTGGTGAAGAAGTTGCAGAAGCTGGTCGTCAGGTAGCAATGCAAGTAGCTGCCATGGCTCCAATTGCAGTAGACAAAAACGGTGTAGACGAACGCACAATTGAGCGTGAAATTGAAATCGGTAAAGAATTAGCTATCCAAGAAGGTAAACCTGCTGAAATGGCAGAAAAAATTGCTATGGGTCGCTTAAACAAATTCTTCCAAGAAAATACATTGTTGAGTCAAGCATTTGTTCGCGACAACAAATTAACAGTAGAACAATTCTTAAACAACACGGCAAAAGGCCTTACGGTTTCTGAATTCCAACGTTTCTCCTTGAGCTAATCAACTCCAAAAAATTAAAAAGCTATCGAAATCGATAGCTTTTTTTTTACCCTAAATTGATTTCAAAACGATTCATAGTATATTTGTCCTGCTTATGAAATACAAACGCATACTTCTCAAATTATCTGGTGAGTCTCTAATGGGGGACAAACAATTTGGTATAGATAACGCTCGCATTAGTGCATATGCGAATCAAATCAAAGAACTCAATGATGCAGGTGTTGAAATCGCCATTGTCATTGGGGGAGGCAATATTTTCAGGGGTGTTCAAGCTGAACAAGGAGGCATGGATCGTACCCATGGTGATTATATGGGTATGCTTGCAACTATGATTAACTCTATGGCACTTCAATCAGCGTTAGAATCCGCTGGCGTGATCACTCGTTTACAATCAGCCATTGAAATGAATGAAATAGCTGAGCCATTTGTACGCAGAAGAGCAGTACGACATCTGGAAAAAGGTCGCGTAGTCATATTTGGTGCTGGTACTGGAAATCCATTTTTTACTACTGACTCCGCAGCTTCATTAAGAGCCATTGAAATTAACGCAGAAGTGATATTGAAAGGCACAAGAGTGGACGGAATTTACACTGCTGATCCGCTCAAAGACAGCAACGCAACAAAATTTGAACACATTTCCTTCGACGAAGTTTATGCCAGAGGGCTCAACGTCATGGACATGACGGCATTTACACTCTGTAAAGAAAATAATTTACCCATCATCGTATTTGACATGGACACTCCCGGCAACTTACGCAAATTAATGGAAGGAGCGCCTGTCGGAACTTTAGTTAGCGCATCATGACAGAAGAACTTACAATGATTTATGACGAATTTAAGGAAGCAAACCAAAAATCCTTAATTCACCTCGACAACGAACTTGTTAAAATACGGGCTGGAAAGGCAAGCCCTGCCATGCTAAATAGTGTGATGGTAGAGTATTATGGCTCTATGACACCTTTACAACAAATTGCAAACGTAAATACTACTGACGCAAGAACTATTATTGTTCAGCCTTGGGAAAAACCACTCTTAAATGATATCGCGAAAGGTATCATCAATGCAAATTTAGGTCTCAATCCTCAAAATAACGGAGAACAACTCATCATAACGGTTCCTCCACTTACTGAAGAACGTCGACGCGAATTAGTAAAACGTGCTAAAATGGAAGCTGAAAATGCGAAAATTGGCATTCGAAATAATCGCAAAGACTCCTTAGACATGATCAAAGACCTTAAAAACGAAGGTCTATCTGAAGACCTGATCAAGGTGGGTGAAGAAGAAGTACAAAAGATTACTAACAATTACATCAAAAAAGTTGATGAGTTGTTAGAGCAAAAAGAAAAAGATATCATGACTGTATAGGTCAAGCTTTTTCAATCAATAATTGCTGCACATCCCTTTTTGAAAGTCCTTGTACTACGTTCAATTTTTGCTGGGCTAGTAATAGCAACGGCAAGTCATGTTCAATGCACAAATCTAAATCATGACTCGAGAGCACTACGCATCTATTTGTATGCATAGCCCATGGAATCAAAGTGCGAAGCAGTTGCTCTCTATTTAAAAAATCTAAAAAACTAGCTGGTTCATCTAAAAGTAAGACAGGGGTATCTTGGACAAAAGCTCTGGCCAAACTCACCATTTGCCTTTCACCATCACTGAGCTCGAGCGTACGTTTTTCGGATAAATAAGACAATCCGAGTTTTTCTAAGGTGTCATGTACTAGTTGCCTATCATCAGCTGTCAATTTACCAAAAATTGATGCATAAGGAATACGTCCGAGACCCACATAATCTGCTACACTTAGATGTTCGACACCCTCAAAGCGACTCGAAACAAACGCAATTTGCTGAGCGCGTAAGTTGGCGTTTTGAGCAAGTTCTTCAACTATAAAATCATTAATTAATAAATTACCTGAAAGCACAGGTATTTGTGCCGCCAAAGTTTTAAGCAAAGTAGATTTTCCTGAACCGTTTAATCCCAACAAAGCATATACTTTTCCTTTCTGAAGATGTAGGTCTTCTATGGCCAGGAGCGGTCGATGATAACCAATTTCGGTATGTTGAAAACGAATCATGAGCGGCGTAAAACTAGATAGGCGATATACGGTGCACCGATCAATGATGTCAAGACATTGATTGGAAGACTAAAATAGGGTTCTAACAAGAGTGAAAAAACGTCACAGGCTAGCAGAAAGAAGGCGCCAAAAAATAGACAGAATAGGATTAAATGCAAGTGATCTTGAGTACGCAAAAGTTGTCTGCCTAAATTTGGAATAGCCAATCCAACAAAAGCTATTGGTCCGCAATATGCTGTAACACTTCCAGCTAAAATAGCCGTAATGGCGAGGATAGAGAAGCGTACCGTTTTGATTCGGACACCTAATTGAAAAGCTTGCTCTTGACCCAGTACAAAGGCATTGAGTGCCTTTACAAGAAGTAAGCTCCAAATAACCGCCACTCCAAAAATGGCTATCAACCAAGGCGCCTGCTGTGCGGTGAGCTGTTGTAAAGAACCCATATTCCACAAGAAAAATTGCTTCACCTCCTCAGGCGCAGCCCAGCTTTGTAAAACAGACTCAATAGAACCTGTAAAACTAGCAAACATAAGACCTACCAATAATAAACTCGTAGTTTGCTGTATACGCCAAGAGACAAAGAGCATAAAAGTAGCAGCTAACATTGCTCCTAGCAATGCACTGCCAACCAAACCTAAATTGCTGCTCACAAAGGTGAATCCACCCATCATAAGAAGTGCTGTAGCCAAACTAGCGCCTGAATTGATTCCTAAAACATAAGGGCCGGCCATTGGATTTCGAAAAAGATTTTGCATCAATAGTCCACTTAAAGACAAACCTGCACCTGCCACAAGTGCACTAACCAGGCGAGGAAAACGAAATTCCCACCATAATATATTTGCTTGAACTTCATTCAATACATTTACTTTGGTTAGCTCCAGATGCACCAAACAGCTCAGAACTAATACTAGCGTAAACCCGATGAACATTAGGCTTTTCCTATTCATAGTTTTAATTCTTTGTAAAAGTGCAAATCAGCAGTAGGATTGTCACGGATATTTGATAGGTCTGATAAAACCCAATCTGGTCTGACAGCAGCCCACTCCCAATAAAAATTAGTGTTGTGGGTATAACAAAAGATGCGTTTTTCAAAAAATGGAAAATACTTGTATTTCGGATATTGTGCCAGAAGTGCAGAACGGCTTGATTGCCCTGGATTGAGCCAGATACTCACACTTGCACTTTTCGTCAATATACTCGGGATACTACTAAAGCAGCTCCCAGTTCCGGGACGCTCATTAAAATAATAGGCAAATTCAACATCTGCATACAATTTCGATTCAAAACTGTTGCCAGCAGGTGCTATCCATTGGTCACCGTATATATAACCACTGATGACATTAGGGTTGGTGTTACACAATTTGGGTTGTTTCCGTATGCGCATATAATTTTGACAAACCTTTCTAAAATGAAGCTGTGCCTTTTCAAATTGCCCAGTCAATGCACCAAATAACAAAATCCATTCTGCTCGAGCCAAAGGATGCGTTTCACGCCACTCAAAATTAGGAATACAGGTAATGCCCAATGTACTTAACCTTTTGATTTGTGCTTTTTCTGGTCCAAAACCACTGTAAATCAATGCTTGAGTTTGCTTTGCTAACAGCTTTTTTACTGAAAGTTGCTGTTCACTTTGTAAATCGATAATGCTTCCTTTTGCAAGTAGTTTTTTAACCTTTGGAGCGTGTAAATAGCGTTTATCGGGAATAGCACATAACAGATGTTCTTGTTTCAGTGCAGCCATCATGCCTACGTGTGTTGCACTAAGCGCTGCAATGCGTTTAAATGATTTCTTGAGAAGAAATTTAAAGCGTGCTTTGGGATGTTCCGGATTTTGAATTTCAATAGCATAGCCATCCTCAACCCTCCATATTGTTAAAAGCTTGCTATACTGACAAAGATTTCTCGGAATACCTCCTCGTTGTGAATCGGATTTGGGCCTACAACCAAAGGCCAGAAGTATCAGTAAAAAAGCGAGCCAGCGCATCAATTAATATTGTTCGGATGCATTCGGGAAATCTCCTGACTGAACATCTGCTTTGTAATCTTGAAATGCGCGGAGCATGTGCGCATGTAAATTATTGTATTTACGCAAGAAGCGCGGATTAAACTCGTTGTTGATGCCAAGCATATCATGAATAACCAATACTTGGCCATCCACTCCTGCCCCAGCCCCAATACCAATCACTGGAATTTGAACCATTTCAGCCACTTTTGTTGCAAGTATCGCTGGTATCTTTTCAAGTACAATAGCAAAACAGCCCACTTCTTCCAAAGCCTTGGCATCGGCTATAAGTCTGGCAGCCTCCTCTTCCTCTTTTGCGCGCACAACATAAGTGCCAAATTTGTAAATTGATTGGGGGGTCAAGCCAAGGTGTCCGATTACAGGAATTCCAGCGGTTAAAATACGGCCTATTGACTCTAAAATTTCTTGCCCACCCTCCATTTTAACAGCATGGCCACCAGATTCTTTCATGATCTTAATTGCACTAGATAAGGCCTCTTTTGAATTGCCTTGATAAGAACCAAAAGGCATGTCGACAACAACCAAAGAACGTTGCACTGCACGAACTACGCTTGATGCGTGGTAAATCATCTGATCAAGTGTAATAGGAAGTGTAGTTTCGTGACCTGCCATGACGTTGGAAGCTGAATCACCCACGAGAATCACATCAATTCCAGCTTCATCCACTATCCGTGCCATAGAGTAGTCATAGGCAGTGAGCATGGAAATTTTTTGACCATTTTGCTTCATTTCTTGAAGCGTATGGGTGGTGATTTTTTTTGGACTCGAGGCGTGGACAGACATAATCAGTTATTTTGGAGGTAAGCATTGACATTGTGCTCAATTCTGGTAACAATATTTTCGGTATCGGCCTTTTGAAAAGTGAGGCCAGTTATGCGTTCATATAATTCAATGTAGCGTTCCGAAATGGTATGAACGAATTCATCAGGCATGGCCGGCATTTCTTGTCCTTCCAGACCTTGAAAACCATTTTCAATAAGCCATTGACGAACAAATTCTTTGGAAAGCTGCTTTTGTGCTTCCCCATTATCTTGACGCTTTTGGTAGCCATCAGCATAAAAATAACGAGATGAATCTGGTGTGTGGATTTCATCGATAAGCGTAACCACACCATTATGCAAACCAAATTCGTATTTAGTATCTACTAGGATAAGCCCCCGCTCTGCTGCCATTTCTGTTCCACGCTCAAACAAAGCATGCGTGTATTGTTCCATTTGAGCGTAGATTAGAGGATCCACTAATCCTTTGGCAAGGATGTCCTCTTTGGAAATATCTTCATCATGACCTTCATCTGCCTTTGTTGCAGGCGTAATGATGGGTTGCGGAAGTTTGTCATTTTCTTTGAGGCCTTCTGGTAAAGTAACACCACATAAAATTCGTTTTCCGGCTTTGTATTCACGTGCAGCATGCCCTGCTAAATATCCTCTGATGACCATTTCTATTCTTATTGGCTCACAAGCTACTCCTATGGCAACGGCCGGGTCTGGGGTTGCTACCAACCAATTCGGAACAATATCTTTAGTGGCATTCAAAAACATAGTTGCTACCTGATTAAGCACTTGTCCTTTGTATGGAATTCCTTTAGGTAGAATGTGATCAAAAGCCGAGATGCGATCCGAAGCGACCATCACAAGTAGGCCGCTATCTAATGTGTAAACATCTCTTACTTTTCCGTTGTAGACATGTTTTTGGCCATTGAAATGAAAGGAATTGTTAGTAAGGGCTTGCATATATTATAAATGATTTTTAAGAATGTATTTAAAGTTTTTCTTTCTGTTCAAGCTTGGCTTGTTTTTGTAATTTTTCTTGGTGCTCTGCGACGTCAAATGCTTCAATAATTTGCTTCACTAGGCGGTGACGAATGACATCAGACTGCCCTAAACGAACGATTTTAATTTCATTAATGTCGTGGAGTACATCTAGGGCGTAGGCCAATCCTGAACGCTGACGCGAAGGTAGATCTACTTGTGACATATCGCCCGTAATGACAAATTTAGCAGTCATACCCATGCGTGTCAAGAACATTTTCATTTGCATTTGGGTAGTGTTTTGAGCTTCATCTAAAATAACGAAAGCTTTATCAAGTGTTCGACCGCGCATAAAAGCTAATGGCGCTATTTCTATTACTCCAAACTCAATCATGTCAGCTAGTTTCTCAGCAGGAATCATATCGCGAAGAGCGTCGTAGAGCGGCATTAGGTAAGGATCAAGCTTTTCTTTGAGATCTCCCGGTAAAAAGCCGAGGTTTTCTCCCGCTTCAACGGCTGGACGCGTTAAGATAATACGCTTAACTTCTTTTGCTTTTAAAGCTCTTACCGCCATGGCAACAGCTGTATATGTCTTTCCTGTTCCTGCGGGGCCAACTGCAAAAACCATATCTGACGCAAGTACTGCCTGTACCAACTTCTTTTGATTTACGGTCCTTGCCTTGATTTTAACCCCTCCATTTCCGTGTACAAGGGTTTCAGAACCATCATCTTTGGAGAGTAATTTGGCACCGTCTTGCAACATAAGATTATCGATGTTATTCTCAGTGAGGGTATTAAAAGTGTGGTAATGTTGGACTATAAGCGCAAATTTGCGTTCAAATTCATCCATCACTTCGTCGTCGCCTGCCAAATTGAGCTCATTTCCACGGGCAATTACCTTGAGCTTGGGAAAGAAACTCTTGATGTGTTTGAGATTTGCATTGTTTATGCCGTAGATTTCGGCCGGATTGAGGCCCTCAATGCTGATCTGACGTTGACCTGTACTCAATTTATTTGGGTGTTTTATGAAGGGTTTCTAACGATTTCGATTACTTTTGGTAAAATTATGAATTTCTGAGGACAAAGTCGCCTTCTCTGCCATGCAAATCATTACGCTCACTACAGACAACGGCCATCACGATTTCTACGTCGGAGCCATTAAAGGAAGGCTATTCAAAGCGTTTCCTTCTGCGCATGTAATCGATATCAGTCACGGGATTACTCCCTTTAACGTTAGCGAAGCTGCATTTCAATTACGCTGCTGCTTTGAAGAATTTGCGCCAGGTACAATTCATATTATAGGCGTTGATAGCGAACCCTTATTTGAAGCACCAAACGAGCGCTACCCAGGTATACTCAAATACAAAAATCAATACTTCATTAGCAATGACAATGGATTTTTTGGTAGCTTTCTTGAAGAAGACGACCCTGATGAATTCTACCTTTACACAGCGATCAAAGACCAACCTGAGGCATGGCGTTTTACCACCAAGAACTGTTTTATAGATCTTGCTTTAAAAATTTCTAATGGTACCCCAATTTCAAGTTTTGCAACTGTTTTCAGTAACTACAGAAGGGCATTTGATCAAAAACCTGCTATTGATCAGCTTTTGATTCGTGGTATCATTGTTCACATAGATAGTTTTGGAAACCTCATCACGAATATTACCCAAACAGATTTTGAGCGCTTCGGAAAAGACATTCCATTTATCATCAAGTATCAGAAGAAAGAATACTTTATCGATGAAATTTCTGCGACCTACAATGCTGTATCTCAAGGTGAGCGTGTTGCCATTTTTAACAGTTCTGGTCGCTTAGAAATTGCCATCAATCGAGGTGCCAATGATGGATTTGGAGGGGCTAGCAAATTATTTGGAATGCGTATTGGAGATCCAGTTCATATAGAATTTACCCCTCAAGGCTCTAAAGAAAATATACAATCGCTATTCTGATGCTTACTAGAGTTGTCAAATTACATTTCAAAGAAGAGCACCTAACACAATTTTTAGCTCATTTTGAACAGGTAAAATGGGAAGTAGCTCAATTCCCCGGCTGTAGTGGTATGCAACTGCTTCAAGATCAAACTGATCCTTGTTTGATTTTCACCTATTCTATCTGGAATTCTGAAGAAGATTTGAATAACTACAGAAACTCTTCACTTTTTAGTTCTATTTGGCCCATAATCAAGCCATGGTTTGATCAAAAAGCGGAAGCCTGGAGCTTAAATCAACATTTTAGCGCATTTATTTGAGAAAAATAGTGCAAAACTCAAATAGGTCCTTACCTTTACCGAAATTAATATTATTAGAATGAGTAAAGGACATGTAAAATTTTTCAACGAAACCAAAGGTTTTGGATTTATTGTTGAAGAAGACACGAACAAAGAATATTTTGTTCATGTTACCGGTTTGGTAGACAAAATCAAAGAAAATGACGAAGTTGAATTCGAATTGCAAGAAGGCCGTAAAGGCTTGAACGCTGTGAATGTGAAACAAGCATAATAAAGATTGAGTGTATCTAAAATTCCCGCCCCACAAGGCGGGAATTTTCGTTTATAGATATTTGTTAAATTTGACAACTCAACTTTTACTATGCGCGCCTTATTCCTAAAAGAAATATCGAGCTTCCTGAGTTCCATTATCGGTTACGTGTTCATCCTGATCTACCTCATCGCTTGCGGACTCTTCCACTGGATACTCTCCTATAACACCAATTTACTCGAAGGGTCTACAGCAGACCTCATTCCGTTCTTCAATATGTCGCCGGTGATCTTCCTGATCCTGATTCCAGCCATCACCATGCGCTCAATTGCAGAAGAACGCCGCACAGGCACCATCGAACTACTCCTCACCCGCCCCATCTCGGACTTTCAACTCATTTTTGCCAAATATCTAGCCGGGGTCGCTTTGGTTTTTGTGGCCATCTTGCCCACGGTTGTTTACCTGATCAGTATGTATTTTCTCGGCAAGCCGATCGGCAACATCGATTTGGGTGCCACTTTTACTTCTTATATCGGCCTGCTTCTGCTCGGTGCCGCATTTGTTTCTATCGGTATGTTTGCCTCGGCACTCACGCACAGTCAAATTGTTGCGTTTATACTAGCCATGTTCTTGTGTTGGGTATTTTACGACGGCTTTGAGTTACTCGGAAACTTCAGTCAAATTGGCGGCCTCGACTACCTCATCAAATATATCGGCATTGCCTTTCATTACGAAGCCATCAAAAAAGGCGTCATCGACACCAGTGACCTCCTCTATTTTTTCAGCCTCAACGCCCTGTTTTTGGTCGCATCGCTCACCGTTCTCAAATCGCTCAAAAAGTAACGCATGAAATTCAACTTCACCAAAGGTCTTTACAACTGGACCGTCCTCGGTTTGCTCGCTGCAGTGTTGGTTTTGCTGAACTTCATTGGCTCCATGCTCTACCTCAAACTAGACATGACCAAAGACCAACGCTATTCTTTGGCACAAAGCACCGTCAACTACCTGTCTGACAAAAAGAACTTTGAAAACCGCATCAGCATTCAGATATACTTAGATGGCAACATGCCTTCCGAACTCAAGAATTTCCAGAACGCACTCAAAGACAAACTCAAAGACTTCAAACGCATTGCCGGCACCCGCATCGAGTTTTTATTCACGGACCCCAATGTAGGTACCGAAGACGAAATCAATGCCTTGCGCGCACAACTCTATGACCGCGGAAAGGGAATTTTACCTCTGGAAATTCTCTACCTCAAAGACGGCACCCAAAGCCAAATGTTGTTGTTTCCTGGCGCTTTGCTATCGTATAGCGTCAATGGCATCACCAAAGAAGGCGTCGTGCAGTTTTTGCCTGGCACCCAACCTGGGCGTCCTTATGCGCTAGAACAAATGAGCGAAATCATTGAAAACGCGCTCAATAACCTCGAATATAACCTGCTTTCAGCCATGCGCCGCCTGACCCAAACAAGTAAACCAACTATTGCATTCTTGCAGGGCCACGGAGAACTCAACCCCGCTGAGACTATGCGCGCCCGCGCACTCATTTCTCCTTATTACCAAATCAAGGATATAGCGCTCAACGACAGCATCGCCGCACTCAAAGATGTCGATGGCCTGATCATCGCAGATCCGCAAACGCCCTTTTCTCAAAAAGATTTATACCTGATTGACCAGTTTGTGATGCGCGGAGGCAAACTGCTTTGCTTCATGAATACCCTTTCCATCAACGAAGACACCCTCAAT
>Ga0208897_1000020_pt1 | contig 106828 bp, 82 predicted proteins | sample ColrivemetaGS697_FD_187594 | JGI IMG/M metagenome (GOLD analysis project Ga0208897, IMG submission 187594) | Estuarine microbial communities from the Columbia River estuary, USA - metaG S.697 (SPAdes) (version 2) | ecosystem: Environmental > Aquatic > Marine > Intertidal zone > Estuary | place...
ACACGAACGCAAACACCTTTGCGTTGTGGACATGAATCAAGCGCAGCAGACTTACTTTTCTTCACTACCGCAGTTCTTCCTTTGCGAACTAATTGTTGAATAGTTGGCATAAAATACTCTTGTTTTTAATAATAAATAATAACCCCCAAACGCACTTTGAGGGGTGCAAAGATAAGTATATATTTTTATAAACCAATACCGTTTGAAAAATATTAGGGATTTTATTGCCTGATTTTCAAAAATAAAGGGAATCATGTGTAGATTCCCTTATCTCACTCGGAAATGGCTATTTCAATTCATAATATGAATGAGGTAGTAGATGGCCACCAAATTCTAGAAATAAACTTGGATAGTAATTGCCAATCTTTTTTTGAATTTTGTCGAGTCTTTTGTCAAAATGTAGTTGAGTGGCCAGGTTCTTTAATTGAACCTCATCTTTACCATTTAGATTGAAGAGATGGATTGTGTTAAGGCACAATATCACTTGTTTGAGTTGATTTGGATAGAAATCTACAACGTCTTGCTCACTGAGGAGCTTTATACAGTCCTTTATTTGTGCCTCAAATTCAAGCGCTGACAAAGTGGGTGACTGCTCTTTATAAGTTACTCTTGTAATGTAGTCATAACCGCGTTCACTTTTCTTCACAATGAATTCATTCCAGAAAGCAGGATCATTGATTACATTAGACTCACTGTCCCAATTGCTGATCTTACTCAAATGTGTATCCGCGCAGGTCAGTAAGGAATAGTAATTTTTGTAGGGCAAAGCACTGAAATAATGCCAATCGTAAAGGTCAAAAGTGCCTTGCTCATTTTTAAGCAGCACATAAAATTTGAAGTCTTCTTGTGTGTAATAGTATTCCCGATCTTGTTCTAAGCGGTTTTGTAATAAAACAGGGTAAATGAAAGCTGTTTTTTCTACGTTGGAAAGGAGATAATCCTTATAAACTTGTTCTTCCATAGAGGCTTCATAATAGTAACCATATACATCAAAGGGAGTCATCCGCTGATAGAAACCTGAAAATTGGCCAGCCTCTTCCAAAGTAATTTTAGTCAGTTGTGGAGATATATATGATCGTATCAGCTCGCTACTTTCTTCTGATTGGCTTTCATGTTTTAAAACAAGGATCTCTAGTGTGTTGAATACCCCTTTATCGTCGAAAAGTTCAGCCAACCAACGGGCTTCATTGTATGCAACTTCTGGTGCAGGTGAGAAAGCATAACTATAGAATTTATTTAATGACGATTGAATGATATCCTCTGTTAAGTAGTTGCCATCGTTACGACCATATTGGATTTCTCCATTTTCCATTATTTGAAAAAGCCAAGCAGCCGATTCATAATATTCTGAGGTGTCTGTTCGCAGTACCTCATAAATCAATTCTGGATCTTTAGTCAGTGTGTAAAGGGCAAATTTACGTTGGTCGGAACTCATTAAAATTCCTTGCGTTTCTTCAAATTTGAAAATGTCTGTTGGGAATCCACTAAGCTTTTGTTTTAATAGGTCAACCCGTTCTTGTATATAATTGCTCGAATTCATGCCTAGTTCCTCTAATTTGGTAGTAATAAGGGCATTGAATTGATTTTTTGAAATCAATTTGCTGTTCATCATGTAGAGTTGATCTACGAGCCATTCTGGCATCTTAGTCTGATCAAAAAATGTTTTCCAAAAATAGAACCATTGTCCTCGTTTTACCTCTTGAAGGAGACGTCCTGTAGGGCAAAAGAAGTGATTCGATCGAATAGGATTATTGGGTTGCCCTAGATCGATGAGATCTATGTCTAATGAGGTTTGAGATGGACTTACTACTACGTTGCGAAAATTTATCTGAATACTTGGTGGAACTAGTTCTTTTACACCTACTTCCTGTAAACTTGCAAAGAGATTTTTTCCATAAGCATCGCTGTATGCATCTAACAAGAAAATAATAGGATAGTAGGGCACAAAATAATCCTTTGGATTCTCCGCAATTCTTTCGAGGAGCATGAAATTGACCTGATCTTGTAGCTGGGCATTTTTAAGATCCAAAAAGCCACTTTTTTTGGCTTCCTTGATTTTTTTCATTTGTTCATTCATCATTTCCTCGGCTTCCTTGATCATGTCATCGCAAAGCGGATCGGTAATTTGATAGTTCCCTTCTGTGGTAAACAGGAAATGCATGGCTTCTTGCGAAAAGCTATAAGTTGTGGCAAGAATAATGAGGAGAGAAAAGATTGGTTTCATTTGTGATTTTTGAGAGGATATTGCCTATGATAAAAATGATTTGTATTCAAAGTAAAGGTATTTGCTTCAATAAAAAAAGGAACCCATTTAGGATTCCTTTTTAATTATTTCATTCGTAAGTACCTAGAATAGGTTATCTGTATAACGTGGCTTTCACGGCCTTGACGATGCGCTCTACGTTTGGCAACGCTTCGTCGATGAGCGTTGGTGAGAAAGCAAACGGAGTATCTGTTTGTGTGACGCGTTGTACAGGCGCATCTAAGTAGTCAAAAGCATAGCGCTGCAAGTGATAGGCGATTTCTGAAGAGATGCTCGCCAAAGGCCAAGATTCTTCTAACACCACACAACGGTTGGTTTTTTTGATGGATTCAACAATTGTCCCATAATCAAGTGGGCGAATGGTTCGCAAATCGATGACTTCAACACTGATGTTTTCTTTGGCTAATACTTCTGCAGCTTCCTGAGCTACTTTGATTATTTTGCCAAAGGTTACAAGCGTGATGTCAGTACCTTTCCGTTTAACGTCTGCAACACCGATAGGAATGATATACTCTCCCTCAGGAACTTCACCTTTATCTCCGTACATTTTTTCTGATTCTAAGAAAACAACGGGGTCGTTGTCACGAATTGCAGCTTTCAATAAGCCTTTTGCATCGGCTGGGTTGGAAGGAGTAATGACTTTTAATCCTGGAACGTGTGCATAAAATGCTTCAAAACTTTGGGAGTGAGTGGCGGCTAATTGACCAGCGGTTCCATTTCCACCTCGAAAAACTATAGGACACCCGTACTGACCACCTGACATTTGGAGCATTTTAGCTGCCGAATTGATGATTTGGTCTGCTGCAAGAATAGCAAAGTTCCAAGTCATGAATTCTACAATTGGGCGCAGTCCATTCATGGCCGCTCCGACTGCAATACCTGAAAAACCAAGTTCTGCAATTGGCGTGTCAATTACGCGTTTTGGACCGAATTCGTCGAGCATCCCTTGAGATACTTTGTAAGCGCCATTATATTCGGCAACTTCTTCTCCGAGCAAAAATACGTTTTCATCTCTGCGCATTTCTTCGGACATGGCTTCTCTTAAGGCTTCTCTGAATTGTAGGGTTTTCATAGTGTCATTTTTACAATTAGCAAAATTACAAATAAGTCAGAAACTACAAATGTTTATGCTACTTTAAGTGTTGCAATTTTTGATTTGCCGAATTGTTTGGAAGCGTAAGCTAAGTCTACAGACAAAACCTTTTTAGTTGAACCGGGCAGTTCAAACATCGCATCGGTAAGAATTGCCTCGCAAATAGATCGCAATCCTCGAGCTCCCAATCCAAATTCCATTGCCTTTTGTACAATGAAATCCAGTACCTCTTGATCCATATCAAGCTTCACACCGTCCATATCAAATAATTTAGTGTATTGCTTGATAAGGGCATTATTTGGTTCGGTTAAAATACGTTTGAGGTCTGCTTCCTTGAGCGGCTCTAAGTAGGTAAGTACAGGAAAACGTCCAATGAGCTCTGGAATGAGCCCAAACGTTCGGATATCGGTTGGGGTGATGTATTTGAGCAGGGAGTCTTCTTCAATACTTTGTTCGTCTGCTGTAGAAAAACCAATAGTCTGACGATTGACACGACTGGCAATGAGTTTTTCAATGCCGTCAAATGCACCTCCACAGATGAACAATATATTTTTGGTGTCGATTGATATCATTTTTTGCTCAGGATGCTTGCGACCTCCTTGTGGTGGAACATTTACTGTCGCACCTTCGAGTAGCTTTAGCAAGGCTTGTTGAACCCCTTCACCTGAAACATCTCTTGTAATGCTAGGATTGTCGTTTTTCCGTGCTATTTTGTCGACTTCATCAATAAAAACGATGCCCATTTGCGCGCTCTCCACGTTGTAATCAGCTGCCTGAAGTAATCGTGATAAGATACTTTCTACATCTTCACCTACATAACCAGCCTCTGTTAGTACTGTAGCATCGGCAATACAGAAAGGTACATTCAATAGTTTGGCTATGGACTTGGCCAAGAGTGTTTTCCCCGTTCCCGTACGACCAACTAATATGACATTAGATTTTTCAATTTCCACATCGTTTTCATTGGTTTTCTGCTTTAGCCTCTTGAAGTGATTGTAGACTGCTACGGAAAGCACTTTTTTGGCGTCGTTTTGGCCGATTACATACTGGTCTAGATGAGCTTTAATTTCTTGTGGTTTAAGCAAATTGAGGCTATGTACCGTGTTTTTTGAGCTACCCGGAGTTAGCGTGAGTTCTTCTTGAACAATTTTACTGGCTTGATTGGCACAGGAGTCACAGATATGACCATTGATGCCAGCAATAAGCATATTGACTCCTGAACGAGGAGATCCACAGAATGAACAAGTAGTTTCTTTTTTTGCCATGTTTTATTTCGGATTTCTCAAAAGAACTTCGTCAACCATACCATAAGCTTTGGCTTCCTCAGAGGTCATCCAGTAATCGCGATCAGAGTCAGCCCAAACTTTTTCATAATCTTGCTTGCTGTGGGTAGCGATAATGTCATAGAGTTCCTTTTTCAATTTTTGGATCTCACGCGCAGTAATTTCAATATCTGACGCTTGGCCTTGGGCTCCGCCCAGAGGTTGGTGAATCATGACTCTTGAGTGTTTGAGTGCACTTCGTTTTCCTTCAGCTCCAGCACAAAGTAAAACAGCACCCATAGAAGCAGCCATTCCTGTGCAAATTGTGGCTACATCTGGTCGAATGTATTGCATTGTATCGTATATACCTAAACCTGCATATACGGAGCCACCAGGTGAGTTGAGATAAATTTGAATATCTTTTTTGGCATCAACAGATTCTAAAAATAGCAATTGTGCATTGATGATATTGGCTACCTGATCGTTTATTCCAGTTCCAAGAAAAATAATTCGATCCATCATGAGGCGAGAAAAAACGTCCATTTGAGTCATATTCAATGGTCGCTCTTCAATGATGTACGGAGTCATAGAAGACTCAATATAGTGATCCACGTTCATGCTGCTTATGCCCATGTGTTTGGTGGCGTATTTGCGAAATTCGTTGCTATCCATTTGATTTTGATTTAGAGTCCAAATTTAGTAATAAAGGTTGGCTTTCTCCCTTCCTTTGAAGCAAAAAAAATCCTGAACGAATTCAGGATTTTGTCGTAAAATGAAGTATTTCGTTTATTTGACTAAATCGATAAAAGCCGAGTCATTCATCAATTGGATGAATTCACGGTCCTTACTTGCTTTTTCTTTCAATGCTTCATTTTTAGAAATGGCTGTTTTGAGCTTAGCTATAACAACATCTGCATTAGCTCCTTTTCTCGCTTCAATAATGGCATTAAGATAAGCTAGTTCAGCTGTTTCTGGAAGCGTAGCGCATACCTTTTTGGCAGCATCGAGTTTATTATTGAGAATGAGCACCAAAACTTTATTGTAGGAATCTTGTGTGAGGTTTTTCTCGGCTGCACCGTAATTAGCTTCCATGATATCAATGATAGCTTGATTGTAGCCATAAACAATTGTTTTAGAAGCACTCATTAGTTTTTTAGCCGCCGTACGATTCCCTTCTAAGATAAAGCTCGCTGCGAGGTTGTTTTTGGTTACAGGAATATCTTTGATCTCGTTGGCTTTTTTAAATGATTGGCCTGCGTCTTTGGTGTTACCTAATTCAAAAAGAGTAGCGCCAAGATTTGTGTGCGTACGATGATCATTTGAGAAGTTAGTGGCAGCAATTCCATAAATACGAGCTTTTTCATTAGCATCGTTGGTGAGTTTCCCTGCAGTGAATAATAACTCTTCTACAGTAAGTGAATTTGGATTTTGTACACTGGCAGTACGTAATTCATCGTCAGTAAGTCCATATTCAGTGTATTTAACAACTACAACTGCACGACGAATCATAGGAAACACATCACGCTCAAGTTCTGTGTAGGCTTTTCCTAGATTGACCATGTCTTTTTCACGTTGCTCCGGGTCTTTGGTCATTTCAAGGATACGGATGAATAGGTTTTTATCTGCTTCAGGAATAGTCGTTGTTACTGCTAATTGATTTTTGAAACCTTCAAAGTCTTCACCAAATTTGGCCAAAGTATAAGCACTTGTATCAGAATAGCTAACAAGTTTTGCTTTCTTCATCAAATCAATAAGCGCTTTGCGAGCTGCAATTGTACGGTCAGAAGATAGGTTGTCATTTTTAGCGACTTCACCATCAGGAGAAGCGTAACCATTGATTTCGATTCCAGTAATTTTGATTTTTGGATTGCTCTGAGCAGCTTGCATCCAAGCCATTAAATCAAGAATATCTTGGTCTTTAATTTCATTTGGTCGAACTGTAGACTTTCCTTTCTCAAAGTTGATCGTAGCAGTTGTTGTTTTGTCAAATTGGCGTACTAATGCGTCTTGCTCAGTAAGTACTTTGAAAGTCTTGTCTACAAGATATGGAGTTATGATAGTAGCGTCTGCAATTTTGGTTTCAGGTAAAGCACCTTTCTCTTTTGTTTGTTTGTAGAGTTTACCAGTAATTACTAAGTCAGCAGCCTCCATTGAAGCATTGTAAGCAAGCGTTTTTTCGAAGGTTGCCGTACCACCGGTTTTAAAATCAATAGAAGTTCCGTTTCCTGTCACTTTTGACCCATTGATATACCAAGTACCAACCTCTGTAGAGCCAATTTTTGGTGTAATTTCAGCTTTCGCCTTTTTTTGAATTCCTTTTTCAGGAACATTAACCGTAATGCTTACATTCACGGAATCGCCGTGCATTTCTAATGGATTGGGATTCACTGAATAAGTGATGTCTTTAACTAGGTCGCAAGAAGCAACAAAGAAAGCCGCAGTTCCGATGAGTAAGGTTCCGTTTAAGCGAGTGAAATTCATGATTTAATTTTTTATGATTCCTTGCAAAATTAGGGAATAAAATTAACATCTATATTTTTTGCACCATAAGTTCTATAAAAACAAAAATTAAATGCTTGGTTTAAAGGGATTGGTATCGAGGTTCAGCGCTTGAAGAGGGATCAGTACAAAGTCTCTTTCGTGATAGCGTGGGTGTGGGATTTGAAGTTCATCTGTATATAAGCACAAGCTTTCGTAAAAAATGATATCCAGGTCTATGCACCTATCTTCGTAATGTGGCTTTTCCTTAATCCGCCCCATTTTTTTTTCGATGGATTGTAATTTGTGCAATAATTCTATGGGACTTAAATTGGTAAGCAAAAGAAGGCAACCATTGATAAAGTTGTGCTTAGATTCAAACCCAACAGGCTCACTGTAATAAAATGGTGAAACTTGAGCTACGTGTCCGCAAGAGCTTGATATCGCCTCGATGGCATTTTGGATGTGCGCTTCTTTTGGTTCTAGATTTGAACCAAAAGCAATGACTACCCTGTTGGCACCTATTGTTTCCATTTAAAGGTGTGAACAAGTTCTTGTAAATCCGTTTTTAGGTATTGTAAAGTAGGGCGGAGCGAGTCGTAATTAGGTCTACAATTGAGTAATATTTCTCCGCGTAAAAAATGCTCCACTGAATCGGTGAGGTAAAATTGAAAATTGGTGGCTACATTTCCTTTGAGTTCAAAAAAAGTGCCAAATACTCGCTTTTCAGGCGCGATGATTTGTTCAAATTCTATTTTATCCGCCATGATTTTATGTTCATCTACCTTGTCATTGGCAAAATTGATGATTTCAGGTAGTGAGTCTTTGGATGGAATTCGTAGGTAATATAAAAAGAGTGTACCGTTGAGTGGCCCCAAATCAATTTCTTGAACGCTGTAATTATTTTTCGATTGTTCAAATTTTTTGGGCATGTATAGATTAGCCAAATTGAAACGAAAGGAGTTTGGACTTTGGTAATTTCGATACGCATGTGAGGGGAAATCAGTCCGCAAATAGGTGCTAGGCTTTGGAATAGGTGCGGGTTCACTACATGCCATTAACAGGAGTGCACCAATAAATAGAATGAATATTTTATTTTTCATGAAGGAGCACTTTTACAGATTTTACGCGTTTTTTATCTGATGATTCGACGATTAATTTAAGTGGACCAAGTACGATGTATTCATTGTTCTTAAGAATCCTTCCAGCTACTTCAATCACTAAGCCTCCTAATGTTTCTGCTTCACCGCGTGCCTCTTCAATCATGGGTTCATATTCTTCGCCAATAATTTTAAGTAAGTCATTGAGAGAAGTGCGGCCTTCAAATAGGAAAGCGTTTTCTGCTTGTTTAGTGTATTGGATTTCGGCATCATCAAATTCATCTGTGATGTCTCCAACAATTTCTTCAAGAATATCTTCTAGGGTAACAATGCCACTCGCTCCGCCATATTCGTCAACAACAACAGCCATGTGCATTTTCATATTTCTAAATTCTTGTAATAAGTCGTTGATTTTTTTGTTTTCTGGAACAAAATAGGGTTTACGCAAAATATCCTTCCATTTAAATTCTTTCGATTGATCCAAATGATGCAAAAGGTCTTTGATGTAAAGAATCCCAATGATATTGTCCGGGCTATCACTGAAGACCGGAATACGCGAATACCCAACCTCAATAATTTTATTTAAAACTTCCGAAAAATTATTTTCAGCATCGATGTCTTCTATTTCTACTCGCGGAGTCATGATTTCAGAAGCTTCCGTTTTACCAAAACGCACAATCCCCTCTAAAATCTTGTGTTCCTCATCAGATCCGCCATCAGTTTTGGTTAAAGCTACAGCTTGCTCAAGTTCATTTTGATCGATTGTTGCTGATTTATTACTTACTTTTTGAATGAAATTTGTTCCCCAAACTAGCATCGTCTTGAGCCATGATATAGGAGGAGTTTTACTGAGAATACGCAGTGGATATGCAGCGAACATACTCACCCTTAGGGCATTTCGATTGGCAAAAATTTTTGGTATGACCTCACCGAATAGTAATAAAATCAATGTGATTCCTACGACCTCAATAAGTAAACGCAAAGGCGCAAAAACTCCGTTTGCTGGAAATAAATCATTGAGTACAAATGAGGATAAAATGACAATGCCAACATTAACGAAATTGTTGAATATCAAAATAGTAGCTAAGAGTTCTTTCGGCTTTGACAATAGCGTGCTGATTAACTTGGCGCGTTGGGATGGATTGTTCTTAATCTGTGCATTATCCTTGGGTTTGAGCGAGAAAAAAGCGCTTTCTGATCCTGAGGCAAATGCAGAGAGAAATAATAAGATGAAAATAATCAGCAAGTAGATATAGCTTGCATCGCTAATTTGATTCTGGAGTGAAAAGAGCGATGCTTCAAGACTCGGAGGTTCTATGGAAGTATTCATGGTTAAAATGGAAGTCCGTCGTCAGGTTCAGTATTTAGTCCAGTCATAGGAGAGGGTTGGTTAGGTTTTCCCTCGTTTCCGTAGTTACTCGGTCTTTCAGATGATTCGGGTCTGGTTAAAATAGTTAATTCATCACCCACAACTTCTGTCGCATAACGGGTTAGGCCTTCTTTGTCTGTCCATGACCTTTTCTTCAATTTTCCTTCCACATAAATCTTAGTTCCTTTCCTCAGGTACTTGTCGGCAACCTCTGCAAGTCCACGCCATAACACGATATCGTGCCAGTCTGTACTTTCTTTCTTTTCGCCGCTATTTTTGTCGGTATATATTTCAGAGGTTGCTAAAGGAAAAGAAGCAACAACTGCGCCATTTTCTAGGCGACGGACATCTGGGTCTTTACCTAAATTTCCGATTAAAATAACTTTATTGACGCTGCCGTTCATGTGTTTTTTTCAATCAATAATAGTTATTTTTTTCTAATAGGACGTTTTTTTGAATTTTTTGCTGGTTGATTTGCAGCAATTTCTAGACATTCTGAAAGACTTAAAGATGCTGGTTGGCAATCTTTTGGAAGTTTAAAATTGTCTTTTCCAATTTTGAGATAGGCACCATATCGACCATTCAAAAGTTGCACTTCTGGATTTTCTTCAAATGTTTTAATGACGGCTTTTGCAGCTTCTTCTTGTTTTAAGGTGTCGAGTTCAATAGCGCGTTCTAGACTAATAGACATAGGATCTTCCTCTTTTGGAATAGAGCAAAAACGTTTGCCAATTTGAACATACGGTCCAAATCGTCCAATATTCACTTTGACAACTTCATTTTGATGTTCACCAAGAATCTTGGGTAATTCAAAAAGTTTAAGCGCTTCTTCCAGCGTAATCTGATTGATAGATTGGTTGGATTGTAAAGAAGCAAATTGAGGTTTCAAGCCATCAGCTTTTTCATCTCCGATTTGAATCATTGGCCCAAAACGGCCAATTCTAGCAATGATTTTACGTCCACTTTTTGGATCAATTCCGAGTTCACGCTCGCCAGTAGCACGCTCTGAATTGGTAAGGGTGTCCTCTACTTTTGAATGAAATGGACCGTAAAAAGACTGTAACATATCTGTCCAGTTGAGCTGTCCATTTGCTATCTCGTCAAAGGAAGCTTCTACTTTTGCTGTGAATTGGTAGTCGAGAATTTGATCAAAATGAGAGACTAAAAAGTCTGTAACCACAATGCCAATATCAGTTGGAGAAAGCTTGTTTTTTTCTTTACCAGTAAGTTCAGATTTTTCGGATTCATGAATACCATTTGCGTCCAGAGTAATTTGCATATACTTGCGAACTTGGCCTTCGCGCTCTTTTTTCTCAACGTAATTTCTTTTTTGAATGGTTGAAATAGTTGGTGCGTATGTCGAAGGTCTACCAATGCCTAATTCCTCCATTTTTTTTACAAGTGAAGCTTCAACGTATCTAGAAGGAGGCCGGCTGAAACGCTCAGTGGCTGTAGATTGTGTGAGAGTCAAAATTTCACCTGTAGCTACCTTTGGAAGAAGGCCTTCTGTTTCGGTTGTCTCCTCTTGATCGTCATCTAGATTAGTAGCTAGATAGACTTTTAAAAAACCATCAAAAATCAGTACTTCTCCCTTTGCTTGAAAATAGAATGGATGACTAAGGCCTCCGAGTTTAATGGTAGTCCTTTCTAGTTGGGCATGTGCCATTTGACTGGCAATTCCTCGTTTCCAAATCAGTTCGTAAAGACGTTCTTCATCTCTTTCTGCTTGAATACTTGGTCGGGTAAAATCAGTAGGGCGTATGGCTTCATGAGCTTCTTGAGCTCCGGCACTTTTCGTGCTGTATTTGGTTGGTTTAGAGTAAGCTGCGCCGTAAAGGGAAGTGATAGCGCTTTTTGCGGCATCAATAGCGGTTTGAGATAAGTTCACGGAATCAGTACGCATGTAAGTGATATATCCTGCTTCGTAGAGTCGCTGTGCAACGCTCATCGTTTTGCTTACTGAAAAACCCAATTTAAGACTGGCTTCTTGTTGGAGAGTGGAGGTGGTAAAGGGCGCAGCTGGACTTTTGCTTGCAGGTTTCTGCTGCACGTTTTCAACGATGAATTTTGTTGTTTGTGCTTCCTTGAGGAGTGCAAATGCTGCTTCTTTGTCTGAAAGCTGCTGATTGAGTTCAGCATTTAAAATTCCATTAGAGGCATGAAATTGTCCTTGTACTCTGTAGAATCCCTCAGAATTGAATTCATTAATTTCTCGTTCGCGCTCTACAATTAAACGAACCGCGACAGATTGAACACGTCCTGCAGACAAGCTAGGACGTACTTTTTTCCAAAGGACAGGCGATAGCTCAAAACCTACAATTCGGTCTAGTACGCGTCGGGCTTGCTGGGCATCAACGAGTTCTTGGTTGATCTGTCTTGGATTTTCTATGGCACGTGTAACCGCTGTTTTTGTAATTTCATTGAAGGTAATCCGTTTGGTGTCCTTTTTTTGAAGCTCCAGCGTTTCATACAAATGCCAAGATATGGCTTCTCCTTCGCGGTCTTCATCGGTTGCGAGCCAAATTGTTTCTGCCCCCTTGGCTAATTTCTTGAGTTCAGCAACAACTTGTTTTTTGTCGGCGCTGACTTCATATTGAGGTGCAAATTGGGAATCAAGGTCAATTGCAAGTCCTTTTTTTGCAAGATCTCTAACGTGCCCATAGCTTGATTTGACAATGAAGTCTTTGCCGAGGTAGCCCTCAATAGTTTTTGCTTTTGCCGGGGATTCGACGATAACGAGATTTTTAGCCATAAGGAGAATTTGAGGACAAATGTAAAAGGAAAACAATTCAAAGTTCAACTTGTTTTGTTCATTTTTCTCTGTAATTCTCCTTAACCTATGGTTATTTTTTTTCAAAATCACCTAACTTCTTATGCTGCCAATTTGTCAGTAGTTCGAATTTGCCCTATTTTTGTAGTTCAATAAAAACGATGGAATACGAAAATAAAGTGATAGACGAGGCCCTACAGGGTTCTGCAATCGAAATGCCTGTTAGCGGTCAGGCTGATGCCAAAAAACTATATTTGGAAAGCTATGGTTGCCAAATGAACTTTTCGGATAGTGAAGTGGTAGCGTCCATTCTTTCTGATCAAGGTTATCAAACAACCCGAAATATAGATGATGCAGATGTCATTTTACTCAATACATGTTCAATCCGCGATAACGCCGAGCAGCGTGTGCGCAACCGACTTACTGAGTTCAAAATTAAAAAAGATCGTAATCCAGAATTGGTAGTTGGTATTTTGGGCTGCATGGCTGAACGCCTCAAAAAGAACCTACTTGAAGAAGAAAAACTAGTTGATCTTGTTGCTGGTCCTGATGCCTACCGGGATCTACCCAATCTTATTGATGAAGTAGGTACAGGTCAAAAAGCAGTGAACGTTTTGCTATCTCGTGACGAAACCTATGCAGACATTTCACCAGTTCGTTTAGATCAGGGTGGCATTTCTGCATTTGTAACCATCATGCGTGGTTGCGATAACATGTGCTCGTTTTGCGTTGTGCCATTTACAAGAGGACGCGAGCGATCTCGCGATCCTCAAACCATAGTTGCTGAGTGCCATGATCTTTTCAATAAAGGTTATCGAGAAGTAACACTTCTGGGTCAAAACGTAGATTCTTACCGTTGGAACATCACTTCTAAAGGGGAAATCAAAGATGAAACTCAGCCTACGACCAATTTTGCGCAATTAATGGAAATGGTAGCACATGTATCTCCACTTCTACGCATTCGCTTCAGTACTTCTCATCCTAAGGATATGACCGATGAGGTTTTGGAGGTAATGGCAAAATATGAGAATATTTGTCCATACATCCATTTACCTGTCCAATCAGGAAATACAGATGTTTTGTATCGGATGAACAGAGGTTACTCAAGGGAATGGTACCTCGATAGAATTGCTGCTATTAAGCGCCTAATTCCAAATTGTGCTATTTCTACCGATATTATCACCGGATTTTGTGGTGAAACGGAAGAAGAGCACCAAGACACACTCAGTCTAATGGATTTGGTTCAGTATGATTTTGCCTACATGTTTAAATATTCCGAGCGTCCTAAAACTTTGGCTGAAAGACGATTTGCGGATGATGTATTAGAAGAAACAAAAGGTCGACGCCTCAATGAAATCATCGACAAACAACTAGCTCACTCCTTGGCGTCAAATCAACGAATGCTTGGGACTCTTCAAAAAGTGTTGATCGAAGGAAAATCTAAAAGATCAGAAGAACATCTTTGCGGTCGAACAGGCAGTAACGTTATGGTAGTCTTCCCTAAATTAAATTTTGAGAAAGGTGCCTATGTAAATGTTCGAATCACAGATTGCACCTCAGCGACACTCATTGGAAATATAGAAATGTAATTTTTGACCTAGATAGCATGGACGTACAGCAGATAAAACAAAGGTTTGGCATTATAGGCGCAGCGCCGTTGCTCAATCGCGCGTTGGAAATTGCTATGCAAGTAGCTCCAACAGATATCTCAGTTTTAGTCACAGGTGAAAGTGGTACTGGTAAAGAAATTATTCCACAAGTCATACATCAATTGAGTGCTCGCAAGCATGGAGAATACATTGCGGTGAATTGTGGTGCGATTCCAGAAGGAACCATAGACTCCGAATTATTTGGTCACGAAAAAGGTTCATTTACAGGTGCACAAGGAAGTCGTCAGGGCTATTTTGAAGTTGCCAATGGCGGCACTATTTTTTTAGATGAGGTTGCTGAATTACCAATGCAAACGCAAGTGCGCTTATTACGTGTGCTAGAAACGGGTGAATATATTCGTGTGGGTTCTTCCAAACCACTTAAAACGAATGTGAGGGTTGTAGCGGCAACAAATGAAAACATGCAAAAGGCAATCGCTACAGGTAAATTTCGTGAAGATTTGTACTATCGTCTAAGCACTGTTCCAATTCCACTTCCTGCTTTGAGGCAGCGTGCAGAGGACATTCATTTGCTTTTTAGAAAATTTGCCAATGATTTTGCAGATAAGTACAGAATGCCTGCCATTAAACTCACCGAAGACGCAGTAGAATTGCTGCTTAGTTATCCTTGGCCTGGAAATATTCGTCAGCTTAAAAATCTGGTAGAGCAACTTTCTGTAATTGAAACGGCGCGCCAAATAGATTCAATGACACTCAATTCCTATTTGACTCCAATTCCCGAAAAGGGCAGCGGTCTTCAGGTTAATGACCAAAGTCAAGAATCTATTTCCGAAAGAGAACTTATGTACAAATTTTTATTTGACATGAAAAAAGACCTGACGGAACTCAAAAAATTGGTCATTGACCTTGCTAGTGGAGCACAAAATATCAACTTAAGCGCCGATCAATCTGCGATGGTTTCACGGATGTATCAAGAAGTTTATGAGGAACCAACAGCGCCTTCACGTATCCTACCAGCTCCGAGTGTTCATGTTGAATTGCCCGCCATTCAACGGATGCCAGAACTCGATAGTTATGAAGAACATGAAGAACTCGAAGAGTCTTTGAGTCTTGAAGATCGTGAACGCGAACTGATTCAAAAAGCACTTGAAAAGCACCGTGGTAAACGCAAATATGCGGCACTTGAACTCGGTATTTCTGAGCGAACGCTTTACCGAAAAATCAAAGAATTTCAGTTAGGAGAATGATACGCTGGATATGCCTAATGCTATTAGCCTCTATCTTGAGTGCATGTTGGCCAGAGAGCTTTTCCTTTCGCGATAGTGGTGGAATGGCTCCTGAATGGGTCAGTTTTACAATTCAAAACTTAGAGAATTCAGCGCCTAATTGTCCGCTTTCTTTTGCCCCACTTTTAACCGAACAGCTTAAAGATGGTGTGCAAAACAATACCCGATTAATTCTTAATACTAAACAAGGAGAGGGTGAGGTGAATATTGAAGGTGCAATTACTTCCTATCAAGTGCAACCTGTGGCCATACAAGGTTCAGATAATGCCAGTAGCAACAGGTTGACCATGACGCTATCGCTAAAAATTAAAATTAATGCCCCAAAAGTGGAGGAATGGCAATTAGTCAGTACCCGGTTTGCCGATTTTTCAGCAAATAGTAATTTGGCAGATGTTGAGCAAAAACTTTTCAATGAAATAGCTGCTCAAATGGTTCAGGATCTCATCAATAAGTTATACAGTAATTGGTAAATTAGTAGCGTGCTAAGTCAAGAACAACTTCATTTTCAAATTGCAGATCCAAGTAAGTGTACTTCGGTATACTTATCTGATTTGGAAGATTTACAAGTAGCTTATCCTTATGCCACCAGTTTTTCAATTCTTTATCTGAAGACGTTGGCAAATCAACAAGATGTTCGTCTTTCTCAGGTACTCGAGCAAAAAGCTTTTGCTATACAAAACAGGGCAGTACTTTATGATTTGCTTCACGAGCCGATACAAACCAAAGCCAACGAACCTGTGGTTCAGCTTTCACAAGAGGAACATGAAGTTGAGGAGGCAATTTCAGAGGGACAGCCCGGCCAAGACCAACTCGATCAATTATTAAGAGCGAATTTAATAAGTTCAGCATATGTTGACCTGACATATACAGAAGAGCTGAAAACACTATCTGAACAAGTAGAAGAACCAAAATCAGTAGGTGAAACAGAGTCGCTTTCGGGTCCATTAGAAGAAGTTGCACCTGATATACGAACACAAGATCGCCTCACCTTTACAGAATGGCTTCAACGTTCTGTTGATCCGATCGACGAAGGACAAAAAGAATACCTTAGTTTTGAAAAGCCGAAACAAGATTTTTACTCCCCATCAAAAAAAGCTAAAGAAAGCTTAAGTGCCAATCAAATACCTGTGTCTGAAACCTTGGCAAAAATTTATGCCATGCAAGGCGCAGTAACCAAAGCAATTGGGGTTTATGAACAATTAATTTTGCTTAATCCGGAAAAAAAGAGTTTCTTTGCAAACCAAATTAAAGTACTTAAGAAAAACCTCAATTCATAATCATGTCAGGAATACTTTCTTTTCTCATCATTATCGCCAGTATTTTACTAATACTCGTTGTTTATGTTCAGAACCCAAAAGGTGGGGGTCTGAGCGCTGATTTTGGCGGTGCATCTCAACTTGGCGGTGTACAGCGTACAAACGAATTAATCGATAAGCTCACTTGGGGTTTGGCAGCGGCTATTGTTGTTTTCAGCCTAGGTATTTCTCTTAGCCAGCCTAAGCCACCTAAGCAAGTTGTGCCTCAAACTCAACAGCAAGCTCCTAACCAAAACCAAAACCAAAATCAAAACCAAAGCCAAGGTCAATAGCTTTAGTCCATTAGCATTTATAAAAATGTCAGTATGTCACGCATGCTGACATTTTTTTTTGCCCTTTATGCAATTTTGACGCAAAATAGTACTTGGCATGTTTTTCGAAGGTGAGTAAACAACAAAAAAAATATTTTTTATGTCAGTAAAATTCAAACCTTTGGCAGACAGAGTTCTGGTAGAACCTGCGCCAGCAGAGCAAAAAACAGCTAGTGGAATTATCATTCCCGACACAGCAAAAGAAAAACCCTTGCGAGGTACTGTTATAGCGGCTGGGTCAGGCAAGAAGGATGAGCCTATGTCAGTAAAAGTGGGTGATTCCATTCTATATGGCCAATACGCTGGTACAGAAATCAAAATTGATGGGCAAAATTACCTCATCATGCGAGAATCCGACATTTACGGTATTTTTTAATCTTAAATTAGAAAAACAATGGCAAAAGAAATCTTCTTTGATGTAGAAGCACGCGAAAAACTTAAAAAAGGCGTTGATGCATTAGCAAATGCAGTGAAAGTAACACTTGGGCCGAAAGGTCGTAATGTGGTAATTGGTAAAAAATTTGGTGCGCCACATGTCACTAAAGATGGTGTCACTGTTGCTAAAGAAATTGAGCTCAAGGATCCCATTGAAAATATGGGTGCACAAATGGTAAAAGAGGTAGCATCCAAAACTGCAGATATTGCCGGTGACGGTACTACAACTGCAACTGTACTTGCTCAAGCAATCGTTACAGCAGGTCTTAAAAATGTGGCAGCAGGTGCTAACCCAATGGACCTCAAACGTGGTATTGACAAAGCAGTTACTGAGGTGGTTTCTAACCTTCGTAAGATCTCTAAACAGGTTGGAAATGACAATAGTAAAATTGAGCAAATTGCCACTATTTCAGCGAATAACGATGAAACTATTGGTAAATTAATCGCTCAAGCCATGAAAGTGGTTGGCAATGATGGTGTAATCACCGTTGAAGAGGCAAAAGGTACCGAAACAGAAGTAAAAACTGTAGAGGGAATGCAGTTTGATCGTGGCTATCTTTCTCCTTATTTCGTCACAAATGCAGAAAAAATGATCACTGAGATGGAAAATCCGTTGATTCTTATTTCTGAAAAGAAAATCTCTAGCATGAAAGAGTTGCTACCGATTTTAGAACCAGTGGTTCAGGCAGGAAAATCATTGCTCATTATTGCAGAAGATGTTGATGGCGAAGCACTTGGAACTTTGGTGGTTAATCGCTTGCGTGGATCTTTGAAAGTTGCTGCAGTTAAAGCGCCTGGTTTTGGAGATCGTCGTAAAGCAATGCTCGAGGATATTGCAATTCTTACAGGAAGTGTTGTAGTTTCAGAAGATCGTGGCATGACCCTTGAAAATGTGACCATGGACATGCTTGGTTCTGCTCAAAAAATTGAAATTGACAAAGACAACACTACAATTGTTAATGGTAAAGGAACAAAAGAAGATATCCAAGCAAGAGTGGGTCAAATTCGCGCTCAAATTGAGCAAACAACTTCGGATTACGACCGCGAAAAACTTCAAGAACGTTTAGCAAAACTTGCTGGTGGAGTTGCTGTACTATATGTAGGTGCCCCAACTGAGGTTGAAATGAAAGAAAAGAAGGATCGTGTTGATGATGCCCTTGCAGCAACCCGTGCCGCAGTTGAAGAAGGTATAGTACCAGGTGGGGGTGTTGCGCTCATCCGTGCTATCGAAACATTAGATAACCTGAAAGGTGTAAACGAGGACGAAATGACCGGTATTCAAATCGTTAAGCGTGCAGCAGAAGAGCCTTTACGTCAAATTATTGCAAATGCTGGTGGCGAAGGCGCAATAGTTGTCCAACGAGTACGCGAAGGAAAGGCAGACTTCGGATACAACGCACGTACAGAAAAATTTGAAGAATTGTACAAAGCCGGAGTAATTGACCCAACCAAAGTAACGCGCATTGCCGTTGAAAACGCATCTTCAATTGCGGCCATGCTACTTACCACTGAGTGCGTTATTGCCGACGAACCAGAAGAAGCAAATCCAGCAGCTGCCATGGGCGGCATGGGCGGTGGAATGCCTGGCATGATGTAGTATACAAGAGCCCTCGGGCTCTTTTTCATTTCTTTCTTCCCGTTTTTACGGATAGCGAGAAATGTCTATATAGAGCCACCTTCGGGTGGCTTTCTTTTTTTATATTTGGTTTATGTGTTATAGTAATTCATCGACTTCTTCAACCCAACAACTCGCAGAGCGTTATCATAAATTAGTCCCGGCTAAACCTGTAGAATGGCGTTATTTTTTTGCTTCCGGTTTTCAGTTTCCAATTTGGAATATTATAACAAATGATACGGTAATCAAAGAGATGCGTTGGGGTTTACTACCGCATTGGTATGGAGGAGGAGATTGGTATAATTTTGCCTCAAAAACTTTAAATGCAAGGATAGAAACTTGCTTTGAAAAAGCATCATTCAAACACTTGGTGCAATCTAATCGATGTTTAGTGCCCTCAACAGGATTTTTCGAATGGCAAACTAGGGAGAAATTAAAAATCCCATATTTTGTAAATCTCAGAGACCAGCCAATATTTTCTATAGCCGGACTTTATGACCAATGGCTGAATCCATCCACTGGTGAAAGGTCTACCTCATTTACTATCCTTACAACCAAAGCCAATGCGCTTATGGAGGAAATTCATAATACCAAGCACCGAATGCCTCTTATTCTTCAAGCACATGAAGAAAGAGATTGGCTTTATGGTACTCCTAATTGGTCTGAGTTATCAGACCGCTCGGATTTGCAATTAGAAGCCTGGCCCGTTAGTAAAAAAATCATCTCTGGTCCAAATGCAAACTCACCGTCGGTTATTCTTAAGCATGAATATAATTTTGGGGAACAAAAAGGCTTATTTGACTAACTTTGGCATCACTATTGTACAGTTTCTACATATGAAGTACCTCTACATGATATTATTGTTTGGCATTGTTTCAGCTTGCATTGAGATTTCTGACGACATCACTCTAAACAATAATGGCTCAGGTTCACTGCGTTATAAAATCAACTTGAGCTCTAGTAAGGTAAAGATAAATTCTATTCTTGCATTGGACAGCCTAGACGGAAAACCAGTGCCATCCAAAGAGCAAATTAGCTCAAAAATAAATGAGTTTGTCCGGATTTTAGATGCACAAGAAGGGATTTCTAATGCATTGGTTGAGGAGAATTATACAGATTTTATTTTCAAGTTTTCATGTGACTTTACCAGCATCAATAACTTGCAAGATGCAATTGCACTTAGTATTGCTCAAATTTCAAAAGATAAAATAAGTTCCCCATCCGATCAATATTGGTTGAGTTGGGATGGTAACAAACTCGTGCGTAGTATCCCATCTTACATCACCGAACAGATTAAAAATTACAAAGTACAAGATGCTGAATTGCTCAAAGATGGAGTGTATACATCGATAGCCCGTTTTGAAAGACCGGTGGTTTCATTTGAGAACAAATTAAGTACGCTAAGTAAAAATCAAATGGCGGTTATGGTTCGTACCAATACGCTAGACCTCAAGGAAAATCAACATTTACTGGATAACACAATTGTGCTTTCTCCAAGATAATAATCGAGGATTATGCGTAACTTCGTTGTATAATTTCAATCGCGTGAGTATACAATTTAAGATCGTACTGAGTTTGGTTACATCCATTCTCTTTGGTAATACTGCTTTAGCACAACAACAGCAAATTCAGTCTGAGCAGCTTCTGCCCAAAGATGCCGTAACTGTATTCAGTATTAATAATATCAGTTTACTTCAAAAAATATCCATGGATGAACTCGTTAGTTACGAGTTTATGTCGGAGGTACATCAGGAGCTTTTTGATGGGTCAACATCCGGTAAAACACTTAAAGATGCAGGCTTGGATTTTGATCAACGTTTGAATTTATTTTACGGTAAAACCAGTACACATGAGTTGACAGGCTTTACTTTTGGCATTGCTGATAAAAAAGCACTTTTTGAGGTCTTTGACGATTTCCAAGTAGTAAATAGTCCTTTAAACGGCCTTGAAATATACGGTACCTTTTTCAATCAACTGCTGATCAAAGACAACCGTGCGATCCTCATTCGTATTGAGCCTACCATGGAACGAATTGATGAGGTTACAGATTCTATTTGGTACGCAAGAGGCAATGAAATTCCATTTGACTTTTTTGATGAGCCTGCTGAAGATGAACAGATATTAGACGAACAAACCTTTGAAGATAACCCAAATACACCCATTTTCCCGGAAGCTTCTGATAATCCAGCGGTAAAGAATTACTACGAACTTCGCGATAGTGTCCAGGTCATTTTGCAACAAGCAGAACTTTCACGAGTAATCAATGAAATTTTTGTGAAAGGTGAGAATCTGTATAATCATGACGCTCGTTTTGCTGCCCAATTGACCCACAATGCAGAAGGAGCATTTTACCTGGATAATGCGCGAAATCTAGATAAATCTCAAGGTTTATGGTATTTCCAAACGGTTTTACCAACCTTGTACAAAGACATTCAAGAATTATATGCGGGTAATGTGATTCTAGGCGACCTGTTCCTGAGAGATAATAAAATTGATTTCGAAGTAGAGGCTCAATATGGTCCGGCTCTTGGAAGCATCTACGCCCAAATGAATGATGCCAAGTTTGATCAAAATGTCCTTGCATATATTTCATCAGAAAGCCCGGCTTATTTTACCTATAACGTTAATCTTCAAAAAGCATACGAACAAGCCTACAAGGTGCTATTGCCAATGTTAAGCGATGAAAAAAATGCACAAATTGCCATGAACGTGCTCACTTTGGAACTTCTTAATGAATTTATTAATAAGGATGCCCTCTTTGACACCTACAAAGGAAGTATGTTTGGAACCTTTAGTGGTATCAAAAAGGTCATGATTAAAAAAATTGAATTTAGCTACGACGAAGAAACCTTCGCTTATCAAGAAATTGAAACGGAGACGCAAGCAGACATGCCAATTTTTACCCTAGGGTTCTCAACAACTCGGGCTGATATTCCAGAACTTGTACTTAAACACATGGCCCGTCTAAGTTCCCGAGTTCAACGTTTTGAGCATTATTGGAGGATAGACAACGCTATACTTGATGCCGCGCCGCTGTATATCTTAAATACTGGAAAACTTCTTATCATGACTAACGACGAAGACCTTGCTCGTTTGCATCCAAATGGTTACGGTAAGGCTGCTCTTGGTAAAAAAGAACGCAGCGCTGCCAAACATAGCGGTTTTATGTATGGTTCTGCAGATATCCCCCAAACGCTTGATGGCTTCCCACTCGATGTCCTCACACCTCGCAATGCAGAAATTGTTTCCTCATTAAAAGGTAAGTCAGGACGTATCACACTTTCATCCTCAGAAACAAACACCTCACATACCGCATTTAAACTGAGCTATAGCTACTTGGGTGAGGAGTCTACTGGTAAACATTTACTCGATCTTGTAAATTCGCTTTACCTGATTTACACGTTGAATCCTTAAGTCATGTACCGAAAGTTTTTGACTCTTGTTCTGATCGCAGGTTCACTTGGATTGGTATTGTTTGTCAAGTCATTCTTATTTGAGCAGCCGAAAACTCCTAGCTTACTAGATCGCCTTCCTAGTGCTGATTTCTTAGCTAAAGCTAATATTTTAGAACTGGCTAAAGAGACCAATTCCATGCTTCAGTACAATAAGTTATCCATGCGTGATTTTACCACCTACGAATTCTTATTAGGTCAAGGCAAACAATACGGTATTGATTTAGAGTCAAATTTATATCTTTTTGCCAATGAAAATGGAAATTGGGGAGCTCTCATACGTCTCACAGATTCATCTAAAATTCATGTTGGTTTAGAACGTCTTGCCAAATTTGCCGTTATCCAAGATTCTACCGTTGGGGGCAATACCTTTTATTTTATTAGAAAGGAGCAGTCTTTTATTCACTATGGTAAAGATTACGCTTTCATCTATCAAGGAAATGATTTTATTCGAACGCTCAATCATGTAGTTTCTGCCCATTATGGCTCGCAGCAAAGGATTTGGAAGCAATTTCTTAAACAAAAGCAATTCAAGGATGAGCATCTTGTCATTTTTACAAATTGGCGTAAACTCAAACAATATGATATCCAGACAGCTATGTTTGCACATGACAGCGATTCATTGGGCTTCCGCCTGAAAAGTTATATCAAGAAACGCACGCCACTTTATTTTTCGCTTAAGTCTACAGGTTTGGGTTGCCGCAGTGATTTTCAAACAGAACGACTCATTGATGTTCATCTAGACATCAAAGAATTTAAAAAACATAAACAGGACTCTGTGTATGTGCAATTAGAGAAATTGAGTCGTAAAATTGGATTTCCATTTGAACGCTTTGTAACGGCTTGGAACGGAGATTTAGTTTATAAGGAAGGTGGAAAACAAGTACAAGAAGTCCGATACATAGAAACAATTCTAGACGAAGATTTCAATGAGACTGAAATTGAACGTTCACGTTATGATACTATCCCTGGATTTTCGGTTTTAGCTTCTTTAAATCGATCTGCACCTCAACTGATTTCAAGATTGATTCACAAAGGACTACTTCGAGAAGATGCTGGTGGGTATCGCTTTTTATTTTCTCCTTTATTGCATTTCCAAAAAGTGGGATCTTATTATCAGTATTTTTCGACTCCTCGTTCACCCAAAATGGTCCGCAGAAAAAAAAGTCAAGTCATTTGGAAGTATAATGGAACAAAATATCACTTTAGTATCGACAAATTGACTCGATATGAAATATACGGTAGTCTACAAATTCCGGTGCGTTCTATTCTGAAACGCAATAAGCTTATCTAATTTTAAGCCCAAGCAAATTCTTCTTGATGGGTTTCAATGTAATTGAGTATTGATAAGATTTCATCTAGCTCGGGAGTTGTTACTAGTCGGGTACGATATTCTTTGAAATGAGCTATTCCTTTGAAATAGTTTGTGTAATGGCGTTTCATTTCAGCAATCCCAAGTTTGGGTCCTTTCCATTTAATGCTCATAAGGAGGTGTTCTCGGCAAGCTAAAACGCGTTCGGCTATTGTGGGACCTTCCATTCTACTTCCGGTAGCAACAAAATGCTTGATTTCTCTAAAAATCCAAGGGTAACCAATAGAAGCACGCCCGATCATTACTCCGTCTACACCATAGCGATTTTTATATTCAAGTGCTTTCTCGGGACTATCAATATCACCATTTCCAAATACAGGAATATGCATACGTGGATTATTTTTAACCTCCGCAATAAGCGTCCAATCAGCTTCACCCTTGTACATTTGCTTACGCGTACGACCATGAATAGAGATAGCTTCAATTCCTATATCTTGAAGACGCTCTGCTGCGTCCACTACATTTTTAGTATCGTCATCCCAACCAAGTCTGGTTTTAACGGTAACCGGCAAATTGGTTGCTTTGACAATTTCTTGCGTGAGTCTTACCATTTTGGGGATATCTTGAAGAAGGCCGGCACCCGCACCCTTACAGGTTACTTTTTTGACAGGGCAACCATAATTGATATCAATGAGGTCGGGATTAACTGCTTCAATAATCTGTGCAGACTGCACCATACTGTCGGTTTCCGATCCGAATATTTGGATGCCAATGGGCCTTTCGTATTCAAAAATATCCAGCTTTTGACGACTTTTAGCTGCATCACGGATAAGTCCTTCGGAAGAAATGAATTCGGTATACATGAGATCTGCACCATATTGTTTGCAGAGCGCACGAAACGGAGGATCACTCACATCTTCCATTGGTGCTAACAGCAGTGGAAAATCTCCAAGTTCAATATTGCGAATCTTAACCATTTTTGCGAATTATAGCCCCATTGTTTTGAGGTATTCTTTAAGCTTCTGTTCGTTGCTTAGTTTGAGTACCATAAGTTTGTCTGCGGTGTCAACTACAATATAATCCTCTAGCCCGTCGAGTAGCACTGTTTTTTCTTGGGGCACGTTGACCAGGCAATTCGTTGAGTCAAAAGCAAAAACATTTTCCCCAATAATTGCGTTTTGCGCTTGATCTTTTGAAAGGTGAGTAGTTAAGCTACCCCAAGTGCCTAAATCACTCCAGTCAAAGTCTGCAAGAATCATGCTTACATTTTGAGCTTTTTCCATTACTGCAAAATCAATCGAGATATCTGGACATGCAGCAAAAGCTTCTTTTAAAAAATCACTTTCCTTTGAACTTCCGTAAACATCCGGCTGATGATTGAAAATGTCGAATATATCGTTTTGATATGTTGCAAGCGCATCAAGGATGACCGAACCTTTCCAAACAAAAATACCAGCATTCCAATAAAAATTACCATCACTGAGAAACGCTTCAGCGGTTGCTAAGTCTGGTTTTTCTCTAAATTGTAAAACAGGGCATGCACTGCCTTTCTGGGTATGTTCGGTTTTTTCAAATTCAATATAACCGTATCCGGTATCGGGACGACTTGGTTCGATGCCTAGAGTAACTAGTTGATTATCTTGTGCGGTATGCCAAGCAGTACGAATGATTTCTTCAAAACGCGCTTCGTTAATGATGAGATGATCTGCAGGAGAGATAAGAAGGGTTGCGTTGGGGTCGAGCGCATTGATTTTTGCTGCTGCGTATGCAATACAAGGTGCGGTATTTTTTCGTTCTGGCTCGCATAATATTTGTTGACTCGTGAGCTCGGGGAGTTGTTCGAGAACCAAAGATTCGTATGCAGTGTTGGTCAGTATGTAGATATGTTCTGCAGGGATAAACTTTTGCAAGCGTTCAAAGGTGAGTCTGAGAAGAGACTTTCCTATCCCAAGTACATCTAGAAATTGTTTGGGCTTTTCAGCGGTAGAAAGTGGCCAGAATCGGCTGCCGACGCCACCAGCCATAATAAGACCATAGGTATGTTTGCTATTCATTGAAGAGAGGTGTTATGGCAGCAAGCGCATGTATAAGAAAAATGCGTTTAGTGTCAATTTCGGTACAAAGATAACGAGTTCTGCGCAGTTCACCTTTAATGAATTGTTTGTTATTGAGTACAAAGTGAGCGTTTTTTGGTAGGGATTCTAGCGTTATGATAGTATCCTGATCAAAAGTCTGTAAGATGCGACTCAATTGAACGTCCGTACTGCTAGATGCTTTCAATCTAAAGTAACTTTTTTCCAAAACTTGATGTAGTTCCTGAGGTAAGTCATTGCTGTCAAGTAGGGGCAATAAGCGTTGTCTAAATGCTGTTTTCCATTCCAAACCATGGGCTGGTACGTTCCAACCATATTTTCGAAAGGTGTCAAGGTGGGCCAACTCATGAAGAGAGGTGATTAAAAATCTATAGGGATTGAGGTCACCATTGACCGTGATGATTGGTTTTTTTTGAAGCGGATTTGTACGGAAATCACCAAGTTTAGTTTTGCGTCCCGGAACAATTTTAAATTGCACGCCAGCAGACAAAATACAGTCTGTGAGATAGGGCACAAACGCCGGTGGCGCAAATTTTTTTAGCGTGTCCATAAATTGATCTCGTTTAGACTCCATAGTTGCAAAGATAAAAAGTGAAGCTTGACCTTGGCCTCCTGCAGCAAAATAATGATTAATTTAGCATGGTGAAGTCTCTCAAACAATTTGGTCAATATATCCTCATGCTTAGGGTCGTATTTTCGCGACCTGATCGTTGGCGCTTTTATTGGAAACAAACCATATTAGAAATAGAACAAATTGGCATCAACTCGTTGCCAATAGTTGCACTAATGTCTGCTTTCATGGGGGCAGTAATCGCCTTACAAACTGCCTCGAGTATGGAGAGTCCGCTGTTACCAGATTATACCGTAGGGTTTATTACACAGTCGAGTACAATTTTAGAATTTTCTCCGACCATTATTTCACTCATATTAGCTGGTAAAGTAGGTTCTAATGTGGCTTCCGAGATAGGAACTATGCGCGTTACAGAACAAATCGATGCATACGAAATCATGGGCGTAAACTCATTGAATTTTTTAGTCTTACCAAAAATTTCTGCTGCGCTCGTCTTCTTCCCCGTATTAGTGATATTCTCCATGGCGCTATCTATGTTTGGCGGTTGGCTTGCTCTGCTCGTATCCGACCTTACAACGACTGAAATTTATATTTTAGGGGTTCGTTCCTTTTTTAACCCTTTTCATATTACCTACGCCTTAACCAAAACCCTCGTTTTCGGTTTCTTGATAGTGAGCATCGCTTCCTTCTACGGATATTATGTAAAAGGTGGTTCTTTGGATGTTGGTCGCGCCTCTACCCAGGCCGTTGTCAGTAGCAGTATTGCTATACTCATTGCAAACTTTATTCTTACCCAACTCATGCTTCTCTCATGATAACAGTGAATAATATATCAAAAAGTTTCAATGGTCAAAAGGTACTTTTTGGCATTGATCATGTGTTTGAAGAGGGTAAAGTAAATCTCATTATTGGTCAATCTGGCCAAGGTAAGTCAGTTTTGGCTAAATGTATGGTAGGATTGTACGAGCCTGAAGAAGGCGAAGTGCAGTTCGATCAGCGTAATTTCACGAAAATGGATAGGTTTGAGCGCAGTAACATCCGACAAGAGATTGGTATGCTTTTTCAAGGCTCTGCACTTTTTGATTCCATGACCATTGAGCAGAATGTGATGTTTCCGCTGCAAATGTTTACCAACATGACTAAAGCTGAAATTCAGCAAAGAACCGATTTCTGTCTAGATCGTGTAAACCTAGCTGGCCGCAATAAACTGATGCCATCTGAGTGTAGTGGAGGTATGCAAAAAAGAGTTGGTATTGCAAGAGCAATAGCCATGAACCCCCGATATTTATTTTGTGATGAGCCCAACTCCGGACTCGATCCAAAAACTTCAATTGTTATTGACAACCTTATTCGCGACCTCACACAAGAATACAATATAACAACCGTTGTGATTACCCATGATATGAACAGTGTGATGGAAATCGGGGACCACATTCTTTTCATTCATCAAGGTAAAAAATGGTGGCAAGGAGACCGTCATTCAATCATCCATGCAAATAATCCAGAAATTGAGAGTTTCGTTTATGCATCAGCTTTTATGAAGGATATCCGAGCTCAACTTCAAAAAAAAGCATGATTAACGCCTTATTTTTTCTTAACCATTATTTTTTTTATTGAATTCTTTCTTATCTTTGCAGCCCTAACAAGGTCTTATACAAACGGTATAAGGAATACATAAAATTGCGGATGTGGTGAAATTGGTAGACACGCCAGACTTAGGATCTGGTGCCGAGAGGTGTGCGGGTTCGAGTCCCTCCATCCGCACTAAGGTCTCGTTGGCTCAACGAGGCCTTTTTTTTTAAATATTAGGCTTAACAAAACGATCGTATGAAAATTACACGTCAAGAAATCGATGCCCAAAATGGTGTATTAAAAGTAGAAATTGCAGCTGCTGACTACCAGCAAAAAGTGAAAACAGCGCTTGATAAATACCGTAAAACAGCAAAAATTCCTGGCTTCCGACCAGGTCATGTTCCTGCGGCACTTATTCAAAAACAATATGGTAAGTCTGTCCTTTTAGAGGAGCTTAACAAACTTACAAACGATGCTATTTATCGTTATGTCATCGACGAAAAACTTGAATTACTTGGAAATCCTTTACCAATAGAAAATGGTGTAGAAGGAAGTTTTGATGAGCCTCAGGATTTCACATTCAGTTATGAAATAGGTTATAGCCCTTCATTTGAATTACCGATTACTTCTAAAACAAAAATGGAGTATAACACGGTTAAAATAGACAAAAAACTCCTCGACAAACAAACTGAAGATCTTCGACGTCGCTATGGCAAATTAATCTCTTCTGCCGAGGTTAGCGACAAAGACATGGTAATGGGTAAATTCGAAGAATTAGACACCAACGGTATAAAGGCTGAAGGAATCAGTCATTCTACTACCATTTCAATGGAATTCTTAGAAAATAAAAAAGCTATCAAATTACTCGTTGGTAAGAAAATTAATGATGCTTTTGAATTGGATCTAGCTCTTGTTTCAAAGGGTCCTGAGGATGCTGCTGCTATGTTGGGGATTACTCCTGAGGCATATGCTGAATTATCTTCAAAATTCCAATTCACTATCAACGACATCAAGCGCATGGAAATGGCTGAGCTCAATGAAGAACTCTTTCAAAAGTTATTTGGTGATGAAGTAAAAACAGAAGCTGAAATGATGACGCGCATAGAGTCTGATCTTGCCCGCATGTTTGAAGAAGATGCTGATCGTTTATTTACTAAGAAAGTTTTTGATTTACTGTTATCCGAAACAAAAATGACATTCCCTGAGGAATTCTTGAAAAGATGGATAAAGTCTTCTTCCGAAAAACCAGTTTCAGACGAAGATCTTGATCGTGAATTTGCTGCGTATCTAGATTCATTGAAATGGCAGCTGATTCAAACAAAAATCTTCAAAGACAATAATATCCAACTTACTAATGAAGAAGTGATTAATTTCACCAAATCACTGGTAATTGGAAACTATGCACAATACGGACTTCCTGCTCCAGACGATGCCGAACTCACTGAGACAGCGCAACGTTTATTACAAAATAAAGAGCAAGCAAATGGCATCTATGACCGTCTAGCAGAAGGAAAGCTTACCGCTTACTTCAAAAACACAGTTAGCATGACCAAGAAGGAATTGGCCTATGATGACTTTGTTGCCTTAGCGCAAGCATAAGCTTTTGACTGTAGTCGTCATTCGATTGAAAAATCAAGCGACATCCCAATCTAAAACCAACAAATTTTTGTTGGTTTTTTTATGCCCATAAAAATGTTGGATCTGTCTGATCATTGCCTCAAGATGCTGCATTTTCATACTTCGATTCGGAATAAGGGCAAGTATTTCTCTTGCGGGAGCTGCTTCTAAATCGGCTATAGCCTTGATGCCACTCTGTTGACATTCTTGAAGTTTATAATTGGAGGGTATCAGGGTATAGCCCCCATTTTTCTCTACCATCTCAATCAGAAGAGGTAAATTACCGCCTTCGTAGTCCCAATCACCTCCTGCTTGTTCTTCGTTTAATTGGCAAAAATGAAGCATTTGGGTGCGAAGACAATTGCCTTGGTTGAGTAACCATGGATGGAGTTGTTGTATGTTTTCAAAAGTAATTTTATCGCCAATTACCTCAGGGCAATAAACTTGGATTTCTTCTAAAAATAATGGTATACTCCGAAGGCGACTGTCATAATGAGGGCCCGCAATAATAGCCATATCTAATTCCTTTCTTTCTAGGGCTTCTAAGCATGAAGTTGTTTTGAGCTCTTGTATTTTGAGTTTAATATTGCCGAAGTCTGAGATCCATGAGCTAAATAAGTCGGGAAGTAAATAGGCTGCAATGGTAGGAATGATTCCAATCCGAACCTCTTCTTTAACCTTTCCTTTAAGCTGGTCAGAAAGTAATTTGATTTTGTCAGTTTCTGCAAGTATTTCTCTGAGAATAGGTATTAATTTTTCACCGGAAGGTGTGAGTTGTAATGGATTGGTATCGCGATCAAAAATTGGGTAGCCAAGTGTTTCTTCAGCCTTTTTGATTTGCATGGATAAAGTCGGTTGAGTGACAAAACAACGCTCACTTGCTCTTTGAAACAAGCGTTCTTCGCTCAGCACGACAATATAGTTCATTTGTTGAATGGAAATCATATAGATAGAATCTATACAAATATAAAATAAATTGAAATAAATTATAGTATGTCTCCAACTAAAGCGCCGTATCTTTGTTGCATAAATTAGTAATCCTTAAAAATTTAACAATATGTCAACTTTAGTTGGAAAAAAATTCCCAGACATCACAGTAAAAGCCATCGACGAAATGGGCGATGCTTTTCAATTGAATGTATTGAAACAAGCCGTAGACAACAACAAGAAAGTAGTCTTATTTTGGTATCCGAAAGATTTTACTTTTGTCTGCCCAACTGAAATCCATGCATTCCAAGAGGCAGCATCTGAATTTGAAAAACGCAATACCATTGTTATTGGTGCTTCTTGTGACACTGCAGAAGTTCATTTTGCTTGGCTAAATACTGCAAAAGATAATGGCGGTATTGAAGGAGTGCGTTTTCCATTAATCGCAGATTCCACTCGTTTATTAGCCCAAGAGTTGGGTATTTTGGACTACGATATGTTTGATGAAGACAATATGGCCGGAGATAACGTTCCTTATCGTGCTACATACTTGCTAGATGAAACAGGAATGGTCTTTCATGAGTCTGTCAATCATTTCCCAGTAGGTCGCAATGTCAATGAATACATCCGTTTAATCGATGCATTCGCACATGTTCAAAAACATGGTGAAGTTTGCCCTGCTAATTGGGAAGAAGGAAAAGACGCAATGAATGCTACACGAAACGGAGTTGCAGATTACCTAAGCAAACACTAAGCATATGTTCAACGACCTCACTTCCGATACCCTAGACCAAGTTCTGGCTTCAAACGATAAGGTAATGGTTCAGTATGGCGCTGGTTGGTGTGGCAATTGTAAAATAACCAAACCAAAGTTCAAACGTCTTGCTGAATCTCACCCCGATATCGCATTTATTTATGTAGATGCAGAACATCATCCAAATTCCCGTCAATTTGCTAACGTAAGTAACTTACCTACATTCGCTGCATTTGAAGGTGGTAAATTGGTGTCTGAAGCACAAGGAAATAAAATAGAAACCATTCAAGAAGTTCTAGATGCGCTTACCAGTCATTAAACACCTTGTTGAGTTCATTGAGCAAAACGATGAGGACTACCTCAATGAAACGATTGAAACACTCGAATTCTTAATCGATGCCCCCGGAATTAAAGACGAAGAACTCGATGTTATTGGTGAATTGCTTTCGAATTTCTCTGGTGCACTAGAGGTTCACAAGGAAATTCAGAATGGCGCAAGCAAACGAGAAGCTTTAAATGGCTTTATGAAACGGGTTACCGGATCGATTAACTAACTTAAAACCACCTTCGGGTGGTTTTTTTATGCCTATCTTTGCGGCATGTCAGATTTACTGAATAAGTTAGAAGCCATTCATTTCCGCTTCATAGAAGTCGGCAAAATGATCACAGACCCCGATATCATTTCGGATATGAGTCGCTATGTGAAATTGAATAAGGAATACCGCGATCTAGAAGTTCTGGATGAAGCCTATTTGCGTTATAAACTTTTATTGAGCAATCTCCAAAGTTCAAAAGAATTGCTAGAAGAGGAGCAAGATCCTGAAATGCGCGAAATGGCCAAATCAGAAATTGATGAACTCGAACAAGCACGCCCTCTACTCGAAGAGGAGATCAAAATGTTACTGATTCCCAAAGATCCAGAGGACGATAAAAATGCAATTATAGAATTACGTGCAGGTACAGGTGGTGATGAAGCATGTATATTTGTTGAAGATATTTACCGCATGTATACCATGTACTTTAAAGCAATGGGTTGGAATGTAGACTTACTCAATTCTTCTGAGGGTTCGGTAAAAGGTTACAAAGAAATCTCCATGGAAATTACAGGAACAGGGATTTATGGATCTTTAAAATTTGAGTCTGGTGTCCATCGGGTTCAGCGTGTTCCAGAAACAGAATCCCAAGGCCGTGTACATACCTCTGCGATCACAGTTGCTGTATTACCCGAAGCAGAGGAAGTTGACTTTGAACTCGACATGAACGACGTTAGAAAGGATACCTTCAGAGCATCCGGAGCTGGAGGGCAGCACATTAATAAAACGGAATCTGCCATCAGATTAACCCACATCCCAACGGGTGTAGTTGTAGAATGTCAAGATGGTCGCTCACAACATAAAAACTTAGAGAAAGCCATTTCGGTTTTACGTTCACGCTTGTATCAACAAGAGCTTGATCGTGTTCATAACGAACGAGCTGCACAGCGTAAAACACTTGTTTCTACCGGGGACCGCTCTGCAAAAATTCGTACTTATAACTATCCGCAGGGACGCATTACAGACCACCGTATTAATAAAACGATGTACAACCTGAATGCATTCATGAATGGTGATATCCAAGAAATGTTAGATGCGCTCAAAATGGCAGAAAATGCCGAAAAATTGAAAGGAGAAACCGCATGACCAAAGCAGCACTCATCGAGCAAATCAAACTAAAGGAAAGTTTTTTGTGTGTTGGCCTCGATCCAGATTTGGATAAGATTCCACCACATTTGCTTCAAACCGAGGATCCACTCTTCGAGTTTTGTAAGGCCATTATTGATGCTACGCATCCTTATGCAGTTGCATTCAAGCCAAATACAGCCTTTTTTGAATGCCATGGAGCCGCAGGTTGGGCATCTTTAGAAAAAACCATTGCTTATATCCCCAAGGAATGTATGGTAATTGCTGATGCAAAAAGAGGAGATATAGGAAATACATCAACTTATTACGCGAAGACATTTTTTGATCATATGAATGCAGATGCCCTTACAGTGGCACCTTACATGGGATCAGATTCAGTATTACCATTTTTACAGTTTAAGAATAAATGGGTTGTTTTGTTGGCATTGACATCTAATGAGGGCGCCAAAGATTTTCAGTTATCAGCAGCAAATGGCAAATCACTTTTTGAGCATGTTTTAGAAAAATCTCAAGAATGGGGAAGTCCTCAAAACTTAATGTATGTTGTTGGCGCAACTAGAGCAGAGGATATTGCTCGTGTTAGATCATGTGCACCGGATTACTTCTTTTTAGTTCCAGGAGTTGGTGCTCAGGGGGGTGATCTAGAGACCGTAGTAAAGTACGGTGCGAATGCAGAATGTGGATTATTGGTCAACTCTTCACGTGCAATTATTTATGCAAGTAACGGAGTTGATTTTGCTCAAGCAGCAAAAAATGAAGCGCTAAAAATGCAGGCTCAAATGTCCTCACACGTTCAGCGCTTCAATCTGTAAAAGCGCTAGTTTAGCGTGTCGCTAAATCTGCACTTTGTGTAGTTTGCTCTAGTTTTCCGTATGCATCACAACTTGCTGTACGTCCTGCGCCACAAGAAGCTAGCATAATCAAAGTTACAAATGCTGCTAGGAAAAGGAAAGATTTTGTTTTCATGGTGTTTGTTTGTTGTTGTTGTTGCGTTTAACGTCTCTGAGCCATCAAAGTTACAATTTTTAAAAAAAATGAGCGTTAATTCTTCAAAAGGAAAGGATGCAAGTCATATTAAAGGTACTTATTATCATTGGCTTTGTTGCCAAAATTGATGCGCAAGAATACGCCCTTGATCCAAAGTCTGCTATTCTTCCCAAAGAACTTTTATCTCTGAAAATCGATACCGCTGCACGGTATTCAGTTAAAGAATGGTACGAGCTATCAGGTCAGTGGCAAATTGAAGCAATTGACAAAGGGTATTTTCTATTTTCGTTGAAACCTTCTTTTCAATCAGACTCTACTGTTTTTTTTCAAATCTATACTGGGCCTTACTTTGACGGAATTGCCATGAAGCGTTCAGGTTCAGCTGAGGTCAAATGGTTGAACGCTAAGGATTTAACAAAGATTGTGCAGGACACATTAAATGTCCTTCTCAATAGTGGTTATCCTTTTGCTCAAGTTGGTTTGAACTTCAGTTCTGGTGAGCAAGCGCTATTTTTCTTAGAAATAGTTAAAGGTCCCAAAGTACAATGGGGGCAATTTGTCATTCGTCCCGAGGGGATTATACAAGAAAAAGTATTAGGCAATTTATTGCAGATTTATCCAGGTGATGTTTTTGAGGAGGAGAAGCTACTTCAGATACAAGCTCAATTTGAAGGACAGCTTCCGTTCAAATTTTTACGAGCACCAGAATGGGCTTATACTGGAGCGTATGCTGATCTATATTTATATCTGGAAAGAATCAAATTGAGTTCTGCTACAGCTATAATTGGTTTGCAACAAAATCCTGTTACTCAAAAAAATGCACTGGTTGGAGAATTCAATCTAAACCTTCAGAATTCTTTGCAGAAAAATGAACAATTTTTATTGCATTGGCGAAGTATTGCCCCTCAGACACAAATGCTCAAAAGTTCGCTAACTTGGCCATATATTGCAGGTTCTGCATATGGATTAAATGCTGGTTTTACACTCTATCGCCGAGACAGTTTATTTTTGGAGGTGAAAGGAAATTTAGGGCTTACTTATTTGTTTGCGAACAGTTGGCAAGTCATGGCTCAATTAGATTTTTGGCGTTCGAATAATTTACTTTCTGTCGTTTCCAATTCGCAATTAGAGAATTTTAATACGCTATCCTATGGAATAGGATTGCAGCGACAACAGCTTGATTTTTTACCTAATCCGAGTAGGGGAATGCAATTCAAGGCTCTTTATCTGGTAGGAAATAAAAAAACAGATATTTCTCAACTAGCTTGGCGATTTGAACTTTCTCAACGTTATTTTATTCCACTTTCCAAACGCCACATTCTCAGTTTTAGACAAGAAGTTAATCATATTCAAAGTTCAACACTTTTTGTGAATGAATTGTATCGTTTTGGTGGGTTGGAGCGGATGCGTGGATTTGATGAAGAGGCATTTTTTGCTTCAACGGTTGTCTTCGCAGGATTAGAGTATCGTTTCCTTTTAGATCAATATGCACATTTTTTAGTTTTTTCTGATTGGGCTTGGTTTGAAAATAAGGTACAGAATATTTCGCGCACAGGCGTTTATGCATTAGGTGTAGGCTTGGTCTTGGGTTCTGACAAAGGACAATTCAAATTAAGTTATGGTTTGGGTACTGAAATTGGAAATACGCTCCAATTGAATGCTGGAAAACTTCACTTAGGCTATATTTCCTATTTTTAAACTATGAAAATTATTTTTGCGAGTCATAACCAAAAAAAAGCAGTAGAAATTCGTTCGGTTCTTCCTGAAGGCCTTTCCTTACTAACGCTTCATGATTTAGCCTTGAATGAAGAAATTCCAGAAAAAGAACCAACCATTGAAGGAAATTCAGCCTTTAAAGCAAATTGGGTATTTAAACGTTTTGGCTTACCTTGTTTTGCTGATGATACCGGACTAGAAGTTCATGCTTTAAATGGCGCACCAGGTGTGCATTCCGCGCGTTATGCAGGTTCTGATCGCAGTGATGATGCAAATATCAATAAGCTATTGGAATCTCTCGTGCATAGTTCTGATCGAAGCGCACAATTTAAAACTGTTATGACGTATTGTGATGTCAATACTCAAATTCAATTTACGGGTATTGTTAAAGGGGTGATAACAAATGAAAAGGTGGGTGAATTTGGTTTTGGTTATGACCCTGTATTTATCCCAGAAGATCAAACATTGACTTTTGGTCAAATGTCACTCGCTCAAAAGAATTTATATAGCCATCGAGCAAGAGCTATGGCGCAATTTATTGATTTTTTGAAAGTAAAGATTGTCTAGGCTTCAATTAAGATCGCCACGGATTGTACATCTCCATTAATTGGTGGAGAAATCTTAGTAATTTTTACTTGAAGGTGCTCAATACCTTTAAGTTCATGTTGAATCCGATTTACGATTCTTTGTCCTACGTGTTCAATGAGTTTGGAACGAATCGCCATTTCTTGGCAAACAATTCGATTAACGTCGACATAATCAATGGTATCAGATAAGGTGTCAAGTGCTGCAGCTTTGCTGAAATCAGTGAGGATTTCGACATCTATAATGTAATGACCTCCGATTCGAGCTTCTTCGGGTAGACAGCCATGAAAGGCGTAACATTGAATGCCGTTGACAAATATTTTATGCTTCATGAAGAATTTGTTCTACTGCAGCTAGTCCTAAATCTATACGCGCAAGTACTTCCTCTTTACCTAGAAATTCTGAAATTTCAAACATGCCAGGACCTGCGCCTACACCGGTTAGTACTAGGCGATAGGGAAGGAGAACAGCACCAATCCCGAGTTGTTTTTCGGAAAGAAAGGATTTAAAGGTTTGTTCAATATTCGTAGAGGTGAAGTCACTTAATTCAACAATTAATGCTTTCCATTCGTTGATGTAGCCTATAGTTTCAGATTTCCATTTTTTACGAATTGTATCAGCATCAAATGAAGTTGGCCGTTCAAACAGGTATGCGCCATCTGTGAGGATGTCTTGGGCAAATGTAGCACGTTCTTTCATAAGGCTACAGATTCGCTCTAGTTCGAGATCTGATTGCTTCAATTCTGTAATTTCGCGTAATTGTTGGGCCAGTTCGGAATTCGGCAGTGATCTAAGGTATTGTTGTTGGAACCATTTGGTTTTTTCTGGGTCAAATTTAGCTCCTGCTTTACTTACTCTTTCTAATGAAAAGGCTTCAACTAATTCTTCAAGTGTGAATATTTCTTGTGTTGTGCCAGGATTCCAACCTAATAGTGCAAGCATGTTGATGAAGGCGCCTGGAACATAACCTTTTTCACGATAACCAGAGTACAATTCCCCTTCTATTGTTGTCCAATTCGTAGGGAAGACAGGAAATCCAAGTCGGTCACCATCTCTTTTGGAAAGTTTACCATTGCCATCTGGACGCAATAGGAGTGGAAGGTGTGCAAATTCGGGGCAATCCCAACCAAAGGCTTCATAAAGTAAGATATGTAATGGCGCTGATGGTAGCCATTCTTCACCTCGAATAACATGACTGATAGCCATTGTGTGGTCATCAACAATATTGGCAAGATGATAAGTAGGCATGCCGTCACTTTTGAAAAGTACTTTATCGTCAAGATTGTTGGTATTGACCACTACCCATCCGCGAATGAGATCATGGAAACGCACATCGCGGTTACGAGGCATTTTCATTCGGATGACAAAAGGCTCGCCCTTTGCCAAAAGTTGCTCTACCTCTGATTGTGGAAGCGTGAGGGAATTGCGCATGCTACTGCGAGTCACACTGTTATATTGCCAATTAGGCATTCCCATCGCTTTTGCTTGATCGCGCATTCGGTCAAGGTCCTCGGCACTGTCAAAGGCGTAATAGGCTTTGTCTTCGGCAATGAGTTGTTCAGCAAAAGGCTTATACATCTCTTTGCGTTCTGATTGCACATATGGACCGAATTCACCACCTAATCCTGGGCCTTCTGTAGGCATGATTCCACACCATTTGAGGGCATCCATTATATAATCTTGAGCACCTGCAACAAAGCGTGTTTGGTCCGTATCTTCGATACGAATTAGAAAAGTACCGTTGTGTTTTTTTGCAAAAAGATAATTGTAAAGGGCTGTGCGAACTCCTCCCATATGGAGTGGTCCAGTAGGAGAAGGGGCAAAGCGAACGCGAACTGAAGACATAAGAAATTTTATAGGATGCAAAGATAGTAAATTGAAGAAGAAATGTCCATTCAATTATGAGGAGACCTTCTTTTGAATAATTTTTAACCGTCCTTGTTCGATTTCAATTACTCCGAGCCTAACCCCTGCCCAACCAACCTGATGAATCCAAACCTGTCCACCTTCATTGTTTTGAATGAGAACAGGTTCATCCATAAAAGTATGTGTATGTCCCCCTAATATCAAATCAATACCAGAGACTTCTTTGGCAAGAAGTAAATCGCTTGGTTTGGACGGATCTTCATATTGATGGCCTAAATGAGACAGGCAAATAATAATATTACACTTTGCTTTTTTTAAGGTATAAATGATATTTTTTGCACTTTCATAAGGATCTTTCATCTGAATACCCAGAAAATTACTTTGAGGTACCAAACCATTTAAATCAACGCCAAGTCCAAAAATACCAACTTTATAAGGACCCTTATCAATGATTTGAAACGGTCGCACCACGTCTGCCATTGGTGTTTGTCCAAAATCATAATTTGAATTGACAAAGCTAAATGTAGCATGTTGTTGTGCATTCATAAACCCATCAATACCAATGTCAAAGTCATGGTTGCCTAGCGTTACTACATCATAATTGAGTTTACTCATTAGTTTCATTTCTAATGTCCCATGGAAGCGATTGAAATAAGGTGTTCCTTGAAAAATATCTCCAGAATCAAATAATAAGACATGCGGATTTGCTGCTCTGTATTCATGTATAAGTTTGGCACGAGCTATCACCCCTCCTTGGTTAGGGTACTTAGTATGATTTGCAGGTAGGGGATCAATTTGAGAGTGTGTGTCGTTGGTATGTAGGATGACCAATTTATGTGCTTTTTTCTTAAATGGATGCGCTTTTAACCATTGCGGAAAAGCAAAAGCAAGGGGTAAAAGTCCGAGTTTTTTAAGTAAACTTCTTCGAGTCAATCTCATGGTAAGTATCTTGTTTGAGAATCAATGACTAAAGTTTGTTGATGTTTAGCCTCGCTTATGAAAATATCTCTGAGCAGCAGGTTTGTTTCAATTTTTTCCAGATTTAAGAAAAAGGACATTTGATCACCGCCATTAGCTAAGAAGTCAGAGGTGAGTATCCAAATATATTCATTTGAAGGCTGTAAGTCGGGAATAACTAATTTTCCCGAAATATATTTGCAATTGGCCATTGGCTCTCCACCACTTTGTTGTAGGTAAATCTCAATTAATTGCAGTTGGTCTAAAGGATAGCGCACCATTACAAGTCTGTTATCAAAAGGCATGAGTTTGTAAAAGTCTTGAAGAGTCAAGTAGCCTGCGCCAAATGAGCTCCGTAGCCCTCCTTTATTTAATAAACAGATTAAAGGTTCATTCGCATTTCTTTGTATGTTGGGGCAGGAGAGTATGGCGTCTGCACACCAATTCATTAAGTTTGAGGACGGTCTTTGGATAATAAGATCTTCATTACAAAATGCCACACGTTTGTTGAATTCTGTCTCTAAGGTATCTTGATATGGCAGAAGAAATTGCGTAATTAAAAATTCAGCCAGGATGCTCTCCTTATCGTTTTGTATATTCTTTACAGATATACTTTTGATTTTTATTGCTGGGTTAAAATGCACAGAGCAAGCCATTAGGCTTGCTCCGACAATTGTATAGTATAAGTATTTGGTCATTATTCAATGACAAATTCTCTTTTAGTTTGACCGTATGGTGTAGTTACAGAAATAAAGTAAACACCTGGTTTAAATTCACTTATTGGTACGGCTAAAACTGGGACTTTTATTTGATTATTACTACTTACTTGACGCCCTTGAATGTCGTAAATCTCATATCCTGTAATTTCTAAGCCGTTGACCTGTGCATACAGCGTTTGTGAAGCAGGTACCGGGAAAACTGAGAAATTTTGATCTAGTTTTTCAGTTAGCCCCATATCACAGAATAAATAACTCATATTTGAGAAATTGATATGGCATGCAAAGTAAGCTGAATCTATGAATGGGTTTCGATTACCTTGTAGTGTAGCAACATACTCGTGTCGTGCAATTTCATAATTATCGGGTGCATCAGCAAAATGCCAAGTTTTGAGGGATTCTTGACTTTGGTTTGCAGGGAGTTCCCAAGTATTTCCTGATTGACCATTATAGCAAGTCGCCATATAAAAAATAGAACGTGCTGCATTTCCTTTTTGCTCTGGTCTTGGCTCATAAACCAACTGATTACCACTGTATCCAACACGGCCTCCTAAATAAGTGAATACGACATTTCCGTCAATATCCATTAATGGAAGATTGCTTCGTGGTGTGTTAGCTTGTTGAAGGTTGGTAGGCCAAAGATTGTGTTGGTCATTGTACTCAGGTTTTTCAGGACTATCACATGGGAATGTTGGCATCCAAGAATGAGAATAGGTATGTTCACGTGAATAACCAACAGCAGTCCAAGAAAAAGGATCATTAAATACCTTTCGTTCGCCAGAATAAACGCATTCTACATATGATTGGCCGTTCGTGGTATCTCTTACCTCATATTGGTTCATCATGGTCGTAAGATAGTTGTAATAGGTAATTGAAGTGTGAGGATTGATAAGTGCACTTAAATCGGATAAAAATGTGCTTGATCCCGAGTTAATTCCGTTGTAGTATGTTCCTATTTGACTACCTGGTGTTTCCCACTGAGCAGTTGCAGGAATAGTTTGGTCATAGTTTTGGAAACCATCAGGGCCGTTGAATGCAAAAACAGCAAAAACATAACTAGTATTAGCAACAACGTGTCTTGGAGTGATTGAAGTTCCTGGGCCAACATAGGCTACTTTTGCATTACCAATAACATCACCTCTTTTATAGGTTGTTCCATCTAAAGGGTAGCCTTGGATCGGTGTAGAAGCATCTCCTTCTTTCCATAGGACTAAATATTTTTCTGCTCCGGTTGGTGTGAATTCACCAACTATTTTATATGGCGTAGTGACACTGAAATTAATAGAGTTTGACTCCGGGTTTACCGGTTCCGTAGCTAAGTTGTTAATCCCAATTCCGTAAAGATTAATGATGTAAGGATTTTCATCGTCATCGTCATTGGCGATAGCAAGCGTTGCTAATCGAGAGCCTGTTCCACCTGGGGTAAAGTTCAGTGTAATATTTTGGCTGCTTGTGCCACCAACAATTACATTTGCGTTGCAAGAAAAGTCCGCAGCATTTGCACCACTTAGGGTTGCGCCAGAAACTGTGAGATTTTGAACACCATAGTTCTCAATGGTAATAGTTGTAGTTGAAGCAGTCCCAACAACGTAGGTATCTCCAGTTAGAACATCATTTCCATCAATTTTTATATTGATTTCTCTGGCCGGTGCTACATAAGTGAAGATGTCTTGAGTACTTCTTGGAATCAATTGATAATTGGCATTGAATTGACCTAAGAGCCCAATGATACTAATGGGACCTGTTGGTATCGCAGTGCCGTCAATATTAGTTGTGCCATTAATACGAACATCAAAGGTATTTGAGCCGTCAAAGACTTGGACTGTGCTGTTACCAGATGCAAAATTTCCTGTCTGAACAAAATTTACGTTATCTAGGCGAATAAGTTGACCTTCAAGGTTTTCTCCAGCATTTGGAATTGGAATCACCAGTGGACTAGGCTGAATGACTGCTTGTCCATGGTTTGTAAAGGTGTTCGTAGGAGAAAGTTCAAGTAAGCCACTGAATTCAAATAAAACACCGGTTGCAGTAATTGAATCGCCTTTTTGAACTGTATTTAGATTGCTTCCATAACAAGCAATACCTGCCGTGCCATCTTGAAGGTAACGGATAGGGCCTAACTCACTTCCGTTTGTTACAACGCCTGTGACTGTAACTGTTTGACCAATCCCTAAATTGCGGACTTGGGCAATGGTTTGTGCAAAAGTCTGGTGACCAAGTGCCAACATGACTAAACTGAGTAATGATTTTTTCATAATTAGAATTGAATTGCTAGATTGATATTGAAGCGCAAGCCTTGACCAAACATGACGGTTGCTGAGCGCGCATCGAACTGATCATAAATGCCATTTGCATTATTGGTGGCATCTGAAATAAAAGAAGTATTCAATAGATTCGTGATGGCACACCCAAACCTGAATTGTTTGTAACGGTATCCTGCGAATAAATTGACTAAAGAGTAAGAAGGTATTTTCCAAGAATCTCGGCCGCCGTTGGCACCTTGTAGAGAAAACGGATCAAAGTTTGCATAATAACGATCAAATAACTGACCTTGTACTTTGATATATGCATTTTTGATTGGTTCGTAGCGCAATGACGCAGCAAGTGCAGATTGGGCAGCATCTCCTACATGAACTCCTTTAGCATCAAAAGTGAATTCTAAGGAATCATACTGAGGAATAAATACGGTTTTACTTGAGTTCCAAATCCAATTACCAATGGAGAACATGAAGTCAAAAGAAAGTTTTGGAGAAATTTCCCAAGCGACGTCAATTTCTTGCCCCATATGTATGGCATCCATACCATTGATATTAACGCGTATGAATTCTGTTGGGTCATTTGGGTCTGGCACTGCTACTCCATATGGAAAGGGTTTGTTTTTCCAATTTGTAAAGTAGGCATTGTAATTGATGCCAAAGCGTTTGTTGGAGTAATGGTATCCTCCCTCTGCAGCATAGATAATTTCATTAACAATTTCACCAAAAAATGAATTGGTGTTATTATCAATGACATTTGAAAATTGTGGTGTTCGGTTGAGGTAACCTAGATTACAGTAAATGTCATTGAACTTGTTAAGTTTGTAGCTTAACCCCCCTTTTATTGTAACTCCTGGAATGTATTTCCAATCGGTTGAAAAATAAGTTAAGCCTGCCGAACCTGCATGGTATGTTTGCCCGTTATAAAGAATGGTATCAAGCGCACCAATTCGCAAAATGGTATCGCCAAGATCAAGCACTTTGCGTTGGAAATAGTCTATCCCTTTATACCCATTGAGTATGCCCGATACATTTGCAAACCAATTGATTCGTTCACCGTTATGTTCTACTTGTCCAAATACACCCGCATAGGTTACGACACCATCGCGGTCGGCATTGAACGTGTTTTTGGCAATTTTGTCGCCAACTCGCTGCATCGGGTCTGGGTCATTGAAATTAGCCGTACTTACAAAGTAATCTGCACCTAATAAGTCAGTAATTACTTGATAATGACGTCCTTCGTAATAGCGGTAGTCTAGGCCACCAGAAAAGCTTGTATTTTTTGAATGTTGGTAATTGAATTGACCAAGATAGCCTAACCAAAAATGGTTATTCATACTAGCCAAGAGTATCTGACTTGCTTTAATTTCAGTTGCCGAGTAGAGGGGATCAATATTAGGTGTTCCAAAAAGAGAATTTACTTGATTTTCTGTAATCATTTGATCCCAGTCGATATTGGCGTTGTCATCTCTAAGGATGGCTGAAGAATTGAAGATGCTGGTGCCTCCACCACGACCGATTGAAAGGTAGGCGAGATTTGAGATATCTAACTTATCATTAATGGACCAAAAATCTTTGAGTGTAATTTGCGGTTTGTTGTAAAAATTTCGTCTTTCATTTAATATTTCACGTTCCCCAACACTGTTAGTTACATAACCCCAATGCTGGTTGTATCGAATCCCCATATCGCTAAGGATAATTGTTGAGTCGTAGGGAACACCAATGTTCTGGGAGCGATTGGCATCCCAATATTGAATACTTTGGTTGTAAGAGCGTTGACCATGTTTTTGAGGTGCTGCGAAAGCCGACAAGGTAATTAAATGTTTGTCGAGACGCTTGGATATTTTGGTGTAGCCAAAAAAACCTTGCGTTGGCGTTCCATCTACCCAGCCTTGACCTTGTTTGTAGGATGCGGAAAAGGTTAGCCCCCAACCAGATTTGGTCATGCCGGTATTGTAGGACAGAGAGCTGCGTAAAAAATTCCCTGTGGCGTATTCTTGTTTGAAACTACCTCCTTTTTTTGTACCAACACCTTGGGTGATGATATTAATCGTACCTCCGATTGAAGGCATTGCGATTTTGGTGGCGCCAAGCCCACGTTGAACTTGCATTTGAGATGTAATCGCATCAAGACCAAACCAATTAGACCAATAAACCGCACCATTTTCCATATCATTGACTGGAACACCGTCTATCATAACGCCAACATTTCGTTGATCAAAACCTCGAACATTTATGCGTGCATCACCATCTCCTCCACCTTGGTTTGTAGCATAGACGCCAGCAGTACCGTTGAGTAACATGGGTAAATCCCGAGAAGCAAGTTCCTCATTGATTTTTTTGGTGTCAATTTTGGTTACGGCTACTGGGACGTTCTGGCCTCTAACAAGATTACCTATAACACGAACTTCACGTTCTTCTTGCGTTGCTCTAATGGTAAAATTATGCACTACAACTGCTTGGTTAAGCATGACATCAGCCCGCAGCGTATCGTTTAGAGGGAGTGTGAACAGAACTTGGTACTTACCAAATGGAAGATTGACAATTTCATAAATCCCTTGATCATTTGTAGCTACTCTCGTAACTACTGATCCTTGGTTGTACAAGGTGATTTTAGCACCTGCCACAGGGGTGTCTCCAGGAGTCATGAGAGCTGCCCCAAATATTTTTCCTTTTTGCTGAGCGCACACGAGCGTTGGTAGCGTCGTAAGCAACACAAAGAATAGAAGGCGCATCTTAGCGAAGGATAACTTTGTGTAAGCTTTGTTCTCCTGAGTTGGAGGTGAGTCTCAAAAAGTAAACTCCATGCAGTTGTTCCAAATGGATTTCGACCACTTGTTGAGCACTTGGGATATTTAATTCTTTTACTTGTTGCCCCAAGGCTGTGATAACTTGGATTTTACGCACATCATTTTGAGTTTGAACGAAAACAAGTCCATTGCTAGGATTTGGATAAATTGATGGACTTAATTTAGTTTGAGTTGTCAGGCTTATTGAATTACAATCGCACTCATGCGTACCCAAAGAAGACCAATTTCCATCTAGAATTGGATTCCCACTGACACCGTAAAGGGTATCTCCGTTTGCATCGAGGCGCACAATGACTGCAGGAATGCTATCCCATTCCAACAAAGGATCAAAAAACGAAGGGTTCATCGTTTGACCTTTGAGTATTGTTGCTTTGCGAATAAGGCTATGGTCTTTGGTGAGTAAAACGCCTAATCCGGTGCTATAAGGGAATTGAGAAGACCAAGCTCCGTCGTTTCCTGATGATGTTCCTGTTTCGTTTGCTGGATTTTCTCCAATTTTTCCAAATACATCAATAATAGCAAAACCAGTAACGTTTGTCGCATTTACAACGGCGGTAGAGGTAGTAGGTAATGTGCCTTTAGCAAGTAATATTGCATCGTTTCCATTCCAATACCAAGCGTTAGAAACATTATAATCTGCACAATAGAAACCGTCTGCTTTGGCTTGAAGTGAATCCCAAACAGGAGCCTCTTGACCAGTTCCATTTGGGTCGGTTTTAGCAATTACACCAACATAAACACCTTTGGGAGGTACGACACCTGAAAGTTGAACAGAGTTGGCAACTGTTGCGGTTGTTGCCCCATTGGAGTAGCGGCTCACAAAATAACCAGATAGATCGATAGGGTTATCTGTTGGATTGTAAATTTCTAGGGCTTTGTTGTTCGACCATCCTTCTACATATTCCGAAATGAAAAGTTCGTTGCATGAATTCTGCGCATTTGCTAGCAGTGTAAAAGAAAAAGATAATAATAGTAGTATTTGCTTCATGATGTTAAGTTTATTCCAACTGACAATCAGCTATTAAATAAATGAATCGCTTTTAACGGTTTCGGCGCTACGCAGGCTTCAAGGAGTTCGTAAAAAGCTTCCACAAAAATAGGGATTTTACGTACAAAGTACCAATTCAGTAATAAAAAGAATGATGATTTTTTATTTAACAAGAGATTACTCCTTTGTTACTTTCTAAAACTATGTAATTTTAGAGTTCAATTCAATACATTAAATAGCGTACAATGAAATTAACTTCAATCGTTTTCATACTCTTAACAGTAACCACTCAATTCCTTGCTCAAGAACTTAATGTTGAGCGAATTTGGAAGAATTATGAGTTTTCAGCAAAAAGGGCAGGTTCCTATCAGGCAATGAATGACGGTTTACATTATGTAGAAATGAGTCAGAATGGAGATATTGTATCTGGACTCATCGCAGCGGGATCAACGAGTCAAAACGAGATCATCGTTCCCAAGTCAGCGCTTGTTTATAATGACAATCCTATTGCTATAGCTGGTTTTGAACTGAATGCCAATGAACAAAAGGTCTTGTTGTGGACAGCTCCTCAACCAATTTATCGTCGCAGTTTTGAAGCTTTTTACTTTTTGTATGACCTCAAAAGCAAGAAACTTGAAGCACTCGATGCAGCTCATTCGCCCCAAACTTTAGCTGAATATAGTCCGGACGGTAAAATGGTTTCTTTTATACATGGTAACGATCTTTTTGTAAAAGATTTAACAAGTGGAAAAACGCAAAAAATAACCCAAGACGGTAAACGCAATAAAGTAATTAATGGCACCACAGACTGGGTTTATGAAGAGGAATTTGCAATTACGAAAGCATACGGTTGGTCTCCTGATAGTCGATTTTTGGCCTTTTTGAAATTTGATGAACGTGAAGTGCCAGAGTTTCAGTTGGCGATGTATGGAGCATTATACCCTCAACAATACAAATACAAGTACCCAAAGGCTGGTGAAATAAATAGTGTTGTTACACTCCACCTCTTTGACTTGAAAAATACCAAAATAGAGACTGTTGATCTTGATTCTTATGAGTATATACCTCGTCTGAATTGGTCAAGAAAAAGTAACCAACTCATTGTTCAAACAATGAATCGACATCAAAATCAGCTCAACTATTGGATGGTAGATTGCAATGGAAAAAAGCCAAATACACAAAAGTTTTATACAGAAAACGCCGCAACTTATGTTGAAGTAGATAACAATCTTGTTTTACTTGAGGACGGAAAAGGATTAATTCGAACAAGTGAACAAAGTGGGTTTAATCATTTATATTATTTGGGCTTTGATGGTAGCACCAAAGCAATTACCAATGGCACTTGGGACGTTATAGACTTTTTAGGTATAGATGAAACTGAAAATGTATTGTATTTTACAAGTGCCCAAGAAGGTGCAATTTATAAATCCATACATTCCATCCATTTGGACGGATCGAAGCAAACGAAGATCTCTCAAGAAAAAGGTTATCATGATGCCGCTTTTTTGAGAGGGATGAAATACTTTATACATACCTATTCTAGTGCCAATACTCCACCTGTAATGGCACTTAGAAAGGCAGACGGTGAACTCATTCGTATACTTGAAGACAATAATACACTCTTAGAAAAAATGTCTAAAGAATCATTGAGTAATAAAACATTTTTAATGATCTCTACTGCTGATATTGAGTTAAATGCTTCCTTAATCCTGCCAACTAAATACAATCCAGATCTTAAATATCCAGTTTTCGTACATGTATACGGCGGACCAGGACACAATGAAGTGCTAGATGCCTGGGATGGCAATGATTATTTTTTCCATCAACTGCTAGCACAGGAGGGTTACATGGTCTTAAGTATTGACCCACGCGGAACTCAATATAGAGGTGCAACCTTTAAAAAGTCTACATACCTTCAATTAGGGAAGTTGGAATTGCAAGATGTACTCGCTGCAACCAAAGCCTTTTCAAAAAGACCTGACGTAGATCCAACTCGTTTAGGTATCATGGGTTGGAGTTACGGAGGATTTATGTCGTCTTTAGCAATGACTAAAGGTGAAGGATTATTTAAAATGGGTATTGCGGTCGCACCTGTGACCAATTGGCGTTTTTATGACAATATTTACACGGAACGCTTTATGCAAACTCCTGAAGAGAATGCTAGTGGCTACGATGATAACTCACCTATTAATTTTGCAACGGACTTACAGGGGAAGTACTTTTTAATTCATGGTGCGGCAGACGATAATGTGCATTATCAAAATAGCATGGAAATGATTTCAGCTTTGGTTAAGGCAAACAAACAATTTGATCTCTTTATTTATCCAAACAAAAATCACGGGATTTACGGCGGTAATACGCGCAATCACTTATTCAACATGATTCACGATTATATTCTTCAAGAACTTTAAACTTTAAAGCTTATTAATTGTTTTTAAGTTGAGAATTTGCATCGTTTGCACTTTCTTTTGTAATTTAGACACACTTTTATCAAACATCACATTATCATCACATGAGTGAAACAGCCAAAATCGAACTCGACGGCAAATTATACGAACTTCCTGTCATCGTCGGATCCGAAAACGAAAAAGCAATTGATATCTCCAAATTGCGCGACCTAACAGGATACGTTACCTTAGATACCGGATACAAAAATACAGGTGCAACCAAAAGCGCTATAACCTTCCTTGATGGAGAAGAAGGCATTTTGCACTACCGTGGTTATTCAATCGAAGAACTTGCTGAAAAGGCTACCTTTTTAGAAGTGGCTTACTTACTTATATACGGTGACCTACCAAACAAAACTGAACTTCATGCTTTTCAAGATAGCATTTGTAAGCATACGTTAGTTCATGAGGATATGAAACAATTTTTTGAAGCCTATCCTTCTAAGGCTCATCCAATGGGTGTGCTTTCTTCAATGGTCGCTTCCTTGGCAACATTTTATCCAGAGTCACTTGATCCAAATCGCAGTGCAGACGCCAAGAACCTGACCATTCATCGCCTTCTTGCCAAATTACCAACTTTAGCGGCTTGGTCCTACAAAAACATGATTCGTCATCCGTTCATGTACCCACGCAATGAATACGATTATTGTAAAAACTTCATGTACATGATGTTTTCAATGCCCACTCAAGACTACCACGTAGATCCGGTTGTTATTGATGCGCTCAATAAATTACTTATCCTTCACGCTGACCACGAACAAAATTGTTCAACATCAACTGTCCGTATTGTAGGTTCTTCACAATCTAACCTGTATTCATCAGTATCTGCTGGAATTTCAGCATTATGGGGTCCACTTCATGGTGGAGCTAACCAAGAGGTAATTGAGATGCTCGAGCGCATACATGAAGATGGTGGTAATGTGGATAAATGGGTTGCTAAAGCAAAAGACAAAGCAGATTCTTTCCGTCTTATGGGCTTTGGACACCGTGTCTACAAAAATTTTGATCCACGAGCAAGAATCATCAAAAAGGCTTGTGATGACGTGCTTGAAAAGCTAGGGGTTAATGATCCGCTACTTGAAATTGCGAAAAAATTAGAGAAAGTAGCTCTAGAAGATGAGTATTTCAAGGCTAGAAACCTATATCCAAATGTAGACTTCTACTCTGGTATCATTTACAAAGCGCTAGGTATCCCTACAGAAATGTTTACGGTAATGTTTGCAATTGGTAGACTTCCTGGTTGGATCGCACAATGGAAAGAAATGGTTGAGAATAAAGAACCAATTGGACGCCCTCGTCAGATTTACACAGGACACACCAACAGAAATTATACGCCCATTGAGCAACGTTAGAGCTCAGGCATTATCTATTCAAAAAAGGCGCTCAATTGAGCGCCTTTTTTCCTTCAAATAATTCATATTTTCGAAATTCACATTCAATATCGCCATTGAATACTTTGTGCTTCTGAGAAGCTTTTAGACCAATGGCATGAAATCCTTCCAGACTTCCGCTGATTACACACGCTTTGCTTCCTGCCATCTGGTGTTTAAGCCAGGTTCCCATTGTTCCGTAAAGCTCTTCTATGTCCGTAGAAAGCCTTTCGTCATATGGTGGATTACAAATGATGAATACAGGTGGTTCAATTTTGAGTTTATCAAAAGGGGTAGAGTGCACCTCTACAAAGCGACCAAATGAAAAGGTTCTCAAGTTCCTGCGAGATTTGAGTACCATTTCATCTGAAATATCACCACCAACAATTTTACACGGTAATTCTCTTACAATACGCGGTGCATTTTGGTATAATTCTTCCCAACAAGCGGCATCATAATTTTTTAAATTTTTAAAGGCATAATGTTGTCTTTCAATGTTACTAGGAATGCCACTGGCTAAAAGTGCAGCTTCAACGAGTAAGGTACCAGATCCGCAGAATGGATCAACAAAGGTTTGCTTTCGGTCCCATCCTGACATCCTGATCAGACAGGCAGCTACGACTTCATTCAGCGGAGCGGGACCCACTGCAGTTCTGTAGCCTCTTTGGAAAAGTGGTAAACCACTTGTATTTACAGACAATGTTACTTCTTTATCCTTGATATAGAGGTCAAAAAGGATGCTTGGTTTCTTGACATCAATATTTGGGCGTTCATCCGTCTTGTCTTTGAAAACATCGACAATCGCATCCTTGATAAGTAAAAATGGGTAATGCGTGTTTTTAAAAATGGGTGAAAAAATAGCGCCTTTGATGGCGAAGGTTTTATGGACATCAAAAAGTTCATGCCATTTAATTCGCATGGCTCTTTTGTAGAGATCCTCCTCACTCTGGATATAAAACTTGTCGATTTCAACCAAAACCGAAATCGCACAGCGGCAATAAAGATTGAGTTTATATACGTCTGCCCAGGTGCCTTTTATTTGGACAGCCCTATTCAGTAAGTTGGAATCAGGATAACCTAATTCTTTGAGTTCGTCAGCAAGAACAGCTTCAAAGCCAAAAAAACTTTTAAGTGTAATAGTGAGAAGTGGGCTTTTTGCGCTTGGTTGTGAATGCATTATTTTGGGATTCGTTAACTTTGTACAAAAGAACGAATTTGTCGAAGACCAAATACCTCTTACCCTTCCTTTTTTTTACGATGCAATTGTTTGCGCAGCAAAGACAACGTGTCGGAGTCGTCTTGAGTGGAGGAGGAGCTTCGGGTGTAGCCCATGTTGGCGTTCTCAAAGCGCTAGAACTAAATCAAATTCCTATTGATTATATTGTTGGTACTTCGGCTGGGGCATTAGTGGCTGCAATGTATGCTAGTGGTTATTCACCAAATGAAATCGAAGCTTATGTGCTTTCGGAGTCATTTCAATTGATGGTAAAAGGTCAAACAGAATCCAATCAACAGTTTTTGTTTTATCAAGATGCTTCTAATGCATCGATGTTCAATTTTACCATTTCTCAAGATAGTGTCTTGCAGAAATCTTTGCCACTGGCTTTTATTGACCCTACTTTCTTAGATTTTGAAATGCTTAAGATCTTTGGTCGCACGAGCGTATCAGTTCGTGATGACTTTAATCAGCTATTTATTCCCTTCCGTTGTGTAGCATCAGCTGTTGAAACCAAAAAAAGTGTCTCTTTTTCACAAGGAAAGCTCAATCAGGTGGTTCGCGCCTCCATGACTTTTCCACTCTATTTGAATCCTATTCGTATAAATGGAGTATTGTATTTTGATGGTGGGCTCTATAATAATTTCCCCATTGATGTGCTATATGCCGATTTCCAACCAGACTTTATTATTGGTAGCAACGTATCAAAAAACTTACCACCTGTTTCTGAACGGGATTTCTTTGGCCTGCTCACAAGCATGATGACTACGCCTACCAATTATAACATGCCTTGCATGGAAGGAATTGTTATCGAACCTAATACTAAAGTTGGCACCTTTGATTTTGCTGATGTCAAACAAGCCATCCAAGATGGATATGAAACAACACTTCTTCAAATAGATAGTATCAAAAAATATGTAAGTGCTTGTATTGATACGCTTGAGCTTGCCCAGAAAAGGCAGCAATTTAGGCAGCAATTAGTGCCGTTAAAGATAAATTTGGTGCGCGCAAGTTCAGAACGCAAACAAGATATTCCCTTTATTCGCAATTCTATTTTACCCAAATATAGCAAGATGGAATTGGACAGCAGCACCCTTGAGAAACGCTATTTCAGGACTTTAGCATCTCCTTATTTTGGTTTTGTTAGCCCAGTTTTTGAGACAGGAAAAGATACACAGCTTTTGTTGAGGTTAAAGGTGAATAAAGCCAATGCATTTAGAGTAGATTTTGGGGGTATTACGTCTTCGAGGTCTGTCAATACTGGCTATTTGAGGTTAGCGTATCGACGTGCAGGTTTTGTTGGTCAACGTTTGGAACTTGAATCATACTTTGGAAAATTCTATGGTTCTGGAAAGGTGAATTACGAATTAGTCATTCCAAGTCGCATTCCTATTTCCATGAGTACTTATTTGGTACTCAATCGCTGGGATTATTTCAAGAGTTTTGCTACTTTTTTTGAAGATGTAAAACCCTCTTTTTTGGTACAGGAGGAACGCTACACAGGGGTTCAACTAAAAGCGCCTTTAGGTAACCACAGCTTGATTGCTGCCAATGCCCGTATGTTTTGGCTAGATGATCATTATTACCAAACACCCAATTTCACAAAAGAAGACACCGCTGACTATACATCATTCATAGGAGAAAGTTTGCGCCTTTCATATACACGCAACACACTTAATCGCAAGCAGTTTGCAAGCTCAGGAAGTTTTTTTGAAGTAAAAGCGAGTTATGTCCAGGGTAAAGAATTAACCTTTCCTGGATCGACTTCCATTTTGGATGACACCACAAGTAAAAACCATCGTTGGCTGAGTATTCAATTAGAATTATTGAGTTTTCCTTTTCAGAAAAAACAATTGTTTAATTGGGGATTGCATATCAAATCCTTACTCAATAGCCAATCATTATTTGCAAACTACACAGCAAGTATGTTAGCACTTCCAGGATTAAATGTTCTGCCAGATTTAGATACTTATTTTATCACGGCTTATCGGTCTACTCAATACGCGTGTTTGGGCACACAGCTGATCTTTAGCCCATTTAAAAAAGTGGATTTTAGGCTAGATGCATATGCTTTTTTACCCATAATACAATTGGTACTCAATGAAGACGGTACATTTACTTATTCAAAACCCCTTGACGGAAGAAGTTTATTAGCAGCAGGACATGTGATTTATCATTCTCCTGTTGGGCCTGTAAGGGCAACATTAAATTATTTACCAAAATATGCTGAGCCTTTTCAGTTTCAACTGAGTTTTGGCTATTTACTTTTTAACGAACGTGCAATCCGCTAACAAAATGACAAATAAATTTATCCTAAATGGTATACAACAGATGGGTATTGGTGTACCCGATGTACAAGAAATTTGGTCTTGGTACCGTAAGGCATTTGGACTGGATGTCCGAATTTTCGAAGAAGCAGCACCCGCACCTTTAATGACTCGCTATACAGGTGGGGTAGTCCATCATAGAACTGCAACATTAGCACTTAACATGGCTGGTGGTGGTGGCTTTGAGATATGGCAGTTTACTTCGCGTCCAACGGAAAAACCAAATTTTGAACCTCAACTAGGAGACTTTGGTGTATTTATTTGTAAAATTAAGTCCGAGGATGTTAGACACACCCAGCGTCATTTGTCTGAAATGGGTGCAAACGTAAGTTTGGCATATCAGGATCCTGCTGGTCGTTGGACCTGTTATGTACAAGACCCTAATGGAAATTATTTTCAAATCGTTGAAGGCCGTTCCTGGTTCAATTCCTCTAAACATCCTTCCAAGTGTGGTGGAGTAGCTGGTGCCGTAATTGGTGTTTCAGATATGGACAAGAGCCAGCGATTTTACCAAGAATTACTTGGTTTTGAGCAAAAAGTCTATGATGAGTCTCAAATTTTCAATGATTTTGAATTTCTGCCAAGGGGTAGGGAAGCTTTTAGAAGGGTCTTATTAACACATCCAAAAGTACGCGGCGGTTATTTCGCGCAGTTACTTGGCATCACTGAAATTGAACTTGTAGCTTGTAATGGGAATTTGGGTGCCAGACAAATCTTTGAAAACCGATTTTGGGGTGACTGGGGCTTTATCCATTTGTGTTTTGATGTTCAAGGCATGAATGCCTTGAAGGATCGTTGCGCTACTTTTGGGAGCCCATTTACAGTGGACTCGGACAATTCATTTGATATGGGTGAGGCAGCGGGTAGATTCGCTTATATCGAGGATCCCGACGGGTATTGGATTGAATTTGTAGAAACACATAAAGTGCCAATTTTTAAAAAGTTGGGGCTTTATCTGAATCTCAAACAAGGAAGAGAACCCAAACATTTGCCAAAATGGATGCTCAAGGCGCTGGGTCTCAATCGGGTTAAATAAGATTAAATCAGACCTTTTACGCGTAAGAATTCATCAAGACTTTCTATATCAGAGAATAATACTTCACGGGCTTTACTTCCTTGGAATGGTCCAATTATATTCATTCCTTCGAGTTGATCGACTATTCTTCCAGCTCGATTGTAACCCAATTTGAGTTTGCGCTGTAGTAAGCTAGCTGACCCTTGTTGATTGATGACCACAATGCGGGCAGAGTCAACAAACATACTGTCGATTTCATTCATGTCAATATCTCCGTTGGCCTCACTACCTTCCGGAACGTATTCGGGTAAAATAAGTGCTTCCGGATATGCGCGCTGCGCGCCAATAAAGCTACAAATGTCTTCAACTTCCGGCGTATCCACGAAACCACATTGCAATCGTTTCATCTCAGATCCTGTGGTAATAAGCATGTCTCCACGGCCAATAAGCTGGTCGGCACCTGACGCATCAAGAATGGTACGTGAATCTATTTTAGACAATACCCTAAACGCGATTCTTGCAGGAAAATTAGCCTTGATCATTCCAGTGATGACATTAACTGAAGGTCTTTGAGTAGCTACAATAAGGTGGATACCTATGGCCCTTGCAAGCTGGGCAATGCGCGCAATTGGATGCTCTACTTCCTTGCCGGCAGTCATTATTAGATCAGCAAATTCATCAATTAGAACTACAATGTAAGGTAAATAGCGGTGACCTTTTTCCGGATTCAATCTTCGAGCTATGAATTTCGCATTGTATTCTTTTATTGTTCTCACGCCAGCATCTTTAAGAAGCTCATATCGTTCATCCATCTCGATACAAAGTGAGTTCAATGTATTCACGACCTTCGAAGTATCTGTAATGATTGCATCTTCTTCTCCTGGCAGTTTAGCTAAAAAGTGGCGCTCTATCTTATTATATAAAGTTAATTCAACCTTTTTTGGATCGACTAATACAAATTTTACTTGTGCAGGATGTTTTTTGTACAATATAGAGATGAGAATGGCATTTAACCCAACAGATTTACCTTGGCCTGTAGCTCCGGCCACTAAGAGATGGGGCATCTTGGTAAGATCAAATACATATGTTTCATTCGTAATTGTTTTACCCATTACAATGGGTAATTCACCATCAAAATGCTGAAATTTATCTGAGGCAATGAGCGAGCGCATCGAAACCATTTCCGGGTTAGAATTTGGAACTTCAATACCTATAGTTCCTTTGCCAGGAATGGGTGCAATTATACGTATCCCAAGAGCTGAAAGGCTTAATGCAATATCGTCTTCTAAGTTCTTGATTTTGGAAATTCGAACACCAGGCGCTGGTACTATCTCATATAGGGTAACGGTTGGCCCCACGGTCGCCTTGATTTTTGCAATGTCAATTTTGTAATGAGAAAGTGTTTCTACAATGCGGTCCTTGTTATTTTCTAACTCTTCTTTGCTAACAGAAACACCACTGGAAACATAATCTTTCATAAGCTCAAGAGGTGGTAGAAGATAACCTTCAAGATCTTTAGTAGGATCGTATTCACCGTGCTCACTAACTAAATTATGGGCTAAAACATCTTCCTCGGCAATGGGAGCGATTATTGGAGCTTCAATAATTGGATCCTGCCCAAGTTGTATTTCAAAATCATCATCAGATGGGTTCTCACCATCATCTTCAAGTTGTAATGATTTTTTTACTTGTACAATAAGTTCGCTTTCCTCTTCAAATACCTTTTCTTCCTCAAGTTCTCCGTCGTCAAAAACTACCGTCTGCGCAATGTCATCGGTTTTGATTTGGTCTTCAGTAATTGTATTTACGACATAGATGTCGTCAAATGTATCATTAGCATCTACCAATGCTTCGTTTGACCCTTCTGTTGATTGGTCTCTACTACCAAAGAGGCGATTGAGTAATTCGCGGTAATTTGGATTAAATTGAATCGAAGTGAGTACAAAAAATGAAATTACATACAAAATTAAAGTGCCAAAGGCACCAAAAGTAACTTGTAACCAAAGGTTAGTGTAGTAGCCAAAAGCCCCACCTGCATAGCTTATTTCTGAACTAAAAAAACCAAGAAAGATAGAACCCCATAGCATGTAGCTAATCACAATACTTGTTGCTCTTGCTATGGGCACAAGTGCATTGCCAAACAAAATTTTAAAGCCGCCTATAAAGAGAATAAATACAAGTCCAAAAGCAGGTAAGCCAAAGCCTCGATGAATGAGCAGGTGCGAGGCCCACGCACCAAATTTACCTAGCCAGTTTTCTACGGCTGGAAGCTGGTTGTTGAAGATGTAATCAATAAAACTTCTGTTCAATAGTTGGTCCTGGTCTTTAGCCCATGTAAACAAATAGGAAATACAAGCGATGAACAAATAAATGCTTAATAAACTCAATGCTGCACCTAAAAACAATTTAATTTTTGGCATATTGAGCCGCGACATTAATCCTGTATTGGGATCTTGTTGCTTGCCTTTGGATGCTAGCGTTTCTTTCGGAAGCTTGCTATCTGCTTGGCTTTTTTTTTGACGGCCACCAGTGGTGTCATTGGCCTTGAGGCTTTCTTTCGCGGCTGATTTTGGGATATATTCGTTTTCTTCCATGATGCTTTAGCGTCTAATCAAACGAAAATACAGCAAACAGGTACACTAAATCGAAAATAATAGCAAACCTATAAACAGCAAGGTGTTAGTTATTGTGGATCAAGATCAACCTGATTATTTTGAGTCCATTCTAAAAATGACTTTAAGGAAAGGATCTTATATTTCTTATCAGGGATAAATAATGAAATTGGAGGTTGTTGCTTATTGATTATTTGAAGTTCAAAGGCCATGTAGCCGTAATCTGTAGGAATTTGACCCTTTACGGGCAATCCTGGAGCATTATTGAGTCCAACAAAATACTGCGAGGGTATTGTTTGTGAATAGTAGAGCAGTGTATTTCTATCTGAATATTGTAAAACAGCCTCCTTGCATTTAAGACCTGCAATATATTTCCTATTTTTATTTTTGAGCAAACGATAATCCATATTTTTTTCCAAAGTATCATGAATTTGTACAGCAAAGAAATGTTGATCAAGTTCTATCAATGAAATATATTTGTGTTTGTTGATGTGATAGATGCTCTCTTGTTTTTTTCCATCCTGCATCAGGTAATTGATACGAATTAAAGAATCAATTGCATATATAAAAAGTTTGCCTTGAACCGTATCTTTACTCAAATAGTCTACCGAAACAATGTCGTATTCGAGACTTCCTGAAAAGGATTTTTGTGAGAAAAGTGTGAATGACATAATTGTCATATGTAGTATCAGACAGAGAAGACGCATATCCAAAGGTAAGAATCCTTACCTTTGTACTAGCCCAATAGGGGTCAATTATGTCAAAAAATATCCATTTTATCTTCAATCCATCGGAGCTCGGAGCAGGAACGCGCGGCGCTTCGCTTGGTCCTGAGGCGATTCGTGCTGCGGCTCGAACTAAAGGTAGTACTCTATTTTCGCAATACCCCATTAAAGTTATTGATCAGTACAACGACCTGCTTGATCGCAAAAGCCCTCATTTATATGCCAAAAATATTGATGGCCTTCGCTTAGTTTTTGATTCTTTAAATAGCCATCTCTCAGAAAGTATTCAAGCTGGGGCCTTTCCAATCCTCATATCCGGCGATCATAGTGCTGCTGCAGGAACACTTTCAAGCCTTCATCATCAATTTCCGTCGAAGAGGATTGGCGTGATCTGGATAGATGCGCATGCAGATATTCATACACCCTATACAACACCGTCTGGAAATATTCATGGAATGCCAATTGCTGCTGCACTAGGTCTTGATCATATTCATCTGGCCAAAAATGAATTGGATACAACAACAATTGCTCATTGGAATGACATCAAGAGTAATGCATTTCTTCCCCAAGACCTTATATATATAGGTGTTCGAGATACGGAAGAAGAAGAAGATACGATTATAGCTGAGCTGGGTTTAAGAAACTATGGGGTGTCAGAATTACGGTCGAGGGGTATAGTTCAATGCTTTGCGGAAATTTCAAATCAACTTGAAGATTGTGACCTTATTTATGTTTCTTTTGATGTTGATAGTATTGACCCAATTGAGACTTCATTTGGCACTGGCACACCTGTCCCTGATGGAATTACTTTTGAAGAAGCACGTCAGTTACTTGTTTATTTTTCCCAAGATCCAAAACTTTGTGCACTTGAAATTGTTGAGGTTAATCCTTGCCTCGACGATGAAAGAAATAAAATGGCCGAATCTGCACTCGACCTGATTGAAAATATCATCCAGCATCTCTCCTAAAAAAATGGAACAATACATTCGTCAAGCTCTACTTGAAGCAGCCCCTCAACTTTTTGGTTGCACAATAACCGAAGGACACATTCAGTTTCAGCAAACGCGAAAAGATGTGGAAGGGGACCTCACTTTAGTTGTCTTCCCTTTTGTTAAGCTGCTGCGTTGTTCACCACAGGAGGCTGGAGAGAAAATTAAAACGTGGATAGAAGCACACATAACAAGTGTCTCACATTGTGTGGCTATCAATGGTTTTTTAAATATCGTATTCACAAACGATTATTGGCTCAAGCAACTCAATCAAATACAGCAAACACCCTTGTATGGTTTCGCCGAGTCCACATCCAAGCCAACAGTTATGGTGGAGTATGCATCTCCTAATACCAATAAACCTTTACACCTTGGGCATTTGCGCAATATTTTTTTAGGTGCTTCGGTTGCTGAGATTTTAAAAGCGGTTGGGCATAAGGTGGTACGCACGCAAGTAATCAATGATCGCGGTATTCATATCTGCAAATCAATGCTAGCATGGGAGAAATTCTCACCTTTTAATGATAAAGGGGAGCGCGAAACTCCTGTAAATACTGGTCTAAAAGGTGATAAGCTAGTGGGTAAATATTATGTTGAATTTGACAAGGCCCTGCAAAAAGAAGCCAAAGAGATTATCGCCAATTGGCAAAGTGGGAATTTTTCTGACACTCCTGAAGCCATCAGAGATGCAGTGCTGAATTTTCAAAAAGCCAAGGATGGAAAAGACGAAAAAGCCCAGGCTGCCATCGACGATAAAATCAAAGAATTAGCTAAGAATCAAACGGCTATTTTACAAGAAGCAAAGGACATGCTAGTAAGGTGGGAAGCCCGCGACCCGCAAGTTTATTTACTATGGACCACTATGAATGGTTGGGTTTATGAGGGTTTTGATGCTACTTATAGCCAAATGGGTGTCTCGTTTGACAAACTCTATTATGAATCCGATACCTTTTTGCTAGGTAAAGATCAAGTCATGGAAGGACTCAAAAGCGGTGTTTTTTATCAAAAATCAGATGGTTCGGTCTGGATTGACTTAAGTGCAGATGGCTTGGATGAAAAATTAGTTTTGCGATCAGATGGTACTGCAGTGTACATGACCCAAGATATTGGAACTGCCATTGACCGCTTCAAAGATTTTCCAGACTTGCACGGAATGGTATACACTGTTGGTAACGAGCAAGATTACCACTTTAAGGTTTTATTTTTAATCTTGCAAAAATTAGGTTATACGTGGGCTAAGAATTGTTTTCACCTAAGTTATGGTATGGTTGATCTTCCAAGTGGCAAGATGAAGTCTAGAGAAGGCACTGTTGTAGATGCCGATGACCTGATGGAGGAGGTGATTGACAAAGCAAAAACCATGACCCAAGAACGTGGACATTTAGAAGGTTTGAGCAATTTGGAGCGCGAGCAATTGTATACTCAGATTGGCTTAGGAGGCCTCAAATATTATCTGTTGAAGGTTGATCCTAAAAAACGGATGTTGTTTAATCCCGAAGAATCTATTGATTTGACAGGAAACACAGGCCCTTTTTTACAATATACGCATGCACGTATTTGTACCTTATTAGAAAAAGCTAACTACGCATCTGAAACATTAATTGAGACCGCTCCATTACAAGCTGAAGAAAAAGAAATTATCAAACAATTGGCGCTTTTTGAAAGCACCTTAAACGAGGCTGCAAAGGTTTATTCTCCAGCCCTTTTGGCAAATTATATATATGAATTGGTCAAGCTTTACAACACTTTTTATCAGAGTGTGAAGATTGTTATTGAGCCAAATCATGAAGTCAGACAGCTTCGCTTGGCATTGAGTGCAAGTGTTAAGCAGGTGCTCGCTCAATCTTTAAACTTGCTAGGTGTAGAGGCCCCTACGCGTATGTAGCAGTTAGTTTTTGCCGAAAATTACTTCATCCGTAAGTTGCCGAACCATTACAAATAATTCATCTTTAAAAGTTTGAGCCTCATAGGTGCCTCGCTCTATCATGCGCAATTTATGCTCCCATTGCCCTGTGAGTTCCGGACTTTTGAGTAGTTCATAAGATATTTTGTCTATGAGCGAAATACCGGTAGGTGTTGCCAACAAATTTTTCTTTTTCTTTTCAATATATTGCCGCTTGAAAAGTGTTTCAATGATACTTGCGCGTGTTGACGGGCGGCCAATCCCATTTTCTTTCATGACTTCGCGCATTTCTTCGTTTTCAACGAGTTTGCCAGCGGTTTCCATTGCGCGCAAAAGGGTGGCCTCAGTGTAATACTTTGGTGGGCTTGTCTTGCCTTCGTGGATATATGGTTCGTGAGGGCCGCTTTCTCCTTTGGTAAAGATTGGCAATATTTTGTCTTCAGGATTGGTTTGCTGCGCTTTGAGGTCATCGTAAAGCACTCGCCAGCCTTTGTCAAGCACTTGTTTTCCCGTAGCCTTGAATTCGAGTGCCGCTACTTTGCCAAGAACGGTGGTATTGGAAACCTTACATTCTGGATAGAAAACGGCAATAAAGCGACGCACAATGAGGTCATAGACGCGTTGTTCGTCGGGGCTGATGCCCGAAGGTGCGACACCTGTCGGAATAATCGCGTGGTGATCAGTAATTTTTTTATCATCAAAAATTTGCTTCGATTTCTTGATGGGTTTGCCGGCTAGTGCTTCTGTAAAGCGCTTGTAGTCGCGGAGGCCAGCTAGAATACCAGGAATTTTGGGGTGGAGATCCTCCGAGAGGTAGGTGGTGTCTACACGTGGATATGTCACTAGTTTTTTCTCATAAAGGCTCTGTACCTTGTTGAGGGTTTCTTCGGCAGAGTATGCGTAATAACGATTGCCGTCTACTTGTAAAGAAGTAAGGTCATAGAGTCTTGGGTTCCCTTCTTTGGCATTTTTTTGTTCAAATGAAGTGACCTCGAATGGTTTCTCGCTAAGATACTCGAGCCCTTTTTGGGCCTTTTCTTTTGTCTTGAGACGATCTATCTGACAGCTGAATTCGGTTTCACGGTAAATCGTTTTAAGCTCAAAGAACGTTTCGCTTTTGAAGGCATCAATTTCTTTTTGGCGCTGAACAATGAGCGCGAGCGTAGGCGTCTGCACACGCCCTACAGAAAGGGTCTGCTTGTCTCGTCCATATTTACGGGTAAATAAGCGCGTGCCATTGATACCCAAGACCCAATCACCGACCGCCCTAGCGTTGCCTGCGGCAAAGAGGCGGTCAAAATCACTGCCCGGCCTGAGTTTTTTGAATCCATCTTTGATCGCTTCTTCCGTTAAGGAAGAAATCCAAAGTCTTTTGACCGGAACTTTGCATTTGGCCTTGAGTAAGACCCAACGTTGAATAAGCTCTCCTTCTTGCCCGGCATCGCCGCAGTTAATGACTTCTGTGGCTTGGCTCACGAGCCGTTCGATGACGTGAAATTGTTTTCTGGCACCGTCGTCGCCACGCAGCTTAATACCGAATTGAGGCGGAATAATCGGTAGGTCTTCGAGTTTCCAGTATTTCCAGTTGGGGTTGTAGTCTTCGGGGTCTTTGAGTGAACACAAGTGTCCATACACCCAAGTGACCGCATAGCCATTGCCTTCTAGGTAGCCATCTTTGCGATTCTTAGCTCCTAAAATCTCCGCTAAATCACGGGCAACACTTGGCTTTTCGGCTATACAGACTATCATTTATTACTTAAAGCGCTTGATGCCGCCCTCTAAGAATTTCTTGTAGGATTTGATGTCTGGGGTATAGCCAATTGCTTGGGTAAGATCATTCCCTTCATGGTCTGTAACAACATATAAAGGTTGTTGAAAGCTTTTATATCTTGTCATTTGGTAGTCGGCCCATTTGTTTCCTATAGTACGAATTTGTCCGCTCAGCTTGGATACACGCTGCTCACTGGCGGGTAGCATTTGGCGGTCATCTACGTACAAAGAAATAATTACAAATTGCTTTTGAAGCATTGGGCGAATTTCGTCGTTGGTCCAGACTGTACTTTCCGTTTTCCGACAGTTTTGGCAGGCGTGGCCAGTGAAGTCAAGTAAGATGGGTAAATTGCGTTTTTTGGCATAAGCGCGCCCCTTCTCGAGATCGTGGAATACAAGAATTGAACCATCGCCAACGGGGTGCATATCAGCAGCAAATTCTACGGAGATTGAATCTTCAACCAAACCGGTTTCTTGCCCACCATTGACCCAGCGGAAGTTGTCTTCAGAATGCGTGCGCGGCGGTGCAATGCCATCAATGAGTGTAAGTGGGGCCCCAAACATGCCTGTAAATAGATAGACAGAGAAGACCAATGCAAGGAGTGCAAACATAAAGCGAGTTACACTTAATTTTTGCACTGGGGAGTCATGTGAAAACTGGAGTTTACCTAGTAGATAAATACCCATGATAAAGAACAAGACAAACCAAATACCTACAAACCACTCGCGGGTAAGGAAATCCCAGTGGTAAGCGAGGTCAACTGAAGACAAGAACTTCAAGGCTAACGCTAATTCTGTTAGACCGAGCACAACTTTTACTGAATTAAGCCATCCACCGGATTGCGGAAGGGAGTTGAGCCATCCTGGAAAAATAGCGAAAAGGGTGAATGGAATAGCAAGTGCTAGGGAAAAACCTGTCATTCCTACAGCCGGTGTGAGGTAAGATCCAGAGGTTGCTGCTTCTACAAGGAGACTACCGATTATTGGACCTGTACATGAGAAAGATACTAAGCCTAAGGTAAATGCCATAAAAAAGATGCCAAGATAACCACCGCGGTCTGCTTGCTTATCCATTTTATTGACCCATGAATTGGGGAGTTGAATTTCGAAGGCCCCCAAGAAAGAAAAGGCAAATAACACAAAAATACTGAAGAAGATGAGGTTCATCCAAACGTTTGTAGAGAGGTCGTTTAGGCCAAGAGGTCCCATAATAGCTGTGAATATGAGTCCAAAAGCAACGTAAATGAGTACAATTGATGCACCGTAAATGAGCGCTTTAAATATACCCTCACTGCGCGTTTTAGATTGCTTAGTAAAGAAAGTCACAGTCATTGGAATCATTGGGAACATGCACGGGGTAAGCAAAGCTACCAAGCCCGCAATAAAGCCCGCAATAAAAATCACGACGTTTGAATCTTTTTTCTTTTCTTTTGGCTCAATAGGATTGGGAGCTTGGTCTACACTTGATGGTGCGTTGCTTGTGTCTGAAGCGGTAGTTTGAGTGCTTGCTGTGGTGTCTGTTTCATCAATTGTAGCATTAGAACCACTGTAGCCGCTGACTTGGAAATTTGCTGTGTAATCAAAAGGAGGTAAACAGCCTTCATGGTTACATAGTTGGAAGTATAATTCGCAACTTGCCTTGAACGGCGTGTTGGATAGGATTTCTATTTTTTGTTTGAAAACTGCTTTATTTTCAAAATATAGGGAAGTACCTAACTCATCTTTTTGGACAAGTGGCGCGCCAACTTCTATTGGTTTTCCGACAGTTTTAAAGTCTTTACTAGGTTTGAATTTAAACTCTGGAACGATTCCCGTTCCATCTGCTGCCATTGGATCGTGTTTCAATGAAAAAATATGGTATTCTGGTACCAACCTTGCATTGAAAACTAAATTGGCATGACTTTCGTCAATTTTTTCAACACGAAGGTCCCATTTGATGAATTGACTCATGAAATCTTGGGCCTGGCTGCTAAGAGGTAGCGCAATAAGTAGGGCAATAAATAGGATTGCTTTCATGTGGATGGAGTGAGGTTTATGGTTTGAAAGGAGTTACTTCGATTTGGAATGAAATGGTTTTGGGAGGAAGACAACGCTTGTCATCGCAGAGCATGTAGGTGAGTTCGCCATTGACCGTGGATTCTTTTTTAACAGCTAAGGGTGCACAGACGGTATAATTTTCCTCAAAATAGTTTACGGTTGCGCCAAAATTAGGGTCAAAATGTTCAATCATTTCGCCGATTTCTATCCACGGGTCGGTGAGTTGAATGGCTTTGTTTTTATCGATTGAAATTTGGGTCGGTACAGGTCCTATCTCAGGTTGGAGATGGATGGAGTAAATATGCCATCCTGGTTGAATCCGCGCTTTAGCTTCAAGGCATCTTGATGAATTGAAACTAAAAGACCATTGTATTTTATCTTGACTAAAAACCCATATACTACCTAAAGATTGAAATATGAATAAAATAAGAGCGGTCCGCATCGATTAAAAACTTAGAGTTTTCGAAATTACAAAAAAATATTGGCAGCGAAGTGTGCCTTGCGTTACCATTTTAGTCTTGGATCCGCGGCTGACTCTTGCCCAACTTGATGGCCTGCATTGAGATAAAATGATCCTGCCATTGCGATCATTGCCGCGTTGTCAGTACAATAACTCATTTTTGGAATTGAAACTTTCCAACCCACTTCTCGCTTCTCAAGTATGCGCTTGCGTAATTCCGAATTTGCTGATACCCCTCCAGCGATAGCTACATTTTGAATTCTGGTTTGTTTCACTGCCTTTTCTAGTTTGGCAATTAGGATCTGTACAATACTTTTTTGGATAGATGCACAAAGGTCGTGAAGATGGACTTGACGAAAGTCAGGTTCTTGCTTTTCTGCCGCTTGCAATGCATACAGTATGGAAGTTTTAAGTCCGCTAAAGCTAAAATCAAGTCCTGCTATTTGTGGTTTAGCAAATTCAAATGCATTTGGATTACCCAAAGGAGCAAGTTGATCAATTAGAGGTCCGCCAGGATAAGGTAAGCCTAGCATTTTTGCTGCCTTATCAAAGGCTTCTCCAGCTGCATCATCGATGGTGCTACCTATCACTTGCATGTCGAGCGCATCGTTAACTTGAACAATTTGAGTGTGGCCACCGCTAACGGTTAGGCATAAAAATGGAAAGCTTGGTGTTGTGTCACTTGCGTCTGAGATGAAGTGCGCTAGAATATGTGCCTTCATGTGATGAACACCCACCAAAGGAATCTTTAACGCGAGTGCGAGTGCCTTGGCAAATGAAGTGCCTACTGTTAATGACCCCATCAGGCCTGGCCCTTGTGTAAAGGCTATGGCATCGAGGTCTGAAATGGAGATTTGTGCAGTTTGTAGCGCTGTTTGAACTACTGGAATGATATTTTCTTGGTGCGCACGGCTAGCGAGTTCGGGAACTACACCTCCGAAACCCTCATGTACGGCTTGCCCGGCTATAATGTTGGCACGAATTTCGTTGCCAATAAGTATGGCTGCAGAAGTATCGTCGCAAGACGATTCGATACCTAATATAATCATGGGTTTTGCTGTCAAAAGATTGCTAATTTTGTAACAAACATGACAAAGGTACTCAAAATCGCGGGCCTGACACTTGCTATTCTTTTAGAGTGGTTGCTCATCCTTTCGATCGTTTTTGTATTTGCCATACGCAGCTCTTGGTTACAAACCTTTATTGCTACTCAGGCTACTTCCTTTTTGAGTAAAGAGTTGCACGCAAAAGTAGAAATTGGTGCAGTTGACATTGTTTTATTTCGCTATATTGACCTGAAGAATATTTATCTTGAGGATCCACAACACCGAACTATCTTAGATCTAAAACATCTCTACGTTGGACTAGATCAATTTAAATTGTTTCAAAATCGACTATGGATAGATGAATTGCACCTCAATGAAGGAGTAATTCACCTATCGCGCTCTGTGAAAGACGGTTCAACTAATATTGACTTTTTAGTCGATTATTTCAGCTCAGGTAAGGCCAGACAAGCGAGCACACCATTTGAGGTTCGCCTCAGTAAATTAAGTTTATCAAAACTTGCACTCACTTATCATGACTTTCGTAGAGGTACAAAAGACTTTGGAATCGATTATGATCATCTTGAACTACTGCAAATTAATTTAGAAGCTACCCAAATTCAATCAATTGGCTCCGTCTTCAAATGCCAACTAAAAGACCTAAGATTCAAAGAAAAATCGGGATTCTTACTCCAAGGCATGAACGCAAATGTTCATTATTCTCCACACGGATTGTTCATCAAAAAGGCATCCATAGTTACAGCTAAAAGTCAATTGAACATCCCTAAACTCGAATTGCGAACGCACTCCAATAAAGATTTCAATGAGTTTTATGACCGAGTAATCTTTGATGGCTTGCTTGCTCCAAGTCGTGTTTCATTACATGACCTTGCTTTTTTTGCTCCGGCAATAAGAGGGATGGATCAAACAGTGTTCATAGCTGGTCTAGTCCAAGACAAGTTGCGGAGCCTCCAAATTAAGGATTTAAATTTGCGATTTGGCAAGCGCTCCTTTGTAAAGGCAAATCTGCGTTTACCCGATTTTCGTAAACCGTCCAGTCAATTTTGGTTTGATGAGACAATAACAAATGCGTATTTTGATTTGGCTGACCTCCAAAATATTCACTTACCTGAAGGTCAGTTGCCAGTTATCATACCATCCATATTGCAGAAAACAGATTTTGTTGAACTTAAGAATGCAAATATTAGCGGTAGAACTCAACAACTTGAAGTATCGATCAAAGAGGCACAAACGGCATTAGGAAATTTATCTCTTGCCCCAATTACTATATCACAAACGCCTGAATCGCTATTGATTACGGGTTCTTCAGACACAAGTTTTTTATTCTTTGACCAATTTGAAATTGGTCAACTACTTGATATCTCCACATTAGGAACACTGAGCGCCCAAGTAAATTTTGAACTCTCCCTGGATAAAAGTGGAAATGTCTCTTTACAAAACACCAATATTTTGGCTTCCTCTTTATTTTTTAATGGTTACAATTACAGACGCATTTCACTCCAAGAGGCTCATTTGCAGGCAGATCAATTCTTAGCTAAGCTAGAAATAGACGATCCACATCTGCAATTGAATAGTTTTCTTCAATTGGGGATTGGCACGGCACCTAGTTATCAAGTCCAAGCAGAGATTGCTCGTGCGGATCTTTATGAACTTCATTTGAGTACCATTGAGAAGGATCAACTAAGTGTACAAATCAATCTTGGTTTAGAAGGTCCTAGTTGGAGATCTATGGTTGGTTTCGCGAGTCTGCGCGATCTAAAATACAGTGCCAATAACCATCAAGTTTATGCTGAATTGGCACAAATTCATTACCGTCAACAGTCTGACTACTCTAATATTGATTTGAGTAGCCCACTTTTAGATATACATATTAAAGGCATCATTGATCAAGCAACTTTGGTTTCTGATGTTCAACATCACTTAGCTATACTTTATCCTCCCATCGAAGGTAAGCAACGTGATTTTATTCATTCCAATGCACAATTTGAATTCAGTTTACTTGCAAGAAATACGCATGGATTGCTACAAATATTCATGCCTGAGTTAGAATTAGCACCAGCTACCTCAATTACAGGTGCTTTTGACTCCAAGAATGAAATTTTGAAGGTAGCCTTGTCTTGTCCACGTATGTCATACACAAACTTGGAATTTGAAAGAGTGGAGTTAGAAGAGTTTATTTCACATCAACAAGTAAGTGGTCAGGTTACTATTGAACAGTTGCAAGTAGCGGATTCGACCTTTTTTCATCAAGTATTGCTATCACACGATGGGGCAAATGGAATGCATAATGCAATCCTCACTTGGGATCCAAATACAAATGACTTTTCGGAACTCAAGTGGAGGACTACTATTTTGCCTAGTGACTACATCAGCTTTACCTTACAACCTTCCTTTTTCACGATTAATGGCGTTCAATGGGAAATAGCTAATCAATCAGATATTACTGTGGCAGAAAAGGATGTAAGTATCCATAATTTTGAACTGCACAGAGGTTTTCAGCTTTTGCAAGTCAATGGTTGTCTTTCGGATAATAAACGTGACCAGTTGCGTTTTGATGTCGTAGGTCTGGATCTTGGTGAATTAAGTTCTTTAATGGGGTTACCCAACCAATATAGTGGTCGTTTCAGTGGTTGGGGGACAATTTCAACACCGTTTAATAACCTAAGTATAGCAGCCGACGCCAATCTAGAGCATTTACAAATCGATGGACAAACAGTTGGTGATATTATGATTCATTCTGATTGGAATGATGCACGACAAAGTATTTTACTCGAGGGGACGCTGCAATATCGAAATGAACGCACCTTTGATTTTGATGGCTTATATAAACTGAAAAACGAAGAGTTAGACCTCGGACTTAATTTCAAGCAAACAGACATTTCTTTTGTCAATGCATTTTTAGATCCTGAAGTTGTCAAAGGTATAAAAGGGAAATTAAATGGTCGCTTGCGATTAACAGGAAGTCCTCAGACTCCAAAACTCAAAGGGAGATTACGCTTACAAGATGGAGGAGCTGAGGTAGTAATATTGGGTGTAGCTTATGAATTGGATGGACTCATTCAGGTAACCGAAGATGCATTTTTCCTAGACAACATCCCTGTAATCGACCCAGAAGGCAACACTGCATATCTGTCAAGCGCGATCAATCACGATAATTTTGAACGCTGGAATTATGATATTCAAATGAACTTTGAGGATGATCTCAATAATTTGGATCCACGCACCAATCAATTAGCCCCGATTGAAAAATTTCTTGTCCTTAATACGAAATACAGGGAGGGAGATGTATATTACGGAAAGGCATATGGACGTGGTACAGCCAATATTTTTGGCACAATGAACAATACCGAAATTACCGTTAATGCAACCACCCGCAAAGGAACTGAGGTTATTTTCCCAATGTACGGGATGTCAGAAATTGATGACGAAGATAATTTTGTTCAATTTGTTGAACGCGGCGTTAGAGATCAAATAACCCAACAAGGTATTGATTTTACAGGTCTGGACCTCGATCTTAATTTTCACATTACTACTGATGCTAATATGAAATTGATCTTTAACGACCAGACTGGTGATGAAATTACAGCTAGGGGTAGTGGAGATCTGAACATTAAACTTGACCAATTCAATCAACTGACTATGAATGGTCCTTATGTGATTGCAAAAGGTAGCCGATACAATTTTGCACTTGGATCAATAAAGCAGACTTTTGACATTGAGGCTGGTTCTAAAATTGAATGGACAGGAGATCCTTACAATGCCGATATCTCCATCAATACTGTAACACCAAAACGCGCTTCTATTTTAGAGTTGAGTCCTGAAATCCAAGATAATACGCTTGTGAACCAGGAAATATTATGTTACCTCAAATTAAGTGAATCGCTGTTGGCACCAAAAATCACTTTTGATTTGGTAGCTCCTAGAGTTACAGAAACAGGAAAAGCACTCATTGATCGTGTCAAGTCGGACCCAGATGAGCTTAATCGTCAGTTTTTCTCCCTACTATTAGTCAGTAAATTTCAACCATTAAAAGGGAATCTCTCTGCCGGAGGATCTGCGGCTCTTGATCTGTTGGAGTCTCAGATCAATGCTGCGCTTGGGAAACTCTCTGATAATTATAAACTAAATGTAGATTATGGTGCCGATGAAACGATGGGAGAAAGCAAAGTTGAATTGGGTGTTGCCAAAGGATTTCTTGATGACAAATTGGTGATAACAGGAAGTTTCGGGGTAGAGAACCGTAGTTCAGTTGGTGCAAATGGCTCTCAAGCTTACACCAATTCTATGATTGGCGATGTTAATATCGAATATAAAATTCAAGATAATTTCCGGGTGAGGGCTTTTAATCAGTCCAATACCAACTCGGTAAATGAAAATCAAGGGCCTTTCACACAAGGTTTTGGTGTGTCTTATTACGAAGAATTTCATCGCTTTTCAGATCTTGCTTTTGTTCAATATTTGCGACAACTCATCATCAAGTCTCCAAAAAAATCAGGCCAACCTCTACCTAAAAAACACAGACAACCTGTAACTTTACCCGAATATGAAAAAAGTACTAGTAGCCAACCGCGGCGAGATCGCTAGACGCGTCCTCAGAACCCTTAAAAAAATGGACATACGTAGTGTGGCCATCTATTCAGATGCTGATGCAAATGCACCACATGTATTAGAAGCTGACGAAGCGGAATATGTTGGAAAAAGTCCATCAGCAGAGAGCTATTTGCGTCAAGATAAAATTATCCAAATCTGTAATGACCTCGGAGTAGATGGCATTCATCCAGGCTATGGCTTTTTGTCTGAAAATGCTGGTTTTGCGAGAAAGCTTAAAGATAATGGTATCAAATTAATAGGCCCATCTCCGGAGTCAATGGAGGTAATGGGTGACAAACTTTCAGCCAAACAGGCTGTAAAATCTTACAACGTACCTTTGGTTCCTGGAGTTGATGAAGCAATTTCAGATGTAGGCGCAGCAAAAAGGATCGCCGAAGAGGTGGGCTATCCTATTTTAATAAAAGCATCTGCAGGTGGTGGTGGAAAGGGAATGCGTTTGGTTCAAAATGAGTTGGAATTTGAAGAGCAAATGACGCTTGCTCAAAATGAGGCGCGTTCTTCTTTTGGAGATGATGCTGTTTTTATTGAAAAGTTTGTCGATCAACCTCGTCATATTGAGATTCAAGTATTTGCCGATCAACATGGCAATGCTGTGTATTTATTTGAACGCGAGTGTTCAGTTCAAAGAAGACATCAGAAAGTAGTTGAAGAAGCGCCGAGTGCAGTGCTGACCCCGGAGTTACGTCAACGAATGGGAGAGGCGGCAGTTGCGGTTTGTAAAGCATGTAACTATGAAGGTGCTGGAACGGTCGAATTTTTAATAGATGCAAATCTCGATTTTTATTTTTTAGAGATGAATACTCGCCTCCAGGTAGAGCACCCAGTTACTGAAGAAATAACCGGTCTTGATCTTGTAGAGTGGCAAATTCGAGTAGCGCGAGGAGAGCGTTTACCAAAGTTACAAGACGAATTAAAAATCAATGGTCACGCCATAGAAGTGCGTGTATATGCGGAGGACACACTAGCGGGTTTTACTCCCGATATCGGAAAACTAGATCGTTATCGCATTCCATCAGGTAGATACATCCGCGTAGATGATGCCTTTGAAGAAGGAATGGAAATACCTATTTATTACGACCCGATGATTGCTAAATTGGTAGTATGGGGTAAAACACGCGAAGAGGCCATTGAGCGTTGTATTAGTGCAATTGATAATTATCAAATTTCAGGAGTAAAGACGACACTTGACTTTGGGAAATTTGTCTTGAAGCATCCTGCTTTCCGAAGTGGTCAATTTGACACCAATTTTATTAAAACTCATTTTGCTAAACCTAGCCTGCTCAAAGCAGCAATGCAAGAGGAGGAACGTGCACTGATCTTTGCACTCGATACCATTTGGCAAGATGTTCAAGCGTTTAAGAAAGCAGCATTTGCTTCCAGAGATATCACCTCCTCTTGGAAAAATCAAATCAGATAAAAATATTTACCTAGGGCCAAATTGGCTCGTGAAAAAAGCGTACTTTTACGGCGCAAAATTGACAGTATGAACTTACACGAATTCCAAGGAAAAGCAATTCTCAAAAAATACGGCGTAGCCGTCCAAGAAGGTATTGTAGTTGACAGTATTGAAGCGGCTGTCCCGGCAGCTAAGCAACTCACAGAAGAAACCGGTACCTCTTGGTATGTAGTAAAGGCACAAATCCATGCGGGTGGTCGTGGTAAAGGAACTGTCGAAGAAACAGGTTCACACGGTGTAGTATTGGCAAAAGGCATAGACCAAGTTGAAGAAAAAGTAGCTGGTATCCTTGGTGGTCACCTCGTTACACTTCAAACAAATGGTAAAGGCAAAAAAGTCAATCAAGTACTCATCGCTCAAGACGTTTACTATCCAGGCCCTACAGAAGTTCAAGAATTCTATATGTCTGTACTTCTAGACCGTGAGTCAGGTCGTAACGTCATCATATATTCTACCGAAGGAGGTATGGATATTGAGCATGTCGCTGAACATACCCCAGAAAAATTATTTAAAGAACATATCGACCCACGTGTTGGCCTTCAGGGCTTTCAAGCTCGCAAAATCGCTTTTAACCTGGGCTTATCAGGTGAGGCTTTTAAGAACATGGTCAAATTCGTTCCAGCGTTGTACAACGCTTATGTAGGTATCGATGCCTCAATGTTTGAAATCAATCCACTTTTCAAAACTTCTGATGATAAAATCATTGCAGTAGATGCCAAAGTAAGTTTAGATGGTAATGGTTTATTCCGACATCCAGACCTTGCTGCACTTCGCGACAAATCCGAAGAAGATCCAACAGAGGTAGAAGCCGACGAAGCTGGTCTTAATTTCGTAAAGCTTGACGGTAATGTCGGATGTATGGTTAACGGCGCTGGTTTAGCAATGGCTACCATGGATATCATTAAGCTTTCGGGTGGAAACCCAGCGAATTTCCTCGATGTAGGAGGTACAGCAAACGCAGAACGCGTAGAAAAGGCCTTTCATATTATCTTAAAAGATCCAAATGTCAAGGCAATCCTTATCAATATCTTTGGTGGTATCGTTCGCTGTGACCGCGTTGCTCAAGGAATCGTAGATGCCTATAAAAATATCGGAGAGCTCCCGGTACCACTTATCGTACGTTTACAAGGCACCAATGCGGAAGAAGCCAAGCGACTAATTGATGAGTCTGGTCTCAACGTCCATTCTGCAGTTCAACTTCAAGAAGCAGCTGATTTGGTGAAGCAGGTGCTCGCCTAAACTTCATACATATGTCATAAAAAAAAGCCATCTTCGGACGGCTTTTTTTATTTTTCTTTTATTTATACAAATCATAAAATATATAAATAAAAATAAATGAATTAAAAAACCCAATTTTGCGCAAAATTGAGTTTATGACACGCATTACTATCGCAAAAGGAGACGGAATTGGACCCGAAATAATGGATGCTACGCTTTCTGTTTTAGAAGCAGCAGGTGCCAAGTTGGCATATGACGAAATTGAGATTGGTGAGAAGGTTTATTTGGCGGGCAATTCAGCCGGTATAAGTCCTGAGGCATGGGATACCATCCGAAGCAACAAAATCTTTTTAAAAGCGCCTATCACTACTCCACAGGGCGGAGGTTACAAAAGCTTGAATGTTTCTACTCGTAAGTTTTTGGGCCTTTATGCAAACATTCGTCCTTGCTTTAGCTTACATCCTTATGTGGCTACCAAGCACCCTCAAATGGATTTGGTCATTATCCGTGAAAACGAAGAAGATTTGTATGCAGGTATTGAGCACCAACATACAGACGAAGTTGTACAGTGTCTGAAACTCATTAGCCGCCCTGGTTGTGAGAAAATCATCCGCTACGCGTTCGAGTATGCCAAAATGTACGGTCGCAAAAAGGTGACTTGTTTCACTAAAGACAACATCATGAAGCAAACCGATGGGTTATTCCGGGAGGTTTTCAATGAAATTGCAGCTCAATATCCAGAAATAGAAAACGATCACTGGATCATCGATATAGGTGCGGCTAAATTAGCCAATGCGCCACAAGATTTTGAACTTATCGTGACGCTAAATCTTTATGGAGATATCATTTCTGATATTGCAGCAGAAATTGCCGGATCTGTGGGCTTAGCGGGTTCTGCCAATATTGGTGAAGAATGTGCAATGTTTGAAGCGATTCATGGTTCTGCACCTATGATTGCAGATCAAGGTATAGCCAATCCGTCCGGATTATTGCTAGGTGCTGTTCAAATGCTCACGCATATCGGGCAAACCAGCGTAGCTGAGAAAATCCAAAACGCTTGGCTGAAAACCATCGAAGATGGTGTGCACACTTTTGATATTTACAAAGAAGGAGTTAGTACGCGTCGTGTCAATACACAAGAATTTACAGCAGCAGTGATTGCCAATTTAGGTCATCTGCCACATAAATTTCCGGCGGTCTCTTACCGAGAAAATGCCCGCATCGAGTTGCCTAAATACGCACGCAAAGCACCAAAAACTAAAACCTTGCAAGGTGTCGATTTATTTGTCCATTGGTCTGGTACTGATGCCAATGTGTTGGCCGCAGCACTGAAGGTTTTGCCCTCAGAAGCTTTTGAAATGATCTTGATCACCAACCGCGGCATTAAAGTTTATCCTGATGGATTCCCAGAAACTTTCTGCACAGACCACTGGCGCTGTCGCTTTATCGCTAAAAAAGACAGCACGGCTTCCAAAAAGGGCATCATCGACTTACTGAGCTTCGCTGAAAATGCAGGTATTGATGTCGTGAAGACCGAGAATTTATATGCATTTGACGGCAAAGCAGCATATTCCTTAGGACAAGGTCAATAGTAAATAGGTAAGCAGGTTGAAATCAACGGACTTGAATTTCGTTTCCACACTTGAAGTGCCCTTTCGGGCAACTTTTGTGACCATGTAAGCCGCACGGGCGGCAGTCTAGGTTTTTTACTTCAATGATGGAAGATTGATCTGACAGCGGCCCAAAACCAAACTCAGGAACTGTTGAACAAAAGAATGCGCTCACAGGTGCGTTGGTGGCTGAGGCCAAATGCAAGGGGCCAGAGTCATTGACGTAATTGTGTTGTGCGCATGCCATGAGTGCCGCCGATTGCAAAAGTGTTAGCTTACCCGCTAAATTCACGACTGCTGAATTACGAGATTTTTTTACAATTTCATCGAGGTATTTTTGGTCCGAGGCGGCACCTAATAGAAAGAGTTTTGGTGCTTTGTTTGACAGGTGTTCAATCAATTGAAGCCAAATGTGTTCTGGAGCTTGTTTGGTGAACCAAACGCTCGTAGGTGCCAAACAGTAATACGGAACGTCTTGATGCATTTGTATGAACTGTATATCATTAAAACTCGGATACAATTGAGGCCTGCGGATAGGGGAAGGTACCAAATCGGAAATCAGACTTAAATTGCGGTCCACCTCATGCCAATTGGGTTTCATTTCGTGCTTGAAGCGCTTGGAAAGGAATAGAGACAACGGATTTTTTTTAAAACCTCTGCTTTCTTTTCCCTTGGCCAGCATGGTTAAGACGCCAGAGCTTGCAAATCTTTGAAGATTGATGACGAGGTCGTATTTATTGGCACGCAAGGTTTTGCCCAACTTCCAGAGGTTCTTGACTTTTTGACTTTTGTCAAAAATAAAGAGGTTTTGGATGAACGGATGACCTGAAAGTAAACCCTCATTGCCTTTTTTGACCACGACATCGATTTGAGCTTTCGGAAAAGCGGTGTGTAGATTCTCCCATACGGGTGAGGCCAAAATGACGTCGCCCAAAAAAGCAGTTTGTATGATGAGTATGCGCTGCAAGACTATCGGATGAGCGTTACGTAACCTTGCTTGACAATCGCGTCGGTTTTGTTAATAATGAGCTCAATACGGTATTGAAATACATCGTTGGTTGCAGGTAAACCTGAACTGCTTATAATGCCATCCCAACCTTGTGTCGGATCATTGGTTTCAAATACGATTTTACCCCAACGATCGATGATGCTAAAGGTATATTTTTCTGGATCTACGTTCTGAACAACTGGTAGAAAAATGGGATTTAGTCCATCTGGAGTAAAAGCATTTGGTACAAACATTAAAGGATCATAGGTAAGACAGAATATGTTAGAGTAACTACTATCTGCAAAACCAAATTGATTCTGGTTTTCTAGGGCCATAATTTGATAACAGACTTCACCTTTATTGCGAAGATTGGAAACATCATCTGTTAGTGTATACGTTCCATCAGGGAAAACTTCGAATGGGATGCTTTCCCATGTTCCATAGGTATTTCTATAGGCTTTATACTGATCAACTCCACCATCAAACAAGGTGTATGGGGTCCAATTCAGTGTATTGATCATATTGTACTGATCGGCACTTCCTTGTACAAAAATAGTGGTGTTTTCATTTGCGTATGCTCCGGGATTTCCACAGCTATCCAGATAAATACTACGGTATGTCCATGGTCCCCAATTGGTATTGACATTTTCATCTAAAAACGATGATAAATTCATATTGACAGGAGCACCGCCCAACAATTCGTAAACTCCATTTGTATCCATTCTTTCAAATTGAACCTCTGTGATACCTACACTCTGGTCAACCCATGCAGATAGTTCGATATCTTCATCAGAAACGCTTGCTACCCTAAAATAATGATAACTAGGAGGGTTTGGTTGAGGCATTGTAAAGCACAAAGGATTTGAAAAAGCACTGAATCCATTTTGTAAATTAGCTTTAATATAGATGCAATAACTCTCATTTTTTACTAAGTAGATACTCAATAATGTGTCTGAGGTATTGGCTAGCATTGTCCAAATATTATCATGTTTAGACCATATTTCATAATCTAACACTCCATTACCCATATATCGGCTCCAGTTCAAGTCTACTCGTTGGGGGCACATATCTACGGTATATTCGACTTGGATACTTGTGTGTAAATTAGCTTTTGCAGAGGTTTGAAATGAAGGCGGATTATTGGAGGTAAAGCAGGAATCAAAAGCTGCAACAGTATAAGTGTAGGGGCCATCTTCGAAGGGTACGCTATGCCAATAAGTAGTATTGTTTTGTCCGTAAATAGTATCTAGCTCAATGATAAAACCATTTACATCGTAGGTATATATGACATAACCATAGGTGTCTGGGGCGGCATTTACATTCCATTGAACTTGCAATTGTTGTGTACTAGTATCAAAACCTACGCTAGAAAGTATAGGTATAAAAGGAGTCATCATGTCTGTAAGAGAATCGCCTGGTCGATTTGAATTGAAGTTGCAACTCGATGTTTTGAGATTGACACGATAACGCAAATATTCATTACAGAGATCAATTGTATCTATGTAGCTAGTCTGATTGTAGGGGACACTATCCAAAAAGTTAAAGAAATTGGTAGGGTATTCGCGGTAAATATAATAGTGACTATTGTAAAGAGGAGAAGCCGGATCTTTAGGTTTGTTCCAGTTTAAAACGGCGGTCCCGTTATTAGGGTTGTTCAGGGTAAGAAAAATATTTTTTACGGTATCTGAATAACTTAAGAAACTACCTCCGCAACCTGATGCGATAGCTAGATAAAAGTCATGACTCGCAAAAACGGGTGGAATAGTGAAATTAGTAGCATTTACATCGAGGGTGTCGTCAAGTAGACCATTTTGGATAGAGTATAACTGAAAAGAATGAAAACTACCGGTACTGCCCGTATTAATAGAGGGCCAATTAACGGTAAGTTCATTGGCATTATTTGTTTGTATACAGGAGATTTCTGGTGCAGTAATAATTCCACTATTTAGTACGTGAATGGTTAAGGTTGCATACTGGACTTGCGGGATTGGGCAAACATCATCACTTGCCTTGAGGACAAAATGGTAGGTCTGTTGTGCTTGCGCCTGTCCCTGTCCGTTCAGCAAGTGGTCACAAGATGTTTGCCAGGTAAACTGAGCTTGTATTTGCGCTGCTGACGTATAAGGTAAATTGAGATTTATTCCGGGGAAAGGACCAACATTACATGGAAGCTGTGCCTCGAGTGTAATATTTTGTTGATTCCCATTGATTTGTAAATCAGGATCCGAAATCAACAAAGGAACATCGATAAGGTCGCCTGCATTGACTGTAATTTCAAAAGAGGAACCACCGGCAAAAGGTGGTGCAATGATTGGTGGAAAGTTACTGCTATTGCAAGCTTGCAAAACCAATTGCATTTCACGTTCCGTTTCTGAAATAAGCACCCCGCCTCGAAAAGCCTTTACTAGAATTTTGACAACATAGTTCCCAATAGTAAAACTATTAAAAGTAAAGTTGCCATTCTGAGGATTCAGTACTGCAGGAATATTACTTGCATTGATGGATGTACCGGGTGTAGGACTTGTTGCACTAAATCCATTTACGTAAGGAATTGGAGCTGGGTTGATAGGCGGGTTGTAAGTGCCCGTTGGGAAATGGTCAAAGGGTTCTCCAAATTCAAAGTGCAGAGAATCCAAGTTGGCATCACTTACCGCCGCATTATATTGATAAGGTAGACCTGCGCAACTTACGAAGTTTGGGTCTTCATTGAAAATTGGTGAGTCATCAGGTTGGCTTAAATTGTAAATTTTTGCCGCTAGTGTAATGCCGTAAGTAGCTGGATTACTTAGGTTTGTTAAAGAAGCACTGCGCGAAAAATTCTCGTAAGTAAATACCCATCCTTGTGCCGGTGGTGTGCCACTAAGCGCTACGGGCGCACTTCGATAAGTAACTTTTTCTATAGCGCCAATACCATTTCCTCCGTTATTTCCTGTTCCGCAAAGAAGCGGGCTCGCTCCTCCGGGAACCTGCGTGCAACTGGGCGATAAATCCTGTCGCTGAATAAATAATACCGGAATAACACTGAGCGTAGGATGATTCCAAACCCTTAAGCTTTCTGAAACAGAATTGACATCGGCACCATTACAGTCGCGATAAAAAACGAGTTCAAATTGGTAATTGCCAGCTCCTATGTACTTGTATGTGATTTCACCTCCCATGACATGAGATGCTTGGGCTATAAAAGCCAATTGAAGAAATAAACAGATAAGAAGTGCTTTAAACATCCGTTGGATAACGTATTTTTTCCTTTTTTAGTATAACGGAGCAGCCTTTAAAAGGTTGCTATCCTGCAGAAATGATGAGCATTTCTTCCCAATTTAGAAAACGTTTAGCCAATTCTTGTATTTGCTGTGCATCAATGGCTTTGATTGCCGAGATGTATTGATCATAAAAACTGAGGTCAAGCCCCATTGTTTCTACATTAGCAAAAAGATCTAGCATTGCATAAGGCCCATCAGCACTTTTTAAAAGTTGTCCCATCAGGTAACTTTTAACCAAATCAAGTTCTTCAGCTGGAACTAACTCGTTTTTAAGTCGCTCAAATTCATTTTGTATCTCAAGAAATGTGGCTTGTCTATGCTGTACTCCAACTTCAGTTCCAATTACGAAATATCCAAATTTCGTATTTTCAACAATGTGAGAACCGATTCCATAGGTAAAACCTTTGTCTTCCCTGATATTACTCATGAGGCGGCTTCCGAAGTAGTCGCCTAATATGGTGTTGAGGACGCTAAATGCAAAGTAGTCTTGATCAGTTTTATTAAAAAGTGGCCTGCCAATGCGAATGGCACTCTGCAGTGCGCCCTCTTGTTCAATATGTGTAGCACCCAATTTCGGTTGCCACGAGAACGGAGCAGGCACTGAAATTGGATGTTCAAATTCATTCAGATTGCTTACAAATTGATTGTAATCATGTTCGGTCAAATCTCCAACTAAATAAACTTTTTGGAGTCCTTTTATATAGCTTGAGATATGAAAATCTTGTATTTGAGCTCTGTCAGCCCGATCAAAATCGGCAAGTTCAATTAGCTTCGCATAATTTGATCCAGCCATTATGCTTCTTTGAAATTCACGTTGTGCCAAGAAGTTGACCTTTTGTGCTTGAACGGTAAATTTCTGGCACCGAGTGTGTATGAGTTCGTTTAATTCCTTTAAAGGAAAGGTTGCAGTAAATAAACTTTGGTGGAAAATTTGATATGCTTTTAATAGTTGGTCTTTGAGTGCATACAAGTTTACTACCGCACTTTCTTGACTCAAGGATACATCATAGTATGCACCTACTGCGTCTAATGCTTCTTGGATTTGTTTAGCACTTTGTGTTGTACTTCCATTGATCAGAAGCCCTGCACATAATGAAGCGGTGAGTGGCTCGTCTTTAGAAGAGCCAGCAGCAAAATGTAATTCTATTTTGCTTGTTTCATTTTGTAGACCATTGCGCCAAAAAAGTTTGGCGCCATTTTTTAAGGTGTTGATTTGCGGAGCAACAAAAGAAATTGATTCTATTGGAAGCAGTGATGGAGCAATTGACCGGTCTTGAATAGATTGAGAAGAGATTTTGCTCATGGTTATTTGGGTTGAATTTGCAACAAAGAACACTTGTTTATATCGAGAAGTTCTATGGCATGCTGTTGGAGCTGAGTGGTTGTGATTTGCTCGTAGCGCAAACTTTCCGTATTAACTATATCTGCGGTATCGAGTAATTCATAATAGCATAGGTTCATGGCTCTATTTAATAAACCTTGATCTTGAAAAGCTTTAGCTGTTCGCAATTTTAATATCAGTTGTTGAAGCGCACTTTTGCTCATTCTTTTGTTCTGGATTTTTGCAATTACAGGCCATAATGCTTCATCGAGTTCTTCAAAAGAACGATTTGGATTGAGTTTACCTGTAATGATAAATAACCCTTCATCTACAGAACCGGTGATATATGCTGTAATTTCTGACACCAAGCGTTTTTTTCGCTGTAATTCGGTATAAAGTATACCCGTTTTTTCATTTCCAATGAAGTCTGAAAGTAAATCTGAAAGGTAATACGAATCAGAAAGTCGCTTTCCCATTTTAAATGCGTAGTAGAAGGAACCAACAGGTACTTTTCTTTGAATCCTTTTTAGCCTGAATTTTGTTTGTTCTGGTTCAGTAGGAAGTTTGCGAATGTTATTTACTTGTTGAGGAATATTACCAAAATAATAGGCTACTCTATCTTTTACAAAAGCGAGATCAAAATTACCTACTATGCAGAGAATGGCGTTTCTAGGATGATAGTGCTTGTGAAAAAATGAACGCACATCGTCCATAGTGGCATCTTCAATTTGCTTGATGTTTTTGCCAATCGTTGCCCACCGATATGGGTGTTTGAGATAGGCTAAGGGTCGCAAATGAAGCCAAGCGTCTCCATAGGGTTGGTTGAGGTAGCGTTGCTTAAATTCTTCAATGACAACTTGGCGTTGAACATCTAAACTTTTGGGCGTGAAGGCCAAAGATAACATGCGGTCACTCTCGAGCCATAGGGCAGTATCTAGATTTTGAGCAGGCAATACGTCGTAATAGTTAGTGATATCATTACTAGTGAATGCATTGCTTTGACCTCCTGCGGCTTGCAGTGGGGCGTCAAAATCAGCAATATGCTTAGATCCTCCAAACATGAGGTGTTCAAAAAGATGAGCAAAACCGGTTTGATTTGGATTTTCATCCCGTGCTCCGACGTCATAGAGCACATTGACAACCGCCATCGGTGTTGCTGGTTCTTGATGAAATAATACCCGTAGGCCATTTGTTAGCGTAAAACGCTCATATTTAATCATATGGAGAATGGATGTTGAGCCTTGATGGCCTGGTTGAATTCTTCTATAAATTGTTTGACAATTGTTGCAGCGGGTAGAATGTCATCGAAAGCTCCTGCTATTTGACCAATTTCAAGTTCACCTTCCGTCAAGTCACCCTCAAACATGCCTTTTTTGGCTCTTCCGCGCCCAAGTAATTGAACGAGTTCATCGGTATTTGTTCCTTTTTGATAGGCTTCCATGAGTTGATCAAAAAATGGATTTCGCAACAAACGAACTGGTGTTAATTCTTTAAGAGTCAGTAAGGTGTCTCCTTCGTTGCTGGCAATAACTGCTTGTTTAAAATTAGCATGCGCACTAGATTCAATTGAGGCTACGAAGCGGCTTCCTACTTGGGCTCCATCTGCGCCTAAATTCATTACAGCGAGTAGCGCTCTGCCATCACCAATACCTCCGGCTGCAATAAGCGGTATTTGAATTGCCTTTTTAACCATAGGAACAAGGCAAAGTGTTGTAGTTTCATCTCTGCCATTATGTCCACCAGCTTCAAAGCCTTCAGCAACTATCGCATCAACCCCCGCATTTTGCGCTTTCAAGGCAAATTTCACGCTTGAAACTACATGTACTACCGTAATTCCCTCCGCCTTTAGCTTTTGAGTCCATGTTTTGGGATTGCCTGCGCTTGTAAAAACAATTGGTACTTTATGTTTGATAATAGTAGCTATGTGTTCTTCAATATTGGGATAAAGTAACGGTAAATTGACACCAAAGGGCTGGTTCGTATGCGCTTTACATTTTCGGATTTGGGCATCGAGTATTTCGGGGTACATTGAACCTGCACCTAAAAGACCCAGGCCACCTGCATTAGAAACTGCTGACGCTAGCTCCCAGCCTGCACACCATATCATTCCTCCCTGAATCAATGGATACTTGATATTGAAAAGTGAACAGATTCGATTTGTTGTATTCATATACTAAATTGCTACTTACAAAATTAGTCGAAATGCTTAACTTAGCGAAGATGAATCGTGTATTGCTTCTGTTCTTACTGTTTCTTTACTTTGCCACAGCATCTGTCGGAACAGTTGTCGCCCAATTTCAAGGTCTAGAATATGTCCAAAACAAAGGTCAATGGCCTGCAGATGTAAAATCTATGGCTAAAGAAGGCGCGGCAAAAATCTGGATGGGTTCGGATAGGTTTTTGTATCAACTCACGGATTTTTCTTCCATAGAAAAAGCACACCATCAACAAATAATTCTCGAAGATCCTTCCATTCAAAGTGCATTTATACAGCAACGATTCATAGGCGCTAACACCAATGCACAAACACAGCACGTTCACCCGAAAAAGTATACTTATAATTTTTTTATTGGTAAGGATTCAACAAGGTGGGCAAGCAATGTTGGCGCATTTGAAGAAGTGAAGTACATTCAATTTTACCCAGGTATAGACCTCACCTGGTCCACAGCATCTACGCAGTATAAATACACTTTTCATTTGTCTGCGGGTGCTGATGCTGAGCAGATTCGTTGGGCCTATGCTGGCGCAAAAGAAGTAAAATTGAAGAAAGACCGTATTCAACTTATCACTTCAATAGGAGAAATGAATGATCAACAGTTGTATGCCTACCAAGAGATTAATGGTCAACAAAAGTCAGTTGTTTGCAAATATCGCTCTTACCCTGATGGAACATACGGATTTGAACTCGGGCCCTACAATAAGGAATTACCGCTTGTCATTGATCCTATTTTAGTTTTTGCGACCTACAATGGTGCTGTTTCTGATAATTTTGGTATGACTGCTACCTACGGATACGATGCCTCTGCATATGCTGCTGGCATGGTCTACGGCAATAACTTTCCATTGCCAAGTTTGGCAAGTTTTGACATCAATTCAAATTTTACTTCACTAGCGGGTGCCTATGGGGTAACGGATGTATTTATTACGCGTTATTCTCCTGATGGAAGTACAATGATGTGGTCAAGTTTTTTGGGAGGTGGAGATCAGCTGCAGGGTACTGAAACAGCACATAGTCTTATATGTGATTCTCTCAACAACATCTATTTATTTGGCGCAACTTCCAGCACTGATTTCCCAACTACTTCAGGTGCCTTTCAATCTGTTCATGCTGGGGGTAGTCCAAATACTAATTTCTACTTCAATGGTGTCTATTTTGGTTCGCAAGGGACAGATTTATACGTATCCAAATTAAGCGCCACGGGTCAAAACTTATTGGCAAGTACCTATCTTGGAGGAAGTGCAAATGATGGGGTCAACTATAGTTCGCTAGGTTTGCCATATAATACGGTCGCAGCCTACGATTCATTAACTACCAACTACGGGGATCAATTCAGAGGAGAAATTTATCTCGATTCCAATGGTTCGGTGTTAGTGGCCAGTTGCACGCGTTCAGCTAATTTTCCAATGCAAAACCCATTTCAAGCCAGTAAAGCATTTGGTCAGGATGCTGTAATTTTTCGCTTAAATTCAAATTTTAATGCGCTTGAATTTTCATCCTTTTATGGTGGAAACAAGGACGACGCTGCTTATTCCGTTAAGACCGATACGTTAGGTGCCATTCTTTTTGCCGGTGGTACAGGATCTACAAATCTAGCTGGTACCACTGGTGCTTTTCAAAGCAACTATAACGGGGGTAAAACTGATGGTTTTGTGGTGAAATTGAATGCGCTTGGTACTTCAATACAAAAGGCAAGTTATGTTGGGACGTCTAACTATGACCAAGTATTTTTTGTAGAGGTAGATCGCAATAATCACATATTTTTATTGGGGCAGGCAGTAGGTGGTGGTTTTCCAATAAACAATGCTCCATACAGCAATGCTGGAAGTGCTCAATTTGTTTTGAAACTCAACAATGCACTCACAACTAACCTTGCTTCCACAGTAGTGGGAAATGGCAATGGCCAAATTAACTTTTCACCAGCAGCCTTCTTAGTTGATATCTGTGGTAATATATATATCTCAGGTTGGGGTGCCAATATATTGCAAGCAATCCCCTTAAGTGGGATGCCAGTTTCAGCCAATGCATTTCAATCGAGTACAACCGGTTTTGATTTTTATTTAATGGTATTGCAAAACAACTTCAACGGTTTGCTTTATGGGTCTTATCTAGGTGGTACAATTGCACAAGAGCACGTCGATGGAGGTACATCTCGTTTTGATAAAAATGGTGTTGTCTATCAATCGGTATGCGGTGGTTGTGGTGGGCACTCAGACTTCCCAACCTCTTCGGGTTCTTGGTCTAATACTAACAACAGCAGCAATTGCAACAACTTAGTTTTTAAATTTGATTTTCAGCTTATACCAACTGCTGAATTTACGAGTACAAATGTACAAGGGTGTCAAGATTTAACAGTAGATTTTCAAAATACTTCTGCCCAATGGGATTCCTATTTATGGGATTTCGGTAATGGGGATACGACAAGTGTTGTTTTTAACCCGAGTGTTACCTACACACAACCCGGAATCTACGAGGTTTATTTATTTGTAACTGATAGCGTTTGTTTGATTACCGATACCGCACAAATTCAAATATTGGTCTTGGATTCTATTTTGTTGAATCTAAGTGACACAATCAATCTCTGTAGCAATTCTCCTTACCTGCTTAGTGCCAACACATTGGGTACGGCCGATGAATTCATATGGTCTCAACAAAACAACCTTTCTAACCCGTTAAATTCGCCACTAGATTCTACCATACTGGTCAATCAAGGTGGCTGGTATTTTTGCCAAGCGAGCAATGATTTTTGTAGTGCTTTAGATTCTGTTTTCATCGCTTTTGATGTGCCTTTGAATGCGAGTTTTCAAGTGAGCGATAGCCTCGGCTGTGCTCCACTCTCCATCACAATAAATAATAACTCTCCACTAACGAGTTCTTTTCTGTGGAGTTTTGGAAATGGCCAATTTGATAGCCTTGATTTCGAGCCTACGGTCAGTTATTCTATTCCGGGTACTTACATTCTTACATTGAGTGTTTCAGACTCAATTTGCCAAGGATTTGACCAAATGAGTATTCAAATTGAAGTGGGACCACCCCTTCAAATAAATGCTCCCGATGCGATATTTCTATGTACTTCTGTAGATACGCTCCTTATTCCAGAAATTACGGGTGTTCCAACCAGTGTGATATGGTCGAGTACAGCTCAATTTCAGGATACACTCAATAACATCGGTGAACAGCATCTTTTACTATTAGACCCTTTAAATGCTTTCTATTATGTTCAAGCCTTCAATTCATATTGTAGCGCAACGGATAGTGTTCAAATTACGCTTGCAAGCGATGCTTTTACCTTAACCGGTCCGGATTTGATATGTGCTCAAACACCTTTTGAAGTACAGCTTACAGGTGTGGCTAACGCACAAAGTATACAATGGGCCCCAACTAGCGCTATATCGGGCGCAAGTAATTTACCAGTTGCAACGGTCCAGATTTCTGTAAGTCAAAACCTCTATGTAGAGGTGTTAACAATACAAAATTGTTGGCTACAAGATTCAATTTTTGTCAATGTGTCAGCGCTCAATCCTTATGCTGTAAACGCAAGTGCAGATCCGACGATTATCTTGCCAAATGCAAGTTCCCAACTAACAGGTGCACCACAAGGAAATTTCATTTATAGCTGGACTCCTCAGTCTGGATTGTCAAATCCAAGCATCGCAAATCCGCAAGCCACTATTGAGCAAACAACTGTTTTTACCCTAACTGTTTCCGATGGTTTATGTGTTGGTTCAGACACAGTCTTAATCAAAGTATTTGATAGTATCTGTGGTGCACCATTTGTATTTGTTCCTAATGCTTTTTCTCCAAACAAGGACGGTCACAACGATAAATTGTATGTCCGAGGACCATTCATAGAGTCTTTTATTTTTCGAGTTTATGACCGTTGGGGAGAGCTTGTCTGGGAAACATCCTCCTTAACTGAAGGCTGGGACGGTACCTTCAGGGGTAAACTACTTGACCCAGATGTTTACGATTATTACCTCCAAGCAACTTGTGTTGGAGGCCTAGAAAATATCATCAAAGGAAATGTAACACTCATTAGATAAAACCCATGAAAAAAATCATTACTTCTAAATCAGAGCAATTTTTACAATCTTACCTCAATAATGCCAGTCCAACAGGTTTTGAAACCTCCGGTCAGCAAATGTGGTTAGATTACATGAAACCATATATAGACACTTATTTTACAGATCCCTACGGTTCGGTTGCGGCTGTAATTAATCCAGGTCAGTCGTATAAAGTCGTAATTGAGGCACACGCAGATGAAATTTCGTGGTTTGTACATTACATTACCAAAGATGGCTTTATTTATTTGCGCCGAAACGGTGGCTCTGACCACATGATTGCGCCATCCAAACGCGTGAACATCCATACGGATAAAGGTCTAGTAAAAGCCGTGTTCGGTTGGCCAGCCATTCACATGCGCCAGCAAAAAGAGGAGACGCCAAGTATGAAAAACATATTTTTGGATTGTGGTTGCAGTTCCAAAGAAGAGGTAGAAAAACTCGGTGTACACGTAGGTTGCGTCGCTACATTTGAAGATGAATTTATGATCCTCAACAAAAATAAATATGTTGGTCGCGCACTAGATAACCGAGTCGGTGGTTTTATGATAGCCGAGGTGGCCCGCTTACTCAAAGAACAAAAGAAAAAGTTGCCTTTTAGTTTGTATATAGTCAATTCGGTACAAGAAGAAATTGGCCTCAGAGGAGCCGAAATGATGGCGCATCGAATTAAGCCAGATGTGGCTATTGTAACCGATGTTTGCCATGACACTGCAACTCCGATGGTCGATAAAATAGAAAATGGAGACCAACAAAGTGGCAAGGGCCCAGTGCTTACCTATGGGCCTGCCGTCCAAAATAACTTATTGCGTTTTTTAATTGAAGCAGCTGAAGCTGAGAAAATCCCTTTTCAACGTGCCGCAGTTTCTCGTTCGACAGGTACTGATACGGATGCGTTTGCATATTCAAATGAAGGAGTTACCTCTGCTTTGATTTCTTTACCGTTACGATATATGCACACCACAGTTGAAATGGTTCAAAAAGAGGATGTGGAAAATTGTATCCGACTTATTTATAGCAGCTTGCTGCGTTTAGAGACTGGTCAGGATTTTAGATCCTTAAAATAAACGACCTTTTGATCTAGAATTAATACAAGTTAGCTTAGACCAGCTTGATGAGTAGGTCTTCGATTTCAATGAGGTCTCCACTGGTCAATTTGGCTCGCTTACGAAGTTCAACGACCCCGTTTCTGAATACAGCACCTTCTTCAACAATTGCCTTGGCATGTCCTCCTGTCTCGGCAATACCCAATGCTTTAAGTAAGCCAATGAGCTCGATATAAGGACCATTGATTTGAAATTCCTGCATATTTATTTGCCTTTAAGTTCCATGGCTTTGAGGGTATTCATCATCAAAGATGCAATGGTCATCGGACCCACACCTCCTGGTACTGGTGAAATGTAACTGGCCTTCGGAGCAACTTCATCAAAGTGAACATCACCTACCAGTCTCCAGCCTCGTTCTCGGCTTGTATCCTCGACCCGTGTGGTACCGACATCGATGATTACAACACCATCTTTCACCATATCTGCGGTAACAAAGTTAGGTCGTCCAATAGCAGCGATAATGATGTCAGCTTCTCGACAAATAGCTTTTAAGTTTTGTGTTTTGGAATGGGCAAGTGTAACTGTACAATTACCTGGGTTACTATTGCGTCCCAGCATAATTGATAGTGGGGTCCCAACTATATTACTGCGTCCAATTATGACACAATTTTTACCTTCCGTTGGAATGTGATTTCGACGTATGAGCTCCAAAATACCGGCAGGAGTAGCAGGTAAAAACCCAGGTAAATTAAGAATCATATTACCAATGTTACGCGGATGGAAACCATCAACATCTTTTTTGGGGTCAATTGCTTGTGTGATTTTTAATTCATCAATGTGTTTTGGAAGAGGTAGCTGGACGATAAATCCATCTATGCTGCGGTCTTGATTGAGACTTTCTACTTTTTCGAGAAGGATATCTTCTGGCACTGTTTCGTCGTATCTGATAAGAGTGCTTTCAAAACCAATAGCCTCGCATGCCTTTACCTTAGAGGTCACATATGAGACTGAGCCGCCGTCATTACCCACAAGAATAGCAGCGAGATGAGGTATTTTTTGGCCAGCCTGCTTGCGCAGTTGCACTGCTGCTTGTAATTCTTCTTGAATTTGAGCTGCCGTTGCTCGACCGTCTAGTATTTTCATCCTTCTTTTTTTGCAAAGATACAAAGAAGCGCGGTGGCTGCAAATGCTGTATCTTTGTAGAAAATACCAAAATGAAAAATTTAGTCTTTTTGTTTACTCTATTTTTAGTTGGGCGCACCGTGGCACAGTTGCAATATCTTGGATCCGAAATAGGTCTAGAACCATACATTGGATTTTCTAACCTAGGTGGTGCAGTTGGGGGTGAGCTCAAATACGCAGTAAAGCTTAACGATAATTTGGTGCTTGGCCCATCTTTAAGGCTACAACGTACCTGGTCTAATAATTTAGGTGTGCAAAGTAACATGACAACTTGGGGTGGGGGACTATTTGCGCACTATCGCTACCAAGAAATCGTTTTTGGAGGTGTTGAATTCCAATACCTTAAAAGTCCATTTAGCTTTGTTAATCCACTTCAGGTGGTCAAACCTTGGTCACCTACGCTGATGGTAGGTGGTGGATTTTACTTGAAACTTACTGATAAAGTTCGCTTAAATGCAGCCTTATTTTACGATGTAATCAACGCAGATAATAGTCCGTTTAGAAGTAGTTACACCTTCAAAGTCAAAAATGAATTTGGCCAGGTCGTACGTATCCTACCCATCATATACAGATTAACTTTTTTTATTCCTTTAGATCAACAAAAATGAAAATAGGCATTGTCCTTTATCCTACCTTCGGTGGTAGTGGAGTAGTAGCAACCGAACTAGGAAAAGCACTGGCTGCAAAGGGCCACAAAGTTCATTTTATTACTTATTCACAACCAGTACGTCTTGGTTCTTTTAGAGAGAATATTTTCTATCATGAAGTTTCGATCACAGACTACCCCCTTTTTGACTTCCAGCCCTATGAAACGCAATTAGCGAGTAAAATGGTAGATGTAGTGAAGTATGAAAAGCTCGATATTTTACATGTGCACTATGCGATACCACATGCTTCCGCAGCCTTTATGGCGCAGCAGATTCTCAAAGCAGAAGGGATTAACATTCCATTTGTAACCACATTGCACGGTACTGACATTACCTTAGTTGGAAAAGATCCATCTTTTGAGCCAGTCATTACTTTTTGCATCAACCAATCCGATGCAGTGACAGCCGTTTCTGAAAGTCTTAAGCAAGACACATTAGCGCACTTCAAGGTAACCAATGACATCAGGGTCATTCCAAATTTCGTGCCTCCTAGACCGCCTCAGGGAACCGAACGCGCTTATATTAGAAGCAAATATGCTCAAGATCATCAAGCTATTCTATGTCATATCTCCAACTTTAGACCAGTTAAACGAACAGAAGATGTAATTCGAATTTTTGAAAAGGTTCGAGCTCAAAAGGATTGTAAGCTAATGCTTGTTGGAGATGGTCCTGATCGTTATGCTTGTGAGCGTTTGTGTCGCGAGCTACAACTGTGTCAGGATGTTATTTTTTTGGGTAAGGTCCGCGACACTGTTCACGTTCTCGACATAGTCGATCTATTTTTGCTACCCTCTCAAACCGAGAGTTTTGGACTTGCCGCGCTAGAGGCAATGGCAATTGGCATTCCCGTAGTTTCATCAAATACAGGAGGTATTCCAGAAGTAAATTTACACGGTATATCAGGATATTTATCAGATGTTGGGCAAATAGATGAAATGGCTAATTATGTGTTAGACATTTTACATCCTGAGCATATTAGTAACTTCAAAAAAGGTGCAACTGAAACAGCTCAAAAATTTAGTTTGTCTGCTATCTTGCCGTTATACGAAGAATTATACACTAAATTAGTTCAAAAAAAGGGATGAAAATAGGTGTTTTGTTATCAGGTTCTGGCGTCTATGACGGAGCGGAAATTCATGAGTCCGTACTCACACTGCTCGAAATCGAAAATTTAGGATATGAGGCAGTTTGTATTGGAATCGATGCCCCACAGTATCATGTAATCAATCATCTGAACGGTGAAACGCAAGATCAAACCCGAAATATGCTTCAAGAAGCCGCACGCATTGCAAGAGGTAATATTCGTGAAATTAGTACGGTAGTACCAGCTGATATCGATGCACTCGTCATTCCAGGAGGCTTTGGTAGTGCAAAGAATTTTTCAAGTTGGGCCTTCAATGGACCAGAAGCCCTTATTCGACCAGATGTCAAATTATTACTAGTCAATTTGTATAATGTTGGAAAGCCAATAGTCGCACTGTGCGTAAGTCCAGTATTGCTCGCGTTGGCATTTGAAGACATGCCAATCGGTCAACAACTCACTATAGGTAGTTCAACATCTCCCTCTCCTTATCAAATCGCTGATTTCCAAAAAGGTCTTCAAAGTAAAGGCGTATTGACTCAAGAATGTACTATTGATGAAATTTGTATTGATGAGGTAAATCGCATTATAACTGCTCCTTGTTACATGTTAGAAGCAAGCTTGCCCGCCTTACAACAAAATATTCGCCAAGCTCTAAAGGCCCTCAAACAACTCCTTGAAGCCTGAACAAGAACATATCGACCAATGGCTTGATGCGCGTAAAAATCAACGTGCTGAGCGCAATGCTGCCAATTTACTGGCTGGACTTGAAAAAGGATCGCGCGCAGCTTTGGGTCAAGCCATCACACTTATTGAGAGTAGCAATCCTTCTGACCAAATTATAGCGCAACAATTATTGCGCAATTTGCCAACTTCTCCTGACCTTGCCAAGCGTATCGGGATTACAGGTGTTCCTGGGGTAGGTAAAAGTACTTTCATTGAAAACTTTGGCCTTCAGTTATTGGAAAAGGGATTTAAAATTGCAGTTTTGGCTATTGACCCATCCTCCTCAAGAAGCGGGGGCAGTATTCTTGGAGATAAAACCCGCATGGAACGCCTCTCTAAAAATAAGAATGTATTCATTAGGCCCAGTGCAGCCGGCCAAACATTAGGTGGTGTTGCTAAAAATACACGCGAGGCAATCGCCCTTTGCGAGGCAGCAGGCTATGATATTATTTTAATAGAAACGGTTGGTGTGGGGCAATCAGAAACACTCGTTCATGGCATGGTCGATTTCTTTTTGCTGCTTATGTTAGCTGGCGCTGGAGATGAACTTCAGGGCATCAAACGCGGCATCATGGAACTCGCCGATACAGTTGTTATCAACAAAGCCGATGGCCCTAATGAAGCTGCAGCAAAAGCAGCGCGTTCAGATTATGCTGCGGCACTCCATGTATTTAGCCAAAGACCAGATAGGTGGCAACCACGCGTGCTTTGCGCCTCTGGCTTAATTGGATTAGGGCTTTCAGAATTATGGTCCCAGATCGAAGCATTTTTTATTCAAATGCAATTAAACGGTGCAATTTTAGAAAATAGAAAGCAACAAGAATTGAAATTATTTGATCAACTCGTTGATGATCTATTGAAACAGCAATTTTTACTAGATCCCGCCAAGAAAGCATCATTTAATCGACTCAAAGAGACTATTGCAAGTGGTCAATTGCTAGCGTATGAAGCTATTTTAACCTTTCAAAATACAAATTAGTATTTGATTATTTTAAAATTCCCCAAAACTTCATTCTTTTTAACTACTCTTAAGAAATAGATGCTAGCTCTACTTTCCGTGAGGCTTATTGATGTATCTACTTCACTATTGTTTACCAGTTCCGATTGGACTTTTCGGCCATTGAGGTCATAGATTTCGAATGAACATCCTTCAGCAAGTGACTTATTGTCATGTGTTAATACAAAAGTGCCATTTGACGGATTTGGCGCAATGCTAAAATGGATATTAGGGCCATCTGGCGGTAATGGTGCTACTTTAAATACGGCAGTAAATATCTGGTCGGTTTGTGTCACATACACTTCAAGGCTATCGGAGAGGCTGTCGCTGATATTGTTTGCCGGCAACCAATGAGAGAAAATATAACCTGGTTTTGCAATGGGTTGCATTTGAATTGGAACTCCGTCAAAATAGGTGCCCGACCAAGGGTAGGTGGTTGGTTGAATAGTGTTGAGATGAATTTCTCCTGCTAATGGAGGTTCTACTTCTAGATTGACTTGTACTTTTTTAGTAAGATTGAATTGCGTCCTCAGTTGATTAAATACAAAAGTCGATCTACAAAGGAGTTGCTCTCTAAATACCTCGTGATTGGACTCAAAGGTGGCCATTTGACCTGCGATGTTATTTGGGTTGCCCCAACGGGCAAACTGATTGGGCATTTCGGGAAGCATAGATTCGTAAAAAGCTTGTTCTGTAGCTATAAGTTGTTCTTGGCGGTAGCTGGTATTCATTAAGTCGGCAAAACGGTTGATGAAATAATTACGGTAGCCTAAATTTTGAATACTTTGTTTCCAAATATTGATATATGGATTGCTTTGCGACTGCCCCATCATATAAGCAATGTGGTTATCAGTACAGTTAGTCCAGCCATTAGGTTGCATAGACAATTCAAGATCAATAAGTGCAAAGCGCCAACGATTATTACTGGCATCTGAACGGTAGATTTTAATATTGTTACCAGGCCAATCAACATTACCCATCCATGACTCAGCAATGATATAATCCGTATAATGCTCAAGGTCAAAATATTGATCAGCGTCTTGCCAATAACTCGAGGAGGAAGGGTTAAGAGAGTTGAAATTGTTGTAGTCAGACCAAAAATGGTTTACATCTCCTTCAACGGCGCGTAGTATAAGGTTGTACCAATAACTAAGTGAGAGAATTTCGATGGAATCACGTGTGGCATTGTCTTGCTGCTCAAAATACTCTTGATTGAATTTTTCACGAAGTTCATAAAGTCCAAAATAAGCACCATTAACATATACACTTACCGGACGGTAGCTCGAGTAATAATTTCTTGTACCCTCGCTCATCATACGTACCTGGCAAGCATCTTTATAGGGTAAATTTAGGTATTGATTAGAGCCATTTCTTAAATAGATATCGCTGTATTTATTGCGATTTGGTCGATCAGGTAGTAGTGGAAATTCAATGAACTTATCTCCATAAGTCCCGTGTGCTAGACTCAGACGAAACGAATGTTGAGGTTGCGACCGACTTCCACCAGCACCTCCATCCATTCGGATTGCAGTTTTAGTCTGGTGAATTAAAGGGTGGTTTTGTCCCGTATCTAGCAGTATTGCATAAGCAGGCTTTACCCAATCAGTCCACCAATTATCAAAAATCCCACTTGAACCATATAAATTTTCATTGGGGGTATTCACAATTAAAATAGGGGTAGTATGGTTGATACCAAAAAGATAGGTGGCCACCGCTTGCTCGCTAGCTAAAAGGTTCGGATTTGAAATTGGGAAAATTCTGGCGCGTAAGACTTGATTTGAACTTATGGTAATCGGACCACTATAGCTGACAGAATTTATCGTAGGGTCTTGACCATCCGTGGTATAAACTAGCTTACCGATATTGTTTGGTATACTAGAAGTAATTTCAACACTTTGAATCTCATCATACAGACCACTCATTAAACTAATTTGCGGACGGGGTAGTGTATCTGAATAGTTTTGTACATCGTTACTTGAACCAGGGCTCGGAGACATCCAAGTTTTGTTTGAATCTCCATTAGGAAATCGTCCAATTGAAATGTCAGGTTGAGGGCAATCTATAATAAAATCATCCTGTAAAGTGTTTGCCGGATTAAATAAATAAACATGCTCACCACTTCCGTTAATTTTAAAATTGGTGTGAAGTTGTTCTCCTTGAAGTGGTAAAAATGCTGAATTAAGTTCTTGAAGAGAGGTGTGATTGAGGGAAATATCAATATAATTATAGAATTCCCCTATTGTATTTGCGACTTGAAAAGCGAGTGAGTTAATTGGGCCTGCACTCAGTCCGGCTGCTTGCATTTCGCTGGCTAAAATAAGTATTTGGTGTCGAGCTCCCCAGTACCAATTGCCATAAGGTGCAGGGTAATCAGTGGGGCTATTGGTAAGGGTACCTGTACCAATAATGGTATTATTGAGTTTGATATTTGGTCTTTGATTATACAACTGACCAAGGTTATTGCTGCATGCAGCTGGCGAGCCATCTACAAAACTAGCTATACACGAGCCAAACGTAGTAGCGTGTTGATAAAAGATCGAGTTTTCGGTATAACCGCTATTGTTGTAGGAACAAATATTGATAATTATATTGGAATTTCCATCCCAAATAAAAGTTTGAGAAAAATCATGTGTATTCCAACCATTTAATGGCTGAAAATTGGAGTTATATGCCGTCGATACAAAGGGCGCGCTGCCATAGCGGTTTTTTCCACTACAGAATACCCTAAGAAATGACTGTGCCGGAAGATTAATATTTGGAAAAATCCAAGCATTCAAACCATTTAACTGATCGGCTAACTTCCAATTTTCTAGGTTGACGTCCAAATTGCTGCCATTGAATAATTCTATCCAATCAGGAGAATCTCCGTTTTCATCTTGTAGCGCAACTGCATTTTTGTTACAACCTTCGTTAATAAAAATTTGTCCATTAACGACAGTAAAAAAGCAGCAAATGAAAAACAGCTTAAAAAATCTCATGAGACGAAAGTACAAAAAAAAGCCCGGCTGATGCCGGGCTTTTAAAGCTAATAAAAGCACTGTTAATGGATAAGTTGAATGGCTTTGCGCACAATAGCATCTTCGCTTTGTAGTTCCAAAAGATAAGAGCCGTTGGCAAGCTGATTCGTTGATACTTGGTATTTTCCTTCGCTAATTGTCAACAATTGAAGTGCTACTCTCTGACCTAATTGGTTGTAGAGTTCCACTGAATGCAATGCAGGGCCTACAATAAAGAATTGGCCATTGTTTGGATTGGGGAAAATTTGTACGTTGTTTAAGTCATTTATAGCAAGACCTACAAGTGAGTTCACCACAATAGAATCAGTATAAGTACAACCTAAGGAGTCAGTGATTGTGAGTACATAGGTGCCGCCATCCAGGTTGCTAAGGTTTGGTGTAGTTGCGTTGTTGTCCCAGCTATAAGTGTAAGGGCTAGATGCACCACTTACATTGATGTCTATGGCGCCATCTGCACCAAAAATTGCTGGTGTAACCATAGCACTCACCATCCAAGCTGCTGGTTCGTTTACACTTGCGGCAGCAGTTGTATTACAACCATAAGCATCTGTAACCACAACTGAATAGTTACCTTCGCTCAAGCCAGAAAGCACCGATCCTGAGGTCGAAACACCTGCCCAATCATAGGTGTAAGGTCCAGTTCCGCCAGTTGCAGTCACCGTTACGCTTCCTGTTCCAGTACCATAGCATAATGGGTTAGATGCATTGGCTGTTGCTGTGAGATCTGTTATCGCAAGTACTGTTGTAACCGTATCAGTACAACCCAAGTCATCTGTTACCACACAAATGTAGGTGCCCGCACCTACGGATGTTAAGTATGTACTGGTATTGTTAGTTCCCGTCCATTGGTAGGTGTAAGGGGCAACACCATTGGTTGCTGTAATTTCTATGTTTCCTGTTTGGGTGCTATTACAAAGCACTGCAGTTCCATTAGCCGTTCCAGCTATGTTGGACAACTCTGTAAGGGTATTGGAAATAATAACCACACATCCTGTAGCATCTGTTACAGTACATTCGTAATTCCCTGCTGTTAGGTTACTCAAGGTTGGCGTCGTAGCTGGGTTGCCCGTCCAAGTGTAAGTATATGGTTCCACACCTTGGCTTGCACTAAGAACAATATTGCCTGTAGACTCTCCACCACACGTGACATTTTGTGTCGTAGCCGCCACAGTTAGGTTCGATAAACTTGGCACGATCACGTTTACGGTAGTCGGACATCCATTGATATCGGTTAATATACAAGGATATTGCCCTGCGCCTAAACCACTTATATTTGAGGTAGTTGCACCGTTTGACCATAGGAAGTTTACGGTGCCAGTTCCACCTGTTGTGGTGATACTTGCTGAACCATCATTCGCACCACAAGATGCAGCAGTTGTGTTTACGGTTTGGTTGTAGGCAACACAAGATTTAAAGATAGGGTTCACAACAAAAGAGTAAGCAGAAGTTGTATAAGTTCCTCCATTGCTTCCTGTCCAACGATAAAACACCATGTTTGCAGAAGTGTAATCCGTTGAAGTTGCTAAGCGGATATTGCCCGTAGTAACTGCTGCTTGGAATACACCAAAGAAATAGGTGCCAGGTGCAAGATTTAATGTTCCACCAACAAGCGGTAACTTAATGACAGCACCATTGAGGTTGTCTGCAGCAGTTGTTGTATAAGTAATTGTCGAGGCAAGAGCAGTGGTATTCGGAACCATGACGCCTGTTCCATTAGCAGTTGTGCCATAGATATTCACGCTTGCAATATAACCGATTGGTGTGCCTGGATTAAGTACAAACATGACAGAATCTAAAAAGTCGTTTTCGGTAAGTGTGTAATTGTTACCAAATTCAATATTGGTAGCACCTGGTGCACTTGTCGAGCTCACACCTAAAGACCCAGTTACCCCAACTGTGCGAGACATTTCGCCTGTGGTACGGGTAAAGGTGGTTGTTTTGCCATTGTTTTGTGGGATTTGGTCTCCTAGGTTATTGAAAATATAATCAATTGTATAAGCACCTAGTGTGTTTACTGTAAAATTTGCTACAGTGAAGGTGTCAATTTGAGTGGGTGCCAAATCTTGAGGGGCACTTGTAGCGGTGTAAATGATTGTATTATTTGGATCCTTAACCGTAACTGTCATCGTAACACCATTTACAGTTGCTGAACCGTTGTTTATCGCTCTTGCCCAAAATGTTAGGTCGTTGCCGGCTAATGATTGGCGCGTGTTTATTTTGGTATTTTGTCCTCCAGGATTAGCATTATTCAAGAAGGCGATCTCATTAGTTGGGTCAGCGCCAAATTTAGGGCGTATCATGAAGGCTGGGGTAACTCCATAGGCTTCAACTGGGTTCCAAGCTCCTGCAGCGCCAGTACGCACCAAGTTTTTACCTGGTGTAAATAAGTTGAAGTCGGCTCCGACAGGAAAAGAGGTTGCACCTGTTTTTTTAATCGCAATGAGGTATTCACCAGCTGTCACAGGAATTGGTGTCGTGAAGGTATGAAATTTCCAACCTGCTCCATTTGCCGTTATGTTTGAGGAGGTATACAATGCTGTTGTTGCTACAACACCAGCATTAACCTGAAATACTTGTACAGTATACACTTGGGTAGTGGAGGAACTTTGGATGTAGTATGCAGCACCCGTCATATTGTCAGCGCCGTAAACTGTGTGAATTACACCTTGGGTATATTCAAGTGTGGAAGACCAGTTATAGGCCACTTGATATAGGTTGTTGTCACGTGCAGTATAATTATAGTCAACAATAAGGTTTTGCGTAGTTTGGTCGTTGGTGGTAACGCCATCGATTTGTGTTTGCGTTTTGATGTATTTGATGAGATATGAGTTAGAGGAAGTCAGAATCGGTGACCAAGTTCCGGAAGTAATGTTTTGTTCAGCACCTATGCCTAGTGTGATAGGTGTACTGGCATAAGTTTGAATTGGGGTTGTGGTGTTAGGTAATTCATAAATTTCAGTAGTCAACACTACATTGGTCAGCGTTGAGCCACTGAAGTTCTTAACGGTAGCGCCCATAGGAATACCATAGCTTGCTTGTGAAATAGCCACTCTCGTATTGCGGTTTGCAACGGCTGTGATTCCTGCGTCGTTGTTGGCAGGAAGTGGAGCAAAGGTGAAGCTCCAAGTGAATCCGGTTGCTTCCCAAACGTTATCCCATTCAAAATAATAGGTGGTGCCCGCTAATAAAATAACGTTCTCAATCTTTGAAGCATATTCGTTTGTTCCTGTAGAAATACAACCAGCGAAATCGTCATTGTTGGCTATCGGTGACAGTGCTGTACAAGTTCCGGACCAAATCCAAAGGCGTGTATCTGAACCTCCACTGCAAGAGTTGATGTTTAAAATACCGTTTGATGTGGGTGTGTAAGCGTACCAACCTGCTGCTGTTGCAGAAGCTTGTGAAGGAGTGCCGACCAGCGTACTTGCTGTAAACGTACCAGGGGTTACGGGTAGGGCTGAAGCACAAGATAATCCTTGTGCATTGGTTTTGTTTCCTACCCCAAGCAGTAAAATACTGCACAAAATGGGTATTAATTTTTTCATAATAGCTTGTTTTAGTGGTTATTAGACCACAAATTACAAAATTTTATATGAAAAAATTAAAAATTCTTTAGTATGATTTTGTTGCGCAGCAATTTGATTTCACCCTTGGTTTCAAGTTGCTTCAATAACCGTGAAATAACCACCCTTGAAGAATGTAAATCATCAGCTACTTGCTGATGAGTATGGTTAATTTCAAGACTTCCTAAAATTTTGGCTTGATCCGAGAGGTATTTTAGCAAGCGTTGGTCTAGATTCATGAAAGCAATTGCGTCAATAGATTCCATTAATTCTAACATTCTTGTGTGGTAGCTATCTAGAATGAATTGCCTCCAAGACTTATACTGATCTAGCCATCTCTCCATATATTCAGAAGGAAACATCAAAAGTAAGGATGGCTCCATTGAAGTGGCTTTAATTTGAGAATCTACTTTGCGCGTGCAACATTGTAATGACATAGCGCATGTATCGCCTCCTTCCATGTAATACAATAACAATTCATCACCATTTTCATTTTCCCTTGAAATTTTGATAGATCCTTCAATTACTATTGGGATCATCTGAAGTTGGTCGCCAACCTGCATGATTACTTCATCTGCAGCTGTTTCTCTAATTTTAGCCACTTGAGCCATTTCTTCGAGTATACCCGCTTCAAGCACGTAGCCCAGATGGGCCTGTAGCATTTCTAATTTACTTTTGGGTTGTAGCATCTTTGTCATAACTGATAAAAAAGTTCGCCCAAATAATTTTGGATAGTGCGAACAAATAGGGAGAAAGTACAATAGTAAAAAATACGACTAGTCCAATTTGACTCCATTCACTTAACCATGGGAACCAAATATTGCATGAAGTCCAAACGGTAACAAATAAAGCAACACCAAGCGCATATGATACATACATTGCACCATAATAGAAACCAGGCTCACGCTCGTATTTAAGGTGACAAACATCACACTCTTTCTTCACATCTCCCAAATACTTAAAGTCGTAGGGGTGTGAAACTAAAAACTGACCTTCTTGGCATTGCGGACATTTGATCTTCGCAATGCTATACATTTTTGTGCCTTTTCCAAATATCATAAACCAAAGTTACATGCTTTATCAATTCAGGTGCGTAACATAAGTTACTAATGTCAGCAAAACTGACAAAAAGACACTTCAAAGTGGTGTGTATAGATCAAATTGTCATAAAAATCTAGAATTTGACCAGTGGCACAATCCTTGACTAAACTCAAGTATCAAAATTTAAATTAAAATGGGAAAAATAATCGGAATCGACCTCGGAACAACCAACTCTTGTGTTTCGGTCATGGAAGGCAATGAGCCAGTTGTCATTGCCAATGCAGAAGGTAAGCGTACTACACCTTCAGTGGTTGCCTTTGTTGATGGCGGCGAGCGCAAAGTTGGCGATCCTGCTAAAAGACAGGCAATCACCAATCCTACTAAAACCATTTCTTCAATCAAGCGCTTTATGGGTTCAAGCTTTGACGAATCTTCGAAAGAAGTGTCTCGCATGCCCTATCAAGTCGTTAAAGGAGACAACAATACGCCACGAGTAAAGATTGACGATAGAATGTACTCTCCTCAAGAAATCTCGGCTATGATTCTTCAAAAAATGAAGAAAACAGCAGAAGACTACTTAGGTCAAGAAGTAACGGAAGCGGTTGTAACCGTACCTGCCTACTTCAACGATGCGCAGCGTCAAGCAACCAAAGAAGCGGGTGAAATCGCCGGCTTGACTATCAAACGAATCATTAACGAGCCAACTGCAGCAGCACTTGCTTATGGCTTAGATAAAAAAGGTATCGACCAGAAAATTGTAGTTTTTGACTTCGGTGGTGGTACGCATGATGTTTCTGTTCTTGAATTGGGTGACGGCGTATTCGAAGTATTGGCCACAGATGGTGATACTCACCTTGGTGGTGACGATGTTGATGAAGCAATCATCTCTTGGTTAGCTGAAGAATTCAAAGCGGAGGAAGGTCTTGATCTACGCGAAGATCCAATGGCACTACAACGCTTGAAAGAGGCTGCTGAAAAAGCAAAAATTGAGTTGTCTTCTACTACTTCTACAGAAATCAATTTGCCATATATCATGCCAGTAAACGGCATTCCTAAGCACCTAGTACGTACTTTACAACGTGCAAAGTTCGAACAACTTATTTCTAGTATTGTCGAGCGAACAATAGCCCCATGTCGTTCTGCATTATCCAATGCAGGTCTTCAGTCCTCAGATATTGATGAGGTAATTCTGGTAGGTGGATCAACACGTATTCCAGTAATTCAAGAAGCCGTAGAGCGTTTCTTTGGAAAAGCGCCATCAAAAGGTGTGAATCCTGATGAAGTAGTTGCAGTTGGTGCTGCCATTCAAGGTGGAGTACTCACGGGCGAAGTAAAAGATGTCCTTTTGTTAGATGTCATTCCTTTATCCTTAGGAATTGAAACTATGGGAGGTGTCTTTACCAAACTCATCGATGCCAATACAACTATTCCAACAAAAAAATCAGAGGTATTCTCTACCGCTGCTGATAATCAGCCATCTGTAGAAATCCACGTATTACAGGGTGAGCGTGCCATGGCTAACGACAATAAAACACTTGGTCGTTTCCAACTTACCGACATTCCGCCTGCACAACGTGGTGTTCCACAAATCGAAGTAACATTTGATATTGATGCGAACGGCATCATGAATATTTCTGCAAAAGACAAAGGAACTGGCAAGCAACAATCTATTAAAATTGAAGCGTCCAGCGGTTTATCTGACGAAGAAATCCAACGCATGAAAGCAGAAGCAGAAGCAAATGCAGATGCAGACAACAAGCGCCGTGAAGAAGCTGAATTAGTCAATAAAGCAGATTCTTTAATTTTCCAAACGGAACGACAACTAAAAGAATACGGCGATAAAATTCCTGCTGATAAAAAGCAACCAATTGAAGATGCTCTTGCAGCGCTTAAAACGGAATTTGAAGCCAAAAATATGGCCAATCTTCAGCCTGCTATGGATAGACTAAATGAAGTATTTAGCGCCGCTTCTCAAGATATGTATAATGCAAGTAATGCAGAAGGTGCAGGACCTGATTCTGGAGCCGATGCAAATAATGCAACAGCACAAGACGAAGTAACAGACGTCGACTTTGAAGAAGTGAAAGACAAATAAGCATTCTTCTTATTAGAACTAAAAAAACACCCGTTCTGAACGGGTGTTTTTTTTTATATTTTTGCACATGCTCTACTCTAAGTCTTTTTTACATTTCAGTTCTGATCAGTGGGTCGTATTTGTACATGGGGCGGGGGGGAGTTCATCTATTTGGCACAAGCAAATCAAAGATTTTTGCGAGCGTCACAATGTGTTATTGCTCGACTTAAGAGGTCATGGAAAAAGTCAGCATGTAGGGGCTTTTACTCAAAAATATTCTTTTGAATTGATTGCCTCTGATGTGATTGCCTTACTCGATCAAAAAGGCATCAAAAAAGCACATTTTGTTGGGGTTTCCTTAGGTACTATTGTCATCAAATCATTGCGGGCACAGAGACCAGAGTTGGTCAAAAGCATGATTTTTGCCGGTGCAGTCACCAAACTTAACATTCGTTCAAGAGTCATTTTAAGACTTGGTCGAATGCTCTATAGTTTTTTACCGCAAATGTCATTGTATCAACTTATGGCCAGAATCATGATGCCCAGATCAAACCATAAACAATCGCGCCACTTATTCATCAATGAAGCAAAAAAAGTGATGGATAAAGAATTTCAACGTTGGTTTAAACTCACAGCTAGGCTGACTTCCTATCTGACAAGTATCCATGCACAACCAGAAACGATTCCAACATTATATGTGATGGGCGATCAAGATCACATGTTTTTAAATCCTGTCAGAATTTTGGTTAATCAAGATAAGTCCTCTGAATTAAAGGTTGTGCCATCTTGTGGGCATGTAGTCAATTTTGAACAAGCGGAAACATTCAACCAATTAGCCTTGCATTTTATTGCTCAACATTGCGCCTAGAAGCAAGATAATTAACAGTAATATGCCATTTTGTTAAAAAACTATCTTTTTCAATTGGCATTCCCGACCTAATTTCACTTAAATTTGTGCTCAATTTGCAGCGAAGGTTTCGCTCAAAGAAACTTGTAAATTGTAGCACTTATGCCAAAAGATCTCTCGATCAAATCCGTTCTCATTATTGGTAGCGGTCCTATTGTAATTGGTCAAGCCTGTGAATTCGACTACTCTGGTTCCCAAGCTGCTCGTTCCTTGCGAGAAGAAGGAATAGAAGTAACACTCATTAACTCCAATCCGGCTACTATCATGACGGATAAAGTTGTTGCAGACAACGTCTACCTTAAACCACTTGAGCCTGAGTCCATCATTGAAATTCTCCAAAAACACCAAATAGATGCAGTCTTACCCACTATGGGGGGGCAAACAGCACTCAATCTTTGTATTCAGTGTGACGAAATGGGGATTTGGGAACAGCATGGTGTTCGCATTATAGGCGTCGATATCAATGCAATTGAAATTACGGAAAATAGAGAGGCTTTTCGTGAACTCATGTTGCAAATTGGTGTTCCAATGGCACCTCAAAAAACCGCCAAATCTTTTTTAGAGGGTAAAGAAATAGCTCAAGAATTTGGCTTTCCACTCTGCATTAGACCTTCATACACGCTCGGTGGTTCAGGAGCAAGTATTCTGCATGAACCTAAAGAATTTGACAATCTACTAGAGCGGGGTTTACAACTTTCGCCCATACATGAGGTCATGATTGATAAAGCACTTTTGGGTTGGAAAGAGTATGAGCTAGAGCTTTTAAGAGATGCCAATGACAACGTCGTGATCATCTGCTCAATTGAGAATTTTGACCCAATGGGGATTCATACAGGTGACTCAATTACAGTTGCTCCAGCGATGACTCTTTCAGATACAACCTTCCAAAAAATGCGCGATATGGCCATCAACATGATGCGCTCTATTGGTAATTTTGCGGGGGGCTGTAATGTGCAGTTCGCTGTCTCACCAGACCATAACGAGGATATCATCGCCATTGAAATCAATCCGCGAGTATCACGTTCCTCTGCATTAGCTTCAAAGGCAACGGGATATCCTATTGCCAAAATTGCATCGAAATTAGCAATTGGTTATCACCTCAATGAACTGAGTAATCAAATTACCAAGACTACTTCAGCCCTTTTTGAACCGACACTTGATTACGTTATTGTCAAAATCCCTCGCTGGAACTTTAATAAGTTTCCTGGCACAAATCGTCAACTCGGACTTCAAATGAAATCTGTGGGCGAGGTAATGGGAATAGGGCGCAGTTTTCAAGAAGCCTTACAAAAGGCATGTCAATCCCTCGAAATCAATCGAAATGGTTTAGGTGCAGACGGAAAAGAACTCACCAATCAAAATGAAATTCTTCATTCCTTAGAATTCGCGAGTTGGAACCGACTTTTCCATATTTATGATGCTATTAAACTTGGAATACCCTTTAAGACGATCGTTGAAAAAACAAAAATTGATATTTGGTTTCTAAAGCAAATTGAAGATTTAATCAAACTCGAGCGAAAAATAGAGAAGTTTCATTTAGAAAATCTACCTGAGGATCTCCTTTTTGAAGCCAAGCAGAAGGGATATGCAGACCGCCAAATAGCTCATTTATTGCGTTGTCTCGAATCCGAAGTTTCCCAAAAACGCAAAGACTTTGGTATCAATCGTGTTTATAAGCTTGTAGATACTTGTGCGGCAGAATTTGAAGCCCAAACACCGTATTACTATTCTACATTTGAGTATGAAAATGAAAGTGTAGTTAGTGACCGACCTAAAGTAGTGGTCTTAGGATCAGGCCCTAACCGTATTGGTCAAGGAATTGAATTTGATTATTCTTGTGTCCATGGAGTCCTAGCTGCAAAAGAATGTGGCTATGAAACTATCATGATCAACTGTAACCCAGAAACAGTCTCTACAGATTTTGATACCGCTGATAAACTCTATTTTGAGCCCGTCTTTTGGGAGCACATCTTCGACATTATTCTTCACGAGAAACCAATTGGTGTCATCGTACAGCTTGGTGGTCAAACGGCCTTGAAGCTTGCTGAAAAACTACAGCGTTTTGGCATTCCAATTTTAGGTACTTCCTATGAAGCCTTGGATCTTGCAGAAGATCGTGGTCGTTTTTCGAAATTACTTGAAAAAAACAATGTTCCTTTCCCCAAATATGGTGTGGTTGAAAGCGCAGAGCAAGCCATTGAGCTTTCTGAGACGCTAGGTTTTCCGCTTTTGGTGCGCCCTTCCTATGTATTGGGCGGTCAAAAAATGAAGATTGTCATCAACAAAGAGGAACTTGAGCACCATGTTGTGGATATCCTTAATGAAATGGGTAATAATCAAATATTACTCGATCACTTTCTTGGTGGTGCTATCGAAGCAGAAGCCGATGCCATTTGCGACGGAGAAAATGTCTATATAATTGGTATAATGCAACATATAGAGCCTGCAGGTATTCACTCCGGTGATTCATATGCAGTATTGCCTCCTTACAATCTTGGAGATTTTGTCATGACCCAAATCGAAGACATTACCAAGAAAATTGCTGTAGAACTTAAAACCGTAGGATTGCTCAATATTCAGTTTGCGATTAAAGATGACAAAGTCTACGTCATTGAAGCAAATCCAAGAGCCTCTCGCACAGTTCCATTTATTGCTAAAGCCTACGACGAGCCTTATGTCAATTACGCTACCAAAGTGATGTTAGGACACGCTAAAGTGACTGATTTTAATTTCCAACCACGCAAAGAGGGTTATGCAATTAAAATCCCTGTTTTCTCGTATGAAAAATTCCCTGATGTGAAGAAAGAATTGGGTCCTGAAATGAAATCTACTGGTGAGGCAATTCGTTTCATCAAGAATTTGAAAGATCCTTTCTTCACTAAAATTTACTCGGAAAGAAATATGCACCTTTCGCGTTAAGTTTAGCTCTTCGGTGTTGCGATTAGGCAATGTCTTTTCGTATATTTGTTAGATGCACCGACTCGACGACATCACTGCGCCAATTCAACAAGAATTGCTTGATTTTGAAATTCATTTTCAAAATGCAATGCATGCGGATGTTCCTTTGCTCGACAAAGTCACGAGCTATATTGTCAAGCGAAAGGGAAAGCAACTGCGCCCAATGTTTGTCTTTTTGTGTGCAAAAATGCTTGGTCAAATCAATCCAATCACCTTCGATGCAACAACACTCGTGGAGTTGCTTCATACCGCTACACTTGTTCATGACGATGTTGTTGACGATGCAGCCGAGCGTCGAGGTTTTTTCTCTGTCAATGCGCTCTGGAAAAATAAGATTGCAGTGTTGGTAGGCGACTACATGCTCTCCAGAATTTTATTGCTCTCCATTGAAAAGCGCAATATGGACCTACTCGAAATTGTTGCAAGAGCCGTTCAGGAGATGTCAGAGGGTGAGTTGCTCCAAATTGAAAAAGCCAGACATCTAGATATTACTGAAGAAGTTTATTTTGAAGTTATTCGAAAAAAAACTGCTTCCTTAATCGCCACCTGTTGTGAGGCTGGGGCACTTAGTGTAGGTGCTCAAGAAGAGCGTTCTCAATTGCGATTGTTTGGAGAGCTCATTGGATTGGCTTTTCAAATCAAGGATGATATTTTTGACTTTGGAACCGGTGAGCACATTGGCAAACCAACTGGTATTGATATTCGTGAGCAAAAATTAACGTTGCCACTTATCTACGCTTTGCAAAATGCTCCTCAAGCCGTTCAAAAAGAATTGCGTTACATCATCAAAAATGAATACGATGTTAGTCACCGTGTTCAACGCGCTATACAACTGGTCTGGGAATCCGGAGGTGTGAAATATGCTCAGAAGCGCATGGAGATTTTAGCTGCTGAGGCACTAGAAATTTTATCTCAGTACCCCGACAGCCCTGCAAAAACTTCGTTAATAGGATTGGTATCCTTCACCATGAACCGAGAAAAATAGAATTATGAACCCAATCAAGATCACTTTTTTTCTAGCTTTTTTGCTCACCATTTTTTCATGCGAGCATGCTACTGAGCATCAAAAAGTGAAACCAAAAGAAAAAGAAGAACTCGTTGAAATCAAAGACGGATTTTACAAAGAATGGTATCCCGGAAAAAAAC